>Ga0209131_1002653_pt1 | contig 12124 bp, 8 predicted proteins | sample GraSoi_2013_40cm_FD_185826 | JGI IMG/M metagenome (GOLD analysis project Ga0209131, IMG submission 185826) | Grasslands soil microbial communities from the Angelo Coastal Reserve, California, USA - Sample 9_17_2013_40cm (SPAdes) (version 2) | ecosystem: Environmental > Terrestrial > Soil >...
CATGCTCGTTGGTTCAACTGGAAATGAATGATATTCTTTCCAACTAAAATAAGTTAATGGAAAAGAAGCAAGAACGCAGACGAATCCAACTAAATTAGAAAAAGTTCGATATCGAATAATTAAATGAATGCCTACACTAAATAAGACTGCGGTGATAACTGAGTACAAAAATTCATTCATCTGCTATGTTCAATGATTCTAAACGAGAAATCTGCTGAGAGGTTGAATTCTCTTTGAGAGGCCGTGCCCTTCCCGATGTCCGCTGTACGCCTTGTTAGGTGTTTTGTTGTTGTGAAACGACCTACGAAACCCAAGCCGGGAGTTCTTCAATTACAGTCCACAGACCGCGCTTGTTTTCGAGGAGGATAAAAGTGCCCTCACTATAAGCTCCATAATCTGACGGGCCGCTAGATCCCTCTACTAGCAATGCTTGTGAAAATCTGGAGTTAAAGCCTATTCGTGATAATGAGATTATGCCGTTTGCACTTGGATATTTCTTGTCGAAAGCGTCCCATCCAGCTTCGAAAACGTATTGAAGTTCAGCATCGCTCAGGAACACTATTCCGCTATCCATGGGGAAGTAATCTTGCAGACTATAAGTCTCGCTATTTATGTCTTGAAAATCATTTAGAGTTTCCTGTTCCAACCCCGGCAAACCACTTTTTATATAATCAATTGATTGCTTTGAATAGTCAGACCCTCCGACGTAGGTTTTTGCTTGGAGCACATCTGACCCTTTAACGATCGTTGAGTATAGTTTCCGTTCCTCTTCCAAACGTGATCTCGGTGATTGCGGGGTCAGAGCCCAGACGGAGACGAAAAAAATAAAAATCGCATATGCCAGCAAGCCGCCCAAGACTAAGTAAACTCTTTTCGATTTCATGTCGGATTTCCTCTTGAAAGCGACTCCTGAATTTCTCGCCGAAACGCACAACCAGTGTTTATAGAGTCTAAATAACCCGTTTTAGACAAAACGTAAAGTCCACGCAGAGGATAAAATCCTAAAATTTTCGCCTTTTATATGGTGGCGGGTTAAATGGCATAAGTTAATTATAGTACTCTGGTTTTTACGCCTTCCAATCGCTCAACCTCTCGCCGAGCTTCGATATTCTCTCGCGCAGCAACACGGCGAAGACACCAAGGATCAGCAGGATGATTCCCGCGCAGCCGATCAGGAAGATGGCGCCGACGCCTTGCAGCAAGCCATTTACAACCGTAAGCACGCCCAGTACAACAAAGCCGATCGGGAAGAACGTGAGGCTGCGCGAGCGGATGAAAATTCCATAGCCCAGCACCGCGAGCGACTGCAGGAACAATACAAGGAAATAGATGAATTCGTTGTTATCCACCGTTTGAATGTAGGTCGTGCCGAGCAAAACGAATTGCGAGACCATGCCCATGATGAACGCGCCCGTTTTACTTCCGGCGCGCACCAGCAGGTAATGCTGGATCAACCCAAGCAGCGCCGTGCCCATCGAGAAGAACTGAGGTTCGTCCACTTTCAGCTCGTACAGGATAATGAAATATGCCAGCAGATATAAACCGTTGGCGGGGAAAGCGAGCCAGGCGTTTTTCTTTGCGAACGCTTCGACTGCCCAAAGTGTGGCGGCAATTGCCACGGGGATGGCCGCATCCAACCCGCCGAGAATGGGTGAGGCCAGCGAGACGATGACTCCCAGCCCAAGGCCGCTATAAATTAGGGTTTCATTCCATGCAGCGGCGCGTTTCATGGAACGCAGCAGGAATCCGGCCGCGTAATACAGCACCGCGATCACGATAACGGGATGGATCCACTTGGTGACGTCAAATTCACGGAAGAGGAATGCGACGAAGAGTGGCAGGGTCAATGTAAAAGCGTAGAAAAGAGTCGGTCGGCGATAGAGCAGGCTGATAGTCCGGAAAAGAAGCGTGTAGATGCCAAATCCGATCACTGCGATGGAAGTATCATTCTGAAAAAATAAGAATCCGTAGCTGATGATCGCAAGGAACCCGCCGACCCCTCGTACGACCATGCTGAGCGGGCGTGGATTCGTAAACGTGAGATGTGCGAGCAGGTCCGTGAGCAGCCATGCGAGGCTGTAAGCCAGCAAATGCCAGGCTGGTTCATCCACATTGAAGTCGCGCAGGATCAGAAACGCGCCGATGTTGAACATCAAAGGTATGCCGAACTCAAACCAGCCATTACGGCTCAGATACATTTCTGCGGCGAAGAGCAGGCCTGCGATCAGTGCATACCATCCCCCGGTTTCTTTTAGAGTGAGCAATGCACCCAGTGAAACAAATGTGCCAAGCACCAGTGCGCTATTGCGCAACGTAAACGACCATTTTTCTGTTTTTCGAATTAGATATCCGATGCCATAATAGACAACTGCCAAACCCGTTAGCGCGGGCAGCCATGCATCGACCTTGAAATTTTCGAGGCCGAAGTATATGGCCAACGGGAGATACGCCGCGGGCAGATAGCCAAAGATGGCTTTACGTTGTGTGAAAGCGTAGGCGGCAAAGAACAATGCGTATATCGCAAAACAAACGGCAGCATGCTTCGCCTCACTTTCAGTGAGAACCAAGAGGGTCGTATACAAGACGAATATCGCGCCATAGATGCGCGGCGGCACGCGCCATTCCTTGTTTGCGGTCCAGTCCTTATTCAGGAACAGGTCGGGCAGCAAAAAGAGGATGCTGATGCCAAGTGTCTGGTAGCCAATGAAGACGCTGAAGCCCTGCATGAACTTGAGCTCGAAGAAGGCGAAATAGCCGATGATGAAACTGAGCAACGCCAGCATCCACAGCCACCAGCGTGTGCGAAGCATATGGAGCGAGGTGTAAATCAATGCAATGCCAAAGGAGGCGATGACTCCAAGGGTGATGCCATCGGCAAAACCCGTGATGATCGCCAGCACAAACGCAGGTACAGATGCCACTAGGAGGGGCAGGCTGTATTTGCGGTTCGCTTCAAACCTGTATGTGGCTTCGCTGGCAATGGCAAGCATGGTTCCCCAGACGAAAAGAATGATGGTTGACCCAAGGCTTTTCATGTCAAATGCAGTTGCGATGAACCAGGGCATGGGAATCAGCGTGCCCGCCGCGAGCCAGGGGAAGACTAAAAATGGAAATAGCATATCGGAGAGAAGGTAGAATCCGAGGGCAAGTATCCAGGTGACAAAGGCCCCGAGATGCCAAAGTGCGGAATTCGATAGGTCGAATAGGTTGATTTCAAAAATGATCAGAGAAGCAATCAGCACGATTCCCTGTAAACCTTGCGCCGTCAGAAAAAGCGGGAGCGCAAAATTCGCGTCCTTCCATTTTTTGAGAAGCCATACACTTGCCAGTCCTGCAATGCCGGCGAGGCCAGTCATGATCGTATAAAATTCCGCTTTGGCATCGAAAATATCGCCGATGCGGGTAAATGCGAGGGCAAGCGAAATAAAGGCAGTGATGCTGAACAGCCGTGATTCGTACAGCCGGGTACTGCCACTCCAGATGATTGCCATGATCAAATAGACGAACACCCAATATCCTGCGCTGAAAGCTGCGGTGAAGTTAAATCCAGCGCGGAGCGTCTCTTCGATGGTGTTTGCGGTGATCGGCAAAAGAAAGGAGAAGACAATGAAGAGCGCGAAGCTTGGCTGAGGAAGTCTCTTTTTGATGACAAGGGATAACCCGCCAAAGGCCAATGTGCCGATGATAAGAATCGGAAGCCGTAATTCCGGGACTGCCGCACCGATGATCGCTGCAGAGGCGATCACGAAGAATGCGCCGAGGTAAAGATATATTTTGATACTGGCTTCGCTCAGCAGGGATTGTAAAAGAGATGGACGCGGTCCCTCGGGTTCAGGTTGCAGCGTTGGTTGTACTTTGGGAGCAACTGTCTGTTCGGATGGGGATGACACAGGTTTGGGCGCGGCAGGCGCCGAATCAATGTCAAAGTCATAGCGCCTGCGAATGACTTCTGCTCGTTGCCCATCCAACAAACCATCTTTTTCGAGATTGTCAATCTGCTCCAGGAGCGAGTATCGACTGTTGCGCATGAGTTTATTGGAACGACTTTGGACGTGACGGTGGGTTGGCAGGTCTAATGCAGCGAGCGCCTCTTTACGAATATCGCTGTTCTCATCTTGAATGGCGAGCTTTTCGAGCATTTTGCGAATCGCTTCGCTGCTGTAAGTCAGGGTTTGGAGTCGTAACAGGGATTGCATACGAATAGCCTGCTTATCGCTTTGCAATCCTTGCAGAACCTCATCAAGTATTTCCTTGGGTAAATTTGATTCGTTTTCAGACATGAGAGTTTCCCATTACATAGCCAGCCTTCCCTTTTTATAACAACCTTGAAACCTTCCATATGGTGCGCTGAAAAAAACAGGCCGGGCAATTTTGCCCGGCCTGTTTTTTATTTGACGACTATTCCGCTGCGCGCCGGAATAAGGAACTTAGTCCCTGATATGACCGGCTTTCCAAAAAGCACCTTCGGCTTTTTGCCAAGAGATAATTCAATCGTCTTTTCCTGTTTTGACGAGTTGAAGGCAATAGTGATGCGCTCATTTTTTAGGGCGCGTGTAAAAGCCATAACATTGTCTTCTGCATAAATGCGCTTGTATTCGCCCTGGCGAAGTGCGGGATGATCTCTTCGCAATGACGTGCAGGCCTTTGCATATTCGAGAAGATCTTTATCCCATTTGTTTTCGTCCCATGGAAAAGACTTGCGACATTCCGGATCATGGGCACCGTCTATGCCAATTTCATCGCCATAGTAAATGCAAGGCGCACCCGGGAATGTGAACATGAACAACCAGGAAAGTTTAAGTGCATCCTTGTCTCCTCCGACACAGGAAAGGAAACGCGGCATGTCATGGCTATCAAGCAGGTTCAATTGTGCGAACGTAATCTCTTGTGGATATAAATTCACAATGCGATCCACTTCGTTGGCAAAATCATGTGCGTTTATATTGCGGACCCGGTCTTTGAGGCCACCAGCCTGCGTGACGACATCCATTTTCAAATGTTCGCCGCTGAAGAAGCTCAAGCAAACGGCTGTGAAGAGATAATTCATCACGGCATCGAACTGATCTCCCTGCAGCCAGCGTTGCGCCTCATGCCAGACCTCGCCCACAATATAAGTTTCGGGATTAATCGCACGGACGCGTCTGCGAAATTCCCGCCAGAATTCGTCATCATCGATTTCAGCTGGCACATCCAAACGCCAGCCATCGATGCCAAATTTAATCCAGTACTCTGCCACCTCAAATAAAAATTTACGAACTGCGGGCATATTCGTGTTGAACTTTGGCAGCGCGGGCAAATTCCACCACGCCTTGTATCCGATCGCAGTCAGGCTGTCTTCATGTTGCAGTGCCTTTTGTTCATGCGGGGAAGGGTATGCCCCCCAATGTTTGTGTCCGTTCAAGCGTTCGGGATCGAAGTGGAACCAATCCTTATAGGGTGAGGCTGCGCCTGTCTCCAATACATGATTGAATTGCCAGAAGCCGCGGCTTGCATGGTTGAACACTCCATCCAGCACCACGCGAATATGGCGCTTGTGCGCGGCCTCCAATAATTTTTTCAATGCGTCGTTGCCGCCAAGGAGCGGGTCTACATTGTAATAATCATACGTGTGATACCGGTGATTCGAGGCCGATGCAAAGACCGGGTTGAAATAGATCGCATTAACACCCAAATCCTGCAAATAACCCAACCTTTCGATCACGCCGTATAGGTCGCCTCCCTTGAAGCCATAATTCGTAGGGGCCGAGTCCCATGCTTCAAAATGAAGATCCGGCATAATCTTTGAGCGCGCAAACCGATCTGGAAATATTTGATAAAAAATTGCATCCTTTACCCAGTTTGGAGTTGACATAATTTCCTCATCATTTTGGATTTAATTTCAAAACATACATTGCGTAAGGCCTCAAGCTATTGAACGGCAGGTACTTCCAGGATGCTTCGCCGCTTCTTTCTAGACCTGCCGCCTGCTCTACTCCGAAAAGCGTTTCGACGCCATGAGAGGATTTTGCAAGCTGTGCATCCTTAAGTTCGATCGTATAGTCGGTGATCGCTTCGCCTTTTAGATTGGCCAAAATTAAAAGCGTTTCACCGGACCCTACTCGTAGTGCGGCATAGACTGCGGAGCTGTCCGTCGGTAATAGAATAATGTCCCCGGTTTGCAAAGCCGAATGGGACTTTCTTAATTGTATCAATGCCCGATAATATTCAAGTAACGAATTTGTATCACCAGTTTGCTGCATGACATTGATTTGCTGATAATCGCCTGCTGGTACGCGCCAGGGCGCGGTGCTTGAAAAACCTGCATTTGGATCAGCACTCCATTGCATGGGCAGGCGAATATCCTCATCCGGTTTTACGCCGCTCATGCCAATTTCTTCGCCGTAATAGATGAAGGGTGTGCCGGGAGAGGTAAGCATCAAGAAAGCAGCAAGTTTTGCCTTGTCCATATTTCCATTAAAAACAGACATCGCGCGATTCTGATCGTGATTGGTAATGAAAGTCGCAAAATTGAAATTTGGCATGTCCGCCATTGCAAATTTGATCGCGCTGTCGATTCCCGAAACGGCACCGCCGTTAACGCTATTAACGAACCCACTTGCCATTTCGAAGTTGAAGATTTGGTCGAGTTGGTTGCCTGTATAAGACTTGACCACCGAGGAGCCGGCACCGTACACCTCGCCAACTGTATACGCTTGAGGGTTCTGCTGTTTATAGGAGGTAAAGAAACTCTTAAGCCATTGATGTGTAGCCGCTGTATTTTCTGTTTTGTCTCCGTCTTCAATAAGATGCTTGGCCGCATCGACGCGAAAACCGTCTACGCCTACATTGTTCAACCAAAAGTCTGTCACCTTCAATATTTCTGTTGTTACTGCCGGGTTGTTGTAATTCAGATCAGGCATGCCTGGCGAGAAAAGCCCAAAGTAATAGCCTTGATTTCCTGGATACCAATTGCTCCCTTTGCTGGTGTCAGACCAGATGTAATAATCATGATAATTTGAGTTGGGATTGTTATTGGCGTCCACGAACCACGGGTGCTGGCTGGAGGTATGGTTCAATACCAGGTCAATAATCAGATGTATCCCGCGCTTATGAGCTTCTTGAAGCAATATATTGAAATCATTCATTGTGCCGTATTCAGGATTAACTGAGTAATAATCCGTGACGTCGTATCCGTGATAGGAAGGGGATGGGTGAATGGGCATCAACCAAATCGCATTGACTCCAAGCGATTGAAGATAGTCCAGTTTTTGAGTGACGCCGTTGAAATCTCCAATGCCATCATTATTCGTATCGTAATAAGAACGTACGAATATTTCATAAAATACAGCACTTCGCCACCACGGTTCATGCGAGGACTCTACTGTTGGCGTCTGAGCGGGCGTCAGTGTGGTGGAGGCGCACGCAACTAGGAAAACAAAAAGCAGAAGTGTAGAATAAATCTGTTTACGCATAGAGGCCTGGCTAAAAAATTTCCCCTTCCTTCTTTTTTTTTGGCATCTGGAAGGAAGGGGAAATAAAGATATAAAACTAATCGGTTAACCTTTAACTCCGCCTGTCGTCAGGCCGCCAACGATCTGTTTTTGCAGTGCAATATAAACAACTGCAACAGGCAGGGCGACAATCACCGCCATGGCTGCAAATCGATTCCATGGGATGCTATTGGCATATTGACCGGTCATATTATAGAGTGTCATGGCGAGCGTGTAGTCTTTGGGCTGCGAAAGGAAAAGCCATGAAATGACGAACTCCTGCCAGTGACCGATGAAGCCGAGAAAGAAAGTGACGGCAAGCTGCGGGGCGGCCAATGGAAGGACAATTTGCCAGAAAGTCTGGTTGGCATCTGCGCCATCAATGGCAGCCGCCTCCTCGAGTTCTTTTGGAATAGTGTCCAGATATCCTTTGAGATTCCAAACTGCAAAGGGAAGAGCGCTGGCAGTGATGGCGATCCCTACACCGAGGAGAGAATCGCGCAGGTTGAAAAGGAGTTGCCCCTTGGCTCCACCAGCGCAGGTGAAGAAGGGTACGATGGCAGTAATATGTTTTCCACAATCCATGATTCGAAAGTTGTTCAATAACAGATAAAGAGGCGTACTTAAACCTACAGCCGGCATCAGGAGCGGGATAAAGACCAGCAGCATAAGCGTTTCGCGGATCCTGAATTTGAAACGTGAAAAGGCATATGCGGCAGTGACCGCGATGAACAATGCCACCAGGCCAACCCCGACGGAAAGTGTAATGCTATTGCGAAGAAGTTCGATGAACGAAACCGGATTGCCGGTGGGGTGGTCCAATACTTGTTTGTAGGCGATGAACGAAATTTCCTTGGGAAATAGTTCGAGCGATGAGGGGCGCGTCGTTTTTGAGCTAAGCGATAAGGTAACAATATATAGGATCGGAAACATCACTGAACACAGAATCAAAATGCATACTACCTGCAGGAGCAATTGTTTCCAAAGCGGAAGGCTGCGCCCGCTGGTTTGGCGGGATGTATTCATGTTCAGAAAACGAACAATCGGGTTCTTATTATTCGAAGCCATGGAGTTTGAGATCATATTAGGCCTCCGAGTAGCTTTGCGTTGCGCGGGTAATACGATTGGTGATCAGGAATACGATCAGCGATACGATGAAAATGATCACGGCAAAAGCCGCAGCCACGCCAAACCAGCGGAGGTTGCGCACGAGGTTATAAGCAAAGGTTACAAGCAGTTCGGTGGAGCGGGCTGGGCCGCCTCCAGTCATAAAGAACACAAAACTGAACAGATTGAACGATAAAGTAAAACCATATACGGCCGCGGGGATCATGGCGGGTCGGAGCAGAGGGACTGTGATATTCCAGAATTGCTGAGTGCCCGTAGCGCCGTCAATGGATGCTGCCTCATACAAATCCTTGGGGATGCTCTGCAAGGCGCCTGTCGCGACAACCGACATAAAGGGCCAGCCCAGCCAGAAGTTGGCGATCATCATGGCATAGTAGGCCAGGGTTAAGGGCGCGCCGGGCAGGAATCCTGGAATTGGAGGAGTATATTCATTGAGCCAGCGAATGTGGATGGGATCTGCGTGCCCCAGAATGTTCGTGATCACCGTCAGCAATTGATTCATCGCACCATACTGCTCATCGAAAATATTTCGCCACACCGTTGCGACAACGATGGGGGGAACAACCACGGGCAGGATATACAAGGCGCGATAGATGCGTTTGCCCCATAGCCCTTCTGTATTGAGCAGGGTTGCGATCAAAACACCCGCAGGTACGTGCAAAGCCACGTTGCTGACAGCCCACCAGAAGTTAAACTCCAATACGCGGAAGAAATTGAAATTTTCCACCGGTAAGGTGGCAGTCAGAATATCGAAATAATTTTTAAAGCCAACGAATTCCAGTTTAGGAGAACTCAACCCAAGCAGGAGATCTTTGGTTTCAAAATTTGTGAACGATATGATGAACTGATAGATAAGCGGATAAAATGTGATCACCCCCATGATCAGGAACGCGGGCAAAAGATATAAATAAGGCAAAATTGTGCGCTGCAATTGAGTTGCACGACTGATGCCTGTTTCGACGCTCATGATCCTGCCTCCCGATTGAAAATATCGTTGCTATAGTTATATATGTAGGAGCGGACAGGTTTCCCTGGTCCGCTCCTAATTCTAATTCAACTCGAAACTATGTTTACTTGCTGGCGTTTGCGAAGGCAGTCTTGACCCATTCGGCAGGTTTCATGCCAGCCTCGAAGACCTGATCCGTACCGCAGAAGTTGCCCCAGTAATTTCCCATGGCTTCCACTTGCGGGCGGAAGTACGAGCTCTGGAAGGCGTCCAGCAAACCCTGGATCAGCGGATCCGTGACCTTCACTGTTGTGTTGGCTGGGACGTGGCCGGCTTCATTCATCATGACAGTTTGCGAGGCCGCGTTCGTCAGGTAGAGTGCCACATCGAGGGCAGCCTGTGAGTTCGCGCTGTTTGGGTTGAAGTACCAACCATCGACGCCGAGAAGTGGGGTGGTAGGACCTTCTGGACCGGCGGGCAGCGGAGCTACAGCGAGCTTATCGCCGAGAGCAGTACGATAATCGCCCATTGCCCAGTTGCCATTGGTAATCGCAACTGCAGTTCCTTCGGTAAAGGGAGCCAAACCATCACTATCGTTCTTGGGCCAACTCTTGGCTTTCGAGATCTGATACAGATCGTTCAAGTATGAGACCGCATTTGTAACCTTGGCCTGATTGGCATCGTCTGTGACGAATTTGAAGTTGTCATCAAAGATCTTGCCGCCAAAGGCGTTGAAGAATCCATACTCGTGATAACAACCATAGGTGATTGAGACTTCGGTACCGGCTTGCATTAACGCCTTGAGTTCATCCGTTGTGGCGGGAGCCTTGGGGAGCAGGGAAGTGTTATACCAAAAGACAACGGCCTTCAAGGATTCGGGGACGCCATATAACTTGCCGTCGTACATCATGCCGCCCTGTGAAAGCTGGCTGTAATCACCAAGTTTGCCTGCAGCAAGATCAGTAATATCCTTAACCGTACCTGCGCGTACTTCGCCACCCAGATTATCGTTCGGGGCGATGAACATATCGGGACCACCACCAGCTGCTACATCTGTATCGTACTTATTGAAGATGTCGTTGAATGGTACCTGCAGAACATTGATCTTGTATTGTGGCAAGTCGATGGCGGCTTGTGCAACAATTTTGGTCAAAGCAGTTTCTTCCGCTGAGCCGGTGCCATACGCATGCCAGAAGGTAACTTCAACCGGTGCGGCTGCCGGAGCTTCGGTCGCGACTGCAGGAGCCTCTGTTGCCGCGGCAGGGGCCTGAGTAGCTGCGGCTCCACTACAAGCGGTCAGCGCCAGAGACGCTAGCACCAATACGCTCAACAAAACGAGCAGATTCTTTTTCATTCTCATTCTCTCCTTAGAAATTTATGGAAAACAAATTTATTTTGGAAGTGGACATTAGATTAATGTATCAACTAACAAACCACCTCCTTTCCAAGGATTAACGAATCGCTTCATTTGTGGCGGCATCAAAGATTTGGATGCTGTCCATATCGAAAGTCACCTGGGTCGAATTACCCACGCGCAGCTTGGAGCGTGGATCCACGCGGCCCACGAATGTATGTTTGCCACTTAGTAAATACAATAATGTTTCATTGCCCATTAACTCGGTGACGTCCACTTTTGCAGAGACCTTTTCTCCGTGAATGTTTGGCGGGGCAAACTCAGGGTCATGAATGTTTTCAGGGCGGATTCCAAAAATCACATCTTTTCCGGCGAGGGATTTGTAAGGTGCAGCGCGGGTGGCGGGAATCGAAACCTTGAAATCACCGGTATCCACACTGACCTTGTCGCCGTCCTTTTTGACTTTTGCCGGGAAGAAGTTCATGGCGGGTGAACCAATAAAGCCGGCCACAAAGAGATTCGCGGGGCGATCATACAAATTTTGCGGCGTATCCAATTGTTGCAAGACACCCTTGTTGATCACTGCAATACGAGTCGCCATGGTCATGGCCTCGATCTGGTCATGGGTCACATAGATGAAAGTGGTTTTCAAACGCTGATGAAGTTTGCTGATCTCCGCACGCATTTGAACGCGGAGCTTTGCGTCCAGGTTCGAAAGTGGTTCGTCGAAGAGGAACACTTTGGGTTCGCGAACGATGGCACGGCCGACTGCCACACGCTGACGCTGACCGCCGGAAAGTTGTCGAGGTTTCCGCAGAAGCAATTCTTGAATGCCAAGAACTTCTGCAGCTTCGTCGACGCGGCGCTTGATCTCATCCTTGGGTGTCTTGCGCAGTTTCAAACCAAACGCCATGTTGTCGTACACCGAAAGATGTGGGTACAACGCGTAAGACTGGAAGACCATGGCAATATCGCGGTCCTTGGGAGCAACGTCGTTCACCACGCGATCACCGATCAGGATCTGTCCGCCAGTGATCTCTTCGAGTCCAGCCAAGGACCTCAGTGCGGTCGTTTTGCCACAACCTGAGGGACCTACGAGCACGAGAAATTCCTTGTCTTCCACGTGAATGTTTAGATCATTCACTGCGAGCACGTCGCCATATTTTTTGACGACATTTTGAAACGTTACACTTGCCATGGGAAACCTCCAGTCTAAAGAATATAGTG
>Ga0209131_1002654_pt1 | contig 12120 bp, 8 predicted proteins | sample GraSoi_2013_40cm_FD_185826 | JGI IMG/M metagenome (GOLD analysis project Ga0209131, IMG submission 185826) | Grasslands soil microbial communities from the Angelo Coastal Reserve, California, USA - Sample 9_17_2013_40cm (SPAdes) (version 2) | ecosystem: Environmental > Terrestrial > Soil >...
CATCGCGCGTCGCTCGTTCACTGGCACTCGAGTACGCGCAAAAGTTCTCGTTCTGCATCGTAATCCAGGTCGGCTGTCCGGCCACAGCCGACGTAGACAGCAGCATGGTGAGGATCGAGGCCGCCCGCAACATGCGCGAAAGGCTATCACAGGATGGCGGACAGGAACGGAAAGGGGGCCGGCTACAGACGCACACGCCGCTCCAGGTGCTGGCCGTCCATGATCCGGCTGGCGATCTCCTCGATGCTGCACTCGGTCGTATCGAGATGCGGAATGGCGGCGCGGCCGAACAGCGTGTGCGCCGCACGCAGTTCCGACTGCACCTGCTGGAGCGAGGCGTAGCGGCTGTTCGGGCGCCGCTCCTGCCGGATCTGCTGCAGGCGATCCGGGCGGATCGTCAGGCCAAACAGCTTGGAGCGGTGCGGCGCCAGCGCGGCGGGCAACTCATCTGATTCCAGATCCTCATCGGTCAGCGGATAGTTCGCCGCCAGCACCCCGTACTGCAGCGCAAGGTAGAGGCAGGTCGGCGTCTTGCCGGAGCGCGAGACACCCACCAGAACCACATCCGCACTGGCGTAGTCGCGTGCGCCGGCGCCATCGTCGTTCGCGAGCGCAAAGTTGGTGGCATTGATTCTCGCCGAGTACGACGCCAGATTGGACATGCCGTGCGCGCGGCCGCTGGCATGGGCCGAAGGCATCGCCAGTTCAGCCTCGAGGGGCCCGAGAAAGGCCGCAAAAAAATCCAGGCACAGGGCATTCGCCTGGCGCAGCACCGCGCGCACCTGGTCATCGACCAGGGTCGCGAACACCACCGGCCGCAGGCCGCTTTCGCGGCCCGCGGCATCGATGCGTTGCACGACTTCGGCCGCCTGCGCCACCGTGGCGACGAAGGGCAGCGAGACGGACTGGTACTGCGCGCCATCGAATTGGGTCAGCAGGCTGTGACCCAGCGTCTCGGCCGTGACACCGGTCTGGTCGGAGACGAAAAACACGGTACGCTTGCTCACCCCTGCCCACCTTCACTGCTTGAGACCCGCTGGCGCGGCGGGCAGTGTCCCATGCGGTGAAATCGTGGACAATACGCCGCTCAGGTTGCCAGGGAAGAACGCGTTGAGCGAATACGTGCTGTCCTTCGACGCGGTCGGCCTGCGCGACCTCGAGCGCGTCGGCGGCAAGAATGCCTCCATCGGTGAGATGCTCGGCGCGCTGACTAAGCTGGGCGTGCGCGTGCCACGCGGCTTTGCGACCACGGCCGACGCGTTTCGCGAGTTTCTCGGCCAGGGCGGCCTCGAGGGCCGCATCAACGCCGAACTCGACGCGCTCGACAGCGCGGACGTCACGGCCCTCGCCGCCTGCGGCGCGCGCATTCGCCGCTGGATCCTCGACACGCCCTTGCCGCCGCCGCTGCAGCAGGCCCTGCTCGGCAGCTGGAGAGCCATGGACGCGGGCCGCAACATCGCGGTCGCGGTGCGTTCCTCGGCAACGGCCGAAGACCTGCCATCGGCCTCCTTTGCAGGCCAGCAGGAGACTTTTCTCAACGTGCAGGGCGAGAGCGCGCTGTTGCGCGCGGTGCACGAAGTCTACGCCTCGCTGTACAACGATCGCGCCATCGCCTACCGCGTGCACCAGGGATTTGCACATGCGCAGGTCGCACTCTCGGTGGGCGTGCAGTACATGGTGCGGAGCGATCTGGGAACCAGCGGGGTGATGTTCACGCTCGATACCGACTCGGGCTTCCGCGAGGTCGTGTTCATCACCAGCGCATATGGACTGGGCGAGACCGTCGTGCAGGGCGCCGTCAATCCCGACGAGTTCTATGTTTACAAGCCCGCGCTGCGCGCCGGACGCCGCTCGATACTGCGGCGCGGACTGGGCGCCAAGGCCATCAAGATGATCTACGCGGACGCAGGCTCCGCCGAGCGCGTGCGCACCGTGGAAGTGAGCGCCGCCGAGCGCACGCGCTTCTCCCTCAGCGATGCCGAAGTGGAAGCGTTGGCGCGCCAGGCGCTGCTCATCGAGCAGCATTACGGCTGCCCCATGGATATCGAATGGGCGCGCGACGGCACCGACCAACAGCTGTATATCCTGCAGGCGCGCCCCGAGACCGTGCACAGCCAGGAAGGGCGCACGCTGACTCGCTACATTCTGCGCGAGCGTTCCCGCATCGTCGTGGAGGGCCGCGGTATCGGCGGCCGTATCGGCAGCGGCCGCGCGCGAATCGTGCGCAGTGCGGACGAGATGGCGCTGGTCCAGGCCGGAGAGGTCCTGGTTGCGGACATGACCGACCCGGACTGGGAGCCAGTCATGAAACGCGCGGCTGCGATCGTCACCAACCGTGGCGGCCGCACCTGCCACGCCGCCATCATCGCGCGCGAACTGGGCATTCCTGCGGTCGTCGGCTGTGGGCGCGCCACCGAACTCATCTGCGAGGGCCAGGAAGTGACGGTGTCCTGCGCCGAGGGCGATACGGGTTTCATCTACGAGGGGCTGCTCGCTTTCGATCAGCAGCGCGTCGAGCTCGATGCGATGCCGCCTTGCCCGGTACGCATCATGATGAACGTCGGCAATCCGGATCGCGCCTTCGCCTTCGCGGCGCTCCCGCACCGCGGCGTGGGCCTGGCGCGGCTGGAATTCATCATCAACCGCATGATCGGTGTGCATCCGCGCGCCCTGCTCGAGTTTGAGCGCCTGGAGCCATCGCTCCGGGCGAAGATCAGCGCTCAGATGGCCGGGTACGCCGACCCGGTCAGCTTTTACGTCGAGCGACTCAGCGAGGGCATCGCGCAGATTGCGGCGGCCTTTGCGCCCGAGCCGGTCATCGTGCGCCTCTCGGATTTCAAGTCCAACGAATACGCCAATCTCATCGGGGGCAGTCAGTACGAGCCGCACGAGGAAAATCCAATGCTCGGCTTTCGCGGCGCCGCGCGTTACGTGGATGCCGCCTTCCGTCCCTGCTTCGAGCTCGAGTGCCGCGCGCTCCTGAGGGTGCGCGAGGAGATGGGACTGCGCAATGTGCAGGTGATGGTGCCTTTCGTGCGCTCCGTGGCAGAGGCCCGTACAGTCACGGAGCTGCTGGCCGCCAACGGCCTGAAGCGTGGCGAGCGGGAGCTGAAGCTCATCATGATGTGCGAGCTGCCCACCAACGCGTTGCTCGCCGAGGAGTTCCTGCAATACTTCGACGGCATGTCCATCGGATCGAACGACCTGACGCAGCTGACCCTGGGTCTCGATCGCGACTCCGCTCTGATGGCGCGGGCTTTTGACGAGCGCGACGCGGCGGTGAAAGCGCTCATCGCCATGGCGATCGGCGCCTGTCGCCGGCAGGGCAAATACATCGGCATCTGCGGCCAGGGTCCCTCCGACCACCCCGACCTGGCGCGCTGGCTGGTCGATGAGGGCATCGACAGCCTGTCATTGAACCCCGACACGGTCGTGGCGACCTGGCTGTTTCTGGCGAACGCCGCGCCTCCGGGGCGCGCGGGCAAAGCTGAGAAAGTGTGACCGGGTCGCGTTCCCCTGACGATGCGCCCGTCTTAGGCTTGGCGGCATGGCGCAACCGAAAGACGACTCCCGGATCAGTGTTGAACGCATGCGTGCGCTGCTGGCGCGGTGGCAGCAGAGCCTGGAGCTGCATGCACGCTACCTGAAGCTCCCCGACGCGTATTACTGGCACGTGCAGCCCTGGCCGGTTCACGAACGGCCGCTGGCCTGGGTCGTGCGCCTGGCGCGGCAGAAAGTGACGGAACTGGCCCGCTCGCTCGAGGAGCACTGCACACGTGGCGACCGCCAGTTCGCGGTGGGCCTGGAACAGATGGTATTCCTGGCCAACCTGGTGGGTCTCCAGCCGGCCGGGCGCCATATTCCCCTGGCCGACCCGCAGGCCGAGCGACGGGAAATGCTCCAGACTGCAGACACCGGAACGCGCGAACCACCGCGCCCGCGGCCCGCGCGCACCGCGGCACGCCCGCCGCGCGCCGCGCGCGGCAACACCACGACGGTCCGCACGCCGCGCGCGGCAAGCACCACGGCGCCTCCCAATGCCGCCGCCCGCCAGGTCATTGAGGATGCTGTGCGGCTCCTGCAGTGGGGCCGGCGGTGGCACGAACTGGGTGAGCTGATCAGCCGACTGCACGGGCGGCCCGGCGTCGGTGAAGCGCGCCGGATCCTGCGCACGCACCGCGCGCAGATCGAGGCTGCCGCAGCGCAGCCCTAGGCGCTAACGCGTGCGCTGCAGCAGCACCAGCGCCGCCACGCCCAGCAACACGGTCGGCACCCAGGCCAGCAGCAGGGGGTTGAGGCTGAACACCACCGTGCCGCTCTCCACGGTCCGCTGCATGAAAAAGTAGAGCATGCCGATGACCAGCCCTAAGGTGCTGCGCGCACCGCTCCCTGCGGAACGCATCGTGCCAAAACCAAAGGGCAGCGCGAACAGCACCGCGATCGGGATCGCCACGTTGCGCGCCAGACCCGACCAGAAGGCCAGCTGATAGGCGCGGACATCCAGGTCATTGGCGCGCAGATAGCGGATTGCACGATACAGGGCCGCAAAGCCCATCTGGGCCGGTTGCACCACCGCCAGCTGCAGGAATCCCACGCTCGCGGCGGAATCCAGCCGGTGCCGGGCCTCACGGCGGCCATCGACGCCGGTCGGCGTGAAGCGCGACTCGGCGTAGTCACCGAGCTCCCAGGTACTGCCCGCACCGTTGGCCGCCCGTTCGGCGTGCGCGACGGCGGCCAGGCGGTTGTCGGCGGTGAGCTCGAAGACCAGCATGCCGCCGAATTCGCTGCTGCGCGACTGCTCCGCGATATTGATGATGAGGTTGCCGTCGCGCACCCAGGCGCCGCCGGCCCCCGCCAGGCTGAGGTTATCGTAGCGGGCCAGCGCCTTGCGTTCTTCCGCCTGCTGTTCGAGGCGCGGCGCCAGGTATTCGCCGACCGCCAGGCCGGCGAGCAGCAGCACCAGCCCACAGCCGAGCAGCGTCGCCGCCTGCCGCCACTTGGACATGCCGCCGGCACGCATCGCGATCAGCTCGTGGCTGCGGGCGAGTATGCCCACGCCCAGCATCGAGCCGATCAGCACGCCGGCGGGAAATGCGTCCAGGGCGAAACGCGGCAGGTTCAGCACGCTGAAGACCAGGGCCTCGCTCATGCCGTAGTGGCCCACGCCAACGGCGCCCTGCTCGTCGATGAAATTAAACAGCCCGCCCAGCACCAGCAGCACTGTCATCACCATGGCGATGGCCGCCAGTACCGTGCGCGCGATATAGCGATCGAGCCGGTTCACGCGCGCGCCCGCCGCGAGCGCCACTCCTGCCCCCACACCAGCCACAGGGCCACAGCGAGGAACAGTGCGTGTACCCACCACAGGCCCAGCACGGCAGGCGTGGTGCCGCGCTCGAACCAGGTGCGCGCCGCAACGGCCAGTTGCCCGTAGATCACGAACAGGAACACCGCACGCCAGACACGCTCGTAGCGGCCCTGGCGCGGCCGCAGCCGGCCCAGCGGCATGGCGCATGCCGCCGCGATCAGCACCATCAGCGGAAATCCCAGTCGCCACTGCAGCTCGGCCTGGTCCCGCAGATCGGTGCTGCCGAGGAGGCTCGAGCTGGGCCGCTCATCGACCCGCGCGTGCCGCACCTCCGTCATGGGCGCCGCCAGCGGGACGCTGAGTTCGCGAAATCGGAGGATGCGGTAGCGCCGCGAGCCGGGAATGCCTTCCACGCGCTCGCCATCGAGCAGGACAATGGTCTGGCTGAGCCCGTCCGGGCCGATTTCGCGGCGGGCACGCTGGGCGACCGTGGTGACGACGGATTCACTCTGCGTCTGCTTGATGAACACCCGCTGCAGTTCGCCCGACGCGTCGGCCGAGCGCGCGTAGACGACGGTCCGGCCACCATCGAAGCTGCGGAATCGCCCCACCTCGAAGGGCACGGCCAGCCCCTCCCGCACCGCCTCGGCCGTCAGTACCGCACGGCGCGCGGCGGCCTGCGGGGAGAAGCGCAGATTCAGCCAGGCGCTCAACACGACGATCGGCAGCGTCAGCACCAGGACGGGCAGCCAGGCGCGCAGGCCCCCGTAGCCGCAGGCGCGGGCGGCGACCATTTCGCCCTCGTGGTAGAGCCTTCCGAGCGCCATGACGACACCCAGCAGCAGCCCCAGGGGCAGGAGCAGCGCGAAATTCTCCGCCGCACCCAGAGCGAATAATTCCAGCACCAGTCCGCGCGGGTACTGGAACTGCGCAGCCCGCGCCAATACGGCACCGAGCTGGTAGATGAACAGGACAGCCGCCAGCGCACCGGTTACACCGAGAAAATTGAGCGCCATCTCGCGGATGAAATATCGCTGCAGAATTTGCAATGCGGCCTCACGAATTGCGCCGCTTCGGCTAAACTGCGGCGGCTCAACCCAGCGCAGAAGCTAAGGGAAATGAACGGCGCTGGCAAACTGGACTGGAGGGGACCGTTCATGCAATTTTCAGCGTACTCCGGCAAGACGATCGAGCAGCGCGCCGATTGCCTGGTGGTCGGAGTCTACGAGTCCCGGGTACTCGCGGACGAAGCGCGGGTCATCGACCGCGCGGCAGGCGGGCGGCTGCGCAAGCTCCTGCAGCGCGGGGACTTCGCCGGCCACGCCGGTGATTCGTTGCTGCTCGCCGATTTGCCGGGCCTGCGGGGCAAGCGCCTGCTGCTGGTCGGGCTGGGGCCGGCGGGCCAGTACCAGCGCCGGGCCTGGAAGCGCGCGCTCGTTACCGCGGCCACCGCCCTGGCGCGCACCCGCATCGGCAGCGCCGTGCTGGCGATCGAGCGACCGGCCGATCGTGGCCTGGATGAGTACACGCTGGCGCGCTCTGCGGCCGAGATATTCGGGGTGGCGCTCTACCGGATCAACGATCTGAAGACCGCACGGCGCCCGCCGGCAACGGCCCTCGCACGCATCAAGTTCGGCCCCTGCGCTGCGGCGGAACTGCCCGCCGTGCGGCGCGGCCTGGGCGATGGTGAAGCCATCGCGGCGAGCTCACGCCTGCTGCGGGACCTCGCCAATCTCCCGGGGAACATCTGCACGCCCCGCTTTCTCGCCGCCCAGGCCATGCAGCTGGCGCGTACCTATCGGACCCTGAAGGCGCGTGCGCTGACCACCGCCCAGATCAAGCGGCTAAAGATGGGCTGTTTTCTTGCCGTGACGCAAGGCAGTGCCGAACCGCCGCGCTTCTTGATCCTCGAGCATCGCGGGGGCCGGCGCGGTGGCGCACCGATCGTACTGGTCGGCAAGGGCGTCACGTTCGACAGCGGCGGCATTTCGCTGAAAGACCCGAACGCCATGGACGAGATGAAGTACGACATGTGCGGCGCGGCCACGGTACTGGCCGCCTTTGACCTGGCCTCGCGCCTGAAATTGCGACTCAACCTGGTCGGGCTGGTGCCGGCCTGCGAGAACATGCCCGGCGGCCGCGCCATCAAGCCCGGCGACATCGTCACCAGCGCCGACGGGCAGACGGTGGAAATCCTCAACACGGACGCCGAAGGGCGCCTGATACTCAGCGATGCCTTGCATTACGCCCGGCGCTTCAAGCCTGCCGCGGTCATCGACATGGCCACGCTCACCGGCGCCTGCGTGGTCGCGCTCGGTTCCCACCATTCCGGCGTCATGGGCAACGACGACGAGCTGGCGCAGGAACTCGTGGCCTGCGGACGGCGCGCGGACGATCGCGCCTGGCAGCTCCCGCTCACCGAGGAGTACGGCGAGCAGCTCAAGACCAACTTCGCCGACGTCGCCAACGTCGCTGGTCGCGATGGTGGCGCCATCACGGCCGCGGCCTTCCTCGGCCGCTTTACCAAGGGACTGAAGTGGGCGCACCTGGACATCGCCGGCACGGCCTGGGGTTCCGGTAATAACAAGAATGCCACGGGCCGTCCGCTGGCACTGCTGGCCGACTTCCTGATCCGGCGCGCACGCGGCTGACCGCGCGCGAACCGAATGGTGGCGCGGGCAGAGTTTTTCATTCTGGAAGGGAGCGATCAGCGCGCGCGCTGGAGATTCGCCTGCCAGGCAATCGAGAAGGCATTCATCGCCGAGGAGCGCGTGCTCGTCTGGTTCGACAGCGACACTGAGCTCGCGGCCTTCGACGAGCTGCTGTGGACCTTTGCCGACCGCAGCTTCGTCCCGCATGAGCCCCTGGGCCCGGAATCGAGCTGGGAAGAGACTCCGGTACTGCTCAGCGCCGCGAGCCTGCCCGCCGCGGCACCGCAGGTCATCGTCAACCTGGCCGCGGGGCTTCCGGGAGGGATCGATCAGGCGGTCCGCATCGTCGAGATCATCGACTCCGATTCGGCCCGGCGCCAGGCCGGACGAGCGCGCTTCAAGCAGTACCGCGAACGCGGCATTGAGCCCGTGACCCACAAGAGCCTCGTCGCGGGCCCTTAAGCCATGGACAAGACCTACTCTCCGGCCCAGATCGAGCAGCGCTGGTACGCGCAATGGGAAGCGCAGGGCGGCTTTGCCCCGCGCGCTGATCCGCTCGCCCCGGCGTTCTGCATCATGATCCCGCCGCCCAACGTGACCGGCACGCTGCACATGGGGCACGCATTCCAGGACACGATCATGGACGCCCTGACGCGCTTCCACCGCATGCGCGGCGACGCGGCACTCTGGCAACCCGGCACCGATCACGCCGGCATCGCCACGCAGATGGTGGTCGAGCGGCAGTTGAATGCCGAGGGTCGGCGGCGCACCGAGCTGACGCGTGAGCAGTTCCTGGCGCGCGTCTGGCAATGGCGGGCCCAGTCCGGCGGTACGATTGCACGCCAAATGCGGCGGCTCGGCGCTTCGGTCGATTGGTCGCGCGACCGCTTCACCATGGATGAGGGCATGTCGCAGGCGGTCACCGAGGCCTTCGTGCGCCTGCACGAGCAGCAGCTGATCTACCGCGGCAAACGCCTGGTCAACTGGGATCCCGTGCTGCTGACTGCCCTTTCCGATCTGGAAGTGCTGAGCGAAGAGGAACCCGGCTCGCTCTGGTACCTGCGCTATCCGCTGAGCGACGGAAATGGCGGACTGGTGGTGGCGACCACGCGCCCGGAGACGATGCTCGGGGACACCGCGGTCGCGGTTCATCCGGACGATGAGCGCTACCGTCATCTGGTCGGGAGCGAAGTCATCCTGCCGCTCATCGGCCGCCGGATTCCCGTCATTGCCGACAGCTACGTTGATCCGGCCTTCGGGAGCGGGTGCCTGAAGATCACACCGGCGCATGACTTCAATGACTACGCCGTCGCTCAGCGCCACCAGCTGCCGCTGATCAATGTCTTCACCCCCGACGCCCGTCTCAATGAGGCGGCCCCGCCGGCACTGCGCGGCCTCGATCGCTTCGAAGCGCGCACCAGAATTGTCGCAGAGCTGGAGGCGCGCGGTTTCATCGAGCGCATCGAGCCGCACCAGCTGACGGTGCCCAGGGGAGATCGGAGCGGAGCGATCATCGAGCCCTACCTCACCGATCAATGGTACGTGCGTGTCGCGGACCTGGCCGCGCCGGCGATCGCCGCGGTGGAAACGGGCCGGATCCGCTTCGTGCCCGGCAACTGGGACAAGACCTATTTCCAGTGGATGCGCAACATCCAGGACTGGTGCATCAGCCGCCAGCTGTGGTGGGGGCACCGGATTCCCGCCTGGTACGACGAGGAGGGCAATATCTTCGTGGCGCGCGACGCGCCCGCGGCGGCGGCACAGGCACGAGCACGGCACGGGCGTGAGGTGCCGCTGCGGCAGGACGAGGATGTGCTCGACACCTGGTTCTCCTCAGCGCTGTGGCCCTTCTCGACGCTCGGCTGGCCCGCCCGGACCAAAGAACTGGCGCGCTTCTATCCGGGGAGCGTCCTGGTGACGGGCTTCGACATCATCTTCTTCTGGGTCGCGCGCATGATCATGATGGGCCTGAAGTTCATGGACGAGGTGCCCTTCCGGGACGTCTACGTGCACGGCCTGATCCGAGACGGCGAAGGCCAGAAGATGTCCAAGTCCAAAGGCAACGTGATCGATCCGCTCGACATCGTCGATGGCATCGGCCTTGAAGCCCTCATCGCCAAGCGCACCGCGGGCCTGATGCAGCCCCATCTGGCGCCAGCGATCGAGGCGGCGACACGCAAGCAGTTCCCCCAGGGTATCGCCGCCCATGGCACCGACGCGCTGCGCTTTACCTTTGCCACGCTGGCGACGCACAGCCGCGATATCCGCTTCGACCTGCAGCGCGTCGCAGGGAATCGCAATTTCTGCAACAAGCTCTGGAACGCGGCCCGCTTTGTCATGCTGATGGTGGAACAGGGCGCAGCGCAAGACACAAGCGGGTCCGTGGAGCTGACCCCTGCGGATCGCTGGATTCGCTCGCGGCTCGGTGGCGTCATCCGCGCGGTGGAACGGGCCTTCGCGGACTACCGCTTCGATTTCGCTGCGACGGCGCTGTACGAGTTCACCTGGCACGAGTACTGCGACTGGTATCTGGAACTCGCCAAGGCGGTGCTGCAGGATGCGGGTGCGGACGCTGCCCGGCAGCGCGGCACACGCCAGACTCTGCTCGCGGTGCTCGAGGCGCTGCTGCGCGTGCTGCACCCGCTGATGCCCTTCATCACCGAGGAAATCTGGCAGCGGGTCGCGCCGCAATTGACCGGCGCCGCTCCGCCGGCGTCGGCGAGCATCATGCTCGCCGCCTGGCCGCGTGCCGGTGACTTCCCCGCCGATGCCGCGGCCGAGCGCGATCTGCAGTGGCTGATGCAGGTGGTGCTGGGGGTGCGGCAGATCCGCGGAGAAATGGATATAAGTCCTTCTCGTAAGCTCCCGTTATTGCTACAAAATAGTTCGCCCGCAGACCTCGAGCTCGCGCAGCGCCACTTGCCTCTGTTGATGCGTCTGGCGGGTGTCGAGGCGCCGCAGCCACTGGCCGCTGGCGTCAAGGCGCCGCCTTCCGCGGTGGCGCTGGTGGGTGAGCTCACCTTGCTGGTGCCCATGGCGGGGCTCATCGACCCGACTGCCGAACTGTCGCGCCTTACGAAGCAGCTGCGCAAGACCGGCGAGGAAATCGCGCGCGCCAAGGCGAAGCTCGGCAACGAGAATTTCGTGCGCTCGGCACCCGCGGCGGTGGTCGAGCAGGAGCGCGATCGCCTGACGGAATTCGAACGCACCCGCTCCGGCCTCGAGCGGCAGCTCGCGCAGGTGCGCGCGCTGGGGAACAATCCGCCATGAGCCGGCTGCGGGACGCGATCGCCGCGGTCGAGCACGTGATCCTCGGCAAGCCCGCACAGATCCGCCTGTGCCTGGCGTGCCTCCTGGCCCGTGGCCACCTGCTGATCGAGGACGTGCCCGGCGTCGGCAAGACCACCCTGGCACACACCCTGGCGCGGGTCCTCGGCCTTGAATGGCGCCGGCTGCAGTTCACCAGTGACCTGTTGCCTGCCGATGTCGTCGGGGTCTCGGTGTTCGATCGCACCACCCAGCAATTCCAGTTCCGCCCCGGGCCGGTGTTTACGCAACTGCTCCTGGCCGATGAGATCAATCGCGCCAGCCCGAAGGCGCAGAGCGCACTGCTCGAGGCCATGGAGGAGCGCCAGGTGAGCGTTGATGGGGTCACGCATCCATTGCCGGAGCCCTTCTTCGTGGTCGCCACCCAGAACCCGCACGATCAGCTCGGCGCCTACGGGCTGCCGGAATCGCAGCTGGATCGCTTCCTGATGCGCGTTGGGCTCGGCTATCCCGATCACCAGGCCGAGCGGGCGCTGCTGCTGGCCGGCGAGCGCCACGAACTGCTGGAAGCGACGGCGCCGGTCCTCGGGCCCGCCGAACTGCTGGCGGCGCAGCGTGCGGTTCGCGCCATCTACGTGGCCGCGCCCCTGCTCGATTACGTGCAGGCGCTCGTGGCCCGCTCGCGCGCGCAATTCCAGCTCGGGCTCTCCCCGCGCGCGGCGCAGGGACTGGTGCGGGCGGCGCAGGGCTGGGCCCTGCTGGCCGACGAGCGCGCGGTCATGCCCGAGCACGTCCAGGCGGTCCTGCCCGCGGTGGCCGCCCATCGGCTCCAGTCCGCTGCCAGCGCCGGTGCCGCGGACGGCGCGCGGCTCGCGAGCGAGCTGGTCGCGGCGG
>Ga0209131_1002656_pt1 | contig 12108 bp, 9 predicted proteins | sample GraSoi_2013_40cm_FD_185826 | JGI IMG/M metagenome (GOLD analysis project Ga0209131, IMG submission 185826) | Grasslands soil microbial communities from the Angelo Coastal Reserve, California, USA - Sample 9_17_2013_40cm (SPAdes) (version 2) | ecosystem: Environmental > Terrestrial > Soil >...
CGCACAGGCGAGCAGCATAGCCCCCCGGGGCGAGGAGGTACAAAGGCGGGTGGCGGCCCTGTGAGTCCGGTCACCCACCGTGTTCATCGCCTACGCGCTTATGTCAGAAATCATACGCTGTAATACATATCGAGCTCGCAGGGGTGCGTCGACATGCGGTAGCGCGTGATTTCCTGGTACTTCAGGCCCATGTAGGCGTTGATCACGTCGTCGGTGAACACGCCGCCGCGCTTGAGGAACTCGCGGTCCTTGTCCAGGTGCTCCAAGGCCATGTCGAGCGAATGACACACCTGCGGAATGTGCTTCGCCTCCTCAGGCTCCAGGTCGTAGAGATCCTTGTCGGCCGGATCGCCCGGATGCATCTTGTTCTGGATGCCATCGAGCCCCGCCATCATCATCGCCGCGAACGCGAAATAGGGATTCGAGGCCGAATCGGGGAAGCGCACCTCGATGCGCCGCGCCTTCGGGTTCGACACCCAGGGAATGCGGATCGAGGCGCTGCGGTTGCGCGCCGAATACGCCAGCATCACGGGCGCCTCAAAGCCCGGGACCAGCCGCTTGTAGCTGTTGGTGCCCGGATTGGTAAACGCGTTGATGGCCTTGGCGTGCTTGATGATGCCGCCGATGTAGTAGAGCGCCGTGTCGGACAGGCCCCCGTACTTGTCGCCCGCGAACAGCGCCGTGCCCGCCTTCTGGAGCGATTGGTGCACGTGCATCCCGGAGCCGTTGTCGCCCACCAAGGGCTTGGGCATGAAGGTGGCGGTCTTGCCGCGCAGGTGCGCCACGTTGTGCACGCAATACTTGAGGATCTGCACCTCGTCGGCCTTTTTGACCAGTCCGCCGGCGCCGACACCGATCTCGGCCTGCCCTCCGGTCGCCACTTCGTGGTGGTGCACTTCGACCTTGAGGCCCATGTCTTCGAGCGCCTTGCACATCGCGGAGCGGATGTCCTGGTAGGCATCGACCGGCGGCACCGGAAAATAGCCGCCCTTGATGCCCGGGCGATGCCCCATGTTGCCTTCCGGGTAGACGGTATTGGTGTTCCACGCGCCCTGGATCGAATCGATCGCGTAGCCGCAGCCCTGCATGTCGTTGTTCCAGCGCACGCTGTCGAAAATGAAGAATTCGTTTTCGGGACCGAACAGCGCGCCGTCGGCGATGCCGGTGGATTTGAGGTACGCCTCGGCGCGCCGGCCGAGCGAGCGCGGATCGCGCTCGTAGCCCTGCATCGTCGCCGGCTCGATCACGTCGCAGCGGATGTTGACGGTGACGTCGGCAAAAAACGGATCGACCACCGCCGTGCTGGCGTCAGGCAGCAGGATCATGTCCGACTCGTTGATGCCCTTCCAGCCGCTGATCGACGAGCCGTCGAACATCTTGCCCTCGACGAAGAAATCCGCCGTCACGAAGCGCGCCGGAACGGTGACGTGTTGTTCCTTGCCGCGGGTGTCGGTGAACCGCAGGTCGGCAAATCTCGCCTTCTTGTCCTGTACCAGCTTCACTACGTCGGTCGGTGTCATAGCCCCTCCATTGTTCAGATCCACAGGTGCGCGAAGCCCCGTACTCATGCAGGCCACATGCCAGCCCCTACGAGGGCAAAACAACGTTCCAGGTCAGGTACTTGCGGAGCCGCCCGATCCCCGCGGCGGGTCTCTGCACCATTATAGGGCTGCGCCTGAAACAGCGCCCTGTTTTTGTGCAACGACTCGGGCGAGCCCCCAGTGACCGGCGCGCCCGGCGCTTCGCTCGGGGCGGCTTCTGTATACTCGCGCGCCAGTTTCTTCCAGAAGCAGCGATGAAAACCGCCCGAATCGGCGCCCGCCCGCGCACTTTCCAGGACCTGATCTTCGCTTTGCAGCGCTACTGGTCGGCCCAGGGCTGCGTTGTGCTGCAGCCCTACGACATGGAAGTGGGCGCCGGCACCTTTCACACGGCGACGTTCCTGCGCGCGATCGGTCCGGAACCCTGGGCCGCCGCCTATGTGCAGCCCTCGCGCCGGCCCACCGATGGCCGCTACGGCGACAACCCCTTCCGCCTGCAGCACTACTACCAGTTCCAGGTGCTGCTGAAGCCCGCGCCCCTCGATATCCTGGATCGCTATCTGGGGAGCCTCGCCGCGCTCGGCCTCGATCCGCTGGTCAACGACGTGCGCTTCGTGGAGGACAACTGGGAATCACCCACGCTGGGCGCCTGGGGCCTGGGCTGGGAAGTCTGGCTCAATGGCATGGAAATCACGCAGTTCACCTACTTCCAGCAGGTGGGGGGACTGGATTGCCGGCCGGTGAGCGGCGAGCTCACCTACGGGCTGGAGCGCCTGGCGATGGACCTGCAGGGCGTCGAGAGCATCTTCGATATCCTCTGGAACGACGGCCCGCAGGGACGCGTCACCTACGGGGACGTGTTCCACCAGAACGAGGCCGAACAGTCGGCCTATAACTTCGAGCACGCGGACATCGCCGTCCTGTTTCGCCACTTCGACGATCATGAGCAGGGCTGCAAGGCGCTGCTGGAGGCTCATCTGGCCCTGCCCGCGTACGAGCAGGTGCTCAAGGCCTCGCATGTGTTCAATCTGCTGGACGCCCGGCACGCGATCTCCGTCACCGAGCGCCAGCGCTACCTGCTGCGCGTGCGCACGCTGGCACGCGGCGTGGCCCAGGCCTACTACGCCAGCCGCGAGGCGCTCGGCTTTCCGCTGCTCGGCGCCGGCAGCGCGCCGAGCCTCAGGACGGGCACATGAGCGCCTCAGACAGCCCCGGGGCGGCCCGCCCCGAGCGGCGCGATTTCCTCTTCGAGCTGGGCACCGAGGAACTGCCGCCCCGGGCCCTGCCGGTGCTCGAGCAGGCGCTCCGCGAGGGCATCGCGGCGCGCCTGACGCGCGCCTCGCTCCGCCACGGCGCCATCGAATCCTTCGCCACCCCGCGGCGCCTCGCGGTGCGCGTGCGCCGACTCGCCGCAGCGCAGCCGGACCAGGAAATCCGCCGCCGCGGTCCGCCGCTGAAGGCCGCGTACGACGAGGCCGGCGCACCAACGCGCGCGGCGCAGGCCTTTGCGGCGAGCTGCGGGGTCGAACTCGCCGCTCTGGGCCGCGAGCGCGACGACAAGAATATCGAATACCTGTGGTTCGCCGGCCGGCGCGCGGGCGCGAGCGTGCAATCGCTCCTCCCTGGCATCGTCGCTGAAGCCCTCGAGGCGCTGCCGATCCCCAAGCGCATGCGCTGGGGCACGAGCGAGGCGCAGTTCGTGCGCCCGGTGCACTGGCTGGTGATGCTGTACGGCCATGAGATCGTGCCGGCCACCATCCTCGATACCGTGGCCGGGCGCAGCACGCGCGGCCATCGCTTCCACGCGCCGCGTGAACTGCTGCTGCGCGCACCGGCCAGTTACGAGGGTGCGCTGCTCAAGCGCGGCAAGGTGATCGCCGGCTTCGCCGGACGGCGCGAGCGGGTGCGCGCGCAGCTGCTCGCCACCGCCGCACAGCTCGGCGGCCAGGCCCTGATCGACGCCGCGCTGCTCGAGGAAGTCACCGCGCTGGTCGAATGGCCCGTGGCCGTGGCCGGGCGCTACGAGGAGCGCTTCCTGCAACTGCCGCGCGAAGTGCTGCTCGCCACGCTCCAGGATCACCAGCGCTATTTCGCCGTCCAGTCCGGGGCCGGGGCCCTGCTCCCCTGGTTCATCACGATCGCCAACATCGAGAGCCGCGATGTCAGCGTGGTGCGCGCCGGCAACGAGCGCGTGGTGCGCCCGCGGCTCGCGGACGCCGCGTTTTTCTGGGAGCAGGACCGGCGCACGCCGCTGGCGGCCCGCATCGCTCTGCTCGCGCGCGTCAGCTACCAGGCGCAGCTGGGCTCGCTCGGCGACAAGGTCGAACGCATCGCAGCGCTGGCCCAGGCGCTGGCCTCATCCTGCGGCGCCGATCCGGGGCTCGCGGTGCACGCTGCCAAGCTGTGCAAGTGCGATCTGCTCACCAGCATGGTCGGGGAGTTTCCCGAGTTGCAGGGCGTGATGGGCGGCTACTACGCCGCGGCCGACGGCGAGGAGGCGGAGGTCGCGAGCGCGATTCGCGAGCACTACCTGCCGCGCGGCGCCGGTGATCTGCTGCCCGCGACGCCGACCGGCAAGACCCTCGCGCTGGCCGACCGGCTGGACACGCTTGCGGGCAGCTTTGCGATCGGCCAGAAACCTTCCGGTACGCGCGATCCCTTCGGGCTGCGCCGCGCCGCGATCGGCCTGGTGCGTCTGGCCCTCGAGCTTAAAGTTGATTTTGACCTGCGCGCGCTCCTCGAGCAGGCCGTGGCCGCGCAGCCGGTGGCGGACCTGGCGCCGCGCCGCGCCGCGGTCACGGACGAGTTGTACGCCTTCGTGCTCGAGCGCTTGCGCTCGCAGTATCTCGAGGACGAAGCGAGCAGCGTCACCACGGAGGTGTTTGACGCCGTGCTCGCCACTGCGCCGCGTTCACTCCTCGATGCGGACGCACGAACGCGCGCGCTGGTGAAGTTCCTGGCGCTGCCCGACGCGGCGAGCCTGGCGGCGGCGAACCGGCGCATCGCCAATATCCTGAAAAAATCCCCCGGCGAAGCGCCGCAGTCCACGGACCCGACCGTGCTGCAGGCGCCGGCGGAGCACGCACTTCATGCCGCGCTGGCGGAGCGGCGCATCGCCGTCGACGTAGCGCTGGGCCGCGGCGATTACGGCGCCGCCTTCGCGGAACTGGCACGCCTGCGGCCGCCGATCGACGCCTTCTTCGATGCCGTGCTGGTCAATGACCCGGACGCCGCCTTGCGCCGCAATCGCCTCGCCTTGCTCGGTGAGCTGCGGGCGCTGTTCACGCGCAGTGCCGATCTGTCGTTGCTCCCCGGCTAGGTCCCCGCACCGTGCAGTGGCTCGGTTCCCTGGCGTTCACGATGTTCCTGTTCCTCTGGACCGGCTGCTATGCCGTGTTCTTCGTGCTGACGGGATGGCTGCTGCCCTACCGGGCGCGCTTCGTGCTGGCGCGAGTCTGGGGCTCCGTGCTGCTCGCCGTGCTGCGATTCACCTGCCGCCTGGATTACATCGTCGAAGGCCGTGAGCACCTGCCGCCCGGCAGTCACGTTGCCCTGATCAAGCACGCCTCAAGCTGGGAGACCTTTGCACAGGTCGTGCTGGTACCGCCGCACGTCTGGGTCTACAAGCGCGAACTCGCCTGGGTGCCGGTCCTCGGCTGGGCGATGGCGCTGATGCGCGGGATCGCGGTCGATCGCGGGGCGGGCGGCAACGCGGTGCGCGGCGTCGTCGAGCAGGGCAAGGCGCGGCTCGCCGAGGGAAAATGGATCGCGATCTTCCCGGAAGGCACGCGCATGCCGCCGGGTGAAACGCGCCGCTACGGCATCAGCGGCGCGCTGCTCGCCGCGGAGACCGGCTGCCTGATCGTGCCGATCGCCCACGACGCGGGTTACTACTGGCCGCGGCGCGGACTGTACAAGCGGCCGGGCACCATCCGCGTCGTGATCGGCCCGCCGATCGCGGCGGCTGGGCGCGATCCGCGCGAGGTCAACGCGGAAGCGCAAGCCTGGATCGAGGCCCACTGCCGCCGCTGACGGGGCAGGGGCTCAGGCCGGATCGGACTGGGCGGCCGCGGAGGGCAGCAAGGCGACGGGCGCTGCCGCCGCGGCAGGCGCCGCCGCGCCAGCCGGCTGCTTGCCGCCAAACTGCGGGAACAGGCGGCGTCCGAGCCAGCGTTCCAGGTCGTCCATCACCGTGAATCCGGCCGGCACCATCACCAGGGCCAACGCAGTCGAGGTGATCAGGCCGCCGATCACGGCGATCGCCATCTGGCCCTGCAGTGCGGCGTCGCCGGTCACGCCGAGCGCGAGCGGCAGCATGCCGGCGATCATCGCCACCGACGTCATGACGATCGGGCGCGCACGCTTGTGTCCGGCCTCGAGGAGCGCCGTCAGGCGATCCTTGCCGGCGCGCATTTCCTCAATGGCGAATTCCACCAGCAGGATCGAGTTCTTGGCCACCAGCCCCATCAGCATCAGGATCCCCAGAAACGTGCCTATGGACATGGGACTCCCGGTGAGGCCCAGAGCAATGGCGGTTCCGCCGAACGACAAGAACAGGGCGGCCATGATCGTGATCGGCTGCAACAGGCGTGCGAACAGCAGCACCAGCACGGCAAACACCAGCATGACGCCCGCGACGATCGCCAGCAGGAAGCCTGTAATCAGTTCCTGCATATACTGCGCCTGGCCGACATCAACGATCTGGACGCCGGTCGGCAGGTTCTTGTAAATGGGCAGGTCACGGATCTTCTTCATCGCCGGGCCGAGTTCGGTGTGGTTCAGGTCCGCCTCGAGCGAAAGGCGGCGAGTCTGGTTATAGCGGCGGATCTTCGATGGGCCCTGGCCGAAACCGATGTCGGCGACCGCCTTGAGCGGTACCGTGGCGCCGGCGGCCGTGCGCACCGGCAGGTTCTCGAGCGTCGCGAGATTGCTGCGCGCCGATTCCACCAGGCTCACGCGGATCGGAATCTGCCGGTCGGCAAGCGAGAACTTTGCTTCGTTCTGTGCGATCTCACCCAGCGTGGCGACGCGCACGGTCTCGCTGATGCTCGCCACCGTGACGCCCAGCTGCGCCGCCAGGTCGAGCCGCGGATGAATCACCAGTTCGGGGCGCGCCATGTCGCCGTTGATGCGCGGGTCGCGCAATTCCTTGAGCGTGCGCATCTGCTCGATCGCGGTGCGCGCGGTCTGCTCGACCAGCTCCGGGTTGCTGCCGACCACGAACAGCGTCAGGTCACGCCCACCGCCATCGGACTGGCTCTGGAAGTTGAGCCGCGCGTCGGGGATGACCCGCAATTCCTTCGTGACCTGCGCCTCGAACTCCTTCTGGCTGAGCTTGCGCTCGGCAGGCGGCACGAGCTGGATGAAGATGTTGCCCGAGCGCACTTCACCGTCGTCGTCCTCGCCCACCGACTCGACGATGGACTTCACTTCGGGACGGCGGCGCAGGATCTGGTAAGCGGCCGCCGAGACCTGCGAGGTCTGGCTCAGCAACACGCCGGGCGGCAGCTCCACCTTGAGCACCGAGGAAGAGTTGTCGCTGTCCGGGAAGAAGGCCTGCGGCACCATCGCCAGGCCGATTATCGACAGCACCACGTACACGAAGCCGGCCCCGAGTGTTTTCCATCGATGCCTGACCGTCCAGCGCAGTGCCTTCAGGTACCACTCCATGACCGGCCCGTCGGCGCTGCGCAGCCGCGCGTGGGGCTTGAGCGTATAGGCGGCCAGCAGCGGAGTGATCAGCCGCGCCACCACCAGCGACAGGAACACCGCCACCGCGACCGTGAAGCCGAACTGGATGAAGAATTGCCCGACCAGCCCGCCCATGAAGCTCACCGGCAGGAACACCGCGATGATCGCCATCGAGCAGGCCACCACCGCCAGGCCGATCTCGTCGGCGGCATCCATGGCGGCCTGGTAGCCGCTCTTGCCCATCTTCATGTGGCGCGTGATGTTTTCGATCTCGACGATCGCGTCGTCGACCAGGACGCCCGTGATCAGGCACAGCGCCAGCAGGCTCATCTGGTTGAGGGTAAAGCCCAACCACTGCATGAAGGCAAAGGTGGGGAGCGCCGCGAGCGGGATCGCCAGTGCCGCGATGCCGGTGGCGCGCCAGTCGCGCAGGAACAGGAACACGATCGCCACCGCCAGCAGCGCGCCTTCGATCAGCGCTTCGATCGAGGCCTTGTATTGCTGCTTGGTGAAATCCACCGTCGTGAAGACCTGCTTGAGGTGGATGCTGGGATTCTCGGTGGTGATCTTGGCGAGCTCAGCCTGCACGCGCTTGAGCGTGTCGACATCCGAGGCGCCCTTGGCTTTCAGCACGCCGAAGGTGGTCGCCGGCCGGCCGTCGAGCCGCGAGATCGAGCGCACCTCGGCAATGCCATCGCGCACCTCGGCGATGTCGCCGAGCCGCACCACGCGGCCGTCCCTGAGCGTGAGGCGGGTGTCGGCGAGGAGCGGCGCGGTGCGCGCGCTGCCGAGCACGCGGATCGACTGCTCGCTGCCGCCCACCTGCGCGCGGCCGCCGGCGGCATCGATGTTGACCTGCCGCAGCTGGTCATTCACTTCGGCGGCCGTGATGCCGGAAGACTGCATGCGCGCCGGATCGAGATCGACGCGGATCTCCCGATCGACGCCGCCCGAGCGGTTGACCTGCGCGACGCCGCCGACCGCGAGCAGCCGCTTGTTGATCGTGTCGTCCACGAACCAGGAGAGTTGCTCCTCGGTCATGCCGGTGGTGCTGACCGCGTAGTAGACGATCGGACCGCCGTCGATTTCCTCGCGGCCGACCTGCGGTTCGAGGATGCCCGGCGGCAGGTCGGCGCGCACGCGTGCCACGGCGTCGCGCACGTCGGTGGTGGCGCGATCGACCGGCGTGCCGATCTGGAATTCCACGAACACCAGCGCCTGCCCTTCGGTGGCACGCGAGATGATGTTCTTGACGTTGCCGATCTTGGAGACTGACCCTTCCACCTTCTGCAGGACCTGGGTCTCGATTTCCGACGGCGCCGAGCCCGGCACGCCAATGAACACATGCACGAAGGGCGCCGATACGTCCGGGTTCAGGGTAACGGGCATGCGCACGAAGGCGACGATGCCGAACACCGTCAGCACCGCGAACAGCACCAGCGGGAAAACCGGGTGGGTGATCGCCCAGGCCGAGATGCGCCTCATGGCGCGCTCACGAGCGCGTTCGCGCCTCCAGAGGCGAGGCCCTTGCCGCCTCCGCCGGCCAGCGCCGTGGGCGCCACGTTGACCTGCTCGCCGGCGCGCAGGAAGGCGCCGGCGATGGCGACCACGCGTTCATCGCCGTTGAGCCCGCCGCTGATGACGAGACCCTCGGCATGTGCGCCGCCGATCTTCACCGCGCGCCGCTCGACGCGATCGCCCGCGCCGACGATCAGTGTGTAACTGCCCTGTTCATCGCTTAAGACCGCGGTCTGCGGCACGATGACGCCGGCCGCGGCGCCGGTCTGGACCTCGGCGCGCGCAAAGGCGCCGGGCCTTAAGTTCTGGTCCGCCGCGGGCAGCGCGATCCGCACCATGCCCTGGCGGCTGACCGGATCGATGGTGGCGCCGACCTGCCAGACCCTGCCCGTGAAGGGTGCAGCGACGCCATCCAGGCGGACCTGCGCGCTCTGGCCCACCTTGAGGCGCGGCATGTCCTGCTCGGCGACCTGGCCGCGCATCTCGATTTCCCCGCGGTTCGCGAGGTGGAACAGCACGGTGACGCCGGACGTGGCGATCTGGCCCACCTCGGCCGTCCGGGTGAGGACGATGCCGTCGCTCGGGGCAATCACGGTGGTGCGCTGCCACAGGGTTTGCGCCCCAGAGAGTTGGGCCTCGGCCGCCTTGACCTTGGCCTGGGCGGTGAGCGCGCTGGTGCGGCGGCGATCAAATTCCTCCGCTGAGAAGGAATCACGCGCGCCCTCGGCGCGGGCGTATTCGGCCTGCGCCGCAGAGGCGGCGGCCCGCAGCTCATCGAGCGAGGCCTCGGCGCTGTCGACCTGCGACTGGGCGGTCAGTGGGTTCAGCTTCGCGAGCACCTGCCCGCGGTGGACGCGATCGCCGGGCTCGACCAGAACGGCCGCAATGCGGCCGCCCTCGCCCTCGACGCCGATCGGCATGTCATTCTGGGCGCTGATCTGGCCGGTGAGGGACACGCTCGACATCACGCTGCCCTGCTTCGGGGTTATGACAGTGACGAGGGGTGGGACATTGGCGTCCTTGCCATCGCTCTTGGCTGGACCCCGGGTGCTGGCGTACAGCCACCCCCCAAGGGCCAGGACCAGGACGACGCCACCGGCCATGAGCCGGCGCCGCGTAAACCAGGGGGACACGGCATCCAGTGTTGTTGTCATCGTCTTCGGACTCCGCTGGGCACAGAGCGGCGGGCTACCCTGACCACCGCTACAGACTACTTAGACTCAGGAACAGGCCCGGAGGTTTCAACGGCCTGCTCTGACCGGGGGGGCCGTATTCTACCCGGCCCGCTCGATGCAGCGCTCACCCTGGTTCCGCGGTGCATTGACGTAGGTGCTCACGGGGTAATACTCGAATTCGCCCTCCGCCGCCGCCACATGTTCGGCCAGCCGGGCAACCTGGTTCGAGCTCCAGCTCGAGAGCCAGTCTACGAAGGCCCCAGTGGCGAGGACCACCGGCATCCGGGGGTGCAGTGGGGTCAACGATGCCGAGGCGGCACGCGTCAGGATCGCGAAACTCAGCTGCGCTTCCCCCTGCGGGTCCTTCCATTCCGACCACAGGCCCGCAAAGCTGATGCCCGTCATCCCCGCGGCGTGGATGAAGTGGGGTACCTTGCCCGCCGGTCCCGTATGCCATTCATACCAGCCCAGGGCCGGCACCAGGCAGCGGGCATGGCGCACTGCAGCGCGCCACATCGGCTTGGCGGCGGCCTCTTCGCTCCGGGCGTTGATGGTGGCGCTGGGCAGGGTGGGCTTGGACCACCAGCCCGGAACCAGCCCCCAGCGCATCGGCAGCGCCTCGCCCGCGCGGATCACCGGCAACTGCATCGAGGGCGCGGCGTTGTAGACCCGCTCGAAGGGATTGCGGACGCTGATGTGGTACTCGCGCTCGATCGCCGCCTGCTCGCGCGACACATAACGCCCGCACATGGCTTGCCGCTCAGCCCTGCGGCGCGACGCCGATCAGCTTCAAGTGGGCCCAGTTCATGAACATCCAGTACAGGGCCAGCCCGAGCACGATCGCGATCAGATCGTTCCACCGCGACGGCGCCGCGCCGCGCACCGGAGGCGCCGGCCGGCGCTTGAACGAGATCCGGTCCGCCACCGCCCAGATCAGCACCGAGCCGAACAGCACCACTCCGGCGGCGCTCCCGTTGGACAGCAGGTGCGCGAAAGCCCACAGCTTCACGGCCGCCAGCATCGGGTGCTTCACGGCCGCCTGGATCCGGCCGGGCAGATAGGCCGCCAGCAGCAGCGGAAACACCGGCAGCATCAGTACTCGCGTCACCGCGCGCAGCCCGGCCGCGGGAAAGTACCAGTAGACCGGCGTCGCCCGCGCGAGCGCGAAGCCGTGGATGAGCAGCAGGAACCCCGCCAGCGACACGACCGAGTACAGGCCGCGCCACAGCTGGGGACCCAGACGCAGCGCCATCCGGTCGCGCCACTGCGGTGCCACGATCGCGATCGAGTGCGCACCGAGAAACACCATCAGGCCCAACACGAGGACGACCATGGATCTCCCTTGATTTCTGGCGTGGCGCTGCGGGTTCAGTCTATTGTCGCGCCTCCGCAATCGCAATTTTCAGGACCCGATATGACGCAGCGCACCCTCTCCTGTTTGCTCGCTCTGCTGACAGCCGTTCCGGCGGCGGCCGGGGACCGTCTCGAGGCGCTCGCCCAGGAGGTGCGCGCGACGGAGAGCGCCTTCGCCGCGACCCTGGCGCATCGCGACCTCAAGGCCTTCGCCCGCTTCCTCGCGCCCGACGCGGTGTTTGTCGATAACCCGGTGAACCGCGGGCCCGACGCCATCGTCGCCGCCTGGCGAGGCTACTTCGAGAGCGCGCAGACGCCGTTCTCATGGGCGCCCGAGACCATCGCAGTGCTCGATACCGGCAAGCTGGCCTTAAGCAGCGGACCGGTCCTGTCTCCGGACGGCAAGCGCATCGGCACCTTCAACTCGGTGTGGCGGCGCGAGCGCGACGGTCACTGGCGCATCGTGCTGGATCATGGCTGTCCCGCCTGCCGCTGCCCCCCGCCCGCCAGCCCCGGCGCGGGCGCGGCCGGCGGCACGAACTGAGCGCTCAGGTCGAGATCGCGAGCCGCTCGGACTGGTAGACGCGGCGGGTCAGGGCAAACACGGCCACCGCCGCGAGCATCGTCACCGCGGCCGTCAGGGTCACGGCGAGGGTGGACAGGGGCTCGGCACGCAGCAGGCGCATGATCGCCAGTTGCTGGCCGAGCAGCGGCACGGCGTACATCCACAGCTGTGCCTTGACCGGCAGCACGCTCAGCACGATGGAGGGAATCAGCGGCACGAGCTGGGCCAGGCCCAGGTAGGTCTGCGCCTCGCGCACCGTGCGGGC
>Ga0209131_1002658_pt1 | contig 12085 bp, 11 predicted proteins | sample GraSoi_2013_40cm_FD_185826 | JGI IMG/M metagenome (GOLD analysis project Ga0209131, IMG submission 185826) | Grasslands soil microbial communities from the Angelo Coastal Reserve, California, USA - Sample 9_17_2013_40cm (SPAdes) (version 2) | ecosystem: Environmental > Terrestrial > Soil >...
CACACTGCGGGCATATTTTGCCATTACGCCTCTTTTGTAACGCGGCTCGGGCGTAGTCCAATGCTTTTTGCGTTGAGCCAGTTCTGCGTCCGAGATATCGACGCGCAGTTCACGTTGATCCACATCAATTGTGACGAGGTCGCCATCGTTGACGTAAGCGATCATCCCACCGACATACGCCTCGGGAGCAATATGACCGACGGAGATGCCGCGCGTCGCGCCTGAGAAACGTCCATCGGTTAATAAAGCGACATGATCGCTCAGACCCGCGCCCGCGATTGCCGCGGTGACCCCCAGCATTTCGCGCATCCCGGGTCCGCCCTTCGGACCTTCATAGCGGATGACAACCACATCACCCGATTGAATCTTTTGTTCGGTGACCGCTTTCATCGCGTCCTCTTCACGCTCGAATACGCGCGCGGGACCCGTGAACTGTTTGACATTGTTCGCGGCGGCTTTATGCACGCCACCCTCTTCAGACAAATTACCATGCAAAATAACCAAACCACTATTGGACTTGATCGGCTTATCGAGCGGATAGATCACCTGTTGACCGGGAGTCTCGACACCCGTCTGCGCGGCTTCGGCAATGGTTTGACCCGTGACAGTAATACAGTCACCGTGTAAATAGCCGCCTTCCATGAGACGCTTCATCAAAAACGGGATGCCGCCCGCGGCGTGCATATCTGCCGCCATGTATTTTCCGAACGGCTTGATATCGGTAATGAGCGGAACGCGCGAGCAGAGTGTATCGAAATCATCAATGTGCAAATCAACGTCCGCTTCGCGCGCCAAAGCTAAAAGATGGAGAACGGCATTCGTCGAGCCACCAGTCGCGGCCACGGAAGTGATCGCATTTTCAAAGGCTTGGCGTGTGTAAATTTGGGAGGGACGTAAATCCGCCTTAAGCATTTCCATCACCAGTTTCCCCGTTTCAAAGGCGACGCGGTCTTTATCTTCAGACATGGCTGGGACGCTGTTGAACCCAATCGGAGAGATGCCGATAAATTCCATGATCGTGGACATGGTGTTGGCAGTGAACTGTCCGCCACATGCGCCGGCACCGGGGCAGGCTAAATTTTCAACATCCATAAATTCCTGTTCGGTCATCTTCCCCGCTGAATATGCACCCACTGCTTCAAATACATCTTGCACGGTGAGAGATTTTTCGCCGAGCTTGCCAGGGTTGATGGAGCCACCGTACAACGCCAATCCTGGGATATCGAGCCGGGCGAGCGCCATCATCACACCCGGATTCGTTTTGTCACAACCTGAGAGACAGACAATGGCGTCGAAATGATTGCCGCGCGCCACCAGTTCAATCGAATCCGCGATCACTTCACGGCTGATGAGCGAGGCTTTCATTCCTTCTGCGCCCATCGTGATCCCATCGGAAATGGACACGGTGTTGAACTCCATCGGAGTCCCACCTGCCGCGCGGATGCCTTCCTTCACTTTTTGCGAGAGCCTGCGCAGGTGATAGTTGCACGGACCGATCTCGATCCACGTGCTCGCGACACCGATAATGGGTTTGCGCAGGTCTTCATCTGTGAAGCCCACCGCTTTGAGCATGGAGCGGGCAGGCGCACGGTTGGGACCGGTGGTAATTGCATGGCTGTTCTTTTTTAGATCGGGCATAATTTCCTCGTTGTTTTTACCGCCAAGAACACGAAGAGCGCAAAGATTTATTTTTTTTCTTGGCGCCCTTAGCGGGCTTCGCGGTTCAAAAAAATATAATAAAAGAGCCGCCCGTGGTTAGGGCGGCTCTTTGCTTTCACTCAGTGATTTACTTTACTCTCACCGTTGCCATCCTAACTGAAAATTGATCCTTAATAATAAGGACCGCAAGGACGACAATAATAAGGGAGAGTGAATAGATTGTGTTCATGGTACCGGTTTCGCACGATTATAGGCTTAATCGGTAATAAGTCAAGGGATTGGTGGAGGATTCGAAGAAAGTTATGGAATTCGGAAAACAGGTAATCATGATTGCTCGCCTGCTAACGCTAAGATTCTTTGTCGCACTTCATCTGAAATCCACATTCCTGATTCACTCAATTGATTGATATATGGCTTGACCTCATCAATCAACTTATTTGACTTTGCCTCCAGCAACACTCTAAGCGTTCCCCAAACCGTAAGCCCTGCAACTTGTGATGTGCGTCGCGCTAACATATCGTCAAGCAAAACAACGCGAGAGGGATTTTCAAGCGCCAGCGCCATCGCTGCCAGTTCGCCAGGACCTAAATCAAGCGACAACCATTCGGAAGGCATGGCTTTGGGATTAACAATCTCCAACCAGTCGTAATCATCGGGATTTGGAACATCATAGCCTTTGCGCTTTCCCTCCTTGAATTCTTCAGCAACTGCGGCTGGCAACCAAACAGAATCAAATAATTTTGACAGCCAATCAAGTCCACCAATTCGATATAAGTACAATAGCGGCGATGTATTACTTACGGCTTTAAGCGGCATGGCTTTCGAGATCGTTCAATTCAGACATCAGTGGAAATACCTTGTAACGCCCCAAACTCATCAAGAACTCAATACGCGCCATTCCCGCCAATTCTGCGGCGCGACCAGACGACAGCCTGCCCATTTCATACAGTTTAACAGCTGCTAAAACGCGCAACTCCCGCGCAAATGAGACTTCATCCGTCTTTTCAGCGATTAGAATGGATTCGGGAATTTCGATTGAGATATGTCGAGTAACCATAGCAAATCTCCTGCCCAAATTATACTCCGCAAATCTGACTTCACATCAAAAGGGATTGATGGAGGATTTGGAGAACTTTAACTAGTTAATAACAGATGCTTGAAAAGTTCAAGATATTATCTAACTCGGTTTTTGTTTTTCGTGGTTAAGAAAATAGTTTGCCGATTACATTGTGCGAGGTTTTTCACTCAGCAGTGACTCTTTATCTTGTGGGGTAATTACCCTCAGAGAATATCGAAAAGCAACATAAAGCGCCAAAGCAGAGAAGACAAGATCAGCCATGTCGAACATACTTGTAATCGCCTGCACCATGACTGTTGGTTGCATTAACCAAACGGATAGCAGACGGAATAAACTGACACCAGCTTGCTGCATGATGAGTACGATCCCTGCGAAAACATTACCGAGCAAGCAACCCAGGACTGCACAAACAGCCGCTAAAATCTGAAATTTTTCCTCAACACCTTTTCCAAACTTGCGTATTGTGTAGCCCATAGCCAGCCCCACTAGGATTGCTGCAAAACCTGTTTTGTATCCTGAGATCAACGCAAATAAGGCCCAAAGAATCGAACTCAGCAATGCTGCGCAAGCACCAGCAATGACCGCAAACCCAAAATTCTGCTCATCCTTGAGTCTTTGGTTAAATGCAGCCACCTTTGCAGGATCACGTTCAAGAACCTTATAGGTTGGTGGCATATTTTGAAGCTGAGGCTTATCACTGTTTGTTGGTTGCATATTTGAAATCCTCGCCGAAATTCAGGGTCAAGTCCTATTGAAGTACATTTTTCAATACCCGACTCACCATCAAGCGTATATAGGCTTTTTTCTGTTGGGCTATGATTTTATCTGATTTGTGGCGCGGTTATTAGCCTAGGAGCTGGAAAGCGCAAGTCCCATCGACATTTAGAAGCACGTATTTATATATACTATTCTTTCGCTTCCTTCGACTTAGGTAATTTGGTGGATATTTCATCTTCAGATTGATCTGCAACTATAGTTCCCTTAGCCTTTATTTCTGATGCCGATACGCTATATAAACCTAGAAAGCTTGGGCTTGGGCTGTCATACGGCAAGTATGGATGCTCGACAGAATCGTAGCTACCTGTAATCAGTGAGCCTCCAAGTGATGGAACCCCTACCTGCTGTGATTTTTCCCGTGACTGTTTCCTATTCTGAAAAATCTCTTCGGTTAATTCTTTCTTTTCTTCTTTCAGTTTATCGATTTCTTCTTTGGATTTATCTTTTGTTTCTTGGAGTTCAGCATTAACTGCACTCAACTGAGATAAAGCCTGATCGTAACTTTCATTTAAATCTCTTATCAGATTTAGAACCGTTTTTAATTCTAACTTCGGCAATATATCTTTCCAGTCCTCAATTGAGTTGATAATTTTTTCCTCAAGCCCTAAACAATCTTTTACTATTTCTTCAAAGTATGTTTTTATTACCTCTGGAGTAATTAGTTCTTTATTTTCCTGACCATGATATCTCTCTATAAATAAACGCACTCTTCTTTCCAAAGTAATGGTACTGCTTAATAGTAATTCTAAGCTTCGACTTGCTGACTTAGCTCTAGTTTCAATTACTCTTTCTTCAGTTATGTCATCCCAGCGTTTTGCGACTATACCACCAAGAACACTCGAAGATAATCCCACTAGTACGGTTAGTATAGCAATGACAGTTGCGTCAGTTGTATCTTTTCGGTTAATCGTCAAAATAAATAATATAACTGTAGACAATAATAATAGAATCACTAAAGGGTCTAGAATAATTGACAAAAAAGCTTTCCATTTTTCTTTTAGTGGTGGCATATTAATTTCCTTCCTAAACGGGTAGAAATATCTATAAATTATTACCAGTTTTTGTTCGGTTATTTCGTTGGATTAATTCATGCCATAATTTCACGCAGTTATTCTTTGTATCTTTTACGCTTTCGATATTAGCCATTATACTGTTCCTCATATAATCGTCCCATATCAAATCCCTTGACTCATCCCATCACTACCATCCAAAAACGCCTCACCGAAACGTGAGGCGTTTCTGTTTATCGTACATCAAAGACCTGACGTGTCTCCGAGAGGACAAAACATTTATGATCTTTGTCCACGCGGGAATCATGGCATTCTATCGGCATTTCACAGGTCTTGCGGCCATGGCGCACCCGTTTGTAACGCTGTTGCATATTCCTGAAGCCGCTGGTCATCATGTCCACGGATCTGCTTCAAGAAGGGAAAATCTTCTGGTGTAACCGTAAGTTTCGCCAATGGCTGAACAGGCTCGAGGCTTGCAAGCTGTGCAATATGGACTTCGTTGGAGCCAAATGCGACGGGTGGCTGATCAGTGAATGTTCCACGCGGCAGGAGGTAGACCGAGCCAGTTCGCCAGGGCTGACTTGCAAGCGCCGATTGGCTAACCGAGAATACATAGTACGGACCGTGAAGTATGCCAGTTCCGTCTGCCAGGCGAACACAGGCATTGGTGATCGACGTTACCCGGTCGCGATCTACAATGGCAAAGAACATCGCCCACAAGCCATCCGATGCGGCATAGATGGCTTTCTGATTGCCAAATTCGTTGAGGTCATTTGCCTGGCGTGGCTCGAAAAGAGCGATATTAGGATCGCCGGAACCGTGCAAGGCGATGTCATGATGATCGGCAACATGGCATAGGAACTGCCACTTTTGCCAGGGCAAAGCGAACTGAATGGTCGGGCACCCGCCGATGCCAAGAGTTGTATTGAACAACTCATCAAAAGCAATTTGAGTACTTTCGTCGAAGTTCGCGCTTGGGCGTGTCAGCCAATAGTCCGGTAGCATCATATGTGTGCCTCCATTATTACAACAGCCTACCTATGTATAACCATACTTTTTGCATCGTAGCAATTATACTGTCCGATATCAAATCCCTTGACTCATTCCTCACACTCGCATAGAATACCGCCCAACATGCACAAGCACGGCTTAGGTACTATGACCATGACAACTACCTCCGGAATTCTCCGTGAGGCATTTGTGGTTGGGCAGAAGTAACTAAGTCAAAGTTATCTCGAAACACACAACGCCTCACGGAAACGTGGGGCGTTTTTGTTTACTAAAAAATTAAACACAAAGGACACGACGGTCACGAAGGTTGAAACCACGATGGTTGTGTCTCTTTTCCCTCCTTAGTGTACTTAGTGCCCTTTGTGTTTAAGGATTTTTCAAGGAGAAGACTATGCCAGAAAAAACACTCGTGATGAAATTTGGAGGGACGTCTGTTGGGTCTGCGGATGCGCTTATCAATGCGACGCAGATCATTCGGGACGCAAAAAAGGATTGGGCACGCGTCGTCGTGTTGACCTCTGCCATGTCTGGCGTGACGGACCTTTTATTGGACTCAGCCACGCTCGCTATGCAGGGTAAAGTTGATTCACTTCCAGCAGCCGAATCCACGCTGAGAGCGAAACACTTCTCCGCTGCCGATGCACTCATCAAAGAAAAAAAACTGCGCGAAGACGCCAAAGCCGAAATCAATGCGTTGATTCAATCTCTCGTGGATCTATGCAAAGCGATTGCGGTGCTCGGCGAAGCCAGTCCGCGGGCAATGGACGCGGTCGCATCGTTGGGGGAAAGAATGAGCCTGCCCTTGCTGACGGCGGTGGTCAATGATGCGGGCATCAAAGCCAAAGCGATTGCGTCAAGCGAGTTCATTGTCACCAACTCCCATTTTCAGAATGCACATCCAGACTTCAAAGCCACAAATGAAAAGACGCGGGGAAAATTGAATCCATTGATGGATGCAGGAATTATTCCAATTACTACAGGTTTTATTGGCGCAACACCCGAAGGCATCATCACTACCTTGGGACGCGGTGGCAGTGATTATTCTGCTGCGATTATTGGCAGAGCTTTACCCGCAGATGACATCTGGATCTGGACGGATGTCGATGGCGTGATGACCACTGATCCACGCATTGTGAAAGAGGCAAAGACGTTACCCGAGATCAGTTACGGCGAAATTGCCGAACTCGCTTATTATGGCGCGAAAGTTTTGCATCCGAAAACCATCCGCCCGATTGTGGATGCAGGCATTGGATTAAGAATCTGCAACACGTTCAACCCATCTCATCCTGGCACGCGGTTGAAGGCAAATGCAAAAAGCAACGGCAAACCTGTCAATGGGCAGATCATCAAAGCCGTGACCGCCATCCGCAAACAAAGATTGGTTACCATTGAAGGGCGCGGTATGCTAGGCGTCCCTGGTGTGGCGGCTCGCGCCTTCAGTGCGGTGGCGTCCACAGGCACAAGTGTTCCACTGATTACACAGGCTTCCTCAGAACAGTCCATTTGTTTTGCAGTGCCGTCTGAAGTTGCAGCTTCTGTAACGTCCGCGCTTGAACAAACTTTCGCTTACGAAATCGAAGAGGAAGATATCGACCGCGTCTGGTCCACGGACGATGTTTCAATTGTCACTGTGGTTGGCGCAGGCATGCGACATACGCCCGGCGTGGCTGGCAAAGTTTTTAGTCAACTCGGCAACAATGGAGTCAACGTCCTCGCCATCGCGCAAGGCTCATCGGAAGTTTCGATTAGTCTTGTTGTAGCTTCAGATGATACAGAAAATGCAGTCAAGGCATTGCATAAGTTGATTGTCCAATAACACACGTAGGGGCACGATATACCGTGCCCCTACTACAAATAAACATAGGAGAAATCATTATGTCATCATCCCAAATCCCAGTAGCAGTTCTCGGCGCGACCGGTGCTGTCGGTCAGCGATTTATTTCGTTATTGGATAATCATCCTTGGTTCAAGGTTGTTGCGCTCGCCGCGTCTGATCGTTCGGTCGGGCAGAAATATTCATCCGCCGCGCGCTGGATACTTGATACGCCCATGCCAGAATACTCGCGCGATATGGTCGTTGTCCCTGCTACGACTGACGCTGTGCAGGCAAAAATTGTTTTCTCTGCGTTGCACAATGATGTCGCCAAAGACCTTGAGCCGCAGTTTGCAAAAGCGGGCGCGGCAGTTTGTTCCAATGCATCATCGTATCGACGCGGTGAAGATGTGCCCCTGCTACTTCCAGAGATCAATGCCGAGCATATCTATCTTGTGAAAGAGCAGCGCAAGAACAAAGGCTGGAGCGGATGCATCACCACGAATCCAAATTGCACCAGCACGGGTCTCACGATCGCGCTTAAGGCGCTCGATGATGCCTTCGGCGTGAAAAAAGTTTTTGCGGTTTCGATGCAGGCACTTTCGGGCGCGGGCTACCCGGGTGTTTCTTCATTGGACATTATGGACAATGTCATCCCGAATGTGGGTAACGGCGGTGAAGAAGAAAAAGTGGAATGGGAGCCGCGCAAGATGCTCGGCAAATTAAATAATAACAGAATCGATCTCGCGGATATCAAATTCAGCGCACATACGAATCGTGTTGCGGTGATCGATGGGCACACGGTCTGTGTCAGTGTGGAATTGGGAAATTCGGTTGAGCCAGAAGTTGCGATACAAGCATTGCGTGATTATGTCGCTCCACTGTCAGCGCGGGAACTGCCCTCGAGTCCGCGACCCGTGATCGAGGTCAGAGATGAAGCGGATCGCCCTCAGCCACGACTCGACCGTTTAAACGGAAAAGGCATGACGACCGTAGTCGGCAGATTAAGACGCGATCCCATTCTTGATCTTAAATTTGTAGTGCTCTCACATAACACGATCCGCGGCGCGGCAGGCGGCTCGATCTATAATGCGGAGTTGCTTGTCAACGAAAATCTTTTGTGATATAACCCGCCCAATTAAATATTCGCTCTTATCCAGAGAGACTGAGGGAACGGCCCTTTGAAGTCTCGGCAACCAAACACATGTTATGGTGCCAACTCCGACAGTGAATGACAATGTCATTCAAGCACTGGAAGATGAGAGGATGGTATCGTATGTACCTCTTCTTGTACTTTCAGAAGAGGTTAATTTTTCCCCCTAAAGGGGATAATAAAATCTCTTCTGAAAAGCGGATAAACAACCATTTTTAATATGTCGTTGCGAGGAGGGTTCTTGCCCTTCCCGACGAAGCAATCCCCTGTCAATAGGAGACTGCTTCGGCAAAAACCAAGAGCGCCTCGCAGCGACATGTTAAATTCAAGGAGAGTCTTATGTCTAAAACAGAACGCAAATTTGGTTTTACCACGCGGCAACTGCATGCAGGTTATGACCCTGAAGCAACAACGGGCAGCCGTGCGGTGCCGATCTATCAGACCAGCGCGTATGACCTGCAAAGCACGGAGCGCGCGGCGCGTTTGTTCGCGTTGCAAGAGACGGGGCACATTTACACGCGCATCTCCAACCCAACCACAAGCGTGTTCGAGCAACGTATTGCATCCCTCGAAGGCGGTGTCGGCGCAATTGAAGTGAGCTCGGGTCAGGCGGCGCAGATGACAGCCATCTTTGCCATTTGCGAAGCGGGTGACCATATCGTTTCGGCTTCGACGTTATTTGGCGGGACGGTCAGCCAGTTCAAATATACATTTCCACGTTTGGGAATCAGTGTTACGCTCGTTGATGCATCTGATCCTGAGAATTTTCGTCGGGCAATTCAGCCGAACACAAAGATCATTTACGGTGAGACCGTCAGCAATCCGCGCGTGAATGTATTCCCGCTGGAAGAGGTGGCGAAGATCGCACATGAACACGGTATTCCATTGATGATCGATAATACCTTTGCCACGCCGTATCTCTGTCGCCCCTTCGAATGGGGCGCAGATATCGTCGTGCACTCGACGACCAAATTCATTGGCGGGCATGGTACGTCCATGGGCGGCGTGGTTGTGGATGGCGGCAAGTTCAATTGGGCAAAAAGCGAACGACATAAAAACTTCAACACACCCGACCCGGCTTATCATGATGTGGTGTACTCAGAGGATTTCGGCACGCTGGCATTTATCTCGAAAGCGCGCGCCGGCATTTTGCGCGATCTGGGGCCCAACCAATCGCCGTTCAATTCATGGCTGTTTATTCAGGGACTCGAAACTTTGTCGCTGCGCATGGAACGCCACGTGCAGAACGCGCAAGCCGTCGCTGAATATTTGGAAGACCATCCCAAAGTCGGCTGGGTGATTTATCCGGGTTTGGAGAGTCATCCTGACCGCGAACGCGCCAAACGATATTTGCCCAAAGGCGCGGGCGCAGTCCTCGGCTTCGGCGCCAAAGGCGGACGTGAAGCAGGCGCAAAATTTATTGATAGCCTCAAACTTTTCAGCCATGTTGCCAATCTTGGCGATGCGAAGTCGCTTGCGATTCATCCCGCCAGCACAACGCATTCACAACTCACTGAAGAAGAACAACGCGCCGCAGGTGTCAGCCCTGATTTCATTCGCCTGTCCATTGGCTTGGAGGATATCGAAGATATTTTCTGGGATATTGATCAGGCACTCAATGCCTAAAATAATCTGTTGGTCAAGTAGTCCCGCATGTTTTCTGCGGGACATATCGAGACCAACGAATAACAAGAATACTTTTGTAACAGAAATTGTTTTGCTTACTGGTGGTCTCGATACCTTCGTACTCGACCACCGAACATAGAGATAATATGCCCGTAAAAATTCCCACCACCCTCCCCGCCCGCGCGACTCTGGAGCGCGAAAATATTTTCATCATGGATGAAGAGCGCGCTACTCATCAGGATATTCGTCCGTTGCGTGTTGCGATCCTCAATCTCATGCCCACCAAGGTCACGACCGAAACGCAGCTCCTGCGCTTGCTTTCCAACTCTGCGCTTCAGGTGGAAGTCACGCTTCTGCACACCGCCACCTATGAATCAAAGAACACCGATGCAGATCATTTGTTGGAGCATTACGTTACGTTCAATGATGTCCGCAACGAGAAATTTGACGGTCTTATTATCACCGGTGCGCCCGTGGAGCAAATGCCTTTTGAAGAAGTCGAATATTGGGATGAACTGACTCACATCCTGAACTGGGCTGAGACCAATGTCGAATCCAACTTTTATATTTGCTGGGGAGCGCAAGCCGCGTTGTATCATAAATACGGTGTCCCGAAATATGACCTCCCTCACAAGATGTTCGGCGTCTATGAACATCGCATCCTCTCCTCGACCGAGAACCTGCTGCGTGGATTCGACGACATTTTCCTCGCCCCACACTCCCGTCACACCGAGATTCGCCGCGCAGATATTGAGCAGATTCCCGAATTACAAATCCTTGCCGAATCAGACGAGGCAGGTGTGTATATCGTCGGCACAAAAGATGGACGTCACCTCTTCATCACCGGTCACTCGGAATATGATCCGCTCACGCTCAAAGCTGAATATGACCGCGATGTGAACAAAGGACTTTCGATCCACGTCCCGCAGAATTATTATCCGAACAACGACCCGAAACAGACTCCCACCGTCCGCTGGCGTGGACATGCGAGCTTGTTATATGCAAACTGGTTAAATTATTACGTCTATCAAGTCACGCCGTATGATGTGAATCAGATTCCATGACCAAGGTTAGCCTGCGTCCCGTCATCGAAACCGATCTGCCTATTTTATTCCAACAACAACTTGAACCAGAAGCCATCGCCATGTCCGCTTATCATGCGAAAGATAAGGGCGAGTTCATGCACCATTGGGAAGGCATTCTGAAGAATAAAACCATTGTTGCGCGGACCGTCATTTATAAAGAAAGAATCGCTGGTCACATCATTTGCTGGAAGGAGGGAAAGTATGAGCAACAGGTTGGCTATTGGATCGGTAAATCGTTTTGGGGCAGAGGCATTGCCAGCGCAGCGCTCGCGGAGTTTTTACTGGAAATCAAAACACGCCCGTTATATGCTTATGTCGCAAATCATAATCTTGCTTCCAAAAGAGTGTTGGAGAAATGCAGATTCGCCAGGCTCGATGGAAGAGCAAAAATATCAGTGTTCATACTAAAGTGACTGTCACCTAGAGTTAAAGTTCAGAGCAATATTTTGCAAGACATCCATAGGCGGAATATGATACAACATGGCTAACGAGTTACCATGGACAAAAAAGAATGGTCACAAATTCGGCATCATACTGAACTTAATGTTGGGCTTCTGCACGCTTATTACATTGAACATGCCTATCCACGCCATAGTCACGACTATTATGTAATCAGTCTGATCGAGCAAGGCAGACAATCATTTACGCACAAAGGAATAAAGCATCTTACCTTGCCAGGCGGGGTAATTTTGATCAACCCGGGAGAAGTTCATACCGGAGAAGCGGCTGACAAGCTAGGCTTTGAGCTGCGCTCCCTTTATCCGACAACCTCTCACATGGAGATGGCAGCCTTCGAGTTGATGGGCCGTCATCAGGCTTTGCCATTTTTTAAAGAGGTGCGCGTTAATAATCCACAAGCTAGAAACAATATTT
>Ga0209131_1002659_pt1 | contig 12085 bp, 9 predicted proteins | sample GraSoi_2013_40cm_FD_185826 | JGI IMG/M metagenome (GOLD analysis project Ga0209131, IMG submission 185826) | Grasslands soil microbial communities from the Angelo Coastal Reserve, California, USA - Sample 9_17_2013_40cm (SPAdes) (version 2) | ecosystem: Environmental > Terrestrial > Soil >...
AGCGCGCGCAGCAGGTAGCCATCTGGCGCATTGGGAGCGGCAGTGATGATCTGCTGGGCGGTTTGGGTGAGAGCATTGAAGTCACCGCGGCGCAGTTCCAAGGTAGCGAGGGAGCGTTGCGCATCGGTGAGATCGGGACGCAGGCCAATGGCCTCGCGCCACTCTGATTCCGCCTGCGCCTCATTGTGTTGCAAGTCAAAAGCACGGCCCAGGTGATAGTGGGCCACGGCGTTGTTGGCATCATTCTTGAGAGCCTTCTGCAGGGAGTCGACGGCGCCGGCGGCATCGTTCTGCTGGAGCTGTATCTGGCCGCGATAGTCCAGAGCGTCGGCTTCCTTGGGATTTGACTTCAAGACCTCGTTGTTCAGCTTGCTGGCTTCGTCCAGGCGGTTCTTTAGGATCAGCAGCTGCACGTAATTTTTCTTCACCTGAATATCTTTGGGATGCTCGCCATAAAGGATCGAGTATTCGGAGGTGGCTTTGTCGAGCTCGCCATTGGCGAAATAGAAATCGCCCAGCATGCGGTAGCCTTCGGAGTTGTCCGGAAGGTCGCGCTTGGCCTGCCGGAGGAACCCTTCGGCATCTTGTTTCTTACCCTCGGCCATCAGGAGGCGAACATAAGCGGCGCGGGGAGCGGGGTCTTTGGGATCGACGCCGATGGCGTGCTTGAATTGCTGTTCGGCTTCCGGCATGCGGTTGCGCGACTGATAGAAGCCACCCAAGGCCAGTTGAGCGTTCATCACTTTCGGGCCAAGGTCAGCCGCTTTCTTAAAATTGATCTCGGCCTGATCCGGCAACTTGGCGCGGAGTTGGAGCAGGGCCAGGCTCAAATAAGACTCTGAACGATTGGGGTCGGCAGCGATTCCCTTCTGCATCTCCTGCAAAGCGGAGCCCAGGTTGCCCTGAGCGGCGTAGAAGTTGGCCCAAGCCAGGTGCGTGTCGGGACTGTCGGGCTGCTTCTCGCGCAGGATATCGAGGTGAGGCTGGGCGTCCTTCGGTTGGCGGTTGGCGATCAGCAGGTTGGCCAGTTCGACGTGCGCAGGATAATTATCGGGCGTCAGGTCGACGGTGCGGGAGAGTTCCTGGAAGGCGCGCTGGTAGTCCTTCAGTTTGAGATAGGTTTCTCCCAGCTGATAGTGCGCTTCGGCGAAACGAGGATCGACTTGAACGGCATTGGAATACTGAATGGCCGCTTCCCGGAGTTTGCCCTTGTCGCGGTAGCGGTTGCCGCTCTCGAGAAACTTCTGTTTGCGCACATTGGGGTCGCGATTGCAGCCGATGAACAGGGCTGGGATGAGAAACCCGACGAGCAACAAACGTAGGGCAACAGAGCGGCTCATAAATTCTCCAAAGCAGGCGCAAGTGAGCGGACGACCACATACCCGTGGTCACTCACCAAGGTACTGCAAGACGGGGTGGGAAGAAAAGTGACCATCATGCCAAGGGCTGGGGAGGCATTTTAATAGTAAGGCGACAATGACTCGTGGCTCTGAAGTCCCAGGAGCTTCTGCCACAAGCGCCTGCCGCGCTATCTGATTTTGATGCTGTTGAAGAACTTGTTGGCATCAGCTTCGCTACAGTTCGAAGTTTTGTCACAGAGCACGAGAGCCTGCCAAACTCGGATGCCTTGGACGGTGATTCGTTCGTAGGTGGTTCGGCTCGTGGTGGTTTGCCCGCTGGTGGAAGTGCTGGTCGCCGAGACTGCCCGCGCCGACAGGCCGCTGAAGGTCGAGTCGGTCTTAGGACCAGGCTTGACATTTTCGAGAGTCGCCATTGCTCCGTCCAACATGATGTCGAGTCCCGCCTTGTCGCTCTGAAGATTCGCATCACAATAAATTATGAGGAACGCGTCAGAGTCGTTGTGAATGCCCAGAGCGTAAGTGTGCATGGTAGCCGCGGCGCCGCTCTTCAGCGTGACGCTTTGGGAGGAGTACGTAACTCCAGGCTTGTCTTTGTCCGGCACTGGGAAGGTGGCGGAGAACGCCGGGGCGTCGTAGGGTGCTTTGGTGAACTCAAGGCTTTGTGCCGAGGCTGCGGCAACTGCCAGAAAGAAAAAAGCGAGCGTTAGTCTTAGGAATCTCATTGATCTTGATCCTTGCCTTTCACGAGTAACATCACCGGATTTTTATGCTGTTGAGGAACTTGTTGGCGTCGGCCTCGGAGCAGTTTGTGCGCTGGTCGCAAATGACGATGCCCTGCCAGACGCGGCTACCCTGGACGGCTACCCGTTGGTAGGCCGTCACCTTGAAGGTAGTTTGTCCGGTGGTGTAAGTGCCCGTTGCTATGACCATGCGCGCGGGCAGTCCGCTGTAGGTGGAGTCGGTTTTGGGAGCAGGTTTGGCGTTTGCCAGCTGCGCCAGCGCGCCGTCTAACATCTGGTCGAGCGCCGCCGTGTCGCTGCGGGTATTCGGGATATCGCAATACAGAACCAGAAATGCGTCTTCATCGTTGTGCAGGCTGAGAGCGTAGTTGTGCAATGTAGTCGTGCCGCCGCTCTTTAACTTGATGTCCTCCGAGGAGTATGCGACCGCACCCTTGTCCTTGTCCGGAACCGGGTACGTAGCGTAGAAAGCCGGGGATTCATAGGTTGTGGTGCCAAACACGACGCTTTGCGGCGCGGCTGCGTTTTGCGCGAAGCTTGTGGCAACTGCCAGCATGAGGAAAATAAATGACAGTTTCAGGATTCTCATGATCCCTCCATTGCACGGTGTGTGTAACGCGTTCGATGATGCCAGTGGAGGCGAGCGGTTGCTACGTTACTTCTGTCACAGCAGTCAAGAGCCGAGCGAGCCCGGCGAATAAACGATTAGTCTGCGGCTATGGAGTGTCCCGCCTGGTCCTGCTGGGGACGGCGGGGGGCGCGGTTGGAGGGGAGGCCGGCGTCGCGGATTTTGTAAAGCAGGGCGCGGTAGCTAATGCTCAGGGCGCGGGCTGCTTGTTTGCGGTTCCAGTGATGGTGCTGCAGCACCTTCAGGATGATTTTGCGTTCCAGTTCACGCACCGCCTGACGGGTGATTTTCTTCAGGGAGATGGGACCGTCCACGGCAAAGTCGGTAGTAAAAAAATCTTGTTCGCGCGGGTGCAAATCCCCGGAGATGGATTCCTCCGCGCCGAGGATCACGTAGCGCTTCATCAGATTTTCAAGCTCGCGCACGTTGCCCGGCCAGTGATATTTCTTCATCGAGTTCATCAGGTCGGCAGAGGGATGCGCCGCGCGCGCGTTGAATTTCCGGTTGTAGTATTCGAGGAAGTAGCTGACCAGTTGGGGAATGTCGGAAGCGCGCTCCCGCAGCGACGGCATGTGCAAGTTCACAACATTGATGCGGTAGAACAGGTCGGCACGGAAATTACCGGCGGCGATTTCCTCTTCCAGTTTTCGATTGGTGGCGCAGACTACGCGAACCTCCACTTTCTTGTCTTCCTGGGCGCCGATGCGGCAGAACTGGCCGTCCTGCAAAAGTTGCAGCAGCTTCGACTGCAGGGCCATGTCGAGTTCTGAGATTTCATCGAGGAACAGCGTGCCGCGGTGGGCCATCTCGACGCGGCCGGGCTTCATGCCATAGGCGCCGGTGAAGGCTCCTTTTTCGTAGCCGAAGAGTTCACTTTCGAGCAGAGTGCCGGGAATTGCCGGGCAATTCACTTTTACCCACGGACCAGATTTCCACGGCGACGCGGTGTGGACCATACGCGCAATGATGTCTTTGCCGGTGCCACTCTCTCCCTGGATCAACACAGGAACGTTGGCGCCAGCTATTTTGGCCAGGCGTTCACGCAGAGCCTTCATGACGTCTGTGCCTCCAAAGATGACAGAATCGGGAGGCATTTCGCCGAGGGGCTGGATCAATGCGCTGACTGGATTTGAAGTACTCATAAGTATCCCTGGCTTCGATGCACAGGGGGTACAGTCTGATGTGCATCCGGAGAACCAAACACAGGGGGAGGAGAACTATATTGTAGCAGGGTAGTCTATGTAGTTGATGAAAAGCAACTTACTAAAGAGTGGAAGGGATTGTAGCTAGTAATCAGCAGGGTAGGAAGTCCAGGGAGAAGTGGCGAAAAACGAGGGAAAAGATTTTCACACCAAAGAAGTGAGTTTCCGTCGTCGTGCCTTGGAGGGGGCGTGAGAGGTGACCAGCGGACGGGAGAACTTTAGAGCGACCAAGTTGTAGCTCGCTCCATGCTCCATGCGCAGCACTTTGGCCCGCAAGTTCCGAGTGACGGTAGGAAGGTCAGCCAAGGCGGCTAATGGAGCGCTGGGGATCTCGAGCGAAATGTGAGCGGCAGAAGGGATGGACCGGCGAACCGCGACCAGCATGCCGCCGGCAGAGACGTTGAGGGCAGTGGCAAATTCCAGGAATTCCTTATCAGCCTCGGCATGGCTTCTGACAAAGACGGGGATGGCCAAAGGCAAACGGGGCCACCGCCGACGCTCTGCCGCTGGATTCTTACCGTTCACACCCACGCACACCCCTTCCTGAAGGGCTTAATCCCAACGATTTCAAGCATCTTAGGGGCCAAATCCTGAGTTAAAGGGGAAATCCTGGGAGGAACACGGAGGAAACCCAGGACAAGCCGGTTCAGCCGGGGTATTGGGAGGCTTAAAGCCGTTAGCCTGCGGACTTTCCAATGCTTTCGGTTGCCACCGGTTTCTGAGATTGAAAATGGGCCGAAAACGATCTTGAAGGGTCGACGAGTGCAAGGTTTTGCCACACTTGGGTAATCAGGTTGCATTTTTCGTTGACAAGGATAAAGAGGGCAGCATACGATTTTTGTACAGCATTCTTCTCTCAACCAGTCGAGTGCGTCCTCCCTTCGTTTTCGACCGCCGCGCCCCTATGGCTACTGTGCAAAAGAACATGTGTATTTCCGAGCCTGTCGAAGGCAAGACGGAGGCCGCCGCTCCTCCGGTTGCTGGGGAAGGAATACCGAGCCCGGCAGATCTGCCGCAGGCGTACTCCGAATTGCAGCAGCGATTCCAACGCACCACGAATGCCCTCGGTTCCGCGGCGCACGATTTGAAAACGCCGCTGGCGATTCTGAACGGATACGTCGAATTGCTGCAGAGCGAGAAATTGGGACCGTTGAATGCGCGGCAGCGGGAAGTGCTGGGCGACATGCAGTCGAGCGGGAAACGGCTGCAACAGTTCATCCAGGATTTCCTGACATACAGCGCTCTGGAAACCGGCGGCCTGAAGATGCGGTTCGAGACGGGCAACATCAACGATTGCCTGTCGGACGTGTGCCGGCTGTGGTCGACGCGCTTTCAGGAAAAAGGATTGGCGCTTTATTTTTTGGCGAACGACAAGCTGCCGGTGTTTCCCTTTGATTCTCCCAAGCTGGAGCGGATGATCTCTAATCTGCTGGAAAACTCTTTCAAGTTCATCCCACAGGGCGGGACGGTGTGGTTGCACGCGGAGCCGTACATGTGGGAGCGCCGCACGGCCGCTCAGCCGGCCGAGACGGGCGAGAGGCGCCGGCTGGATACTGCGCAACCGAATTCCGTGAAGGTCAGTGTGTCCGACACGGGTCCGGGAATTCCGGCGGAGTTTCACCAGGAAGTCTTCGATGATTTCTTCCGGCTGCCGGGCAACGAAAATCAGGAAGGCATGGGGTTGGGCCTGGCGATTGTGCGCCGGCTGGTGCAGGGTATGGGCGGAAAAGTCTGGGTGGAAAGCGATCCGGGCGCGGGCTGCAAATTTTCGTTCCTCATTCCGTTCAAACCTTCATCCAATGCAACGGGCAAAGGAAAGAATCGATGATCGAAACCGCCAAGATTCTTCTGGTGGATGACGAGCCGGCCATGCTGCGGTATATCCGTACACTGCTGGAGGTCGACGACTACAAAGTGGAAACCGCGTCGACCGGCGAGGAAGCTCTGCTGCGTGTGGACAAAGGCATGGAGCCAGACCTGGTGCTGCTCGATGTGCTGATGCCTGGGATCGATGGACTGGCAACGCTGGAACAGCTCCGCCAGAAGCGGCCCGGGATAAAGGTCGTAATGCTTTCCTGCGTCGCCGATACGAAGAAGGTAGTGCAGGCGATGCGGCTGGGGGCACACGACTACCTGACCAAACCGTTTCAAAAAGCGGAACTGGATGCGGTCATCGACCAGTGCCTGGGTCAGGGTAAAACGACCGTGGGAGGGGAAGCCGAGGAAGTCGGCGAAGATACATTCTTCATCGCGGCGAGCCCAGCCATGCGCAAGATTCGGTCGCAAGCTGCGCTGGTCGCTCATGTGGATATTCCAGTATTGCTGCTGGGAGAGAGCGGTACCGGCAAGGAAGTGCTGGGGCGACTGATCCACAAGCTCTCACCGCGCGCACACCGTACGTTCCTGAAGGTGAATTGCGCGGCCGTCCCCGCAGATTTGCTGGAGAGTGAGTTGTTCGGCTATGAGCCGGGCGCATTTACCGGAGCGACGCACGCCAAGCCGGGCAAGTTCGAACTGTGCAACAAGGGCACGATCCTGCTGGATGAAATCGGCGAGATGCCGCCGCAACTGCAGGCCAAACTGCTGCACGTACTGCAGGACCAGCAATTCTCGCGGCTGGGGAGCCGGACCGTCATCAAAGTGGATGTGCGCATCCTGGCGGCGACGAACATTGACATTCCGCAAGCGTTGGCAGCGAAGCGGTTGCGCGAAGATCTCTACTACCGTCTCAACGCATTTACTTTGCAACTGCCGCCGCTGCGCGAGCGGAAGGAAGAGATTCCCATTCTGCTGAAGCATTTCATGACGCGCATGGCTGAGCGCTATGCACGGCCCCAGCTTCCACTTTCACCGCAGCTACTCGAGGCCTGCCAGGCGCATCCGTGGCCGGGCAATCTGAGAGAGCTCAACAACTTCCTGAAGCGTTACCTGATCCTGGGAGACGAGAACCTTGCTGTAGCTGAGTTGCAGCCCCGCTATGACGGCAATGGCGGCGGCGCACGCGGAGATGGAGCGAAAAGTGGAGAAGCGGGCGGCGGATTGAAATCGCTGGCACGCACCGCCAAGGACGAAGCCGAAGGGGAAGCCATCCGGCAGGCGCTCGAGCAGACCAACTGGAACCGCAAGCAGGCAGCGGCGCTTCTGCAAATCAGTTACAAAGCTCTGCTTTACAAGATTCGGCAATATGGAATCGCCGAGGCCAAGAGCCACCACAAACTTTCCGCTGGTGCGTAGCAACGGCTGCGCGCTAAAAAAAAATCACAAAATCGGTTTGACCGCCGCCTACGGCGTTACCGTCAGGCTGAAGGGCACTGTCTTGGTGAACGAGCCAGATGTCGCCGTCACCGTGAGTGAGTAGGTGCCCGTGGGAGTTCCGCTGACCGCCGGCGGGGTTTTGCCGCCGCCACTGCACGACGGCTGCAACAGAACGAGCGCGAACAGCACGCAAAGCGTGAGCAAGCCCAGGAGGCGGCTGCGGCGTTTGCTGCCGGCGCCCAACCCGAGCACAACCATCCCCGGAACCATAAGCCAGAGAGCATAGCGCGAACTACCCCAATATCTTGAATTGGCAGTGGTCACGGGTTGCGGGGACGTTGTCAGGTTCAGGGTGACAGACTGGTTCCCGGTCAACGTGAGCGAGTTGGAGGGAGTGAAAATGCAATTCGCCCCGGCGGGAAGAGAACCGCAACTGAGGGAGACGGTGGCTCCAAACACAGGGGAGGGAGACAAATTCACGGAATAGGTTGTGAGCACGCCGGCGGTCACGCTCCGAGCTGAGGGACTGACAGACAAGGAGAAACCGCCCGCGACGAACGACGCAGTTGCGGAGTCAGGTTGATTTGAGTTCGTATTGTTACTGCTGGATACCGTTGCCGTAACCGAATAATTGCCGCTGCTGCTGGGAGTCACCACAAAGGCGACTGTAGAAGTGGAACCGGATTGCAGCGCGGGGATGGTGCAGACCACAGTAGTTCCACTGGGAGTGCTGCAAGTGCCCGAACCGGCAGTGGCGCTGTTGAAGGTCATTCCGGCTGAAATCGTGCCGATCACGGTGATATTCGTCGCGGGGTCCGGCCCCTCATTGGCAACGGTAAAGGTGACGGTAACCTGATTGCCGGCACTCACGACTCCCGCGGTGGAAATAGTTGGAGCCACACAGGTGATGCACAAATCGGCCGCCGACCCCCACTTGGCGACGAACGCATCGCTGGATCCACTAAACGTGGTTCCCCCCGGCCCCTGCAGCGGATCGAAGACCTGAAAGTTCGTCGAGGTGGTATCGCCGGCAAGATAGGTGTTTTGGTTGGAATCGACGGCGATGCTGGTACCGCGATCCACGCCATTGCCCCCAAAGTAAGTGACGTAGGAGCCCACACCGTTCTGGCCAACAGTCGTCGTCGTATCGATCTGGGCCAGGAAAGCGTTCTGCGTTCCGTTCAGCGTGGTCTGAATTGCACCGGTGGTGACCGGGAAGTTTGTCGAACGGGTCGCGCCCGTGACGACTACGTCGCCGAGCGAAGTGTTCGACGCATTCAAGACAGCGATCGCCAGGCCATTATCGTCTCCCGCTCCCCCGAGGTATGAGAAATAAGTGAGAGCCACGTTGTTCGGAGTTCCGGTGGTGCTCAGCGTGGGGTTGCTCACCCGCGCCATATAAGCATCGGAGGGCGCTGGGGACGCAATGACAGGGCATGGCAGCACGTTGGGCGGAGGAGTATCGAGGCACGACTGGAAGGCGGCCGTACCGGTGGGAAGGATGAAATCGCTCGAATTCGTCGAGCCGGTGAGGAAGATGTTGGCAGCGCCGGAATCAATTGCAATCGCAGTGCTCGAATCCGTACCAATGCCACCAAGGTAAGTCGAAAAAAGCAGTTGCGTGCCCGCTTGCGCGTTGGGATTCAGCTTTGCGACGAAGGCATCTGTTGGATATGGCGTGGTTGCGGGGGCCGTGCACGGGTTGGGATTGCCGCGGACGGCCGGAGGAGGAGTATCAAGGCAGGGTTGATAGGCGTTAAGGATGGGAAAATCTCCGGATGCACCGCTGTTGCCGAACTGACCCGCCCCACTGTTGAAGAAATTCGTGGCACCGCTGAAATAAATGTTGCCGGTGGAGTCGACGGCGATGCCGCCGCCGGTCGCGATGGGAGGAACGGGCGTGCCGCCTCCAAAGTAGGTGGAATAAGCGATGCCGCCCGTACCTAGGAGACTGGTATTTACTTTAGTGACGAAGAACTGAGTGCTCGAATTCGGCTGGGTCTGAAAGGGCACGGGCAAGTTGGTCGCGGGGAAGGCGACTGTGATGCTCGGAACGTCGTTGGAAGTTGTGGTGCCCGTGATGAACACATCGCCATTGAGGTCGATCGTCATCCCGCTGGCCTGGTCGTTGCCGTTGCCGGAGAGATAAGAAGAATAGTCAAGCGTCGCGCCCGGAGTCTGGCTGTTCCCGCTCAGCACGCTAACGAACCCGGACGCGCAGGTGATGGCAGCACATTGCGGCCCTTTGGTCTCAGGCGTGTTTTGATAGCCGGTGCCGCTGACGGGGAAGTTGGTCGAAGTGGTGTTGCCCACGATGTAGGCCTTGCCGCCGCTATCCACGCCAATGCCGACGCTGGTGTCGGATCCGCTGCCGCCGAGAAATGTCATGTAGAGCACAGCAGGGGGTTGCGCCGGGCTAATCTTCGCAACAAAGATGTTGGCCCCGGGGCCGATCTGCGTGGACGCAGTCCCGTTCAGTGGGAACCCGCTCGACGAAGTCGTGGAGCCGACGAGATAAATGTTGCCATCGCCGTTGACTGCGACCGAAGGCGAGGTCACCGAACCGCTGCCGCCAAAATAGGTTGAGAACTTGAGGACCGGATCAATGATCAGTTCACGACTGTGGTCATAAGCACCGATCTCAAAACCAACACGGTTGGTGGAGCGCAGAACAAAGCGTCCCGCTATGAGTTGGCGGCGGTCACCGTCGCGTTGGTAAATCTGGGGAGCTTGCAGGCGCAGGCCGCCGGCGTCTTTGCCCGTGAGAATCAGGTCGCCGCTGCTCAGTTTCAGATTGCTTGCGCCGTCGAACTGCAGTTCGGCTTGCGCCGGGTCCGCGCCGGGCGCAACCTTGAAGTCGTATTCCAGATGGCCCTGGTTTCCGTAAAAAACCAGATCGATTCCGGGATAGACGCTTGCGTAATGAACTCCGGCAAACTGAGGAATGCCGCTGTGCCACTGTCGCGGGTCGTTTCCGATGATGTAGTTGCTTTTGCCGGGCAGCAGATCGGTTCCATTGGTGGCGGCTGCTGGGTTAGCGCCAACCAGCTTCATGCGCACGAACTGTTCGCTGTGCGATTGCGACTTCGGCGCAGTTTGCAGGGCGAGAACTGCTCCGCTTGGATCGAGGAAGAGACTGTATCCCGCGCCGCGCGCGAGAAATTTCACTTTGGGATCAGCCTGGCCCCGGTTGGGTTCGAAAATTAGCGGCAACTGTCCTAGAATGGCTCGTGCGTCCGGCTTCGAATGCAGAGAGGATCTGGATGAGGTTGGAATCGGAGAGGCGGGAAGCTGACCCGTAGCTTTCTGGGCAAAGTGGCGGGAGCCGGCTCCGAGCAGTGCAAATCCAGCCAACAGCAACACCAATATCGAACCAACGGCACGCGGCCACCCCAAGCTGTTTCCCACGCTTTTTTCCGAGCTTCTACCCAACCAACGGCCATTTCCCATTACGCTTTTCCTCCGATTCAACCAGGTCGTGCTTAACAAGAGAGAGTAGACAGGGCGCGAGTCAGTACTTTGCCCGGCACCGGCAAAACCGCCCGCTGCTGACGTGTCACTTAGAAACTGGCGGAAAACAAACAACTACTTAAACATCTGACGGATAGCCAAGTCAAGCGAGGCTCCGCCGCCAGGCGCGCTCCCGATGTTGTCAGATGCGCCCGGAGACGTGGAAAGATGCCGGAAGGTGGCACGAAAGTGGGTGAAGAGAATTGCAGGTAACGGCACCCGATCTGGCTGGGCATTTACGGAATCAGTACAAGGAGCCTTTTTGCTCTTGCAAAGCGCCGGTTATTCTATACATTGGAGGGTGATGAAGGTCTGCCGTGGGGCGGCAGGAGCCTGGCATCCCCAGCCTGCAAGATTCCGTACTGCCCTTGGATCGTTTCGTTTCACCGAAGAGCGTGTGAAGAAAGCGCTGTGGTGAGAAAATGCTTTCAGAAAATACACTGCGGATACAACAGGGCGGCGAGGAACGGCGGATGATGCGGCGCTTTGATATGCGCCTGCCGGCAATCGTTCGCCTGGATCAGGAAAATGAATTCCACACCGAAACCCAGAACGTGAGTGCCCGCGGAGTTTTTTTTTATCTCGATAAGTCGGTCCCGGCGGGAACCCGCTGTGAAGTCACTCTCACCTTCCCGCCCCACATCACGCTGACCGACGCGGTTCGAGTGCGTTTCACGGCGCGCGTGATCCGCGTGGAATCTCCGCTGCCCTCTTTGCGGATCGGAACCGCGGCCATGATCGAGGACTACGAATTCCTCCGGTCCACCGGCAGTTCGGATTTCCTGAGCGCGCTGTCGCGGGAGGCGGAAAACTGAACGGCGATTTCTATTTCCCAGTCTTGCCCAGATCCTTTATCTGCTGTCGCAGGCGGCTGTAGCGGCGCACCAGGCTGCCGAGATAAAACGCGTGGATCAGCCAGGTGGCGGTATATGCGGCGTAGAGGAATTTGATGGAACCTGCGGAATTCATTGAGACCCCCCGCTTAGAGGAACTTTGGCTTTGGAAACTTGTGCACCTGGACTGCCCGGCTCCAACAAGGACTCGAGGGCCTCAGCCTCCTCCACTTCGCGACGCATCTTTTCCAGCCGGAATCGCGACCAGCAGACGAGATATGCGAAGCACAGAAACGCCATCCAACTGATCAGCAGCACGTGCAGCATTCGCGGGTCCATGGAGCCGCCTCCGCCAATCACGGGCTGAGGATGCTGCGTGCGGAAAAACCAGATGGAAAAATAAACGAGTGGGACGTCGAGCGCGCCAAAGACCGCCAGCACGGCGGCCAGCATGCGGCGGATGAACGGGTTGGCGAAGCGCCGGCTGCCGTATTCGGCACCGAGCCAGCCGCCGATGAGCACCGCGATGCAGAGCACCCAGATCTGCGTCGGCAAC
>Ga0209131_1002660_pt1 | contig 12085 bp, 7 predicted proteins | sample GraSoi_2013_40cm_FD_185826 | JGI IMG/M metagenome (GOLD analysis project Ga0209131, IMG submission 185826) | Grasslands soil microbial communities from the Angelo Coastal Reserve, California, USA - Sample 9_17_2013_40cm (SPAdes) (version 2) | ecosystem: Environmental > Terrestrial > Soil >...
CGAGGGAACAGAGGAGGTCCGCGCTTCGCCCGTCGGACCTGGGGGCAGAGCAATCCAGAGAATGATGTAGGCGAGCACACCCGTTCCCGCGAAGAGCGCGGCCAGCAGCCACACTAAACGAATAATTGTGGGATCTAGATCGAAGTAGTCGGCCAAGCCGGCGGCTACGCCGGCGATCTTCTTATCGTTTGTGGAGCGCACTAGGCGCTTTTTGGGGGCGCAGTCGGCGGTATACGCGGCAGCGCCGACGACGGCCTGCTTGGCGCCACAGTTGTAGCAGAAATTCGAGCCTTCGGCGATTTGCTTTTGGCAATTTGCGCAGACCATGAGTCACCTCCACAGGCCTCATTCTACTTATTGATACGAATTGATGGCAAATAAAGTTTCCCGGGGATCCGATCAAATTACGCGCGGGCCACATTTTGCTCGTGCCTGCGAAAAGCCTCGGGTCCAAACACCGGACCCGAGCTACAAGTCTTCGCGCACTAATACTCGAGGAGTTGTTTCACTGCGGAGACGATGTGCTCGGTTTGGGGAAGGATAACGTCTTCTAGTTTTGGCTGATAGGCGCAGAAGGTGTCCATGGCGGCTACTCGCTTTACCGGGGCGTCGAGCTCATCGAAAAGCTCGTCGGCGATGCGGGCGGCGATTTCAGCGCCGAAACCCCAGCTCAGCATGTCTTCATAGGCGACGATGACGCGGTGATTCTTGCGCACGGTGGCGGCTATGGCGTCCCAATCGTAGGGAGAGAGCGAGCGAAGATCGATGATTTCGACGGAGACGCCTTCGCGCTCGAGCTGCGCGGCGGCGACCTCGGCACGGTGCACGATGGCGCCGAAGGTGATGATGCTGACTTCGCTGCCCTCTTTGACCAGGCGCGCTTTGCCGAACGGAACGGTGTAATCTGGGCCGGGATATTCGGAGCGATTGTACGGCTGGCGATAGAGATGTTTGTGCTCTAGGAACATTACCGGATCGTCGCAGCGGACTGCCGTGCGCAGAAGTCCGGCGACATCGAGGGCTGTCGAAGGCATCACCACGCGCAGACCCGGGCAATGCGTGAAGATGGATTCGCCGCTCTGGCTGTGATAAATGCCGCCGCCGGTGAGATAGCCGCCGATGGCGACGCGGAGCACCGCGGGACATTTGAAATTGCCGTTGGAGCGCCAGCGCAAGACGCAGAGCTCGTCGCGAATTTGCATCATGGCGGGCCAGATGTAGTCGAAAAATTGGATTTCGGCGACGGGCTTCAGTCCGCGCGTGGCCATGCCAATGGCGCGGCCGACGATGCTGGCTTCGGCGAGCGGCGTATTGAAAACGCGGTCGTGACCGTACTTTCTTTGCAGGCCGGAGGTGGCTTTGAAGACGCCGCCCTTGCCTTTTACGTGTTTCAGATTTTCGTCGCGGCTGGCGTCGGCCACGTCTTCGCCGAAAACGGTGATGCGCTCGTCGCGCGCCATTTCGTCGGAGAGCGTGGCGGCCACCATCTCGACCATGGTTTTGGGGGCGCCGTGAAATTGCGGCTGGGCGACGAAGGATGAGGAAGTGGGATCGACGTCAGGCGAGTAGACGTTGACGAGAATGGAGTCGACCGACGGAGGTTCGGCGGCGAGGGCCTGGTCGGTGGCGTCGCGGACTTCGCGATCGACATCGGCTTCGAGCGCTTCGATCTGTTTTTGGTCGAGCAGACCTTCGCGCACTAGGAACAGAGAAAATTTGGAGAGCGGGTCACGGTGCGCTTCTTCTTCGCGCTCCTCGGCGGTTTTGTAAAGCTTTTCGTCGTCCGAAAGCGAATGCGAGTAGGGGCGAATTACGTGCGCGTGAAGCAGCGCTGGGCCGCGACGCTGGCGCACGTAGTCAACCGCTTCTTTGCCGGCGGCGTAACTTTCGAGCGGGTCGGTGCCATCGAACTCGGCGACGTGGAGGCCGGGGAAATCGCGCACTAGTTTGGAAATGTTGCCGCCGGCGGTCTGGACCTCGACCGGGACGGAAATCGCGTAGCCGTTGTCTTCGATGAGATAGAGGAGCGGCAATTTTTTGGCGCAGGCGGCGTTGAGCGATTCCCAGAACTCGCCTTCGCTGGTGGCGCCGTCGCCGGCGGAGACGTAGACGATCTCGTCGGTCTCGTGGCGGACGTATTGGCCGAGCGGAGCTTCCTTGGCTTGCGCGAGCGCTTTGGGGCGATCCTGGTAATACAGCGCGGCCTCGGCGGCGCCGACGGCTTGGACGAATTGCGTGCCGGTGCAGGAAGATTTCGAGACGATGTTCCACTTGGGATGGCCCCAGTGCGAGGGCATCTGACGGCCACCGGAGGCGGGGTCGTCTTTTGCGCCGACGGCTTGCAGCAGAGTTTCGAGCGGCGTAACGCCGAGCATCAGGCAGAGTGCGCGGTCGCGATAGTAGGGATAGAGCCAGTCGACGCCGGGGCGCAGAAGAAGGCCGATGGCGGCGGTAACGGCTTCGTGGCCGGCGCTGGAGATCTGGAAGTAGATTTTGTTTTGGCGCTTGAGCTGAATTTCGCGGTCGTCGAGGCGGCGGGAGAGAAACATCGTGCGATAGATGCGGATGAGCGCTTCGCGGTCGAGGCCGTGAAACTTATCGGCATCGAGCTTGGCTATCTTTGTGCGCGTTTGTACCGCCATTCAGTGGCCCTCGCGATGGAGTGGAGATGCTCGCCAGAAGAACTTCTATTATATCGAAAAGATGCTTTAGGTGCCGGAAAGGACTTCGGGATTTCGCTGGATTCACGGTCGGATTGTCATGGAGCGCGGAGGCGATTGGGTTCACTCGAGGGTGTCGAACTGTTTTAGGATTTCGGCAAAGTCGGCTTCGCTTTCGCGGACGATTTTGGGGGAGGCGCTCTTGAAGGGCTCTTCGGCGGGGATGCGGTCTAGCCAGCGCTGCTCGGAGAGTTTTTCGTGGCCGGAAAAATAGAGGCGGACGAGTAGCTTTACGGGGCCATGGTTTTCGGTTGCGGCGGGAGCGTCGTTGGATTTGGATTTGGGCTTGGATTTCCCCTTGGCTGGCTTGGACTTTGCCGATTTCGCCGGCTCTGGCTCGGAGTCCGCTGCTGCTTCCGACTTCGATGCCGGTTCCGAGGACGGAGCTTGCTCGCGCTCGAGTTTGTACTGGAGCTTTTTGTCGAGACGGAAGGCTTGCTTCCAGCTTTCGAGTTTGTGGCGGGCCTGCTGAACCTTTTCTTCGTCCGACCCGAGATCAAATAGCAAATAGGTGTGCGCCATTACGAAAGTCTGCGATGCGGAGTGGCGGGAAGTCAAGGCGCGGCGGATCGGGGAGGCCGAGGCTTGGTTACGCCAAGCGAGACATATTGGATGGGCAGACGGCGCCGTTTTGCCGTATCCTACATCCATCTATAGAGAACACAGAACGTGATCGCCCCGAGCCAGCAGCGTAAGAGAATTGTCGCCGCGTGGGTATGCCTGTTTGCGGCTATGGCTTTGTACGCTCCGTTGGCGGGCGCTGCGTGGTCGGCGCACGCGATGAGCTGCTGCACAGGGGACTACTGCCCGATCGCGCGGCATCATCACCAGAAAAAGCAAGCTTCGCCGCACTCCGACATGGATTGCGGGCATGACATGGGCGAAATGATGAATTGCTCGATGTCGTGCTGCCAGGGATCTGAAAAACCGCTGGTCACCGCTGTTGCGTTTCTGCTGCCGGACGTGGCTTTCACTTCAGCTCCCATTGCGGTTACCGGCGCTGCTGAGACTTTGCAGGCGCTTGAGATTCCCCGGTCCCTCCAGCCGGTTTTTCCTCCACCTCGCTTCGCGCGCATATCGTAGGAGTCGCTGTCTCCCACCCAATCTGATCGGCTCCAGCCGCGACTCCGCGTCGCGCTATTGCTGCTTTGGAGAAAACTTATGCGAGGCGTTTTGAAGTTGCTTGCGGTTGTGATTTTTCTGAGTGTGCCTGCGCTGGCTACCATTTTTGGCACTGTCCGTGGGATTGTGCATGATCAGCAGCATCGCCCAGTCGCGGATGCCAAGGTCATGTTAAAAGCGAAATCGTCGGATTACATGAAAACGGGGCAGACGGACACGGAAGGCCAGTTTCTTTTCGATGCTGTACCGGTGGGCGAATATATTGTGACCGTTTCGCAGGCCGGATTCGCGACTCAGGAGCACGCCGTGACAGTGCTGTCGGGTACGGCACCTGTTTTGCATTTTGAGCTGAGGCTACCCACGCAAGCTCAGTCCGTGACCGTTTCGGCGGAATCGTCACCCGCGCAAACGGAGTCCGTCACACCCACAACGCTGGTTAATCGCGCGGAGATCCAGCAGACGCCAGGCGCGTCGCGAAGCAATAGCCTGGCTATAATTACGGACTATGTTCCGGGCGCCTATTTTACGCACGATCAACTGCACGTGCGTGGAGGCCACCAGGTGAGTTGGCTGATTGACGGCGTCGAAATTCCCAATACGAATATTGCCAGCAACCTTGGGCCACAGGTCGATCCAAAAGACATCGATGCGATCGAAATTCAGCGCGGAAGTTATGCCGCGGACTTCGGCGACCGCACCTATAGCATCTTTGACGTTCTGCCGCGCACCGGCTTCGAGAGAAATAATGAAGCTGAGCTGACGTTAAGCGCGGGGAGTTTTTTTCAGACAGACGATCAGATCAACTTCGGCGGGCACACCAGCCGATTTGCATATTACGCCAGCGCGAACGGGAACCGCACGAATCTGGGCTTGGAGACTCCGACCTCGGCGGTTAACCACGATGCCGCCAACGGATACGGTGGATTTGTCTCACTGATTTACAACGCGGATTCACAAAACCAACTACGCTTTGTCGCGCAATCGCGGCGGGACTATTACCAAGTGCCGTTTGACCCGAACAACCCACTGAATGGTCCAGGCGAAACGCTGCGCGATGCCAATCGCGAAAGCGATTCTTATGCCGCCTTTTCCTGGGTGCGCACGTTCAGCCCGGGGCTCGTGCTGACCATTTCACCCTTTTTCCATTACAACAGCGTCAACTACGTAAGCGACCCAAATGATTTTCCGAGTGCTTCTACGCAGAACCGCTCTTCCAAATACGAAGGTGGCCAAGGTACCGTGTCTTGGATCGCGGGACGTAGCAATGCGCGAGCAGGCTTCTACAGTTTCGCTCAACAAGACGATCAATTTTTCCATGTGGTCTTCAACGACGGCAGTGGCACGGTAGCGCCATTGTCGCAGAATCCCAACGGGAGCCTCATCGCTGCCTACGTCGAAGATCAGATCAAGGTCAATCCCTGGGTCACACTGAACGCGGGGCTGCGCCAAACGCATTTTTCCGGAGCAGTCGTAGAAAACGCCACCAGTCCGCGTGTTGGCGCATCGTTCCGAATTCCGAAATTAAATTGGGTTTTCCGGGGTTTTTACGGTCATTTTTATCAGGTGCCTCCTTTGGACACGCTGTTTGGTCCCGCGCTGAAGGATATCCAGAGTCAACAGCAGCTTAATTTCGTGCCCTTACGCGGCGAACGGGACGAGGAGCACCAATTCGGCGTCACTATTCCCTTCAAGGGCTGGACGCTCGATGCCGATAACTTCTTGACTCGCGCGAACAATTTCTTCGACCATAACAGCTTGAACAATTCAAACGTGTTTTTCCCCGTCGATGTACAAGGCGCGCGAATCAGCGGCTGGGAGCTGACGCTGCGTTCGCCGCGTATCCAAAACCGGGCGCAAGTCTATCTCACCTACTCCAACCAACTCGCTCTTGGCTTCGGCTGCGTCATCGGCGGACTGATCGGTACGTGCGCAACGCCTCCTCCAGGCTTTTTTCTGCTCGATCATGATCAGCGTAATACGTTGCACCTTGGCGGCCAGTACACACTGCCATGGCGTGCGTACGCTTCTGCGGACGTTTATTACGGGTCGGGCTTCTCCAATAGCAATCCGGTGATTCCGGGAGATCATCTTCAACCGCATACGACGGTTGACTTGTCATTCGGCAAGGAATTCGGGGAAAAATTCTCGGCTTCAGTGACCGGGACTAACATCGCCAACCGGCGGGTGCTCCTCGACAACAGCTTTACTTTCGGCGGCACGCATTTCTTGAATCCGCGCGAAATCTTTGTTCAAGTGCGCTATCGCTTTCACTACTAAGGCCGCTTAAGCAGCTTCGCTGCGCTCAGCCGGGGATGCGCTAAAGCGCACCCCTACAACTTGGTTGCGCCCCTTTTAGGGCGCGGTTACACTACTTCGCGATTTGAAACGAAAGGCGATGGAGTTCGCCACAACCGTTCCAGCACGCGTGTTGGAACTGATGACTCCTGGTTGCCGGGCGGCGCCAGGAGTTTTTTGTTTCGCCCGTTTTCTATTTCGTCTAAGGGACGGATTGGAGCTGAGTTGCGGCTAGTCTTAACTGCAGTGTTCGGCGCTGCGGGTACGCTGGCGCGTTACGGACTGCAGGGCCTCGTCCAGGTACGCGCGAGCGGAACGTTTCCGTACGGCACGCTGCTCATTAATCTGAGCGGATGTTTTTTGCTGGGCTTGATTGGGCAATTGACGCTGAATCGGCTGGTGATTTCTCCAGATTGGCGCGTGGCGATCGCCGTGGGGTTTTTCGGCGGCTACACGACATTCTCCAGCTTTGGCTGGGAGACCGCGAAGATGCTGGAGGATGGCGAATGGCTTCCCGCGACAACGTACGTGGCGGCCAGCGTCGTTATCGGGTTGCTGCTGTCGGTTGCCGGAATTCGGCTGGCGAACAGGTTTTAGGAGCATCGAGATGCCACACGAAAAATTTGAGGGCGAGCGCACGCTGATGCGCATACATATCGGGGAGTCGGACAAGTGGCATGGTAAGTCGCTTTACGAAGCGATCGTGGAGATGTTGCGCAAAGAAGGATTCTCCGGCGTGACTGTTTTGCGTGGAGTGGCCGGCTATGGTGGCTCGAGCGTCTATCACACTGATAAAATTCTTCGCCTGTCGCAGGACTTACCGATCATTCTTGAAATTGTGGAAGCGACGGAACGCATTGAGCAGATTCTGCCGCGACTCGACGGCATGGTCGAGGGCGGCCTGATCACGATGGAGAAGGTGCGAGTGATTCTGTATCGTGCGGCCAAGAAGTAGCGGCGTGTCCTAGCCCGCCGAGTGCGGGCTTCCCACTAAGAAAAATTTGGCCCAGAACGCTGTTGCGCGTGCGAAAACCTCGTGCTAGCCTTTGGCGAATAAAAGGCGAATACGCGGGAGGCTCTCGGATGTCGGAATCGTTAGCGGTTCGCAGGGCAGGCACGTCAGATATGGCTTCCGATGTCCCTGCCGCCTCGCGCGAATCGACGGCGATCACTCGCGTGCACCAGGTGTTGGAGGCGTTCGCCGCTCGCGATGTTCACGGCGAAATCTTAACCGCCGTTCGTCATTTTCCTGCGCGCGAGGCGCAGTGGGCTGACTTCCCTGCCTGGACGCATGGTGATCTGAGGACGGCTTACGTCGGCAAAGGTATCCGCCAGCTTTACAGCCATCAGGCTGCGGCTGCCGACGCGGTTCACGTCGGCAAAAACATTGTCGTGGTTACGCCGACCGCTTCCGGAAAGACACTTTGTTACAACCTGCCAATCCTGAACGCGATCCTGGAAAGCTCGGATAGCCGCGCGCTCTATCTGTTTCCCACCAAGGCTCTTGCGCAAGACCAACTCGCCGAACTGCACGACTTGAGTCAGCGCCTCGACAATCGCTTCGCCGTTTTCACCTATGACGGCGACACGCCAAGCGATGTGCGCAAAGCGATCCGTGAAAAGGGGCAGATCGTGCTCACAAATCCGGACATGCTGCACACCGGGATTTTGCCGCACCACACGCGGTGGACGCGGCTCTTCGAGAATCTGCGCTACATCGTAGTCGACGAGCTGCACACCTATCGCGGAGTCTTCGGCAGCCACTTGTGCAACGTGTTGCGCAGGCTGCGGCGAATCGCGCGGTTTTACGGGCGCGAGCCGAAATTCATCTGTTCGTCGGCAACCATCGCGAATCCGGGTGAACTGGCGTCGCGGCTCTTAGAAGCTGACGTGGAGGTGCTCAACGCCAATGGCGCGCCAGCGGCGGAGAAAACATTCGTTTTTTACAATCCGCCGGTGGTAAACCGCGCGTTGGGCATTCGCCGCAGCTACATCAACGAATCCGCGCGAGTGGCGCAAGAATTCCTGAAACACGAGCTGCAGACGATTGTGTTTGCGAATTCGCGCCTGCACACCGAACTGCTGCTGACGTATTTGCAGCAAGCTAATCCCCACGGGCCCGGCAAGGCGGAAACCATTCGCGGCTACCGCGGCGGCTATTTGCCCAATGAGCGCCGCGAAATCGAGCGCGGGTTGCGCGACGCACGCATTCGCGGAGTGGTTTCAACCAGCGCGTTGGAGCTAGGCATCGACGTCGGCTCGCTGGATGCCGTGGTGATGGCCGGGTATCCCGGGACGATCGCCGGAACCTGGCAGCGGGCGGGGCGCGCGGGACGCCGCAGCGGCAGCTCCTGTGCCGTGCTGGTAGCATCTTCCGCTCCGCTCGATCAGTTTATGGTGCGCAATCCGGACTATTTCTTTGGCAGCACGCCAGAGCACGCGTTCATACAGCCAGATAATCTGGAAATCCTGGTGAATCATCTGAAGTGCGCGGCATTTGAGCTGCCGATAGCTCCCGAAGAGCGCTTCGGCGATGTGGATGTGCCGGATCTTTGCGCGCGACTCGCGGAAGCGGGGTTCCTGCATCAGGCCGGCGGACATTATCACTGGACACATGAGGCGTATCCGGCGGACACGGTCAGCCTGCGATCGGTCACGAGCGACAATTTCGTGATTATCGATATCACCGGCGAACCGAACGTGATCGGAGAAGTCGATTTCTCCAGCGCTCTGACCACCGTGCACGAAAAAGCTATCTACCTGCACGGCGGCGAGCAATATCACGTCGAGCACCTCGACTTCCAAGAGCGCAAGGCATACGTGAAGCACGTAGATGCGGATTACTACACCGATGCGATTCGATACACGCAGGTGCGCGTGCTCGAGATCGCGGCGAGTTCTGACGGCTCGGTGGATGGGGCGCAGCATGCTGCGCCCCTACAACGGCGAGATTTGGTTCGCTCGGATTCGCATTCTCACGGAGATGTACTTGTGCGCTCGCAAGTGGTGGGCTTCAAGAAGATCAAATTTTTCACCAATGAAAACGTGGGCGCAGGAAAACTAGAGTTGCCAGAAAGCGAGATGCACACGACATCGTATTGGATCACGCTGGAGCGGCCGCTGCTGGAGTCGTTGCCGTTTACGGTGAGCGAGCGGCAGAGCGGCATGTTCGGTCTGCTGCACGCGCTGGAATCCATAGCGACACTGCTGTTGATGTGCGACTGTCGTGACCTGGGGACCGCGATCGGCGAACGCCCGCCCGACGCGACCGCAGTCGAGGCGTTCTCATCAGCGCGCATGGAAAAAATGGTTGGGGCAAACGCGAAAGAATTCTTCGAGCCTAACCTGTACCTCTTCGACGCTTACCCGGGCGGCATAGGCTTTTCCGAGCCGCTTTTCCGCGCGCATGAATTGCTCGTCCAGAAAACGCGCGAACTCATCCGCGCCTGCGAATGCGAGCAAGGATGCCCGTCCTGTGTCGGTCCGGCGGGAGACTTGGCGCCGAGGACGAAAGAGGCGGCGCTGGCCATACTCGATCGGCTGTGTGCGTAATGGCAGCGTTCACCGACCGATTTTCCAGAATTTCAGCGCTGAAACCGACACGCCCGCGTCCATCGGGCGCCGAACTGCTGCGCGCACCACATGCCGAGGACTCGTTGTCGCGGCTGCTTGGCGCAGGAATCGCCACGAATGAATATGGGCAGCACGTCTTGGTGCGCAACTGGTTTTCATCGCCGGAATATTCCGAAGTCTCCGACGTCAGTCTCGAACTGCTGTCGCGCGGCCGCGACGAAACGCTTTCCCGGCGAACGCGCGCAGCGCTGGGCGATCCGTCGAAATGGCTTTTCCTTGATACGGAAACGACAGGTTTGGCTGGCGGCACGGGCACATACGCGTTTCTTATCGGGCTGGCGTGGTGGGACGCCGGCGCGCTGCAAGTGGAGCAGTTTTTCATGCGCGATTTTGGCGAAGAGCATGCGATCTTGCATGAAGTCGCCTCGCGTCTTGCCGAGCGGCCCGTGCTGGTCACCTTCAATGGCAAATCGTTCGATTGGCCACTGCTCGAAAATCGCTTTACGATGACGCGATCGATCCCCGTGCCGCGCCTCGCGGCGCATCTCGATCTGCTGCATCCCGCGCGCGCGTTGTGGAAACTCCGGCTTGGCTCCGTGCGGCTTGTTGAATTGGAGCGCCACGTTCTGGACGCAGCCAGACTGGGCTGGCATCGAGAAGAAGATGTGCTGGCCGCATTGATCCCGCAGCATTATTTCGATTATTTGCGCGGCGGCCCGGCGGAGCCGCTCGCCGCAGTGGTGCGCCACAATCAGATGGATTTGCGCGGGCTGGCCGCGCTGGTAGGCAAGATCGATGCGTTGCTAAGATCGGACGACAGCAGCGCAGCGGAGAGTCTGGACTTGTTCGGACTCTCGCGTTATTTGCAGCGGCGCGGCGATTCCCAACGGGCCCACTCCGCGTGCACGCAAGCCATTGATCTCGGCCTCCCTAAAGAATACGACCGGCAGGCGCGCCGCGAACTGGCGCTGCTGACAAAACGCCGCGGCGAACACGAGCAAGCCGCCAAACTCTGGCACGAGCTTGCCGCCGATGAATCCACAGGCATTTACGCTTGCGTGCAACTCGCAATTTATTACGAACGCCGTGCAAAGCGCCTGGAAAGTGCGCTGGAGTTCGCTCGTCTCGGGCTCGCGAAGGTTCGCCGCCATAAAATGAATTCACTCGACCCCGCGACAAACACCCGCAGCCTCTCCCTTGAGCAATCTATTCTGAATCGCGTCGCCAGGCTCGAGCATCGAACCAGGCTGAGTCGTGTGTCGCCTGCCCTACCGATGGCAGCGTCTGAAGCCAGCCCTGGTGCAGGTAGATTCGCCAGCTAATTGCTCCAGTGCTCTCAATTCAAGGGAGTAAATCGGATGGAAACTTCAGCAGCAAAGCAGCAACTTAGAGTAGGAGGTTCCATGGCCACCGCCGAACAAACCTATTTTCGTTCGCAGCTAGAGCAACGCCGTGACCGTCTCCTGTCTGCCTTGCATTCCTCGGCGGATGCTTCGCTATCTCATCTGCTCAGCGAAGTGGACGCCGCTCTGTCTCGGATGGACGAGAGCACCTATGGGATTTGTGAGACATGTCACGACCCCGTCGAAAAGGAACGTCTGCTAAACGATCCTCTTGTCCGTTTTTGCCTCGACCATCTCACGCGCGAGGAACAGCGCGCTTTGGAGTCTGATCTCGAACTCGCGGCGCGCATTCAAAAGGGGTTGCTGCCGCCGCCGGAGCTGTCTGCCGCAGGCTGGCAAGTCCGCTATCACTACGAACCTGCGGGGCCGGTCAGCGGCGATTATTGCGACATGCTCGAATCCGATGACGGATTGCTCTTCCTCTTTGGTGATGTCTCGGGGAAAGGTGTCGCCGCTTCCATGCTCATGAGCCATCTGCACGCCACATTTCGCAGCCTGGCTAGAGCTAACCTTCCACTTCAACGAATGGTCGAAGCTGCAAACCGTATTTTTTCGGAGAGCACGCTTGCCGGGCAATTTGCGACCCTGGTCGTGGGCCGCGCAACGGATGATGGTTCGGTCGAATTCGTCAGCGCAGGGCATCTGCCCGTTCTTCACCTTGGATGCAACGGAGCCAAATCGGAAGGCGCAACCGGAGTACCTCTCGGCATGTTCACCAACTCTCATTTTCCAGTGCATCAGCTCTCACTGAGCGCCGGCGAGGCCTTGCTAATCTACACCGATGGACTCACCGAAGCTTGCAACGCCGCCTCCGAAGAGTACGGCGTTAAGCGAGTGAAGGAAGCCGCGCAGCGCCATTATGCCGCCGCCCCTGACCGCTTGATCGCGGGATGTCTCTCCGACTTGCAGAGCTTTACGGCTGGAACAAAGCGAGCGGACGACCTGAGCCTGCTTGTCCTTCGACGAGCGGCA
>Ga0209131_1002661_pt1 | contig 12084 bp, 9 predicted proteins | sample GraSoi_2013_40cm_FD_185826 | JGI IMG/M metagenome (GOLD analysis project Ga0209131, IMG submission 185826) | Grasslands soil microbial communities from the Angelo Coastal Reserve, California, USA - Sample 9_17_2013_40cm (SPAdes) (version 2) | ecosystem: Environmental > Terrestrial > Soil >...
GCTCGCGAATTGCTGCGGGATCCGTATTGGCCATTGCGGGCGGCGCGTGAGCTGGGGCAGGCGATTTCTTGGCCTGTGCAATATTTGAGAGCTGCGCCGGAAGCGTCGCAGGCGCGCGTTCCGGTGGACCTGAAGAATCTGGAGTCGTGCTTTGAGGAGCAACACGCGGTTCCTGAACGGTGAGACGGTATGAGATCTGGAGCGCTCGCCCGGCTCGACGGCCGGCTGAAGCCGGCCGCTACGTGGAGCGTAGGAGCTTCTCGAATTCGGGTTCGGTTAGGACTGGGACGCCTAGCTCTTTGGCTTTGTCATATTTCGAGCCGGGGTCGGCGCCTACTACTACGTAATCGGTTTTTTTGCTTACGGAGCTGGAGACTTTGGCGCCGTGTTGCATTACCAGCTGGCCGGCTTCTTCTCGGCTGCGGTTGGCTAGGGCACCGGTGAAGACGAAACTCTTGCCGGCGAATTTCTGGCTTTTCATTATGCGCTTTTCGGCGGTGGGGCGGACTCCGGCTTTATCTAGCTTTTTTATGATTTTTTGGTTGGCGGATTCGGAGAAGAATTCGGCTATGGCGGCGGCTACTTTTGGGCCGACCTCGGTTACCTCGAAAAGTTGATCTTCTTTTGCTTCGGCCAGTTCATCCAGCGAGGAAAAATGCTCGGCTAGCAACTGGCCGGTGCGCTCGCCTATCATGCGGATGCCTAGGGCGTAGATCAGGCGGGCTAGCGTGTGTTTTTTGCTGGCGGCGATTTGGTCCAGAAGATTTTGCGCGGATTTTTCGCCCATGCGGTCGAGGTTGGCTACGTCGTCGAGCTTCAGCGTGTAGAGGTCGGCGATATCTTTCACCATGCCCTTGTCCACTAGCTGGTCGACAATTTTGTCGCCTAGGCCGTTGATGTCCATGGCGTGGCGGCTGGCGAAATGCAGCAGCGACTCTTTGCGTTTCGCGGGGCAGGCGGCGTTGACGCAGCGATAGGCTACTTCGCCTTCGGCGCGGTGAATGGCGCTGCCGCACTCCGGACAATTTTTTGGCATGCGGAAGGGGCGGCGATTCTCGCCTTCCTTGGTCACTTTCAGGACGTGCGGGATTACTTCGCCGGCGCGCTCGATCAGGACGGTGTCGCCAATTTGCAGACCGAGGCGGTCGATTTCGTCCATATTGTGCAGGGTGGAACGGCTGACAGTGACGCCTCCGACCTGCACCGGCTCGAGAACGGCGACCGGCGTTAGCGTGCCGGTGCGGCCGACTTGCACCCGAATGTCGTTCACTACCGTGGTTTCTTGGCGGGCGGGATATTTGTAGGCGATGGCCCAGCGCGGGGCTTTGGCGGTGTAGCCCAATTCGCGCTGAATTCCAAGCGAATTGACCTTGATCACTACGCCGTCTATTTCGTAGGCGAGATCCTCGCGTTTCGGTTCCCAGGCATCGCAATATTTGAAAACTTCGTCGATGCCGTCGCAAAGCTTCCAATCTTCGGAAGCACGGAAGTGTAATTGCTTTAATGCTTCCAGGGAGTCGGAATGCTTTGCGAAGGGAACCTCGCCATCGACGAGCAAGTAATACGCGAAAAATTCCAGGCGTCGTCGCGCGGTAATGGAGGGATCGAGGACGCGAACCGAGCCTGCGGCGGCGTTGCGCGGATTCACGAAAATCTTTCCGCCACTCTCCTCCTGCTGCTTGTTCATCGCTTCAAACGCTTTGCGCGTCATGAGAACTTCGCCGCGGACTTCGAAGCGAGGCGGCAGCTTCAGCTTCTTCAGTGCGGGCAAATCCACGCGCAGCGGGATCGAGCGGATCGTCTTTACGTTCGGAGTCACATCCTCGCCGGTTCGCCCATCGCCTCGCGTCACGCCTCGCGCCAAGCCGCCATTTTCGTATTGCAGCGAAACGCTGAGTCCATCGAACTTATGCTCCGCGATGTACTCGATCTTTTCGCGGCCGCTTCCCTGGCGCACGCGCCGGTCGAAATCGCGCAGCTGATCGTAGGAGAATGCATTGTCCAGGCTCAACATTGGCCGCGCGTGCTGCACGGTCTGGAATCCGGCGCGCGGGCGGCCGCCAACGCGAACGGTGGGAGAATCGGGCGTGATCAGCTCCGGGTGCGCCGCCTCCAATTCCTCGAGGCGCTTCATCAAACGGTCATAGGCGGCGTCGGAAATTTCCGGCTGGTCCAAAACGTAATAGAGATACTCGTGATGGCGCAGCTTGTCGCGCAGCTCTTCGACTTCGTGTTTGGCGGCTACAGCCTTGGCCATGAAACCCTCGGAAGAACGTTCACTGGAATTTGCATCATATTATATAGAATGGACGCTTCGCGCCGCCGTTAGCGAGCGCCCCGGGACGGTCGATGCAGCCAAACCTTCGCAATGCTTTGCTGATTCATAACCCGAACGCCGGCAACGGTGGCAGCGGGCGCCGGCGCATGCTCGACGAGGCGCGCCGCATTCTGTCGCTGGGGGGGATCGAGGCCGACCTTCAAGAAACGCGCGGCCCTGGGGACGCCACTGTAATGGCTGAGCGGGCCACTGTCGAAGGACGGCAACTGGTGATTGCTTGCGGCGGCGATGGCACGCTCAACGAAGTCGTCAATGGATTGGCTGCCCAGCAAAATGGGCATCGCGTTCCGATGGCTTTGCTTCCGGGCGGCACCGCGAACGTTCTAGCAAAAGAACTCGGGCTGCCCTGGGACATTCCCAGCGCGGCGGCGAAGCTGGTGCATGGCGAAGTGAAAGATATTGCGCTTGGACTCGCTACTCCTCTGAAGGAGCCTGACAAAAAGCGCTATTTTCTGAGCGTTGCCGGCGCCGGCCCGGACGGCATGATTGTCTACGCTATCGATCTCGATTTAAAAGCGCGCGTCGGCATTCTGGCTTACTGGTGGCAGGGGGCTCGCGAAGTGTTCCGCTACAAGTATCCACATTTTCGCGTGGTGACTGGCGACGAAAAACTGGACGTCTCGCTAGTTGTTGTCGGCAGGACTAAACATTACGGCGGGCCGTTTCGCATTACTACTGAGGCCGATCTTTATTCTGACCAATTTGAGCTGATGGGTTTGGAGACGAAGAGCGGCTTGAAGTACCTGAGCTACCTGCCGACTTTATGGTTGGGAAAGCTGCGTGGGACCGATGGCGTACATTTTTGGAAGGCGCACAGCATTATTTGCGAGCCGCTCGACGCCAATCCCGTTTACGCGCAAATCGACGGCGAACCCCTCGCGCGGCTTCCTGTCGAATTCAAAATCGTGCCGCGCGCGCTGAAGCTTCTTGTGCCTAGAGACTCTGTTGCCGCCAAAGTTCCCACGCAGTCGAAAAATTAGATGGATGCTTTTACGCACGGACTGGCGTCCTACTCCATAACCCGCGCGCTGTGCCCGAGAGCATCGCGGGCCACCGTGATTGCCACAGTGCTTACAGGCTCCGCGGCTAACCTTGATTACATCAGCGCTGGCGTCAGTCCATCTGCATTCTTAAATTGGCACCGGACGGCGACGCACTCCGTGTTCGGAACGCTTGTGCTCACCATGGTGTTCGCCATCGCGGTTGCGCTCGCCACGCGACGCCGACCAAAGCGAGACAGCTTTCGCACAATTCTTCTTGCTCTATTGGCCGCGTGCACGCTTCACGTCGCGATGGACATGACACAAAATGAAAGCGTCCAGCTTTTCTGGTCTTTCCGCGCGCAGCGCTACTCCGCGGACTGGGTTGCTCGCTTCGATCTGTGGATCCTGGTGATTCTGCTCGCGGGCGCGCTTCTGCCGCAATTGCTTGCACTTGTGACCGAAGAGATCGGGGCAAAATCCAAAGCTCCGCGGGGACGAATGGGCGCAATCATCGCGCTCTTGTTAGTTTGCGGTTACATCGGCGGGCGATCCGTTCTGCACGGGAACGCTGTCGCGATGATGGACGCGCGCACGTATCGGGGAGAGTTGCCGCGGCGAGTGGCAACTTTCGCCGAGTCTGACTCGCCTTTTCACTGGCGCGGCCTGGTGGAAACCGAGCGCGCGTTTTACGATTTCGATCTAAGTGTGGCTCCCGGCTCCTCGTTCAATCCGGATGCCGGTGTCGTTTCGTACAAGCCGCAGTCGTCCGCTCCACTCGATGCCGCACGCGCAAGCGGATCCGTCCGCCGGTTCCTGGAAGCCGCAAAATTCCCGAAAGCCTCAGTGGAGAAAACTAATACCGGGTACCGCGTCCAACTCCGCGACCTTGCCGAACAACGTGACGCGCACTCCGGGCCGCATGTCGTCGTAATCGTCGAAACTGACGCGAACGCAAAGGTTTTGTCGGACGAGCTAGTGTGGGACAACCGGACGTGACACGGCGCGACTCCTCACGCGACCCCTCAATTGTGTGACTGTTTTACGGCGTGCGCCGCTCGCTCTTTCAAAATCAGCCGCGAGGCTAGATAGCTGACGGCTACAATGGCAATCACTGCCAGCGCTACCTGCCACTTATGCTCGCGCAAATATGGCAAAGCATTGGCGCCATACCGCACGGCAAGATACCCGACGCCGAAATATCGAATCATACGCGCCAAAGCGATGGCTGATGCAAAGCTGGACAGCGGCACCTCAAACACGCCCGCGGCCAGCACAAAAAACTTGAACGGCGTCGGCGGAGGCAACATCGCGGCCACGAGCATCCCGCCAAATCCATTGCGCTCCACCCAATGCCGAATGGCCGCGCCACGCGCACCCACTCTCTTATGGAATGCAGCTTCTTCCACTTTGCGCGCCAATAAAAATAGCAGGACGGACCCCAGCAACGAGCCGAGCGTCGCCATGCTTGCGTACAACGGCATGCGCGCGGGCTGACGCATGGAGAGCTGAATGAGCAACAAGTCGTTGATTACGGGAAAAGTTAAAATGGACGAATCGAGGAACGAAATCAGGAAGAGCCCCGGCGCACCCAACGTCCCTGCAAACACTACAATCCTTTGCTTCCAAACGCCAAGCTGTGCGGGCAATGAAACTGCTCCCCCCTGCGCTTACTGCTTTACTGCGAAAACGCCCCGCGATCAAAATGACTCATGAAGACTTGCATCAACGCGGTGCGATGCAGGTTCGGCAATCTCGGTATCTCGCCAATCACGCGTACGTGACCGAAGCGTTCAATTGTTTCGCGATTTTCCCGGTTCTGGTCTCCGATCAGCACGACGCCGTGAACCGGCAGCTCTGCCGCATGCAGCGCCGCCAGCGTCAAAAGCGTGTGATTCACGGTGCCGATGCTGCTGCGCGCCGCCAAAATCACAGGCAGCTTGAATTTCACCATCATGTCCAGCATGAACTGCTTTTGATTAATTGGGACAAGCACGCCGCCGACGCCCTCAATCACCACCCAATCATTATTCAAGCTGCCAGGCAGATTGATGCGCCCGAGATCAATTTCCGTTCCTGCCCACCGCGCGGCCAAGTCCGGCGACACCGGCGGCACAAATTTGTAGACTTCATCGATCGTGCGGTCCGTGCCGATTCCTGCCAGACGCATGACCGTGACGCGATCCGACCCCTCCAGGGTGCCGGTCTGAATCGGCTTCCAATAGACCGCGTCCAACGCCGCGCACAGCAGCGCCGAGAGCGTTGTTTTGCCTACTCCAGCATCCGTTCCGGTGATGAAGAAATGATTCCTCAACCGCGCTCCTCCTCGAATGTGCGCGGGCAAACCACCACTCTTCGAGCGGCCGCCTCTCTGAGCGCGAATCTGACTGCATGTGAAGTGATCAAGTAAGATGCCATGCGATTCGACGGACCTGCGCCTAAAACCCTCCCGCCACAGCGCCTCCGTTTTTGGCGATTTTGCGTCCGTGTCGCAGTGCAAACGAAGCGACGATTTTACCCAGCGTCACCGCATACTTGGCGTGCATTCCCATTTCCCCAGTTTAGCGCGTCCTATCCGTCCTGGAACGATGTCGCATGTTACCACCGCTTGCAATCCCCTGTCGCACAGCGTGACCGCGGCGATTCGTTTCGGTTAGCGCAGTTCGTTCGTGCTCTCGTGAACCGCGGCACCATTGCCTCTCGTTTGACCGGCCATTAGCGAAATGTTATAAATCAACGACTTCGTGTGCCGAGCATCCCGGGTTCCTGCCCCAGGGTAATCAGTGAACGAGAGCAGTGAAAAACGAAGCTCGGCGCCTGTGGTTTCAAGTTCCGGTCCCATCTACAAAATGGGGCTTTCTTGTAGTCTGGCAAGCTCCTCCCGGCGCGGTGAAAAATCACCAGGCATACTGGTGTGCCGGAAAAGGGCCCAGCAAATTACGCAGTTAGTCGAAATCTTTTTCTTTTCACGGAGGAGTGTTAATGCGCACCTGGCTTACACCTGCCTGGGCACTGGCTCGTAAATTCTCAAAATTCGGCATCGCTGGCGCAATCGCTTCCCTGCTCACCGCTGCCACCACCTTCGCGCAATCCACCGAGGAAGCCGCCGGCGAAGCCAACCTAAAGCTCCCCGATTTGAGCTCGGTCGAATTCCTGGGGATTGACGGCCACAAGCTTCTGCTCTTCGGCATTCTCTTCTGCATCTTCGGACTGATATTTGGTCTCGTAATCTACAGCCGGCTAAAAAATCTTCCCGTACATCGCTCCATGCGCGACATCTCGGAGCTAATCTACGAAACCTGTAAAACGTATCTCATCACGCAAGGCAAATTTCTTATCGTTCTGTGGCTCTTCATCGCCGTTGTCATCGTGCTCTACTTCGGCGTGCTTGCTCCCGTGCCCGGCAAACCCGTTGCTGTCACGTTGCCTATCATTCTTGCGTTCAGCCTGATAGGTATCGCCGGAAGCTACGGCGTCGCCTGGTTTGGCATTCGCGTCAACACGTTCGCGAACTCGCGCACGGCCTTCGCCAGCCTGCGCGGCAAGCCCTACCCGATTTACCACACGCCTCTTGAAGCCGGCATGAGCATTGGCATGATGCTCATCTCCGTTGAGCTGATGATGATGCTCCTCATCCTTCTTTTCGTTCCGGGCGACTACGCAGGGCCTTGTTTTATCGGCTTCGCCATCGGTGAATCCCTCGGCGCCGCGGCGCTTCGCATCGCCGGCGGTATCTTCACCAAAATCGCCGACATCGGCTCCGACCTGATGAAGATCGTTTTTAAGATCAAGGAAGACGACGCCCGCAATCCCGGCGTAATCGCGGATTGCACCGGAGACAATGCCGGCGACTCCGTCGGCCCTAGCGCCGACGGTTTCGAGACGTACGGCGTCACCGGCGTCGCGCTTATCACCTTCATTCTGCTGGGTGTGAAAAGTCCCACCGTCCAAGTGCAGCTCCTGGTATGGATCTTCGTTATGCGCATCGTCATGCTCGTCGCCAGCGCCGCCGCTTACTTCATCAACGGCCTGATCGCCAAGGCTCGCTACGGCAATGTGGACGAGATGAACTACGAAGCTCCGCTGACGTCGCTCGTCTGGATCACTTCGCTCGTCTCCATCGCATTTACTTACCTCGTCTCCTCCATGATTATTCCGACGCTTGGCGGCGACACCTCGCAGTGGTGGAAGCTTGCCACGATCATCTCTTGCGGCACTTTAGCCGGCGCGATCATCCCGGAACTGGTAAAAGTCTTCACCTCGACGGAGTCGCGTCACGTGAAAGAAGTGGTCAGGTCCGCCGAAGAAGGCGGCGCCTCACTGGGCATCCTGTCCGGGTTCGTAGCGGGAAATTTCTCCGCCTATTACATCGGACTTGCCATGGTCGTTCTCATGTCGGTCGGCTACGTCATCAGCACTCTGGGCCTCAGCGGCATCATGATCGCCGCTCCGGTCTTCGCCTTCGGCCTCGTCGCCTTTGGCTTCCTCGGCATGGGCCCAGTCACGATTGCGGTGGATTCTTATGGCCCGGTCACGGACAACGCGCAATCCGTTTACGAGCTCTCGCTAATCGAGCAAGTTCCCGGCATCCAGGGCGAGCTGAAAAAGGACTACGGCATCGACGTCAATTTCGAGCGAGCCAAAACACTCCTCGAAGCCAACGACGGCGCCGGTAACACCTTCAAAGCCACAGCCAAGCCCGTCCTAATTGGCACGGCCGTGGTCGGCGCCACTACCATGATTTTCTCGATCATCATGGCGCTGACGCACGGCCTGACCGTCAATGTCGAAAAACTTTCGCTCCTTCACGCGCCTTTCGTCCTCGGCCTGATTACCGGCGGCGCCATGATCTATTGGTTCACCGGAGCCTCCACGCAAGCGGTCACCACCGGCGCCTACCGTGCCGTCGAATTCATCAAGGGACACATCAAGCTCGACACTGCCGCGGCCGCCAGTGTCGCGGACAGCAAGCGCGTGGTCGAAATCTGTACGCAGTACGCGCAGAAAGGCATGCTCAATATCTTCATCGCTGTGTTTTTCGCGACCCTCTCCTTTTCTTTTATCGAGCCCTTCTTCTTTATCGGATACCTGATGTCCATCGCCACTTTTGGCCTGTATCAAGCCATCTTTATGGCCAACGCCGGCGGCGCCTGGGACAACGCCAAAAAAATCGTCGAAGTCGAGCTAAAGCAAAAAGGCACGCCGCTCCACGACGCGACCGTAATCGGCGACACCGTAGGTGACCCTTTCAAGGACACGTCTTCGGTGGCCCTCAATCCTGTAATCAAGTTCACGACGCTTTTCGGCTTGCTAGCCGTGGAGCTAGCGGTGCAACTCACCGCATCACAAGGGGCCAACATGGCGCACGTCCTGGCGGCGGCCTTTTTCGCGGTCTCCTTCTTCTTCGTTTACCGCTCGTTCTACGGCATGCGCATCCGCACTGGCGGGTAGGTTTTTGTGGGGGACGCAGCACGGCTGCGACATTATTGAGTGCGGCGGCCTTGCCTGAGCAGGCGGGCCGCCGTTACGTTTTCGGCTTACTTGCCAAACTCGGACTCAAACTTACTTCCATTGGCGTAGTCATCGGACGGACTCGCTCTGGCTCTGGGCCGTAGCGCACTTGATCTGCACTTTTCCTTTTGGCGGAAAGCGCACCGATGATCACTCGCCTCGGTGTGTTCAGAAATTTTCTACGCAATTCTTCCGATTGACGCTTAGTCTGCAGCCGTTCGACTGTGTTCCTATGGGCGCTCCCATTCCTGAGGAAAATCACCATGCAGACTCCAGGTCCACTTCAACCAGTTCATAACGTAAAGCCGTACAAGCATGTGCAAGGCACGCACCAAATTGAGCACTTTTTTCGTGCGGCCGCGGGCTTGGACGTCGATAAAGAGGACATCAAGCGCTACTACGACTTTGTCGACCAAAAAGTAGCCGACATGCTCCTGATGGCCCAGCGCACAGCAAAAGCCAATGACCGGATCCGAGTAGAACCGCGCGATCTCCCGATCACAAAGGGCCTCCAGGAGAATATTCACGCTTTCGAGGCGCTCGACCTGGATATCGGCCTCGAGCCCATTTTGAGCCGCGCCGTTCCAGAGCCGGAGCTCGATCTTGCCTATAGCGACGAAGTGGAAGCTCATTTGCCGGCCATCGCGGGCGGCCTAACTCTGGCGGTCGCGCGTGCATTCAAAATCATCGATCCCCAAACCAAACATCCCGCAACCGAACACTGGGAGCGCGCGTTTCAAATCTTTCACCTGTTACTATAAGCGTCCGTCGCGCGAATGGCCTTTTACGAATCGCTTGCATCTTATCTTTAGCGCCAGTTCAATATGACGGAGGTCTTGTATGCCGGTCATTCGCGCTTGCACAAATTGCGGACAGAAAAATCGCATCCCAGCCAAATATCTCGCCAGCACCGGCCGTTGTGGAGCTTGCAAATCGCCGCTTCCGCCCGTCGCGGAACCGCTCGCGGTGGACGATGCGCAATTCGATGAAATTATTCAGAACACGCCCGTTCCCGTCCTCGTCGACTTCTGGGCCGATTGGTGCGGCCCCTGCCACGCCGCTGCTCCGGAAGTGGCGCGCACCGCGGCCGACATGGCGGGCAAAGCGGTAGTGATAAAGGTCGACACGGAAAAATATCCGCAACTCGCCGCGCGTTACAATGTTCGCGGCATCCCCAATTTTGTCGTCCTCGCTGGTGGCCGCGTGGTAATGCAGCAGCCCGGCGTCGTGGGCCACGACCAGATGGAACAGTGGCTCAAGGCCGCCACTCCCGTCTCCGCCTGAAATCGCTTCTTGCGTCCGAGGCGCTGGCTCGACTCCTCATCGTCGCTGCTGTTATCATCTCCCGCAACTCGTAAGCCTATGATCCGCTAGGAGCTCGTTCATGCGCCCGCGCGCCTTCGTCGTTCTAGCAATTCTGTCCTCATGTTTGCCTTCCGCTTCGGCGCAATCGGTCCCGAGCTCTGGCTCACCTGCTCAAACTCCTGCCGCCTCGAAATTTCACATCAATTCGCAACGCCTGCAAGGCACGATCGAGAGGCTAGGCGAGTTTGGGCGCAATCCGGAAGGCGGAGTCACGCGGCTCGCGTATTCCGAAACCGAGCTGCCCGCGCGGGAGTACGTTATCGGGCTGATGAAGCAAGCCGGACTCGAAGTGCATATAGACGCCGCCGCCAATGTTTTTGGCAGGCGCGGCGGCTCCGAGAACCTGCCAGTGCTCCTCTTCGGTTCACACATCGACTCCGTCCTGAAAGGCGGCAACTTCGACGGTGATCTCGGCAGCCTCGGTGCCATCGAGGTAATCAATGCGCTGAACGAGCGCGCCGTCAGGACCCGGCACCCGCTCGAAGTGGTCATCTGGATGAACGAAGAAGGCAATCACTTCGGCGTCGGCACCATGGGGTCTGGCATCGCCGCCGGGCTGATCGGACCGGAAATCCTCGAGCGGAAGGATGAGCAGGGCCTTACCGTCGCAGATTGGCTCCGCCGCTATGGGCAAGATCCTGCTCATCTCACAGATGCGCGGATTGCGCGCGGCGCTTTGGCCGGTTACCTCGAATTGCACATTGAACAAGGCCCGAACCTCGACGAGGGCAAAATTTCTATCGGCGTCGTGCAAGGCATCGTAGGACTAAAGCGATGGCGCTGCGTAGCCACGGGCTTCGCCAATCATGCGGGCACCACGCCCATGGATCGACGAAAAGATGCTCTCGCCGCTGCATCGCGTGATTTGCTCGCCATGCGTGACGTCGTGCGCGCGGAAAAGGGCCGCCAAGTCGGCACGGTCCGCTACGTGAAGGCTGAGCCTGGCGCAGTCAACGTTATTCCCGGCCGCGTTGAGTTTCCTATCGAGTTGCGCGATCTCGACGCCGCCAAGATTGACCGCATGTGGGACCAGGTCCAGCAGAAGCTGAAGCAAATCGACAAGGAAGAAAACGTGGAGACCCGCTGTACTGAGTTCGACGATGTGACCCCGGCGCGCACGGACCCTGCTATTCAAGCCGTCATCCGCGAGGCCGCGAAGTCACTCGGACTCGCCACTATGGATCTGCCCAGCGGCGCGGTCCACGATGCCCAGCAAATGGCCAAGCTCGCGCCATTCGGTATGATCTTCGTTCCTAGCCGCGACGGCATCAGCCATTCCCCAAAAGAGTTTACGTCTTGGCCAGACGTAGCCAACGGCGCCGAAGTCCTCTACCGCTCCGTCCTTCTCGTAGATGCTCAACTAGATCGCAAATAGCTGTCGTAGCGACGCGATCGCTTTTGGCGTAGGGTCGGCCTTGCCTATTACACGGTGCAATATACGTCACGGATTGAGTAGACGACACTTCAATGCAAAGAATGAGCACTAGCCCATTCGTTCGCCTTGTTTTCGGCTTCCGCGATTTGCTCCGGCTTCATCTGAGGCCTCAGCTGGTCGAGCGCGCGCGGGCTGTCTTTGAACCTGCCGCGCTGAGCTAACAACAGCCACTCGTAAGCTTTTATGAGGTCTTTGGTTGTTCCCTGGCCGTTTGCATAAAACGCGCCTAGATTGTGCTGCGCTTTTGGAAAACCCTGCTCCGCCGCCTTCTCGTACCAGGAGAATGCATCCTGGAAACTCTGTGGCACGCCAATTCCGGTCTGATAGAGAATCGCGAGATTACATTCCGCTTCAGCGTTGCCGTGCGCGGCGGCCAGCTGCATCCATTTTGCGGCTTGTGCTGCATCTTTCTGAACTCCATTACCTACCAAATATGCCCCTGCTAAATAGAACTG
>Ga0209131_1002664_pt1 | contig 12080 bp, 9 predicted proteins | sample GraSoi_2013_40cm_FD_185826 | JGI IMG/M metagenome (GOLD analysis project Ga0209131, IMG submission 185826) | Grasslands soil microbial communities from the Angelo Coastal Reserve, California, USA - Sample 9_17_2013_40cm (SPAdes) (version 2) | ecosystem: Environmental > Terrestrial > Soil >...
CGCCGTATACGTAGTAGCCGTCCCTGTCCAGGCTGTACTTGTCACCGCTCTTCGTCCAGCCTCCCATGAAAGTGCCGCGGCTTTTCTCGTGATTGTTCCAGTAGCAGGCGGCGCTCGTCGGCCCGCTGATCTGCAGCTCTCCCATCTCGCCCTGCTTGACCGGGTTGCCGCGCTCGTCCACCAGGCGCAGCTCGTAGCCCGGCACCGGTTTGCCCGTGGTGCCGTGGCGCAGGTCGCCCGGCCGGTTGGAAAGGAAGATGTGCAGCATCTCGGTCGAGCCGATTCCGTCCAGGATCTCCAGCCCGGTCCTCTCCTTCCAGCTCTTCGCGATCTGCGGCGGGAGGGCTTCCCCGGCCGAGACGCACAGCCGCAGCCGCATGTTCTCCCTTTTCGGGAAGTCCGGGTTCGCGAGCATCGCCGCGTAGAGCGTCGGCACTCCATAGAAAATCGTCGGTTTCTTTTCCGTGAGCCGTTTGAACACGGAGGCCGGCGTCGGGCGTTCGGCCATCAGAATCGCAGTGGCGCCGGCCGCGAGCGTAAAGGAGAGCGAGTTGCCGAGGCCGTACGCGAAAAAGAGCTTCGCCGCGGAGAAGACGACATCGCTCTCCTGGTACCCGAGGACCGCCTTGGAGTAGAGCTCCGCCGTGAGGATCACGCTGGAATGAACGTGAACCGTGCCCTTCGGCATGCCGGTCGAGCCGGAGGAATACAGCCAGAAGCAGGCATCGTCGGACGTGGTCGGTGCGGGCGCAAGCCCGGCTTTCCCCTTCGCCAGCACCTCTTTGAACGCGGTGTGACCCTGAGCGCTGCTCCCGGAGACGATGACGTATTTGAGGAAAGGGAGCTTTGGAACGAGGGGCGCGAACTGCGGCAACAGCTGCTCCGATACGATGAGCGCCTTCGCGCGGCTGTCGGAGAGCATGTACTCGTAATCTTTCGGGGTGAGCAGGGTATTCACCGCGATCGGGACGATGCCCGCCTTGATCGCGCCGAGAAACGCCGTGGGAAAGTCGATCGTGTCGGTGAGCGCGAGCAGCACGCGCTGCTCCATCTCGAGGCCCATCGCCTGGAGCCCCGAGCCGAAGCGGTCGACGCGCTCGGCGAGTTCCCCGAACGTGTATTGGCCCGCGTCGTCGACGTAGGCGAGCTTGGCCGCGCGGCCCGCTGCGAGGTTGCGCTCGACGAGGTCGTAGGCGGCGTTGTAGTCGCGCGGAATCCTGACGACGGGCGGGCTGACCGAATGATCGGCGGTGCTGCGCGAGGACACGGTTTCTAGTCTTCAGGGCGGAGAGAAAGCTTCGCGCGGCCATTCTATGCTCAGCGCGGGCGCCGCGCACGCAGCGGAGATTTGGGAGCAGAATATCGGTCCCGAGGACCCGCGCAAGGAGGCCGGCCATGGAACCAAAAAATCGAGTGGAGTTGGAAAGACTGGGGGCGGTTGCGGGAAACGGACTGCTTGGCCGCCGTGCTTTCCTGCGCGGCGGCGCCGCGTTCGCCGCGGCCGCGACGGGCTATACGGTCGCCCGGTCCGCGCGAGCGGCCCCGCTCGCGGACGACCCATGGAGCCTCGCGCCCGGCTCGATCTCGCCGCCTTACGAGCAGCGCTCGCGCTTCGAGGCAAAGGTCGCGCGCACGCTCTCCAATCCGAAGGGCGAGACGCGCACCTCGCACGCGCGCACTCCGCATCAGCTGCTCAACGGGACGTTCACGCCGAACGGACTGCATTTCACGATCGTGCACTCGGGCACCCCCGACATCGACCCGGACAAGCACCGGCTGGTGATCCACGGCTTGGTGAACCGGCCCCTCGCCTTCTCGCTCGAGGCGCTCGCGCGCTACCCGATGGTGTCGCGCATGAGCTTCGTCGAGTGCGGCGGCAACAGCGCGCCGATGTTTTCCAAGGAGCCGATCCAGGCAAGCGTGCAGGCGCTGCACGGCCTCGCGTCTTGCGCCGAATGGACCGGTGTTCCGCTTTCCACCTTGCTCGAGGAGACCGGAATCGATCCCAGGGCGAAGTGGCTCATCGCCGAAGGCGCCGATTCGCTCGCTTTGAGCCGCAGCGTCCCGCTGACCAAGGCCCTGGACGACGCCATGATCGCGCTCTACCAGAACGGCGAGCGGCTTATGCCCGGCAACGGTTATCCGATGCGCCTTTTGCTCCCGGGCTGGGAAGGCAACATGAACGTCAAATTCCTGCGGCGGCTCAAGCTGGTCGAAGCCCCGGCAATGAGTTATTACGAGACCCGGACCTACTCGCAGCTCCTGCCGGGCGGAAAAGCGTACCGGTTCTACTTCGTGCAGGAAGTGAAATCCTTCATCACCCATCCCTCGCCGGGGCTGGCGTTGAAGGGGCCCGGATACTACGAGATCTCCGGCATCGCCTATTCGGGCAACGGCCGGATTTCCAAGGTGATGGTTTCAGCCGACGGCGGCCAGAGTTGGGCACAGGCGGCGCTGCAGGCGCCGGCGCTCTCCAAGGCCTTTACCCGGTTCCGCATGCCCTGGCGCTGGGACGGCGGCCCTGCCGTATTGCAAAGCCGCGCCTGGGACGAGGGCGGCAACGTGCAGCCGACCCGCGCCCAGTTCGTGGCCCAGCGCGGCGAGACCCACAAAGTCCCGAACGTGCTGGCCTTCCCGAACCAGCATTACAACAGCCTCACCAGCTGGGCGATCGACGGCAAAGGGGAGGTGAAACATGTCTACGCATAGGCTTCAGGCCATCGCTCTCGCGCTCGGCCTCGGGGCTGGCGCCGCCTTCGCCGCCGGGCCGAATCTCGGGACTCCGATCGGGCCGGCGGAAATCGCCGCGTGGGACATCAGCATCATGCCCGACGGCACGGGCCTGCCGGTCGGCGGCGGCACGCCCGCCCAGGGCGCAAAGATCTTCGCGCAGAAATGCGCCCTGTGCCACGGGGAGAACGGCAAAGGGGGGGCCTTTGCCGCGCTGGTCGGCGGGGCTCCGCTCACCGGCGGCATCGATACGCCGAAGACGATCGCCAACTTCTGGGGCTACTCCACCACCGTCTTCGATTTCATCCGGCGGGCGATGCCCTGGCAGCAACCGCGCTCGCTCACCGACAACGAAGTCTATGCGCTCACCGCCTTTATCCTCGCGCAGAACAAGCTGATCGGCGAGGACGACTCGATGAACGCCGAAACGCTGCCCAAGGTGCGCATGCCCAACCGCGACGGATTCATCATCCGTTTTCCGGACAAGATCTAGCGCCGTACGCCTATGTCGACTCGTCGCAAATTTCTCAAGAATGCGCTCGGTGCGGGGGCCGGTTTGGCCTTGACGGGGCAACGCGCGCTGGCGGCGGCGCAGACACCGGCAGCTTCGCCGCTGGAGCGCAACAAGGACGTCGCGCGGCGCTACAAGGAAACGATGAACCGCCGGGCTCCGACGGAGGAATTCTTCGCCCCCGGCTACAAGCGGACGCGGGCGGGCCTCCAGCACCTGGCGAACAATGCGCGGGACCAGGGATTCGCCAATCCGGGAACGGGCCTGCGCGACGCCATCCCCGATCGCGTCGACGTCATCGAGGACATCATCGCCGACGGCGACAGAGTGGGAATGCTGTGGCGCCTCACCGGCACCCACAAAGGGGATTTGTTCGGCATTCCTCCGACCGGCAAAAAAATCGACGTCCACGAGCTCGGCATTCTGCGGCTCGCGGGCGGCAAGATCGTCGAAGGCTGGTTCATGGCCGACGAAGCGGGGCTGCTCAGGCAGCTCGGCTCCGCGCTGCCGCCCCGCAAGGACGGCCGGCTGATCGTGCCCGAGCCGTCCACCACAGGCGAAGAGCCCGATGTGGTGCTGAAGCGGCTGAAGTCCGGGCCTAGCGCTTCTCAGGAAGACCGCAACAAGCTGATCGTGGCGAGCTCCAAGGCGGTCCCGCCGGCGAGCGCTGATCGAGCGGCCGACTATCGCCAGAAGCGTTTCGGCTTCCAGCACCTGCGCGACTACGGCGTGGCGAAAAACCTGGCCAAGTTCAACATCACCCACGCTTTTCCAGACCGGCGCGATCGAATCGACACCCTCCTCGCGGAAGGTGAGAAAGTCTGGATGCAGTTCGAGCTGATCGGCACGCACACCGAGAGCTTGTACGGCCTCGCGCCGAGCCGAAAGCGCGTCGGCGTGCCCGAGATCGGGGTCATGCGTATCGCGGACGGCAAGTGGAAAGAAAGCTGGTACTTCGGAGACGAGCTGGGGCTGCTGTTGCAGCTCGATATTCTTCAGGTGCTTCGCGGGCTGCCGGCCTCGCAGCCGTAGAGTCCTCTCAATAACCGATCGCGGCGCCGTCGCTCCTCGGATCGGCACCGCCAGAGCGCATGCCGGACACCGGATCGATGGTTATTCCGTGCGCGTGGCCGGCGTGCTCGCAGAAGTCCGGCCATCGGTTCACGGTATGCCCCCGCCGCTCGAGCTCCTTCACGGTCGCCTCGGGGAAGCGCCCCTCGATATTGAGCAGGTCGCGCGAGTCGCCGATATTGAAGCGCCCCGAAAGCCAGCGCGGCATCTCGAGCGCCTGCTGGATGTCGAAACCAAAATCGACCAGGCCCACGTAGCTCTGCAGGTGGATCTGCGGCTGGCCGTCCGCGCCCATGCAGCCGAGCACCTGCCAGGGGTGGCCGTCCTTGAGCGCGATCGACGCGATGAGGGTATGCATCGGGCGCTTGCCCGGCTCGAGGCGGTTGGGATGCCCGGGATCGAGCGAGAAATAGGCCGAGCGGTTCTGCAGCACGATGCCGGTGTCGCCCGCGACCACGCCCGAGCCGAAGGTGAAGTAGAGGCTCTGTATCAGCGCGGCGGCATTGCCTTCGGCGTCGACCGCACCCACGAACACCGTGTCTCCGGCGAGCGTGCCAAAGGAAGGGACGAGATTCCACGGCAACGCGCGCTCCGCGCTCATCAGGCGCCGGCGCTCGTCCGCATACCGCTTCGAGATCAGGCGCTCCGCCGGCACCGGCTGGAACTCGGGGTCGGCGAGCAATCTGTCGCGGTCGTGATAGGCGATCTGCTTCGCCTGCACCAGGAGGTGCGCGAGCTCGGGACCGAGCGGATCCATCTTGCCGATGCTATAGGGCTCGACGAGGTTGAGCATCTCCAGCACCGTAAAGCCCTGGGTCGGCGGAGGCGTCTCGAAGATTTCGACCTCGCGATAGGTCGCGGAGAGCGGCTCGCCCCAGCTCGCTTGCTGCGCGCGAAAGTCCGCTTCGTCGAAGAATCCGCCGCCGGCGCGGGAAAAGCTCGCGAGCGCGAGCGCCGTGTCGCCCGCGTAAAAACCCTCGTGCCCTCCGGAGGCTATCCGTTCGAGCACCCGCGCTAGCCCCGAGTTCCTGAGGCGGCCGCCGGCACGCGGCGCGGTCCCGTTCGGAACGAAGAGCGCAAGCGCGTGCGCGTTCAGGGCGTTCTCGCCCGCGCACATCTCGATCCAGCGCGCGAGCCTTCCGGTCACCGGGTATCCCTCTCGCGCGTACCCGATTGCGCAAGCAAGGTCGCGGGAGAGCGGCAGCCGACCGTGCTCCTCGTGCGCGGCGCACCAGCTCGCCACCGCTCCGGGAACGGTCAGCGTCGCGGGGAGAAAGCCGCGCAGCGGGATTTCTTCCATGCCGCGCGAGCGGAACCAGTCGATGCTCGCGCTTCGCGCGGCGCGCCCGCCGCCGTTCAAGTAGCGCACCCGCCCGGCTCGAGCGTCGTAGATCAGCCAGAATGCATCCCCGCCGACGCTCGTCATGTGCGGGTACAGCACCGACAGCGCGGCGCCGGTCGCAATCGCGGCGTCCACCGCCGAGCCTCCTGCGCGAAGCGCGTCGACGCCCGCCGCGGAGGCGAGCGAATGCGGCGAGGCGACCATGCCCTTGGGAGCGATCGTCGGAGGCCTGCCGGTGTGTATGGGAAACACGGGCCGATCAACGTTGCGGCGAACCCGCCAGCAGGCGCATCACGGCGGCCATGCGGGTCTCCACGCCGAGTTTTTCGAAAACGTGCTCGAAATGCTTCTCTACCGTGCGCGGACTCATGTCGAGAATCGCGCCGATTTCCACGTTGGTCTTGCCCGCCGCGGCCCACTGCAGCACCTCGCGCTCGCGCGGAGTGAGAGCCGCCCCCGCGGCGGATGCCGGAAAATCGGCCTCGACCGCCAGGCTGACGAAAAGCAGAAAGCCGCCGCCGCTCGCCGGGTTGGGAACGAGCCGCACGCGCAGCGCCCTTCCGCTCCGCCCGACCGTGAGCGAGCCGCTCGCCGCGGTGCCGGCGAGATTTTCCGTTGCTTCGAGGCGATCCTGTATCCAGCGATCCACGACTTCCGGGAGCCGCGTGCCCTCGCCGCCCTTCCAGTGCGGCCAGCACGCCTTGATGCGCTCGCGCGTCGCCTCGGATGCGCGCACCAGGCGCCGCTCACCGTCGAGCTCGATCGCGCTCCAGCCATCCGGGGTCGCCAGCGAATCGAGCTGCGTCAGCAGCGAACGCGTGCGCTCCTGCGACAGCGCCTGTCCGAACAGCGCGGCGAGCTGCGGCCGCAACAGGTCGAGCGCGTCGCGCTCCGCTTCGTTGAAATCGCGGCGCTTGCGGTTGAACACGAAGCTCACGAGAAAGCGCCGGTCCACGTACAGCGGCAGCGCCATCACGTGATCGATGCCGACGCAGCGGTAGTAGTCGGCGTAGAGCGGAGTTCGCCGGAACTGCGAATTCGTGAGGGAGTCGCTGATGCGGTGCGTGGTGCCGCCCGGCGTCTTCGAGTGGTAGAGCACCAGCGGGTGCTCGTGGAAGTGCGCGTCGAACGATGCCCGCTCGCCCGCGGAGAAGGCGCGGTTGGGCGTGCTGAAGACCGTGCGGCGGCCCCGCGCGAGGTCGCAGATGCTGAGCGTGGTCACTTCGGAGGCGACCAGGCGCGGCAGCCGGTCCAGCCCCGAGCTGGCGAAGCTCTCCAGGCTCCAGGCTTCGGCCGCGATCTCGTTCAGCAGCTTCAGACCCTGTTCAGCGATGCGTTCCGCGGCCATGGACTCCCCGTAAGCTCGAGCGACTACGTGGAAACACGTATGGCGCCGTAGTGCCCTTCGGGCGGAGTATAGGCCGCAGCTGCCGGGACCGGAAGGTTTCGCCGGCGGCGTGAAACCCAAAGGAGACCACATGAACGCACCCGCACCCCGCAGCAACGTGCTGAAAGGCACGCAGATCAGTTGCATGCTTCCGGTCATCGATATCGAGCGCGCCAGGCGCTTCTACGGCGAGCAGCTCGGGCTCGAACCCGTCGGCGCCAAGGCGAGCGGCAAATTCGTATACCGCTGCGGCGGAACCGAGGTCGCGCTCTTCCCGAAAGCGGGCGGCACCAAGGCCACGCACTCGACCCTGAGCTTCCAGGTCAAAGACATCACCGCCGCGATCCGCGCGCTCGAGGCGCGCGGCGTGGTGTTCGCCGACTACGATCTGCCGGGATTCAAGACCGTCGATCACGTCGCCGTGCTCGGCTCGGAAAAGGCCGCATGGTTCCAGGACCCCGAAGGCAACACGCTCTGCATTCACGAAGATATCGCTTAGCAATCCCGCGCCATGTCGCGCGTCGCCATCGTTCAGCAAGCGCCGGTCTTCCTCGATCGCGCGGCGACGCTCGCCAAGGCGGTAGTCGCGATCGACGAAGCCGCGCAGGCCGGGGCGCGGCTGATCGTCTTTCCGGAAGCCTTCGTTCCCGGGTATCCGGCCTGGATCTGGCGGCTTCGGCCCGGCGGCGACATGGCGTTGAGCGAGCGGCTGCATTCGCTGCTGCGCGCCAACGCGGTCGACCTGGCCGGCGACGATCTCGCGCCGTTGCGCGAGGCAGCCAGGCGCCGCCAGGTCAGCGTCGTATGCGGCGTCCACGAGCTCGACGCCGACTTCAGCCGGGCCACGCTGTACAACACTGTTGTCACGATCGGGCCCGACGGCGCGCTCTTGAACCGGCACCGCAAGGTCATGCCGACCAGCCCCGAGCGCATGGTCTGGGGCTTCGGCGACGCCACCGGCCTGAAACCCGTGGACACGCCCTGCGGGCGCGTCGGCGCGCTGATCTGCTGGGAGAGCTACATGCCGCTCGCGCGCTGCGCCCTGTACGCGCAGGGGGTCGAGATCTACGTCGCGCCGACTTACGACAGCGGCGAGCGCTCGATCGCGACCATGCAGCACATCGCCCGCGAAGGCGGGTGCTGGGTGCTGTGCGGCGGCTGCGCGTTCCAGGGGCGCGACATCCCTGACGCAGTTCCCGGCAAGGCGGATCTCTTTCCCGACCCGGACGAGTGGGTCAACCCTGGGGATTCGGTCGTCGTCGCCCCGGGCGGCAAGATCGTCGCCGGACCGCTGCGCGAGGCCTTGGGCATCCTGTACGCGCAGATCGACCTCGAGCGGGTCGCTGTCGCGCGGCGCGCTCTCGACGTCGTCGGCCACTACGCGCGGCCGGACCTGTTCCAGCTGCACGTCAACGCGAAGCCGGCGCAGCCGGTGGTCTTCTCGAAGGAGTAGCGCCATGAACGACGAAACATCCCCGGCGTATCACGCCGGCATGCGCGAGCTGCAGGACCGGTTCGACACGCGCCGCCTCGCCGACCGGCTCGACGAAAAACTCGCACGCCAAACCTTCAGCGAGGAAGACCGCGCGTTCATCGAAAGCCGGCCGCTGTTCTTTCTGGCCACCGCCGACGCCGAGGGGCGGCCCGACTGCTCGTTCAAGGGAGGAGCGCCCGGCTTCGTTCGCGTCACCGGAGAAGGCGAGCTCGCGTTCCCCAGCTACGACGGCAACGGCATGTTCCGCAGCCTCGGCAATCTGCTCGTCAACCCGGCGGTGGCGCTGCTGTTCATCGACTTCGAGCGACCGAACCGCCTGCGCGTCAACGGCAGCGCGTCGGTCGCCGGCGGCGATCCGCTGCTCGCGAGCTTCGCCGGCGCGCAACTCATCGTGCGGGTGCGCGCCGAGCGCATCTTCCCCAACTGCCCGCGCTACATCCCCCGCATGACGACCGGCGAGCCCTCGCCTTACGTGCCGCGCGAGGGCTACACGCCGCCGGTGCCGAAGTGGAAGCGCTTCGACGAGTTCGCCGACGTGTTGGCACGGGACGATCCGGCGCGTCGTGACCGGTGACTAAAAATATCCGCGTTCGACCCCGAGCCGCCGGTCGCCTTTCTCCATACCGGACATTCACGGATGGTTCTCCGGCGGGCCGCAGTCCAGTGCTTGAAGCTATCGCGGTCTAGACAAAGCCGACATTCGTGCCCAGCGCACTGCCGGCATAGTTGCCGATGTTGGGGACAACCGTCGCCAGATCGGAATTCGAGACGCCGAACCAGCTGGCGAGCGTCGCCGCATACTGATCGACCGACAGCGTCGGGATGAGCCGGCCCTGGCCGATGTCGTCGGGGCCGCCGTTAGCCAGCGTCGGATTGATACCGTAATACCGGCCGCCCCTGACGGCGCCGCCGAGTACGAAGTGCATGCTGCCCCAGCCGTGGTCGGTGCCATCGTTGTTGGCCGTCAGTGCACGCCCGAAGTCGGACCCGGTGAAGGTGGTTACCTGCGAGGCCACACCGAGCTCCACCGTCGTGTCATAGAAGGCACGCAGCGCATCAGCGAGGTTGGTAAGCAGTGTCGGATGCAAGGTCACCAGCCCAGCGTGCGTATCGTAACGGCCGGTGGAAACGAAGAACACTTGGCGCTTCGCACCCAGCTGGCTGCTCACCGAGATCAGCTTGGCCACCAGTTGCAGCTGCGCGCCCAGCGAACTCTGCGGGTCGGCGGCCGTTGGGAACACGGTCGTGGTCACCGGTGCCTGGCCCAGGGCAGCCGACACTTGGCTGTACAGGTTGAGTGCACGCGACCCGATGCTGCCGAGCGCCGCTTCGAATTCATGCGTGCCGCCGCCACTGATCAGCGACTGCAGCAGGCCGGCCGCTGCTGTCGATCCCTGCAGGCTGGTGCGCGCATTGAGCGCGATGGGTCCGGCAGGCGTGACCGAATACTGCACAGCCGCCTGTCCGGTGAGGAACGCCGCATTGCCGGTTACGTTGATGCAGGTGAGTGTCGCCGTGCCGTTGCCCGACTGCAACAGGTCGCCGATGCGGCCGCCCCAGCCGGAGGCGGCGCCCTCGGGCGATGAGGCCTGCCAGTAGCTCTGTTGGTCGTTGTGAGACAGCAGCTTCGGGGGCAGGCTCACGCTCCGCGCCTGATACTGGGCCTTGGTTGTCGGCTGCACCAGCGTGCCGGCGTTCAGTAGCACCGCCAGATTGCCGGCATTGAACAGAGGCAGCAGCTTGGCGAGCTCCGGCGCGAGCGCGTACTGGGCGCCATTGGGCAGCGGCACCGAGGGCGTGAGCGCGGTGGTGGTCAGCGCCGACTGCGCATAGGCGAGCCCCGGGCGCTGGGCCTGATAGATGCCGTATTGCGTGTTGTCATTGGGCACGAGCGTGTTGGCATAGTCATTGCCGCCATAGAGGAATACGCAGACCAGCGCCTTGTAGTCCGTCGCCGTAGCCGCGGCGGCTTCGCCCATCGCAGCGAGGTTCATGACGAACGGCGTGGCGGCGCCGGCCAGGGAGAGCGCCGAGGCGCGCTTGAGAAACGCACGTCGGGATAGGTGCGAGGGCATGCGCGTTCTCCTCATCGCAGCACCAGGTACTCGGGGGAGGCCATGACCAGAACCAGCGCCGCATAGATGCGACTGTTCAGGCCTGCGCCGGTGGCCGCCAAAATGGTGTCGAGTGCAGTCTTCATCTGCGCGATCGTCGTCGCGCCGATCTGACCGGCAGCCAGCACCAGATTGAGTTCGTCGAGCAGCGCCTGGCTGTCCGAGCCGATCGCGGTCAGAGAGGAGTAGTCTGCCTTGGCCTCACCCGCGCCACTGACGATCACCGACTGCAGGTAGTTGATATAGGCGATCATCGACGGCTCATTGGTGATCTGGAACTCGGGCGCGACGCGGCCGTCGCTCGCGATCGTCGTTCCCGGGGGTGTGTACCCGGGCCGGAACCAGTTGAAGACGCTCGGCGCGCGGCCCGGGCTCTCGCCGATTCGGTTGGCGCTCGAGGAGACATTGCCGAACGGCCACAGCTTGGTGGGCGACGTGACGTTGAACGCCCGCGCCCACTGGACCAGCCGCGTCACCGGTTCGCGCAGCTTGCCGAAGCTCGAGCTCGTCACCTGGGTGTCGTCACGGGCCTCGCTGTCGGTCAGGATCGCGCGGATCACGGATTTCATATCGCCGCGCGCGCCGCTGCCGTTGTCGGCGAATACCGCCGCGACGCGGCCGACGTAGGCAGGCGAGGGATTGCTGGTTACCAGGTGCTGGATCAGCTGCTTGCTGACGAATGGCGGCACGTTGGGATGGTTGAACAGACCGTCGAGTGCCGCGGCGCGTGCGGTCGCGCCGCTCGTGCCGGCAGGAATGCTGATGCCGAGGAAGCTGGTCGCGCCGGTTTCATGCTGCGCGGCGTTGATCGCCATCGGCAGCTGCATCCGGTCCGGCGTCGTGTTGTCGGTATTGGCGAAGGTGTAGCCGGTCCACACCTGCGCGCCCTGCGAGACGTCGGTCTGTGTGTAGGTGGACACGGGATTGCCGCCGGACATGACCAGCGTGCCGTCCATATTGAGTTGATACAGGCCGATGGTGAACAGCTGCATCAGTTCGCGCGCGTAGTTCTCATCCGGTATCGACCCGGTCGCTGGATTGGCCTTGACGCTGCCGAGGAAGGTCAAGTACAGGCCCATGGCGACGCTGGTGGATACACCCTCCATGAGATCGCGATAATTGCCAAACGCGCTCTCCCACAGCACGTCGAGGTACGCTGCCATCACGAACGGCCGCCAGCTGCTGGCGAACCCGTCGATGCTCACCACCCACTGGTTGAGCAGCGCCAATCCCACGCGCTGGCGCAAGATGTCGCTGCCGCCCATGAGCTGCGACCAGATCATCGGGTCGAAGCCATTGAGCGTGTTGACGTTGGCCGGGGCGGCGTAGCCGTTGGCGACCAGAAAGTCCCAGAACTTCTGCGGTCGCGCCATCGAGAACTGGGCGGTTAGCCAGGCGTCGAGGCCTGAGGTGGAGACGCTCGTGATATC
>Ga0209131_1002668_pt1 | contig 12076 bp, 11 predicted proteins | sample GraSoi_2013_40cm_FD_185826 | JGI IMG/M metagenome (GOLD analysis project Ga0209131, IMG submission 185826) | Grasslands soil microbial communities from the Angelo Coastal Reserve, California, USA - Sample 9_17_2013_40cm (SPAdes) (version 2) | ecosystem: Environmental > Terrestrial > Soil >...
GCGCGGAACTCGGCCGCCGCGTGGAGCGCGAAGCGCAGCTTCTTGCCCGCGAAGCGCGCGGACTGCGCGACACAGCTCGGATCGTCCGTGTTCACGATCGCCGTCGCCCCGGGGCGCAGGCGCGCGAACAGCTCGCCCTTCGCGTTCGCGATCGCCTCGAGTGACCCGAGCAAGCCCAGATGCGCCGGCGCGACGTTGGTGATCGCGCCGACCGTCGGGTCCGCGATCGCCGCGAGCGCGTCGATCTCGCCCGCGTGATTCATGCCCAGCTCGACGACGAGCACCTCGTCGTCCGCCGCCAGACCGAGGATCGAGAGAGGCAGGCCGATGTGGTTGTTCAGATTTCCCGGCGTGCGGCGCACGCGCCGCCCCGCGGCCTCGAAGATGCGCGCGCACAGCTCCTTGGTCGTGGTCTTTCCGTTCGAGCCGGTGATCGCGACCACCGGGCCCGCGAAGCGCGCGCGGTGCGCGCGAGCCAACGCGCCCAGCGCCAAGACCGTGTCCGCGACGAGGATCGCCGGGACGCCGAGTGATTTCTCGGGCGCGCGCGCGACCAACACCGCGGCGGCGCCGAGTCGCGCCGCGTCCGCCACGAAGTCGTGCCCGTCGAAGGTCTCGCCGCGCACCGCGACGAACAGCGAGGCTGGCGCGAGCGCGCGCGAGTCGGTCGAGACGCTCGCCACCTCGAGCTCGGCCGGGCCGAGCAGCTTCCCGCCGCACATGCCCGCGAGCTCGCCGAGCTTCCAGCTCACGGTGCCACCGCCCGGGCGCGCAGCGCCGCGAGCGCCTCCTCGCGGTCGTCGAAGTGGCGCTTCTCGCGGCCGACGATCTGATAGTCCTCGTGACCCTTCCCGGCGATCACGACGCAGTCTTCGGGGTGCGCGCGCGCGATCGCGCGCGCGATCGCGGCGCGTCGATCGGGAATCACTTCGTGGGCGCCCGACAGGCCGACGGCCACGTCGCGCAGGATCGCCTCCGGATCCTCGCTGCGCGGGTTGTCGCTGGTCGCGATCACGTAGTCGGCGTTCGCGCAGGCCGCTCGCGCCATCGGCGCGCGCTTGGTCTTGTCGCGGTCGCCGCCACAGCCGAAGACGGCGATGAGTTTCCCGCGCACCAGCGGGCGCACGCGCGAGAGCATGCGCTGGAGTGAGTCCGCGGTGTGCGCATAGTCGACGAGCACGACCGGCGCGCCGTCGCCCACCGGCTCGAGCCGGCCGGGAATCGGCGGGCACGACTCGAGTCCCTTGCGCACCGCGTCCCACGGGATGCCGAGCGCGCGTCCGACCGAGAGCGCGGCGAGCGCGTTGTCGACCTGGAAGTCACCGGGCAGGGGGAGGTCGAGCTCGAGCTCCGCGTCGGGGCCGCGCACCCGCAGGTGCGAGCGGGCGAGCTCGATGCGCTCCTCGACCGTCGTGTAGTCCGCGCCGGAGCTCGCGCCGCGGCCGAAGGTCACGACCGCGTTGCCCCCCGAGCGCGCGAGGGCCGCCAGGCGCGCGGTCCACGGATCGGCGGCGTTCAGCACCGCCGTCCCGCCGAGCTGCCCGGGGGCGAACAGCAGTGACTTGGCCTTGCCGTAGCTCTCGAGGTCGCCGTGGAAGTCGAGGTGGTCGTGCGCGAGCTGCGTGAATACGGCCACCGCGAAGCGCAGACCGCGCACGCGGCCGAGCGCGAGGCTGTGCGAGGAAACCTCCATCGCCACCGCCTCGACGCGCGCGTCTCGCATGCGCGCGAGCCAGCGCTGCAGGTCGAGTGACTCAGGCGTCGTCATCGCCGACTTCTCCTCGAAGCCCGGCCAGCGCACCGAGATCGTCCCGAGGCTGCCGGCGCGCTTGCCGCCGGCGCGCAGGACCGACTCACAGAGTCGCACCGTGCTCGTCTTGCCCTTGGTGCCGGTGACGCCGACGAGGATCAGCGACTGCGCCGGGAAGCCGAAGAAGCGCGCGGCGACGTCGGCCAGCGCGGCGCGGGCGTCGCGCACGAGCGCCACGCCGACGGCGGGCGGCAGGTTCGCGGGAGCTTCCTCGGCGAGCAGCGCGCTCGCGCCCGCGGCGAGCGCTTCGGCGACGAAGCGGTGGCCGTCGGTCTGCGCGCCGCGCAGCGCCGCGAACAGCGCGCCGGGCCGCACCTGGCGCGAGTCATAAGCGAGATCCTCCACGCGCGCGGAGCCCGGCCCGAGGACGCGCGCGTCCAGACCGGCGACCAGCTCCGCGAGCGTCGCGCTCAACCCTCGTCTCCTTCGGCGTGCGCCACGCCTGTCTCGACGTGCCCCCGCGGGACACCGTCCTGTGGGCCGGTGTCCGCGCTCGGTAGCTCGGCGGGCCCGCGCGCGTCGCCGCCCAGCTGATCGAGCGCGTAGGCCGCGACCTCGCGGAACACGGGCGCGGCGATCAGCCCGCCCGTGTGCAGACCCCGGGGCTCGTCGACGAAGACGCCGATGACGAAGCGCGGATTCACTGCGGGCGCGATGCCGACGAACGACGCGATGTAGTCCTTCTGCGAGTACGTGCCTTCCTTCACCTTCTGCGCGGTGCCGGTCTTTCCCGCGACGGCCACGTTGGGCAGCGCCGCCAGGCTGCCGGTGCCGTTCTCGACCACGGCGCGAAGCATGGCGAGCACCGCGCGCGCCGTCTGTTCCGAGATCACGCGCGCGCCCGGCTCGATCGCGCGATCTTCGCCGTCGCTTCGCGTGACTGCGAGCAGGCGCGGCGTCACGCGCCGTCCGCCGTTCGCGAAAGTGGCCATCGCGGCGGTGAGCTGAACCGGAGTCACGGTGATTCCCTGCCCGAACGAGAGGTTCGCCCGCTCCACCGCCTGGCGCTCGCGCAGCTCGCGCACCGAGCCGGCGATCTCGCCGGGGAAGCCGCTGCCCGGGACGTCGCCGAAGCCGAAGCGGCGCATGCCGTCGACGAGCCGGCGCGCGCCGAGCCGCTCGGAGACCTTCGCCGCGCCGATGTTCGACGAGACGCGCACGATGTCACTCACGCTGAGCAGCTCGTGGGGGTGGAAGTCGCGAATCGTTCGCCGGCCGATGCGGTAGCTGCCGTTCTCGCAATCGAACACGTCGTCCGGCCGCACCACGCCCGCGTCGAGCGCGAGCGCGACCGAGAACGGCTTCATCGTGCTGCCGGGCTCGAAGCCGTCGACGAAGGCGCGCGCGCGGTACAGCGACTTGTCCTCGAGCCAGAAGCGGTTCGGGTCGAAGCCGGGCGCCTCGGCGAGCGCGAGGATCTCGCCGGTCGCCGGGTCGAGCGCGACCAAGGTCGCGTGGCGCGCGCCCGTCTTGCGGAGTGACTCGGCGAGCGCGCTCTCCGCGAAGTGCTGCAGGCGCACGTCGATTGCGAGCCGCACCGCGCGCCCGGTGCGCGCGGCGGGCGCGCTCGCCACCGTGGGCAGCATGTTGCCGTGCGCGTCGCGGCGCGAGGCGAGCTCGGCGCTCACCCCGCGCAGCTCGCGGTCGTAGGCGAGCTCGATGCCCGAGAGGCCGCGGCCGTCGCGGTCGGCGAAGCCGAGGAGGGCGCCCGCGAGGTCGCCGTTGGGGTAGAAGCGGCGGCGCTCGGGGATCAGCTGCACTCCGTCGAGACCCAGGCGAGTCACTCGCCCCGCGGCGTCGGGCGCGACCCAGCGCTGCAGCCACACGAAGCCCGAGCCCCGGCCGAGGCGTTTCTCTAGCTCGCGCGCGGGAACGCCGAGCGGGCCGGCGAGCGCGCGCGCGGCCGCGCGGTGGTTCGCGACGCGCCGCGGCCAGGCCGCGACCGAGTCGACGGTGGCCGAGACCGCCAGCATGTTCCCGCGCCGGTCCTGCAGGTCGGCGCGCAGCGCTTCGAACTCGACCGTGGTCTGCGCCTGCCGTCCGGCGCGATCCGACAGCCAGTCGGCGTCGAGCGTCTGCAGCTGGATCGCGCGCGCGAACAGCGCCGCGAACCCGAGCAGCGCGACGCACGCGATCGCGTCGATCCGCCCCGGACGCAATCCCGCGCGGCGGCCGCGTGCCCGCCGAGCGCGCTTCACGGCTTCTTCCCCGCGGCGACGTGACGGAGCGTGTGTCCGTCGGCGCCGAGCGCCACGACTTGCTCGGGCCGGGGGTATGTGAGGCCGAGCGTGCGCGCGCGCGGCTCGATCCGCTCCGGCGCGGCGAGCGCCGCGGCCTCGACGCGCAGGCGTTCGACCTCGAGCGACAGCGAGTGCTCCTGCGCGACGCGGCGGCCGAGCTCGTAGCGCAGCGAAGTGAGTCGCGTGCGCACGTACACCAGCCCGCCCGAGGCGGCGATCACGCCGAGCGCGAGCGCCAACAGCACCTGGAACCACGGGCCGCTCTTGCGCAGGCGCGAGTTCAGCACCGCACGCCTCCGCGCAGGCGCGCGCTGCGCGCGCGCGGATTGCGCCGCGCCTCGGCCGGCTGAGGTCCGCGGCTGCGCCCCAGCAGGCGCATGCGCGGCTGCCGGCCGCAGCCACAGACCGGCAGCTGCGGCGGACAGATGCAGCCGCGCGCCTCGCGCGAGAGGAACTCCTTCACGCGCCGATCCTCGCCGGAGTGATACGACAGCACCGCCAGCCGCCCGCCCGGCGCCAGCACCTCGACCGCGGACGCGAGGCCGGTATCGAGCTCGTCGAGCTCGTCGTTCACCGCCATGCGCAGCGCCTGGAACACGAGCGTCGCCGGATGGTGTCGGCGGCGGGGCAGGCGAATGCCCTCGAGGGCGGCGAGCAGCGCCTGCACCGTCTCGATCGGCCGGCTCGCGAGCAGCGCGCGCGCGACGCGGCCGGGGAACGGGACGCCGCCGCGGCGCAGGAGCTCCACGAGCTCTTCCTCGTCGACGCGGGCGAGCAGCTCGGCGGCGGTCTCGCCGCGGCCGCGATCGAGCCGCATGTCGAGCGGCAGCGGCGCGTCGCCGGCGCGGAACGAGAGACCCCGCTCGGTCTGGTCGAGCTGGTCGGAGCAGACGCCGAGGTCGAAGAGCACGCCGTCGACCGGCGAGACACTGGCGCCGGTCAGGACCTCGCGCAGGAACGAGAAGCGCGCGTGAAACAGGCGCGCCGCGGGGCCGAAGCGCGCCAGCCGTTCCTCCGCGACGGCGAGCATCTCCGCGTCGCGGTCGAGCCCGACCAGCACGCCGTCCGGGCCGAGCTTCTCGAGGATCGCCTCGGCGTGACCGCCGTGACCCGTCGTGGCGTCGACGATGCGCGCGCCCGGCCGCGGCTCGAGCAGCGCAAGCACCTCGTCGACCATCACCGGCTGGTGAGCGCTCACCGAGTAACTCCGCGCAGCAGGCGCGAGTGCTGCGCGTAGTTCTCCTGCGTGTTCGCGATCGCGGCCTCGTAGCGCGCGCGGTCCCAGATCTCGACCCGGTCGGTGAGTCCCGTGAACACGATCTCGCGCTCGAGCCGCGCGCGGCGGCGCAGCGGCGGCGGAATCAGGATCCGGCCCTGGCGATCTACACCGCACGGTGTCGCGTTGCCGACGATGAGCCGCTCGAGCGCTTCGGCCGAGTCGTTCAGCACCTCTTCGGCGAGGCGGTCGCGCAGGCGCTTGAAGACCTCTGCCGGGAAGAGGCTGAGACACTCCTGCCCGGCCGTGAGCCAGGGGGGCTCGCTGCCGCGGGTCAGGAGCTCGCGAAACTCCTTCGGAAGGCTGGTGCGCCCCTTTTCATCGAGAACGTGCTCGTGGCACCCCCAGAACATCGTCTCCACCGGCTCCCGCGCGCACCGATGGGAAGGGGGCCCCAAAGGCTCGGTGCTCCCCCCCTGAACAGCACCTGGAGTCTTTGGGGCCCTATCCCACTGAGTGGGATCGTATCGCCACCCAATCCCACGAGTCAACCCCGAAGTGCAAGAAATGTCCGAGAAAAATCGCGCACCTGGAGGCACAGGGTGCGCGGCTCCTGCGCCCACTGGATCTAGGGTGCTCGCCGCGCCGAGCCTCAAGATCTGGTGGCGTGGGTGACTCAGGGCTGGATGCGTTCGCGCAGCACCGGCCAGTGAGTCGCGTGGATCGCGCGGAGCGCCGCCGCCATCCGTATCCCACCCGGGCTCGGCGCGGGGAATTCGCGCGCCCCGAGCTCCGGTTCCGCCAGCACGCTCACCACCTGCGCGACTGACTCGGCCAGGGCCTCGAGGTCGTACCCGCCTTCGAGCGCGAGCGCGATCTTTCCACCACAGATATCGTCCGCGACGGCGCAGGCGCGCGCGGCGAACGCCGCGAAGCCCGCGGTCGACACCTCCATGCCGCCGAGCGGATCGCGCGCGTGCGCGTCGAAGCCGGCGGACACGAGCAGGATCTCCGGCCGCCAGTCGAGCAGCATCGGCACCAGCAGCTCGTCGAAGATCTGGCCGTACTCCGCGTCGCCACAGCCGCTCGGCAAGGGGAAGTTCACGGTCGCGCCCAGGCCGCGTCCGTGCCCCTGTTCGTCGGCGGCGCCGGTGCCGGGATAGAACGGGAATTGGTGCAGCGAGGCGAAGAGCACGTCGCGCTCGCCTTCGAACAGATGTTGAGTTCCGTTGCCGTGGTGTACGTCCCAGTCGACGATCGCGATCCGCTCGACGCCGGCCTGTGCGCGCAGCGCCTGCGCCGCGACCGCGACGTTGTTGAACACGCAGAAGCCCATCGGCGCCAGCCGCTCCGCGTGATGGCCGGGCGGGCGGAGCGCGGCGAACGCGCGCTTCGCCTCGCCGCGCGCCACGCGCAGGGCGGCCTCGACCAGCGAACCAGCGGCGAGGCGCGCGACCTCGAGCGTGCGCGGCGACGCGTAGGTGTCCGGATCGAGCTGGCCCGACCTGCCCTCGAGCTGGTCGAGCGCGCTCAGGTACTCGCGGCCGTGCGCGAGCAGCAGCTCGTCGTCCGTGGCCTCGCGCGGCTCGAGCGTGCGGATCCGGTCGCCCAGCGGATCGAGCGCGAGGTCGATCGCGACCAGGCGCTCCGGGCTCTCCGGGTGCGGCCGCGAGGGCTTGTGCTCGCGAAAGCGCGGATTGCGGACGACCAACGGACGTGAGTCGGTCATGGACCCAGCATACCGGTGATTGACACACTAAGGCGTATGGCCGACAAACTCGCCGTGGCCGCCAGGCGAGAGCCAGAGCTTGGGCGCCGGGGCCTCGCGATCACTGGCCTCGGAACCTTCACGGGAGCGCGCCTCGCGGAGCGATTGCTCGAAGGCGACGCTCCGCCGCGCATCGTCGCTCTCGACCTGCGCCTGCCGCGCCGGCTCGAGGGGCGGGTGCGCTTCCACAAGGTCGACCTGACGGAGCCCACCGCCGACAGCCTGGTCGCGGAGATCCTGCAGAAGGAGGAGTGCGATGCGGTGCTCCACGCCGCGTTCTTCACCGATCCGCATCCCGACGTCGAGCTCTCGCACGAGCTCGAGGTCGTGGGCTCGCTGCACATGATGAACGCGGCCGCGGCCGCCGGCGTGCGCAAGCTCGTCGTCACGAGCAGCGCCCAGATCTACGGACCCCACCCCGACAACCCCGGCTTCCTCGGCGAGGACCACGAGCTGCGCCCGCACCGGCAGGCGCACGCGCTGCGCGACCGCGCCGAGATGGAGGGGCTGCTGCGCGTGTTCGCGCAGCGGCACCGCGACGTGGTCGTCACCGCGCTGCGGCCGTCGTGGATCATGGGTCCGAGCTACGAGTCGTCCGTCACGCGCCGCTTCGAGAGCGCGCGCGTGCTGACCTTGCTGGGCTACGACCCGCTGTTCCAGTTCCTGCACGAGGAGGACTGGCTCGACGCGGTCGAGCTCGCGCTCGAGCGCGACGTGCCCGGCCCACTGAACCTCGCGGGCGACGGCGTGCTGCCGCTCTCGACGCTCTTGCGGCTGGCCGGGAAGCGCAGCCTGCCGCTGCCACACCCGTTGGTGTATCGGGCGGCGCAGCTCGACTCACTCGCGCGGACCGGCGATCCCCCGGCCGCGTTCTTCGACCATCTCCGCTTCGGCTGGGTGGTCGACACGCGCCGCGCGCGCGAGCAGCTCGGCTTCGATCCGGTGTACACCACGCAAGAGGCGTGGATGAGCTTCGTCGTGCAGCGCAGGCTGCGGGGCTACCGGTGAACCGCGAGATTCCGCCCGAGGTGCTCGCGGAGCTGCGCGCGTCGGTGCGCTCGCTGCGCCGCGAGCTCGAGAGCCGCTTCGGCGTCGGCGAAGCGCCGGAGCCCCCACCGGCCGAGAGTGACTCGCTGGAGCGCGAGGCCCGCCGGCCCGAGCCCGAGCTCGAGCACGAGCCCGCCGAGCCCCGCCGGCCGCCGGCGCCGGGCTGGATCCAGCAGCTGCGCGACGAGGTCAGCGCGCGGCTCGACGAGATCGACGTCGTGAAGATCTACGAGTCACTGCGCGAGCGCATCGCGATCCCCGGCTCCGGCGACATCTCGGCCGAGGTCGACGACTTCGGTCTCGACGAGCGCTACCTGCAGCGCGCGCGCCGCTGGCTCGACTGGCTCTACGACACCTGGTGGCGCGTGGAAGTCGCGGGCATCGAGGGCGTGCCAGACACGCCGCGGGTGCTGTTCGTCGCGAACACCGCCGGCATCCTGCCGTGGGACGCGCTGATGATCGCGCACGCGGTCGAGCGCACGCATCCGTCGCGGCGCCGCCCGCGGCCGATGGTCTCGGATTGGATCGCGACCCTGCCGTTCTCGCAGTCGAGGCTCGCGCGCCTCGGCGCGGTGCGCGCGTGCGCCGAGAACGCCGAGAGACTCCTCGGCGCGAATCAGTGGGTGATCGCGTTTCCGGAGGGACAGAAGGGCTCGCTCAAACCCTTCCGCGAGCGCTACCGCCTGCAGCGCTTCGCGCGCGGCGGCTTCGTGTCACTCGCGGCGCGGCTGCGCGCGGCGCTCGTTCCGGTCGCCGTGATCGGCTCCGAGGAGATCCACCCGATCCTGTTCGAGCCGCGCATACTCCGCCGGCTGCTCGGCGTGCCGGTGCCAGTCACTCCGACGTTCCCGCTGCTCGGGCCGCTCGGCGTGATTCCGCTGCCCAGCCGCTGGCGCATCCGCTTCGGCGAGCCGATCTGGTTCGACGACGTCTCGCCCGAGCGCGCGGTCGATCCGCTGTACGTGAATCGCACCCGGGAGCGCGTGCGCGGCGCGATCCAGAACCTGCTCGACGAAGAGCTGCCCCGGCGGCGTTCGGTGTTCGCCTGAGAGCTCCGAGGGATGGCGCGGCCAAGGCGCGAGTTCCCATGAGCGGCGCGGCCAAGGCGCGAGACCCGCGCCGCTCATAGGAACTCGCACCTTGGACCTAGGGCGCGCGGTCGCGCTTCGCGTCGACCGCGCTGAGACGCGCTTCGAAGCTCTCGAGCGCTGCGGCCAGCCGCTCGAGGTTCTTGTTCAGCGCCTCGAGGTCGCCGCGCGTGGGCAGATCCGCGACGCGCAACACGCGCTCGACGGCGCTGTGCACGGTCTCGCGCAGATCCGCGGTGTCGAACCTCGCAACCTCGCCGGGCGTCTTCATCCAGCGCTTCACGTTGTCGCGCATCTCGTTCAGATTCGTCTCGACGTCGCCGACGCCGCGGCGCACCAGGCTGTAGAGCGCGTCGCCGCCGCGCTGGATCAGCTCCGCGAGCAGGGTGCCCGAGACCGCGCCGTCGCGATCGCGATTCTCTTTCTGATCGTCGACGAGGATCTGCGACAACACGATCGGCGTGATCTCTTCGCCGGTCTCGTTGTCGATCACACAGATGTCGTGGCCCTCGCGCACCAGCTCGGAGATTCCCCGCAGCGTGATGTACCGGCTCGACTCGGTGTTGTAGAGCTTCCGGTTCGCGTAGCGTTTGATCAGGATCGCCATCGCGTCCGAGTATCCCACCGCACCCGGGGTGGGTCAAACTTCCGCCGCGTGTCTCGTCGCGCGCTCTGCTCGCGCTTGCCGCTCGTTCGCGGGGTCGGCTCGAAGACGTCTGCGAGCGCGCCGACGAGCTCCGCGACGCGCGCGGCCGCCGGATCGGCGTGGGCGCGCGCGCGCCAGCGCCGCTCCTCGGCCCGCAGCGCGGCGAGCAGGGTGGTGTTCGCGCCGAGCTCCTGCAGGCCGGCCGCGACGCCGAGCGCGAGCTCTTCCGCGGCGCGGATAAAGTGCAGCAGCGCGCGCGACGTCGAGTCAGCCATCGCCGCGCAGCGCGAAGATTTCGCTCGCGATGCGCGCGAGCCCGTCGAGCGCGTGAACCTCTTCGGCGAAGAGCGGCACGGCGCGCAGTGCATCGGCCTCGAGCGGCAGCGCGCTTTCGAGCTCGCGGCGAACGGCGGCGTCGCGCCGCGCGAGCGCGGCCTGCGTGCGCGCCGCGCCGACCAGCGCGCGCGCGCTGGCGGCCGCGTCGAGCTGTCGATCCGCGCCGGCCAGCGCGTCCGCGAGCCAGCGTTCGGCGCGCGCCGCCTGGGCGGGATCGTCGGGCGGCGGCGTCCCCGAGCCCGGCCACGGGTGGACGCGGTTCAGGACGAGCCCGATCAAGTGAATGCCCTCCGCCTGCAGCCGCTCCGAGAACGCGCGCGCGCGGCGCGCCTGCTGCAGATCGGGACCCGCAACGAGCACGAAGCCACAGCTGGGATCGCGCAGCAGGCGAGCCACCTCGCGCGCGCGCTCGCCGAAGCCCGCGAGCAGCTGCTCGAACGCGAGCAGAAACTCCGAGATCGCGGTCAGAAACTCGAGTCCAGTCACGCGCTCGAGCGCGCGCAGCACGAACTGCGAGCCGCTGCGGAACAGCCGCAAGCTCGCGCGCCCGACGACCGCGGCGGGATGCAGGAGCAGCTTCAGCACCTGCCCGTCCAGAAAGCCAGACAGGCGGCGCGGGGCGTCGAGAAAGTCGAGCGCGTGCGCAGCGGGCGGCGTGTCGAGCACGATCAGGTCGTAACGCCCTTCGCTGTAGACCTGCAGCAGCTTCTCGGTGGCCGAGTATTCGCGGCTGCCGGCGAGCGCGTCGGTCAAGTTGCGGTAGATCGGATTCGCGAAGATGCGCTCGCGCGCGGCGGGGTCGGGAGTGAGTCGCAGCACGAGCTCGTCGAACGTGCGCTTCGTGTCGAGCATCAGCGCCGCGAGGCTGCCGCCCTCGGGCGCGCCCAGCGCGCGCAGCCGCTCGCGCGGAACCTCGCGCGCCTCGTGGTCGAGCGGGCCGGTACCGAGCGCGTCGGCCAGGCGGCGCGCCGGATCGATCGTCATCACCAGCACGCGCTTGCCCGCGCGCGCGGCCTCGAGGCCGAGCACCGCGGCGATCGTCGTCTTGCCGACGCCGCCGGTTCCCACGCTGACCAGCACGCGACAGTCGAGCCAGCGATCCGGCTTCACGCGAGCGCCTCGTAGAGCTCGTCGGCCAGGGCGCGTACGCCCTCCGGTCCGTCGACGCCCCCGGCGAGCCAGGGCAGCTCGAGCGGAGTCTCTCCGGTCTCGCGCGCGAGCACTTCCAGGTAGTCGCGCTGCATGCGATTGCGCGCGATGCGGTGGCGCGCGGCCGCGACGACGATGTCGGGCTCGGCGAGCGGCGACGGCGCCGCGCCGCGGGGCAGCCGCGCGACGCACGCGAGCGCGCGCTCCGGGTCGGGGAGCCCGAGCTCCGGCTCGACGCCGTTGGCGATCACCGGGCCGAGGCCGACGCCGAGCTCGCGCACGCGCGCGCGCAGCTCGAGTGTCTCCTTCACCGGCAGCTCCTCGGCGAGAGTGACAGGCAGCACCCAGGTACGCGACGCGTCCGTGACGAGCTCTTGAACCCGATCGGTGTTGCGCCGCAGCGGACCCATCCGCACGGCGTCGATCACGACCGAAGGCGCCGACAGCAGCGAGAGCCCGTGGCCGGTCGCGGGCGCGTCGACGACGAGCAGCGGCCAGCGCGGCTCGCCCGCGTCCGCGAGTGAGACGAGATGCCAGAGCTTTCCGAGCGTGATCAGCTCGCGCCAGCCGGGGGCCGCGTCGAGAAACGCGTGGAAGGCGGCGTTGCCGACGATCGCGCGCGCGAACAGCCGCACGTGGAGCTGAAGCGCGAGATACTCCTCGAGCGCGCGCTCCGGCTCGAGCCGGAAGCGGAACAAGCCCTCGGCCACGGCCACCGGCTCGCGGCTGGACGCCTTCGGCGCGTCCGCATCGGGGGTGCCCAGCAGCTCGGGCAA
>Ga0209131_1002669_pt1 | contig 12076 bp, 7 predicted proteins | sample GraSoi_2013_40cm_FD_185826 | JGI IMG/M metagenome (GOLD analysis project Ga0209131, IMG submission 185826) | Grasslands soil microbial communities from the Angelo Coastal Reserve, California, USA - Sample 9_17_2013_40cm (SPAdes) (version 2) | ecosystem: Environmental > Terrestrial > Soil >...
ATCGCTGAGATAGGTCCATCCTCCGAGCCTGCCATCCGTGTCAACACCATTTTCCCTGTCAAACTCGCTGGCCTGGAGATCCGGACGCAGCGACTTAGCTGCACGGTACTCTCGAAAAAGATGAACAGGCAAAAGAAAGCTCCGGCAAAGGCTGGTCACGAGACCGCGCTCCCGCAACGACCTTTTAACTCGGGGGATTAGCGTTCTCGTGATTCTTGGCACTGAACTGAGTTTCCTATTCTAGAGGCGCGTCGTTACCGCTGAGAAGAACTGCTTTAGCTTGGTCGCGTCCAGCTTGCCATCGGTTCGCACGCCGGAGCACAGATCGAGCCCGAACGGGCCCACCTCTTCAATTGCCAGGACTACGTTCTTCGGCGTGAGCCCTCCGGCGAGAAACAGCGGAAGGTCGATGCGTTCCCGGATCGCGCGACTGAGGGTCCAATCGTGAGTTCTGCCGGTGCCTCCTAGTTCCTTGACAGAGAGTTTCTGATTGCCGGAATCGAGCAGGATTGCATCCACGTGCGGCGCGATTCGGGCCGCCTCTTCGACGGACTCGGGGCCGGTCACGTGAATGACCTGAACCAGGGAAATCCCGGGCAAAGCTTCCTTTAGATCCCGATGTGTGCCGAGAGTGAGATGATCGCAGATCTGGATCGTATTCGTCCGGCAGAAGCGCTGCTGCTCGATGATAGCGGCAACTCGTTGGCGCGAGGTCAGCAGGAATGTTCCGATGGCAGGCGGGACGGTCGCAGCAATCTCTGCGATCCGCTCGTCGCTGATGACGCCCGGCCCGCTCGGCATTTGCGAGACAAGACCCAGCGCAGATGCCCCGCACTCGATGGCCAGAGCCGCTTCGTCGACACTGCCGATGCAGCAGATTTTTACTCGGGGAGTGCGCGTCGCTCGAATGAGATTTCCCCTGTGTTTTCCCCTGTGCATCCCTGCGGCCTCTGTGGTGAAAAAGTCTTTACCACAGAGGACACAGGGGTGCACAGAGGTCTACTCGCCGTAAGGAACCCAGATGTTCTTTACCTGGGTGGCATGCTCAAGAAACCATCGACCCTCAGCCACCTTAGGGTTGAACCAGTCGATGGCGCGACCTTCGTTTGTCCAGACCTGCTTCAGATTGCCCACCGACATCGCCTTGGTCGCAGCGGCGCTGGCTTCATCGCCAAAGCACCAGATGGCATCGACATCGTCGTGCTCAGCGAGCGTCTTCAGAAGCTGCGACGTGTACCCGGTCACAATATTCAGCGCACCACCCGGCAGATCACTGGTGTCGAAAAGCTGGTAGAGATCGCTCGTGATAAGAGGATAGGCTTCCGAAGGAACGGCGATTACCGTGTTTCCCACCGCAAGAGCGGGCATTACAACGGAAAGAAAACCGAGCAGCGGCGCCTCCCGTGGACAGATGACGCCAATCGTACCAATGGCTTCGTTCATCGCGATTGCGATATTTCGAAACGGGGGATTGTGCACTGCGCCATCAAACTTATCGGCCCAAGCCGCGTACGAGAAAAGGCGCTCGATACTGAGATCCACTTCCGCAGCGGCTTGCTTTTCGCCGACCACAGCTGCCAGGCGATGCGCGATTTCATCGCGCCGTTGGGAAAGATTCTCCGCGCTGTAGTAAAGAACCTGGGCCCGATTATGCGCGGTGGCTTTCGCCCACGATGCAGCTTTTCGCGCAGCCTCGACTGCGTTCCGGATGTCTTTGCGATTGCCTAGCGGTGCTTCACCGAGCAATCGCCCGTCGGCTGCTCGCACTTCCATGCTGTAGCCTGAGTCCGGACGCGACTGCTTGCCACCGATATAGAGCTTGACGGTCCGATCGATCTCGGGAACGTCGATCCCGGGAGTATCGATGCGGGGAGTACTCCCCTGTTGATGGAGCGCCGGGCGTCCCCGCCCGGCCTCATCATCATGGACGTGCGAGGACGCCCGTCGCTCCATTTCGGGTGGCGCGACAGTTTTTTCCGCTGGAAGCGTCGGCGCGCTCTTGAACCATACAGGCTCCATATATTCCAGCAAGCCTTCGCGACCCCCCTCGCGTCCGTAGCCGCTCTCGCGATAGCCGCCAAATCCGCAGGAGGCGTCGAACAGGTTGGTGCAGTTTACCCAGACCACTCCTGCTTTAAGCTGCGCGGCAACATGCAAGGCGACGTTGATGCTCTCGCTCCATACACACGCCGCCAACCCATACACCGTATTGTTCGCCAACTCCACTGCTTCCGCGGGCGTTCGGAAGGTCATCGCCGCCAGCACCGGTCCGAAGATTTCCTGCTGGGCGACAATCGATGTCGGATGCACATTGCTCAGAAGCGTTGGCGGATAGTAGAACCCGCGCGCAGGCAGCGTCACCTGCGGCTGCCAGCAGGTCGCGCCGTCCGCCACTCCCTGGTCCACCAGTTTGCGGATTCGGTCGAGCTGCACGCGGGCAACAATCGCGCCGATGTCGATGCCTTTGTCGAGCGGCGCGCCGATGCGCAGGGTGCTCATTCGATCCTGCACTTTGGCGATGAGAGCTTCGGCAATGCTCTCCTGCATCAGCAGCCGCGAGCCCGCGCAACATACCTGGCCCTGATTGAACCAGATACCGTCGACCAGCCCTTCCACCGTACTGTCGAGGTCGGCGTCTTCAAAGACGATGAAGGGAGACTTGCCGCCGAGCTCGAGCGAAAGGCGCTTGTGGGTGGTAGCCGTGGCGGCGCGAATTGCGCGTCCGACCTCGGTCGATCCGGTGAACGCGATCTTGTCCACATCCGGATGTTTGACCAGTGCTTCGCCGGTCGAGCCATCTCCGGTGACGATGTTGACCACGCCGGCGGGCAAGCCTGCCTCCTGGCAAATTTCAGCGAACACGAGCGCTGTCAACGAAGTGAATTCAGCCGGCTTCAACACGACAGTATTTCCTGTCGCTAACGCCGGAGCGATTTTCCAGGCCAGCATCAGCAGCGGGAAATTCCATGGGATGATCTGGCCGACAACTCCGCAAGGCACGTACTCCGGGAATTCCTGATCGAGAAGTTGCGCCCAACCCGCATGGTGATAGAAATGGCGCGCGACCAGCGGAATATCAATGTCGCGACTTTCGCGGATGGGCTTCCCATTGTCCATCGTCTCGAGCACCGCGAGCAGCCGCGAATGCTTCTGCACCAGCCGCGCGATGGCATACAGGTAGCGCGCGCGGGAATGCGGAGTGAGTGCCTGCCATCCAGAAGACGCCGCCCGCGCGGCCTTAACCGCTGCGTCAATGTCAGCGGCCGATCCTTGCGCAACCGATGCGAGTTTCTCACCGTTCGAAGGATCGACGGTGTCGAAGTACTCTCCCGCCGCGGGTGCCTGCCATCCGCCACCGATGAAATGTTGGAGGCGGTGGCCATGACGACCTAGCCAGGCTACCGCTTCTTTCGAATCTTCTGGAGCGGGCCCGTATTCCATGCTCACGAACTTTTCGGCAATGCTCATTGGCGTTTGTTTCGATTCCTTTGTCAGCCTATTTCTACGACTGCGTGATTGCTAGCGCTGGTCTTGCTGGTGGAGAGCCGGGCGTCCTCGCCCGGCCGCTAGAGTGCTGGACGGGCGAGACGCCCGTCTCTCCACTGCGCTTCAGAGCTCATGCAATCGGATGCCGATACTCAGCAGAATAACGCCCGGTCGCATGATGCTCCAGTTGCCGCTCGATATCACCCAACAAACTGCTGGCGCCGAAGCGAAACATTTCGGCGCGCATCCACGACGCCCCAAGTTCCTCTTTGATCAATGCCAGCCGTGCGAATGCCGCCTGCCGGTTTGAAACCCACCGCCATTCCAGTTTGCTGCGCATATTCGCGGATGGCGCGAGTCATCACCAAGCCTACCGGCAAAGTCGCGTTCGTAGGCTCCTTACCCGTGGAAGTCTTAATGAAGTCAGCGCCCGCCATCATGGCCACCACACTCGCGCGCCCCACGTTGCGCAGCGTCAGCAGGTCCCCAGTTCCAAGGATCACCTTCATGTGCGCCGCTCCACAAGCTTGTTTGAAAGCCGCCACTTCGTCGTAGAGCGCCTGCCAGCGGCCGCCGAAAACGTGCGCTCGAGTGATGACAACATCGATCTCATGAGCGCCGGCTTCGACCGATCGGCGAATCTCCGCCACCCGCTCCGTCAGCGGCGAAAGGCCGGCAGGAAAACCCGTGGACACGGCAGCGACATGCACCCCACTGCCTTCGAGGGCGTGGAGCGCAGTTTCCACAAACGTGTGGTAGACGCAAACGGCAGCGACCTTGATTTGCAACTCCTCGATGCCGAGCTTCTGTTCCAATTGCTGCTGGACGGGGTGCCGTGCCTTCGCGCACAAACGGCGAACGCGCTCGTCGGTGTCATCACCGGAAAGAGTTGTCAGATCCATGCAGGTAATCGCCCGCAGAAGCCATGCCGCCTGCCATTCTTTCTTTACAGTTCGTCGCGCGACATGGGATTGAACGCGGCGCTCGACGGCGCTGGTGTTGACCCGGACTTCACGGACCCAATCGAGGTTGAGAGGAATGCCGGTATTCGGCAGCAGAGGCCGTCCGGAGAGCGTGGCAATCGCACTGTCGCTGAGTGAAGCGTGCGGTGCGAGACTCCGGAACTCATTGTGATCGACCGGCATCAAGTGCTCTCCGCGAACCAGGCTGCTGGAAAAATTAGAATTTGTATCAGGGCATCGCCTTAGCGATGCCAATCCCTTGAAATTAGATGCCCCGTCAAGGGCTGGGTCGCAACGGCCAAAACTCTTCTGCGACCCGTGCGCTGCCGTGCAATTGTACGGCAGATGCGGTGAAAATGTAGGCCCGCGAGAAGAAGACGGTTGCAACTGGATACGCCCTGGCGAAACCTGGTAAATCGCAGTAAAATCCTTTCGCTCACCAAAGTAAGTCAGGCGCTTTTGGAAAGCTTGTTTCAAACAAGTAAGGAGGGGATATGAGAAAGTGGACGCAGATAGGCCTTCTCATGTTGTGTTTGCTGATCCTCTTGGCCTCAACTCCCGGGAAACCTGCGTGGCGGATGAAAGCTGATTACGTAGAGGCTTGCAGCTGCCATCTGTTCTGTCCCTGCTATTTCAACAAACACGCCGAGCACCCGCACTGCGAGTTCAATATGGCGGTCAAAGTGCGTGAAGGGCACTCGGGCAATACGGACCTGGCGGGGGCCAAATATTGGTTGACCGGAGATCTGGGGGACGAGTGGGGCACAAGCAAGAAAGGCGAATGGGTCGTGGTATCGTTCGATCCATCCACGAACAAAGAACAACGGGACGCTCTCGCCCCGATGATTCTCAAGACGTATGGCTTGGAATGGGGCGAACTGAAAGTCCAGGAAGCTCCGATCGAGGTTAGTCGGGCTGGAGACATCGTGAACGCCACGCTAGGTGGTGGTCGAATGGCCTCCATGAAGCTGACGCGTGAAGCGGGGGCAGATGGCAAGGGCGTGGTATTGCGGAATGTAAAATATTTTGGGGCCCAGAACAATGACGGCTTCGAAATGTACCGTTCCCTCGATCACAGCGCCAACGTACAAGGACACAAATTTTCCTACTCCGACCGCAACGCTTTTCTGATTACGATCGATACACACGAAGGCGAGAGTGGTGGCATGTCTGGCAGCAAGTGAAAGGACTTCGTTCGATTTCGCCCCCGCATTGTCGGGGGCTTTTTTATTTGTAGGAATACGGTTCGAGCCAGGCAGGTGTTGAATGCCATCCCTTGGGCAGAGCCAGGCGGTAACTCTTGCACCAACTACCGCGAACGGATATTTACGCGTTTGGTTTCCACGAACGAAGCATTCGTCTTGACACTGGGACCTGACACCGCTACGCTCGGCGCGGGTTCACATATCTCGCAGTCTGCAATCTGGAGGTCAGTTCTGATTAACAAGTGCCATCGTTTGGGAGTTCACCAAAAGCTTTTCATAGCCGCATTCATCGTAGTGACACTGGCCATCCCCGCGTCCGCCGCCAAGAAAATTATCATCGACACCGATCCCGGCACCGACGACGCCATGGCCCTGATGCTGGCGCTGAACTCGCCTGAGTTCGATATTCGCGCCGTCACCGTCGTGCCCGGCAACGTAACTGCTACGCAAGGTCTGGAAAACGCACTCCGCATGATGTCGCTGGCCAACCGTTGCGACATCCCTGTCGCCGCCGGAGCCCAACATCCTCTCTTCCAGAAGCTAATCACGGCGGAGTTCTGGCACGGCAAGAATGGGCTGGCCAATATCGAATTGCCGCCCAGCAAATGTAAGGTTGATTCCCGCTACGGCCCGGACTTGATCATCGAGATGGTGCACGCCGCTCCGCACGAAATCACGCTGGTCCCGATTGGCCCCCTCACCAATATCGCCCTCGCTTTGGAGAAAGACCCGTCCATCGTTCCGCTGGTGAAGGAAGTCATCATCATGGGCGGTTCGATCACCGGCGGCAACGTGAACGCTGCGGCGGAAGCGAATATTTACAACGACCCCGACGCCGCGCAAATAGTTTTTCAGGCCGGTTGGCGGCTGACCATGGTCGGCCTCGATGTCGGCGATAAGACGCTGCTTTCGCCGAAATACCTCGCGCAACTCGGCCAGACTCACGGGCCTGTGAACGATTTCATCTACCAGGTCGCGCACTACCTGATCGATCAGTCGGCGCAATTCGGTTCCGGCGGCACGCCAATGTATGACCCGCTCGCAGTCGGAGTGGCCATCGACGCAACCCTCGTAAAAGCGCCGCCGATGCACGTCGATGTAGAAACCCGGGGTGAGTTTACGCGCGGCGAGACGGTCGCGAACCGGCACGGCACAGTCGAGCGCAATGTGTTGCACGGCGACCGTTACATCATCGAAGGTGTCGACAAAGTCGAACCCAATGCGAAGGTATGCATCGACGTCGACGCCGACCGGTTCCTGCAGTTGTTTGTTTCCAGAATTCGTGGCAAGTAGAACTCCGGACATGTACACTCGGAGCGCTATCTGCCGTCCGCTGTCCGCTGTCTAAGGAGAAGCGATGTTCACGCCCCACAGTCTGACGATTGCACTCTGCATGATGATCACGAGCGCCATTTGCTGGGGCTCCTGGGCCAACACCTACAAAGGCGTCAAGAATTATCGCTTCGAGTTGTTTTACTGGGACTACGCCGTCGGCATTTTTCTGGTGTCGCTGATTCTAGCGCTAACCATGGGGAGCACCGGCAATGACGCTTCGAGTTTCTTGAACAATGTGCGTTCCGCCGATACCAACAACATCGTTTACATGATGATCGGCGGTGCCATCTTTAATCTCGCCAACCTCCTTCTCGTTGCCGCAATCGACATGGCAGGACTCGCCGTCGCCTTCCCCGTCTCGATCGGAATCGCGCTCGTCGTCGGCGTGATTTTCAGCTACATACGCCAGCCCAAGGGAAACGCCGCATTGCTCGCCGCCGGCGTCGTCTGCGCGTTCATCGCCGTTGTGCTTGACGGCAAAGCCTATGGCAGCCTGGCCATCGCCGGCCGCTCGGTGTCGAAGAAGAGCATCACTACCTGCATCGTCTCCGGAGTCCTGATGGGCCTCTGGCCGTACTTTGTGGCGCGCGCGATGACCAATGGCAACACCCTTGGTCCGTACAGCATTGCGGTCTTCCTCACGTTAGGGGCGCTGCTCTCGTGTCTGATCTGGAACGTCTATTTCATGAGGAGACCGTTGGTCGGTGAGCCTGTGAGCTTCGCCGGATATTTCAAAGGACCCATTTCCGCTCACGCCCTCGGGCTGCTCGGAGGATTCATCTGGGGCATCGGCATGGTCTTCAACCTGGTCGCAGCCAGCTATACCGGCGTAGCAATTTCGTATGCGATAGGACAATCCGCCCCGATGGTCGCCGCTCTGTGGGGAGTTTTAGCGTGGAAGGAATTTGAAGGCGCGCCCGGCAAAGCGAAAATGTATTTGGCCCTCATGTTCGTCTTCTACTGTGTAGGAATCCTGCTGGTGGCAAGGGCAAATGGCTAGAGAGAGTGTGGGGACGGGCGACTCGCCCGTCCAAGCCGAGCAAAGCTCGGCTGTTTATCGGTGGTCAGCCAAAATACAAGAATCCGCGAAAGCATAGTGGCTTATGAAAAACTGAATTCGCGTTCCCATTCCGGTACATTCGCTGCCGCAATACGAAACCACTTGACTTTGCATTTCTAATCTATTTATATGACCCATCGCTGAAAATTGGGATGCTCCACGTTCGAGCCGCGACGGAGTCTGATCCCAAATCGCCTCTCCTCGTTTTAAATGAAGAGAGGAATGGCCGCCAAGGTGAAAACAAAATGCTAATGCTGAAGAGAAAAGCGCTGCTCGTAGCGGTTCTGTGTTCCGTGATTTCCCTCTGTCCACTGCTTTACGGCCAGGCGAACGGCAGTCTATCCGGAACTGTTGCCGACAAAACCGGATCAGTCATCTCCGGAGCGACGGTGAAAATCACCTCGCAGAGCACCGGTATCACGCGCGAAGTGAAGACCGACGACTCGGGCCACTACCTCGCACCGTTTCTGGCAGTGTCGATTTACACCATCCGAGTGGAGTCTCAGGGCTTCCAGACCACCGAGCAGAAAGACATTCGTCTGCAAGTTGATGAACAGCGCGAGGTCGATTTCTCGGTCAACCCTGCGTCGGTTTCGTCGACGGTGGAGGTCAGCGCCACCGAAGTTGCCGTCGAGACTACGAACGCCACTCTTGGTCAGGTGATCACCTCAGAGCAGGTAGCTGAGCTCCCGCTGAATGGACGCGACTTCGTGCAATTGGCCACCCTGATCCCAGGTGTAACTCAGGAAACCAACCCCAACAGCTTCTTCAATGCCGGCCCCAGCAGCGAAGTAGCGACCCGCGGAACCTATTCCCTTTCAGTAGGCGGTTCGCGGGCTCAGGAAACAGATTGGCTGTTCGATGGCGTTGACAACAACGAGCTGACCGCGGGTGGCATCTCGATTTTGCCTTCGATCGACGCCATCCAGGAATTCAAAGTACTGACCTATAACTACTCCGCTGAGTACGGTACTCGCGCAGGTCCGACGGTGCTGGTAACGACGAAGTCGGGATCGAACAAGCTCCACGGAACGCTGTTCGAGTTCTTCCGGAATACCAAGCTCGACTCGAAGAACTTTTTTGCTGTGACGAAGGACAAGCTCAACCTCAATCAGTTCGGAGGTTCTCTTGGCGGCGCTCTGCAGAAGGACAAAACGTTCTTTTTTGCCGATTATCAAGCAACCAGAAGGCGCCGTGGAGTCGCATCTAACGGCCTGGTTCCTACGGCGGCTATGGTGACCGGCGACTACACGCTGGATCCGTTGGGTTTGTCCCGTCCTGGCCTCTTCATCGGTAGTACGAATGCCAACGGTTTCGGCGACATTAACAGTCCGTACACGTTCTCGCCCTTCCAGTGCGATGGCTCCGGAAACCCCTTACCCGCGGGTGCTGGCGGCGTCCAACCGGCGGGTGTGAACTGCAACAAGATTCCCTCGAATATGTTCGATCCGACCGTCAATCCATCCGTCGATCCGTCGGGTTTGGCAATGATTAACCTCTATCCGAAGGCCAATGTGGTCAACACCTCGACACTGACCAACTTTTCCGACGTGCCTGTCCGATCACTGAACGAAGCCTCATTTGACGTCCGCTTAGATCACAATTTTTCCAGCAAGGATTCGGTGTTTGCTCGCTTCAGTTACGACCAGGCCAATTCCTATGTGCCCGGCGGCGGGCCGGGGTTCGCCGAAGCCAACGCTTTTGCCAGTAATCAGAACATCAGCAACCACGGGCGCAACGTGGCGGTCTCCGAAACCCACATTTTCAACGATCGAAATATCAACCAGTTCACGGCGGGCTTTAACCGGATTTTCAATCACATTTTGTCCTTCGGTGACCGCTCCTGTGAATCCGCAAATATCGGCATCCTGGGAGCAAACCTGAACAGCAAGTGTCTGAATGCTCCTGCCGGCCTTATCAACCAATCAACGAAAGACTGCATCAGTTGCGGGTTGTCTTCCACCCTGATGAACAATTATTGGGCCCTGGGTGATCGCGGGTTTGCTCCCTTCCAGGGTGGGACCAACGTTTTCTCCATCGCCGATTCGTTCGACATGATTCGCGGCAAACATGATATCCGGATCGGTTTTGGGTTCCGCGCCCAGCAGATGAATGTCGAAACTGCTGCATTCCAGGATGGCTTCTTCATTAACTTCGGGCTTACGGGCGATGCCACATCAGATCTTCTCCTTGGTCAGCTAGGCGGCGGAATCCACGATCAGACGTTTTTTGGCGCGACAACTGGCCGCCGCTGGAAGCTGTTCCGCCCGTTCATACAAGACGATTGGCGGGTGACCAGTAACTTGACCTTGAACGTTGGCGTGGCCTGGGCTCTGATGACCCCGATTAGTGAAGCTAAGAATCGCCAGGCCAACTTCGACTTTGCATCAGGCAAGTTTTTCGTGGCTGGGTCGGCGCCAATAGCCGGGTGCACGATCTGCGTTCGTTCTGACGGACGCACTGGCGTCCAGATGGACAAGACTGCTTTCGAGCCTCGCATCGGATTGGCTTGGAAACCGTTTGGTTCGCAGACGACTTCCGTGCGCGCTGGCTACGCCATTTTCCACGATTCTTCCTGGAACCAGGGCGCACAAGGAACATGGGAAAACCCTCCGTACTTTGCCGAGTTGGACAATTTCTTTGGTCCCTGTCCCTTCAACAATTCAGGCTCCGCCACCCCTCTCAACTGTGGCAATCAGCGTCTATTCCTTCCGGCCATTACCGCACCTCCGAATCCTCAGCTGTACCCAGGAGCTCTTCAAGTCCAGAACCTCAACTTCAAGCAGGGCCGGGTGCAGCAGTTCAACCTGAATATCGAGCACCAGTTGCCGGGTAACATCGTGATGACGGCAGGATATGCGGGCTCTCGCAGTTCGCACATTCTGGTGGATGGCCTGAACCTGAATGTGGGATCTCCCGCGGCCTGCGGGGTTGTCAGTGGGTACACGCTCGGTTGCGGACCCGGTGGAACTGCCTTTGCACCGAAGTGGGGATCTCCAACCTTCCTATTCCCGCTGACCATGAATAACATCAACGATGTTGGCCGGGCCCACTACGATTCGATACAAATCAAAGCGGAGACGAAGAGCGTCCGACACGGACTGTATGCGCTTCTGGGCTATACCTACTCCCGCACTTTCGACACGGGAATGGCGGATGGTTTAGGCACCTTCCCGGGCGCGACATATTTTCCGTTGCCGGGCACAAGGAAAGCGGATTGGGCGCTGTCTGCACTCAACCTCAACCACCAGTTCACGGCCAGCGTGACCTATGATTTGCCCTTCGGAAAGGGCAAGCAGTTCGGTAGTGGCTGGAACAGCGCAACGAATGCTGTCTTGGGGAATTGGGAAGTGGACGTGATCCAGAGAGCCCAGTCCGGCTCTCCGCTCTTCGTGGTTGACAGCGCCAACGCCAGCGGGGTGGCATTCTCCTGGAATGGAAACGGTTTGAACCGGCCCGATCAGGTCGGTGACCCGAATAAAGGAGGACCGGTGGCGGCTAACCCTGGCTGCACCACAGCGCCCGCCCGAGTGCATACGCTGCAGAATTGGTTCAATCCGTGCGCTTATGCTCACGCCGCGCCCGGAGAACTTGGCGACGCGAATCGTGCTCCGCTCTACGGTCCGCGCTATGTGGTGACGGATCTCTCGTTTATCAAGCATATTCCATTACCCTACGAAGGAATGAGGCTGGACTTCCGCGCCGAGTTCTTCAATGCCTGGAATCACCCTCTGTTCTTCCTCCGAGGTGGTTCGAGCCAGATGCAGGACGTTAACGCAGGGTCGAGCTTCGGAGTGGTTAACGGAACGACCGACAACGGGCAACGCGTGATGCAGTTCGCCCTCAAGCTCAACTTCTAGGGCGTTCTGCGTTGGGCGTCTTCACCTTCGGGCAGACCGAGCCATCTGGCGCAACCCAGACCCAGCTCAGTCTGCCCTTAACTTTCCAATCCAAATACTCCGCCGGGGAATCCTGAAATGCCGATTCGGTGCACACGCAAACTCGCGCTGACGTCTCTGCTCGCTCTC
>Ga0209131_1002671_pt1 | contig 12069 bp, 11 predicted proteins | sample GraSoi_2013_40cm_FD_185826 | JGI IMG/M metagenome (GOLD analysis project Ga0209131, IMG submission 185826) | Grasslands soil microbial communities from the Angelo Coastal Reserve, California, USA - Sample 9_17_2013_40cm (SPAdes) (version 2) | ecosystem: Environmental > Terrestrial > Soil >...
TTAAGCATCGCATATGACTGTTGTAACAGTTCTCTTTGCCCCCACTCCCACAGATAATCCTGATCTAAAACGAGTAGAGTTTGAGCAGCCTCCTCGTAATCCCCGGCTGCCACGCGGTGTTTGAACGCATTCAGTTGCGGCTGGAGGTCGGTGACCTGTTTCCATTCGGAGGCAGGTAGCGCTTGGGAGTGGAAATACTCCGCCGCGCGTAGGTGCAGGGCGCAACGTGTAAATGGCAAGGGCTGCATGATAGCGTTAGCGAGACTGCCTTGCGGAATACTGTCGTAGCAATATTCCTGGTCGATCGGATGAAGTCCAAATTGCTGCGCATCCCGGTTCGACTTGATAAAACAGGCATGCATTAGGCGCCCGACTGTCTGACGCAGCATGGACTCATTAAAAAAGGGGGAAACTAAAAAAGAAAGCGCATCAAAACTGATGGGTTGATTATAGATAGCAAGCGCCTGCAAAACACGCATGGAATTAAGCTCCAGGCGCGCCAGCGCTTGCTGCACCACAATTGCACTCAATTCGCCATGAGCGGACAATAAGTTTTTAGTCAAGTCATCCAGGCGCAGTAGCGGGTCTTCCAGCAACATGCCGGCGAGCGCTTCCAATGCGCGTGGAAAACCTCCGAGTTTTTCAGCAATATCAATTAGTTTCGATGGCGTAGCGGTATGTAGTTCTGTCAAACCTGATGGATCTAATTTTTGCAGCAAACCGACCGCATCTTCTGTGGATAAGCCATCTTCCAAAGAAATTACATGCTCCCAGGTTTTTAGGGCGCGCGGCAGGGCCAGTGGTTCACGGCTGGTGATCAATAGGCTGATGGCGCTGCTCTGTTCGAGCACTTTCTCGATAAATAGCTGCATCCCAGCGTCCATTAGAGCACCCGTCTGCGAGTCTTGTAGGGTTTCGAGATTATCTAACAGCAAAATGATGCGCAGCCTCGAAATTTTTTCGAGCAGGAAATTGATCTTTTGGGCAGAGTCCAATTCGCCACTGTGCGCCACGGATTCGATCACTGTCTTGTCTGCCTCTGAGAGCAGTCTTCCAAGGTCAAGCAGGATACGCTCCAGGCTAATGCCTGTGCTGATAGCGCTTAGGCAAACAATGCCATCGAGTTCTTGGTTGTTTTTTAACTCCGCCAGCACTTTGCACGCTAATCCAGTTTTCCCCGAACCGGCCCGCCCGTTGACGCTGATCAATTTTGCGTGTTGGTTGAGCAACTCGATAAGCTTTACGTTTTTCTCCTTGTAGCCGATATAGCGGATGGAAACATCCTGTGGCAACGGATTAATATATCGTACTCCTGGATTTGTCCTTTCGATATCTAAAGCTTCTGCCTGTTTTCCAAAACCGCGGTCACGCGCCCTGGCGACAGCCTGTTCGCGATTGTGGGCGTCCAACTTGCGGTAGATTTGTTTTACATACCACTTGACGGTAGCGCGAGAAAGAACCAGCCGTTCGACCATCTGGTCATTACTTAGCCCATCAACAAGAAGGCCCAAAATGTCCTGCTCGCGCGCGGTAAATACTTCGATTGGTTGATCATCATGGCGCATGAAGAATCTTTCCTTCGCTTGGACAAAAAAAAGAGTAGTTTCATACTGTTATACCACTGAGTTCGCAGGATTCCCCCTCGATTCACCCCTCGCAGGGGGAGACATTCACCCCCGGAATATTTTATAGTAGCAACATTCCAACACAAAGGAGTTGACTATGTTTTCAAAAATTCTGGACTGCCTGTCTTTTACTTGCAAACTTTATTCCCTGCTTTTGGCAAATATGGGGCTATTGATGGTTGACCTGCCCTCCGATGACCCGCTGACAGAGATGTTGAAATAATTTGTCACAACAACAAAAAATCACAAGGAAGCTATATGCTAATTGACTTTCAGCCTTTATTCAAAAGGGAAATCCTCCCAATTGATTTTGCAATGAAGTACAGCCCAGGTGATTTGCGGGCAGCCATTCATAGTTACGTGGACTTCACTTTGCAAATTATCAATAGCGCGTCTGATGAACAACTCTTTCGTATCCCTGACGACCCCGAAGCCGACGACCTGCATGCCAGTGCAGCAGAACGTCATCAGGGCTGGAGCCTGGCGCATCTTGTGCTGCATGCCACTGCTTCTTTCGAAGAGGGCGCTGCATTCAGTTCGTTGCTGGCGCGCGGTGTTGTTATCGGAGAGAGACTACGCTACGAGCCAGATTGGCACCTGGTGTCAACTCGCCTGGAAATCATCGCGCGTCTGGAAGAATGCCGCCGGATGGGCCTGGCTTATCTAGACACCTGGCCGGACCAGCCGCACCTGGAAACGCTGCGCATTATGCCGGAAAAGTTGAGCTGGATGAGAGTCAATGCGCCAACCGCTTTGCTTAATGGCTTGATGCACTGGCATAAACATCTGGAACAATTTCAGAAGGTTGCAGACCAAGTGAGGATGTAGTTGTGTAAACTCACTCGGCTGAATTCACCAGTTTTTCTTAGAAGAGATTTTATTTCTTAAGTCACAATCGATTGTATCGGAATTGGAATCACTTTTCGCATTATGGGAATTTCTGGATTCTGGTTCAATTATACAAACATTCCATCTGGTTACCTATAGGAGAAAAAATGAACACAAGTAAATTGCTGGTTTCAGTTTTGATGCTCGTAAGTGTATTGCTCACGGCTTGCGCGCAAGCGCCAACTGCCATCCCGCCGACTCCAGCACCAACCATTGCTCCAACTCAAGATCTAACGATGTTCTCATCCAAGACATTCAAACTGCCGATGAGTGTCAGTCTTGGTTCTCAATGGAAGGTTGCTGAAGACTATCCTGATGTGGTCACGCTTCTGAGCGACGATTACTATGTAGACTTGGCTTTTATCCTTGTCAAAGATATTAAACTCGCCGATCCAAAGAACTCGTTTACGCAAGTCGCCTTTCCGGATGACTTTGTCACCTGGATCCAGGAGCACGGTTTATTTCCCATTGTAAAAACACAGCCTGTTGTCGTGGCGGGTTTCCAAGGGACTGAAATCAATGCTATTGTGACTTCGGATTGCGGGGTAAACAAGAAGAGCTGGTTATTCTATTCCAGTAATGCCTGGAATTGCAGAACAGACGAGTATTACCATTTTATCTACTTGGATAATGTTTACGGCGAGCGTTTGTTGATCATGAACTCTGGTGGTCCTGCCTCCGAAGACGATTTCAAGGTTGGTGTGGAAGCATCTCAGAAAGTGCTGGATACAGTCGTCTTTTCAAAGCCGTAAGACTGAAAAGTAACTCCTTTCAATTACACCACAGACGCTTAAGGGGGCGTCTGTTTCGAAATAATTTGTCAAAGGAAAAAAATGAAAGCATTTCACGTTTTATTTAATACTCTGATGGGATCGTTGATCTTAGTCGCATGTTCCGGCCCTGCAACGTCTTCGCCTCAATAAATGACCTTTCCATGAGAGCCTTTTCTGATGCATAGCTGATCTTCGTGCTTGAGATGGGAGTCTTGGGCGTCGCGATGTTTTATCCTGCGCATGAGCCAGAGCGCAACACAATCCTTCTGTTGACCATATCCATGTTGGAATTAATCCGTGGCGCAGGCGTCGACTTATTGCGGATGTTACGCGGCTGGCTCACCTCAAACTACATCCCTTTTATGATTCTGCATTCCATTAGCTCAGGGACAAGGCTATGCTTCCTGCGTTACAAGTCGGCCAGTAGTAAGAAGCGTAGTTGAGTTTAATATATCGGATGTTAGGGCACATCAACTCACCGATAAAACGGGTGAGATCGCCCATGCGAAATTAACGCTGGTTTTGAAAAACACCTTCAGAATCATCCTATTTCCAGTTACCCAGCAGGTAAAATATGGTCTATTGTGTGCATCCCTGCCCTTGTGGATATTATGGTGACTCCCTTAAGCCCTGCACTCGTGGGCCGGCGATGGTCACGAAATATCAAAAGTGGATCTCGGGTGCATTACCCGACCGCATTGACATTCACATTGAAATTCCAGGTGTAGGTTATGAAAAGCTAAGTGGAAATTGCGTTGGAGAATCATCCGAGACCATCCGCGCACGCGTACAAATGGCGCGTGATATTCAAAATAAATGGTTTGCAAAAACAGAATCACCTGACATCATCTGTAATACAGATATGCGCGTCGGGGAGGTTCGGCAATTTTGTCAATCACAGGCTGAAGGTCAGAGCTTGATGCGCTCAGCGATGAGTCAGCTCAATTTATCGGCGCGCGCCTATCATCGCATCCTGAAATTATCTCGCACCATCGCGGATTTGGCTGGGAGTGAAGAAATCCAATCCCCACATCTGGCTGAGGCTTTGCATTATCGCCCTAAGATTATGATTGGATAAACTACTTCCGCTGGAATCCATAAATCTCACATTCTGGATAAGTAAACGAAAAGCCATACCAGCGTGTTAGCAATTGCATGGGTTCTTCGCCGGTATCCTCCCAGCCGGCATGTGGAACACCATCGATTGGTCCGCGTTTAATATTTAACGTGCGTCCAAGCCAAATATCATTTAATCCACCAGATGGAATTAAGTCAATGGGATAATATTTGGTTTTCCCGCCAACCACCACACCCAATCCTTGGGTCAATTTATCCAGGCGTGGATCAATCGGTGAATTCATACTGGCATGAAAGAATTTTGGCAGCCAGACTTTTTCATGAATAAAGGATGGATAAAGTTTTTGCGCCAGTATTTGCTTCAAACTCCGGTATTCTGAAAAAGAGATCGTGATATTTTTGTGCTCTTCCACGGCAGCAACGACAGTTGTCATTTGAATCGGCCACACTTCAAGTTGATACCCCTTAAGCGACCCAGCAACTGCTTCACCGGTAATATGATCCCAATGCGTGCGCGTCTCGCGGTCAGCGAGAATGGCCAGCCCATTGCTCAAGCCGATAGCGCCAAAGTGATAAACCCGATCATTTATTAGAGGAGTCAGACCGACTCCGCTGTTGCATGGAGGTCAGAAACTCACTATATATGGCTGACCATTCAATTCACCTTGGGCCGCATGATGATAGGCCATCTCGCGTGCAACCAATGCACGCATCATACTGCCTCGTGAAAAGATAATTAATTCCAAGTCTCGCGACAGATCAAGACTCGCAAGTGGTATTCCCTGCGAAGGAACTTGGAAAGGCTCGAAGGCGTAGCCTTTCCAACTTAATGGAAGATATTTACGGTAATTCGTCATTTCAATCTTTGTAAGACCTTAAGTGGGATATAAGATCAGCCCATCCTCTTTCAGTTTTCCTGAAAAATATTGTTCCTTTAAAAGAGTGTATTGAATCTTTCCATTATGTGTACGCGGGATGCTACGCGGTTTAAGCAGATACACTCTCCCCGGCCGTAATCCCAAACGTGCATGGACGGCTTCCACAATTTCAATTATAGTTTCCTCCCACATTTCGGAATTTCCATCGCGCGTCTCGGCAAAAACATAAACTTGCTCCCCTTCCCGTGTGCCACGATCAATTCCCACTGCCGCTGATGCTCGGATACCTGTCGTTGAATCCACGATCTCTTCAATTTCCTGTGCGGCAACCGTCTCACCTGCATGCTTAATGATATTTTTCTTGCGCCCCGCAATATACAAATAACCCTCTTCATCTAAATATCCCAGGTCGCCGCTCAACAAAAAACCATCCTTCCAAAACAAACGCGCTGTTTCCTGTGGATTGTTGAAATAACCGCGTGAGTTTGCCGTGCTACGGATAATGATCTCACCGATCTGACCTGGTGGCAGGATGGATTCACTGTCCACAATTTTTACTTCAACATTTGGGAAAGGCTTCCCAACGGAAACCAACCCTCTCGCATCCAGATGTGGGCTGTGAGCGGGTTCCGTCATGGATACCCCTACTGTGGCCTCAGCCAATCCATAGCCAGCCGTCATTACATTAGTCAAGCCAAACTTCTTTTCGAATCCGAAGATCGTCCCCGCGCGGACAGGTTCTGCCGCATTCAAAGCTACCCGCAGGCTCGAAATATCGATTGACTCATCTGCAAAACGAATCGCCATTCGATAAGCAAAATCAGGAGCGGCTGTGAACGTGGCATGATACGTCTCGATGGTTTTTAGCCAGATGCGAACATTGGATAAGTCAGTGGGCAGCAGATGAACCTCCGCTGCAAGAAAAAAAGGGACCATCGTCTTGAGGATCAAACCCATATCATGATAGACAGGAAGCCATGAGACGAAGATATCGCGTTCAGTGATCTGCATCCCGGCGATCAATTGCTGAATATTAGTTAGCAGATTGGCATGAGAAAGTATTACACCTTTCGGGTTGCCCGTACTCCCCGAAGTGAATTGCAGGAAGGAAATATCGTTGGGTTGAATCAGCGGAAATTCTGGCGGGCTGATTTCTGATGGTGCATCATCCACGCTGATAGTTTGCAACCAGGAATGTGCAAATTTTTCCTTTTGACCTGCCGGCACAATCAGTAGCCGCGCACCACAGTGCTGAGCAATTCCTTGCACGCGGTCTGCGCTAGAACCAGGGAAAAGCGGAACGGCCATTCCACCCGCACACTGGATTCCGTAAAAGGCCGGAAAAAAGTCAGGACCGTTCGGCAGAAGGATCAGCACGGGTTCGCTACGATTGATATTATTTACAAGAAGGAATGAAGCAAAGCGCCTGACGCGCCGCCATAATTCAAAAAATGTCATTGATTGATTTTGAAATGTGAATGCGTTCTGATCCCCCGTTTCACTTGCGCGCATGGCAAGGAGTTCAATTAATGTATCAATGCGCGGAGCGGCCACTATCACCCCACACGTGACTGGACCAGAGCGTGCAAATCGCCGACTGTCTTAATGTGTGCAAGTTCTGATTCCTTGATCTCGATCCCGTAACGTTCCTCCATCGAGACTGCCAGATTGACAATATCCACAGACTCGGCGCGCAAGTCTTCGATCAAACGCGAAGACTCATTAACCTCGCGTGCGCCCAATTGTAATTTGACCAGCTTTTGAATTTCAGAAAAATCAATCACAGTCATCACAACCACCAGAATTTGGAATATTTCTTTTGTAATCTGCGCATATAATATCATGATAACAAATAACAAAGAGGCAGGCATGGCTAAAGACCCCAATTCCCCCAAAACGTTGTTTATCCAGCCGACCCATCTGCGCGTTCACTGGCCGGACGGAAAAGAGGAAATCTTCCCGCTCAAAGGCGAGAGTTCGCATATTGGGCGCGGATCAGAAGGCAACGACCTTGCCATGCCTGTTACCTTTAATTCCATTTCGCGCAGGCATTTGTCGATTGATAAAAAGGGAGAATTCTTTTATGCCGCTGACCTCGGCAGTACTAACGGCGTCTTCATCAACGGGAACAAGATAAGCCAGCCAACAGGACTCGATAATGGCGATGAAATTAAGATCGGATTGCCTGATAACAAACAGGAAGTAGTTATGATCTTCACAGCCGGGAGCAAGTCCGTGTTGCGTGAGGCGCTACGAACAAGCGATATAGCTACCCTCCCGCCTCATTCGCAACCTCAACCGGGTGCGGCCTATTTGACAATTCGGTGGCCCAATGGAACGACAACAGATTTCCCGGTCGAGAAAGATTCCCTGCTTATTGGGCGTGACTCGGCTGCGGACCTGCGGATTCCCGAAGCGCTGGCTTTCGTTTCAGGGAGACAGGCCGAAATCCAGAAACGCGTCGGCGGGTTTATTATCCGCGACCTGAATAGCGCCAATGGAACATATCTTAATAATCAACTCCTGGTCGCGAATGTCGATACGCCTTTGACTGATAACACCATCCTACGTATTGGGGATGAAACATTCGGCGTTTCAGTAGGATTTACATTCCACAACCCGGCACAGGCATTGGAAGGATTCCAGCCTTCAGGCGCGACCATCATTCAAAAGACGAGCGTCATCGTGATCGGTCGAGGCGAAGAATGTAATCTGCGGCTCGATCATCCAGACGTCTCGCGCCAACACGCCAAGATTCATCAGGCAGGCGGGCAATTTTTGATCGAAGATTTACATAGCAGGAATGGCACATTCATAAACGGTACCGCGGTGAAGATCGCTGAACTACGCGAGGGAGATATCATCCAAATTGGCAGCACAGTACTTGTATTTCAAGCAGGGCAGGTACATCAATATCAAAGCGTAGGCATGCGTGTGGATGTGCAAGGTTTGAATCAGGAAATCCGTACACGGCGCGGCAAGCTGCGCATCCTTGATGATATTAATTTGAGCATCCTGCCGCGTGAGTTCATTGCCATCGTTGGAGGCAGCGGAGCTGGTAAAACAACTTTGCTTAATGCGCTCATCGGTTATCGACCTGCAAAAGGCAGGGTACAGCTCAATGGTCAGAATTTTTATGCCGAGTATGAACGCTATCGTTCGCAACTTGGTTTTGTTCCGCAGAGCGATATCCTGCATTTGACTCTAACTGTGGAACGCGCCCTCGACTACGCCGCGCGCTTAAGATTGCCTGGCAATTTGTCGCGTGCCGAACGCAAGCGCCGTATTGAAGCCGTGCTCGAAACCGTTTCAATGAATACAGAGACCATTCGCAAGACACGCATCGGAAGTCTTTCAGGCGGGCAACGCAAACGCGTCAGCATCGCGGCCGAATTATTGGCTGACCCAAAACTTATCTATCTCGACGAAGCCACCTCCGGCCTTGACCCTGGTCTCGAGAAAAAACTCATGCACACTTTACGCAGCATGGCCGATGAGGGCCGCACTGTCGTATTGATCACCCATGCCACCTCGAACATTGTCCAGACCGATCATGTTGCATTTCTTTCACAAGGCAAGTTGATCTATTTTGGTCCATCGCAGGAAGCCCTGGATTTTTTCGGCGTGGAAGATTTCGCGGATATTTACGAGCGCATTGAGCGCAAAGGCGATGAGTGGCAGCATGTCTTTCGAGACGAGAAGTCTGCCCTCTACGAAAAATATATTACCGCCCGTCAGGCAACTCTGCAGGCCGTTCCCCAGCAGGCATTACCAATCTCACGCTTTGGCATCGGCGATTTCCTTCGCCAATTCCTAACCCTCACACAAAGAAGTTTCTCTGTGCTACTAAGTAACCCGATCACACTCGCGCTCATGTTGTTGCTCTTTCCTGTCACCGCCTTCCTACAACTTGTTATTGCTCATCCCGACGTACTGACAGGTAATCTCGCGATCTTCGCCGATCCGGTCGCCGCGGCAAAAACGATACTTGAAGCTTATGTGCCACTTGCAAGCACGAACACCTTCGTCTTTGTGATGGGACTCGAAGCCGTACTCGTTGGCTTGTATGTGCCACCGAACGAACTGATCCCTGAGCGCGCGATTTATCTACGTGAACGCACTGTGAATCTCAAAGTCCTGCCCTATCTATTGAGCAAGGTCTTGCTCTTCACCATTTTTTCGGCAATCCAGGTTGCACTCTATATGCTGATCGTTTCGCAGGGAGTCGACTTTCCAGCGCATGGAGTGTACTTCAGTGGAACAGTTGAAATCTTTTTGACCCTATTCCTGACAATCATGGCAGGCGTTGGCACTGGTATGATCGTTGCCACCATCAGCCGCACCACCGATGTAGCGATTTACATTCTCGTGATGCTATTGTTTTTCGAGTTCTTTTTTGCGGGGACGGTCTTTGACCTGCGCGGCAACAAATTCGAGCCAATGTCCTACTTCGCGGCTACACGCTGGTCGCTCAATGCGCTGGGCGTAACAATTGATATGAAGAGAATGGCCGAAAGCACCATCCTATGCAACAAGATGCCGGAGAATCTGCTCGACTCGAACTCCCCATTGAAAACTGTCTGCTTCAATTACCCCGAAGCGCGCAATGATTTGACATTGGATTATGCCAGGGAAAATCTACTGCGTTCGTGGCTGGCGCTCGGCGCGATGACTGTGGTCACAATTGGGATTACAGGTGTGTTGTTAAAAAGGATGGATCCGTCAAGTTAAGATCAGTGAATCGATTCTTCCAGGATCACTCGAATCTCCTTGGCAATCTGCTCTGCTTCTGTACGACTCATCTCCTGATCCAGGTAAACCATATCCCAGATCAACATGTCGTTGAACAAGCTCACCTGTGCGCTGAACTCGGGGCCGAGGTCAATATTCGAGATGAATCCGTGTAACCCATGAACTTTTGTTTTGCCATATTGATTTAACACATCCAAACCGCTTGTATAACTGAGTGCAGTTGTGCCCATGCGCATCGATTTTAAACCAAGCATCATCTTCATGACTCCCTCGCTCATCAGGCTGGCCGTGAACTTCTCACCGTGTTGAAAGGATTCCTGGATGACTATATTGACATGGCGCGCCAAGTCCCAAACGGATTGTTCACCTTGCACAGGGAAAGTATATCGAAGCATGGAAATATATGCTCCCATATGTTCCGCTCCGACTGAAGGCGTGACGTATGCTCGCAGATCGGGAAAAGCAAAGGTGCGCAAAGGCATCTGTGCGCCCTTATAACGACAGTGATCGACAGCTAGCATCATCGCTGCTTGAAGCAGACTGTTGAGAGTCGCCTTTTCCTTGCGAGTACGGCGTACAAGCGAACCGGTTAGCGGCGCGTCGAGGGTCATAGTTAATACTTGCGGATGTGCGCCAAATTTAATGGATGGTTTGTGTCCTCCGCGCGAGGCAAGTTGATAATGGATCTCATCTGCCATTTGGCGCGCGGCGTAGTTTAGAGAATGAAAGAAACGTCCAAGGCCGCGATGCGAGGGTGGGAAATATGCTTCGACAGCAGGAACAGGCCCAAGGTCAGGGAATGAGGCGATTGGATCGGAGGCAAGAGTCAGTAGTTCATGCACTAGATGCGCAGCAGATGTCGCGTCTACAATTGTATGCTGAAACGTTAGAAGCAGTTCCGCATGCGAATCATTGTGAATATATGTGCAGCGAAAGAGCGGCCCTATAGAAGAATCCATGCCATGTTGAAGCTCATTCTCCGTGATAGTAAGCCAATCAGATTGATTATCTACTAATATAAAGGGAGCAGAAAAATCGTCCATTTCAACGAAATAGGGACGACCGTTGTGTAATTCGATACGGGTACGTAACAAGGGATGTCGCCTCTGTAAAACCGCGAGCGCTCTTTGGATTGCATCAGGAGATGGAGGCGATTCAAGTTCTACTGCAACGACAATATTGAAGGGAGAGTAAAGGTTGGAGAGACGCAGAGCGCGTTCGAAATTTCCTAATGGTCTCAGCATGATCTGCTCCTCAAAAGATACATTATTCTTTAATTGTAATGCTTTCCCCCATCAAAAAGCGCATCTGAGTGAATCAAGTCCAATATCGAACAGAGTTTATTGGGGTTGTATCAGCAGACGACAGCGCTATTATTTTTAGATGACCATTTTGAAGAGGAGCGTGTTGATATGAATCTCAACCTTTTATTTGCAGTTTCTTCCATCTACCTTGCAGTGTCTGGCCTGGGGATATTGATTTCTCCAACAACTATGATGGCGGGTGCATTAGACCCTGCAACGTTGGTCGTGATCGACGCTTTGCGTGGATTGGGAGGCGCTATCCTTGGCATCGCCATCATAAATTGGATGGCAAGGAATAGTGAAGAATCCAAAGCCCGTAACGGAATTGTGCTGGGCAATACCATTGGGTTTGCCATCGCAACGATATTCAGCATCCTGTCTCGATTGCATGGATACCCCGTGTTTGGCTGGATTTTCATCGTCCTTAACCTCTTGCTTACAATCGGATTCTTCGCAGCTGGAAGAGCCAGCATGTCTGCTTCCGCTGCATCTCGGACGAGCTAGTAAATGCAAAGGCAACGGCAGACTGAAAGGAATGAAAGATGTTAATCCTCGTGAAACAGTTTCGAGGAATCTAATGGGTAAGTTCTATTTGAAGGACGGCAATTTAAAGAAGATCTCAAAATAATCTTTCTGTTCCTTACAGAGCACGAAAAATGTGGTCTATTGTGTGTAACCCTGCCCCTGCGGGAACTTTGGTTCACAAAAGGCCTGTGGGTGTGCTCCTGCTGTCGTTACCAGATACCAAAAACGCATCTCCGGCCCCCTTCTC
>Ga0209131_1002672_pt1 | contig 12069 bp, 5 predicted proteins | sample GraSoi_2013_40cm_FD_185826 | JGI IMG/M metagenome (GOLD analysis project Ga0209131, IMG submission 185826) | Grasslands soil microbial communities from the Angelo Coastal Reserve, California, USA - Sample 9_17_2013_40cm (SPAdes) (version 2) | ecosystem: Environmental > Terrestrial > Soil >...
TTCCGTCAGCTCTGGTGATACCAGATTGACATTCGAAAGCGAAGACCAGTTCGCTCTAGTTTTTGCTCATTAAAGGATGAAGCAGGATGCGCGTAGCCGCACAGGTAGCCGATGATGTCCGCAGCGAAAAGCCGAGCTTCTGGGTCATCAGTAGGCAAGAATTCGACTGCGCAGAGCCAGTCTGTCTCATCTTGCCAGTATGGCTCCAAAACATCCCTGCGATTCGTTCTCAAGATCGACAATCTCCCCAGTTTTCCGGCTTCCCGTGCCAAAACTCGCGGTACAAGGACGGTACAACTTGGCGTGTCCTCTAGCGTTCTCACCGGTTCCTTACAGGGCATTGCAGAGCGACCGCTGCCTTGTAATTACAACCTGATCCAGTTTGTTTGCGCCCTTTCACGGCGATCGCCTCCCAGCTGGTGAAGAGGGATCAGTTGCCGTCAGGACTATCGGCGTGCCGCTGTGTCCTTTTTGTGTCCTTCGCAATTAGATGCCGTTCGATTTCGCCAACTTTTCCAACGCTTTTCGAAAACCGTCCATGCGGGTCTTTTTGATCGTTAAGTTATTGTGACGGCTGCAGTTGTCAATGCTGTAGCCACCTCGGGAAACATAACTCTTAATCAGTAGGTTGTAGGTTCGATTCCTACCGCGCTCACCACCACCTTTGCTCCCTTAATAGCATTGATGCTGCAGCAGCGTTTTCTTCCGTCGCCCATTCATCAGAAATTCATCCGTTTGTAACCGTCCTTTAACCTAGCGCCGCTAGAACCAGAACATCTATTCCAAACGGAATTCATCCGTATTTGCCGAGTTGTGCTTGCCGGAGTTAGAGTACGCCTAGTCCGTAAAGCAAGCGAAGTAGAGCATGAAGCAAAGAGAGGAAGTCGGCGGTCGTGCGGATTCGGAAAAACCTTAACTAATCAGTAGCGAAAAAGAGGAGAGTGCGATGAAATCTGCGTGGAAGTTATGCGTGATCATGTTTCTGGCAACGTCGCTGGTGGCGCAAACCAGCACGGCGCCCAAACCTAGAAAGCCCAAGGCTCCGGCTATAACAGCGGCGGACGTGCAGGCATTGAAGGACGCGATTGCCTCGCAACAAGCCGCCCTGACGCAGCAAGGGCAGCAGATCCAGGAATTGCGTGACGCCCTGCAGCGCAAGGATCAGGCAGTGCAGCAGGCCCAGACAGCCGCCACCGATGCTGCCGGGAAGGCCGATGCCGCTCAGGCGCAGGCTACTCAGCAACAACAATCCGTAGGCGAGCTCAAGACAGATGTAACGGATCTCAAGTCCAACCTGCTCAACACCACGGTGACCCTGCAGGAGACGCAGAAAAACGTCACTGCGGCGGTCGAAAGCCCAACCACACTGCACTACAAGGGGATCACGATTACTCCGGGTGGATTCCTGGCAGCAGAATTCGTGCGACGATCCCGAGCCCTCGGGTCCGACATCAACACGCCCTTTAACTCGCTGACCATGCCCGGGGCGTCGCAAAGCAGCACTTCGGAGTTCTTCGGGTCAGGCAGGCAGTCGCGTATCTCGATGCTGGCTCAGGGGCAGGTGAGCAATGTCAAGTTAACAGGGTTTGTAGAAGCTGACTTCCTGTCGGCGGGCGTCACCTCGAACAACAACCAGAGCAACAGTTACACATTGCGCCAGCGCCAGGCCTTCGCCCAAGCCGCCTTCGCCAGCGGCTGGACTGTCACCGGCGGACAGATGTGGAGCCTTGTGGCCGAAACCAGGCACGGGACCGACAACCGTTCCGAAGCTCTTCCCATGACGATCGACCCGCAGTACACAGTCGGCTTCAGTTGGGCACGGCAATATGGAATTCGCGTCGCCAAGAGCTTTAACAACAAGGTGTGGTTGGCGGTGTCGATGGAAAACCCGCAGGCCACGGTGACCACGCATACTAACGCCGCTAACTTCCTGGTGGGCTCGCCCGGTACCGGCGGCGGTCTCTACAACCTGAACGCGAACTACTCGTTCAATCCGTCTCCCGATGTGATCGCGAAAGTCGCCTTTGAACCGGGCTTCGGACACTACGAAGTTTTCGGAGTGTTCAGCCGGTTCCGTGATCGCGTATTTCCTTGCGCGGAGGATTTTGCCAGTGCCAGTTGTGGCAGCCTCGCGGCCGCCAGCGCAGTGCAAGCCTATAATTCATCGAGAAACGGTGGAGGCATTGGCGCCAACGCCCGCTGGTCCTTTGCCAATAAGCACGTCGACTTCGGTTTGCACGCGTTTGGCGGCAGGGGAGTGGGCCGCTACGGTACGAGCGGTCTCCCCGACGCCTCAGTCCACGCCAACGGAACGCTCGATCTGATCCGGAGCTACCAGGGCTTGGGAACTCTGGAGTGGCACGGGCCTAAGTTGGACGTCTATTTCAACGCGGGCGCGGAGTACGCCGGCCGCGCCTCGGATTTCGATCTGATTTCCAACAAGGCCGTTGGCTACGGATCGTCCGCCTTCACCAACTCCGGCTGTTTCACCGAAGTAGTCCCTGGCGACGGCACCGGGTTCACGCCTGGCAAACTCGGCAGTTGCACGGCGGACACCCGCGTCCTGTACGAAGGCACCTTCGGTGTCTGGTTCAAACCTTATGACGGATCGAAGGAAAAGGTGAATCGCGGCCGTATCCAGTGGGGACCGCAGTTCTCCTACGTAGACCGCCATGCCTGGTCGGGTGCCGGCACGCCGAACGAACCGCACGGGCTGGACAGTATGATCTACACGTCCTTCCGCTACTACTTGCCGTAAGAAACATCGTAACTGCAGGCATTACGTTCTGAAAAACAAAGGCTCTCTTTCCAGAAAGAGAGCCTTTGGAATTTTGCTGCTGGTTGCCTACGCCACGCTTCGCGCCTTCACGGCCGCACTCATATCGACAGCGCGCAGTGTGCTGTTTGATTCCTCGACGGTGTGGGCGGCGAGAGGTTTCAGCCACAACAAAGCCAGGAACGCAGCGATTAGGTCGCAGGCAATCATCGCCCAGAAGACCTTCGTCCACGAGCCCGTCTTCTCAAATAACCAGGCAGCGCCCACCCCGGCGAAGAGCGCGCCCATTCCCTTGGCGGTATAGACGATGCCGTAGTTTGTGGTCGCCCAGGTCTTCCCGAACAAGTCTCCGGTAATAGAGGGGAACAGTGAGAAGATCTCGCCCCATGCGAAGAAGCACAAGCCCGATAGCGCGATGAACCAGACCTGCATTGTCCCAGGCTCTTCGCGTACCTATGGATACGCTTTTACTGCCGTGTTCGCGAGAGGAATTCGTAGCCGCTCTCAGATTGTCCTAGAAACGATGGGGCCGCGCTCTTCCAGCCGTGCGAGCGGACCTTTTGTGTTCCCGTTCCGATTCCAGGTCACCGCGTAATGCGGGGAAGCATCGGGGGTAGGATCTTGACCGGTACGCGGCGATTTGCGGCCGCTCCCATCCAACCCGCCAGGGGTGACCGCATCCCGATCAGGTGATTCTGTCCCATCCGCGGCGCTGACGTAGGCATTTGGATGCGCGACGAATTCGTGTTGCGGAATGCGCTCCCAGCTACGCAGGTCACTCAGTTCCGTCCTCCGAGCCAGAATGGTATTGGATCGGCCATGCGACGTGGCTAGCCTCGCGACCAGAATCGGTTTGGAATTCTTGGCGATGACCCCGCTCACATGGTGCCGCAGGCCACTGACAGGAACTACGCTCTTGCTCACCGTGGCGACTGGCTTGGTACCGGCCTTCGCGATCTGCATCTGCGGGACGGGCTGCGCCAGAGCGCTCGTGCTCGGCGGCCGCACCGGGCCCGAAGCCACCGTCAACACCACACCGGTGGCGGTGTAGCTGACGTTAAAGTGGAAAGTCGAGTTGATGGCGATCGTGGTGTTGGAGAATGTTCCCGTCACGCTGCTCGCCGTCAGTACGGTGAAGGTCTCGCCCAGCGTCAGGCTGCCCTGGAAACCTGCGGCTACCGTGAAGTTGATCGTCCCGGCGAGAGCAGCGGTGCCGGAAACGGTGAGCTGGCTGAATCCCGAGCCTGCCGTAGTTCCGTTCACTAATCCCGTCATCGTGCCGGTAGCAAGTTGCGTGTAAGTGCCGGTAATCGCAAGCAGCCCCGACTTGCCGCTGTCGCCCACGTTGATGGTGACCGCGGTGCCGGTGGCGTTGCCCACCGAAGTGTTCGCTGTGATCGTGCCCGCTCCCTGAACAGTACCACCGGTAAAGCTGGATGAGCCAGTGGTGCCGCCCGAAAGTGTTCCGTCAACCGTGGTCGTGCCCGCCGTCTGTTTGTAGCTGTGGCTGGTCCCGCCCACTGTCAAGGTGCTGCCTTTGTTAATCGTCACGGTACCCGAGTTGGTGAAGTTGCCGGTGGTGGCCGTCGTCAGGTTGGCATTGTTCGCCAGAGTCAGGCTCTTGGTGCTGGACGTAAGGGCGCTCAGCGCGTTGACCCCGTTAGAGTTGATGGTGCCGCCTTGCAGGGTCAGGGTCGACGAGTTGGTGGCAATACTGATGCCGGCAGTGGTCAGATTCAGATTGCCGCCCAGCACGAACGTTCCGCCGGAAAGAGTCGTGCCGCTGATTTGAGTCAGCTTGGCAGCCGTGTAGCTGTCGCCACTGTTGATGGTTAGCGTGCCGGTGTTGCTGAAACTGGTGGCCGTGGTTGAGACGTTGTTGCTCGTTCCCGCGATGGTCAGTTTTCCGGTGTTGGTAGCCAGGCCGGCCAGGGCATCGGTGCCGCCGGAATTGTTGTGGATCGTCCCTCCCGCCAGCGTCAGGGTGGTCGCGTTCGTGGTGATGGTCTGTGCCGTGCCGGAGAGGTTCAGATTCGCATTCAGCACGTAAGTTCCCGCCGTAAGCGATCCACCACTGATCTGACTCAGCGAACCGACTGTAAAGCTCTCTCCAGAGAGCAACGTCAGCGACCCGGCATTGCTGAAACTGCCGGCGTCGGTAAACGCCAAGCCGCCGATGGTCAGAGCGCCGGCCGAAGTGATGCTGGTCAGTCCCGCCAGCATATTGGTAGTGCAGCCGCTGCAAGTGTTGAAGAGCTGGCCGCCGCCCTCTACGGTTACATTGGCTGCGAGCGTTGTGATGCCCAGGGATCCGGCGCTCCACTGGATATTGTTTCCGTTCGCGATATAAGTGCCGCCCGTCAGCGTTCCCGTGCTCTGGTTATCGTTAGTAAGGAAGGTGACGCCGGTCCCCTGGATAGTCAGCGTCGCCCCGGCCGCCTGGACGGTCCCGCCGGTATTGTTGAAATTCTGGTTGCTGACGTTGATGATCAGATTTCCACTGGCGTTCGCGTTGATGGTGCCTGTATTCACAAGGCCCATCGTGCCATTGCCGATGTTCCCGGCGCCTTGAATCGTTCCCTGGTTGGTCAGTATGTTAGAGGGCGTCGATCCCAAAATGAAGTTGTTCGCGTTCGCCGACATCGTCACCGTGCCGCCACTCAGCGTCACATTCCCCTCGAGCACCAGTTCGGTGAAGTTCCCTGACGAGTTTAGTTGCACCGCTCCGATCTGGGAGTACGTCCCACCCTCCAGTTGCAGGATCGTATTGTTATCGACCTTCAGTATCCCGCCCGCAGAGTTGTTGATCGTTCCTCCCAGCAAGCTCGTTCCCGCCGTCACTTCGATCGTCCCGCTTGAACTGTTGGTGATCGTGCTCCCGCCATGAACCGTTCCGTTGCTCAATTGCAGCGCCGATGCTCCCGTTAGCGTGATCGCGCCGCCGTTCACCGTTGAAGTGGTCACTTGTATCGTGCCGGTGTTGGCGGAAATCGTCCCCCCGGTGTTGTTCACCGTTGAGCTCGCCAGCGCCAGTACCGCTCCAGTCGTCGCTTCCAGAGTGCCCGTGTTGGTTACTCCGCCGTTGGCATTGATCGTCATTCCCGACGACTGGTTCGAGTTGATGGTTCCCGAGTTCACCAGCGTCAGCTTTCCATTCCCAATCTGCCCCCCGCCTTGAATCGTCTCCTGATTGGTCAGAGTGTTCGTTGAAACCTGCCCAAAGATGAAATTGTTGACGTTGTTCGATAACGTCACTGTGCCGCCGCCGCTGAGTGTCACATTTCCCTCTAACACCAACTCGGTGAAGTTCCCCGACGAATTCAGTTGCACCGCTCCGAGCTGCGAGTAGGTTCCACCCTCCAGGTGAAGCTCCCGTCAGCGTGACGGTCCCGCCGTTTACCGTCGAACTGGTTACCTGAATCGTGCCGGTGTTGGCCGAGATCGTTCCTCCGGTGTTGGCCACCGTTGAGCTCGCCAGCGCCAGTGTCGCTCCGGTCGTCGCTTCCAGCGTGCCCGTGTTGGTGACCCCGCCGTTGGCATTGATCGTGATGCCCGACGACTGGTTCGAGTTGATCGTCCCGGAGTTCACCAGCGTCATCTTCCCATTGCCGATCTGTCCCGCCCCGGAAATCGTCTCCTGATTCGTCAACGTGTTCCCCGAGACCTGCCCGAAGATGAAATTGTTAACGTTGTTCGACATCGTAACCGCGCCGCCGCTAAGGGTCACATTGCCCTCTAACACCAACTCGGTGAAGTTTCCTGACGAGTTCAGTTGCACCGTCCCCAACTGCGAGTAGGTTCCACCCTCCAGTTGCAGAATCGCATTGTTGTCGATCTTGAATGTCCCGCCCGTCGAATTATTGATCGTTCCGCCCAACGTATTCGTGCCGGATACGATCTCAATCGGTCCCACCCTCCAGGTTCAGAATTGCATTGTTGTCGATCTTGAATGTGCCGCCCGTCGAATTATTGATCGTTCCGCCCAACGTATTCGTGCCGGATACGATCTCAATCGTTCCCGTCGCGCTATTGGTCAGCGTGCTGCCGCCGTGAATCGTCCCGTTGTTTAACTGCAAAGCCGAGGCTCCAGTCAGAGTCACCGCACCCCCGTTCACGGTCGAACTGGTCAAAACCAGCGTGCCGGTATTGGCCGAGATCGTGCCCCCGGTGTTGTTGATCACGCCGGTGCTGGACAATGCCAACGTCGACCCCGCCGTCGCTTCCAGCGTGCCAGTGTTGGTCACGCCGCCATTAGCGGCAATCGTCATCCCCGCCGACTGGTTGGCGTTGATTGTCCCAGTGTTCACCAGGGTCATCTTCCCATTCCCGATATTTCCCGCCCCGGAGATCGTCTCTTTATTAGTCAATGTGTTTGCGGTGATCAGCCCGAAGATGAAATTGTTCGCGTTGTTCGACAGCGTTACCGTGCCGCCGCTCAGCGTCACATTGCCTGCCAATACCAATTCGGTGAAGTTCCCCGAGGAGTTTAGTTGCACCGCCCCCAATTGTGAGTACGTTCCACCCTGCAAATCCAGAATCGCGTTGTTATCGATCTTCAGAAGCCCACCGGCTGAGTTGTTGATCGTTCCGCCCATAGCGTTCGTGCCCGAGACTACCTCGATCGTCCCGGTTGAACTATTTGTGATAGTCCCGCCGCCAATTGCACCATTGGTCAATTGCAACGTCGACGCTCCCGTCAGCGTTACGTTCCCACCGTTCACCTGTGACCCGCTCACCAGCACCGTGCCGCCTCCGCTGGCAGCGATCGTTCCCCCGCTATTGACCACGGTACCCGTGTTCAATAGGGTCAGCTTCGCCCCGGAGACGGTCGCCTCTACTGTGCCGGTATTAGTAAACCCGTCGTTGGCGTCGATGGTCAGGCCCGCGGTCTGATTGGCATTGATCGTCCCCGAGTTCACCAGCGCCATCTTTCCATCCCCGATCTGTCCTGCACCCTGGATCGTCTGCTGGTTGGTGAATTGGTCGGTTGCCACCGCCCCAAAGATGAAATTGTTGACGTTGTTCGAAAGCGTCAAGGTACCGCTTCCGCTCAGGGTTACATTGCCCTGCAAGACCAACTCAGTGAAAGAGCCGGTCGAACTCAGGTTGAGGCTTCCGCTGTTGGTGATGTTGCCGAAGGCGTTCAGGACATCGCCATTCAGGATCGTCAGCGAGTCGGCGGAGCCACTCAACGCGAGTGTTCCAAAGTTCCCCCCGTTGACGTTCATGTTCACGCTGGCCGTGGCGGTACCGATGGTAACGGCGCTGCTACTCGTAGGCACTCCGGCGCTCCAGTTTCCCGCGGTGTTCCAGTTGTTGTCGCCCGAAGTCCCAGTCCATGAATCGGCGGTGAGAGGCGGCGCAGTGCGCGTCGTCGGGCGCGCTGCCGCCGTGCTCACTACAGGAGGCTCGCTCATCAGTGAGTGCTGGGAGAGTTTGCGCTTCGATCCTGATGCCTGCGCCGAGGCCGAGCCGTTGAGGCTGGCGAGAACTGCGAGGAAGCAGAGGGCAACAGTCCACAAAGTGACTACAAGACGAGACGATGGGCGCATGGCAGACTCCGAGAGAAAATTTTTCGTGCTTGGCGAACTGGTTCGTGGCACAATGTTCACGGCCAAATGGCCTATCAATGGCCGTCGGACGAGGAGTCTATACCATCCCCTCTCTAATGTCCTCACGAAATTCTCAAGAATTCTAAAGGGTGGTTAGCCCGATGAACTACGAAGACAGTATGCAAAATCCTGCACAGGGGTCGGGCCGCCTGTGGCGTTTTGCCGACTACGAATTCGATGAACTTGGACGGGAACTGCGCGTCAAGGGCAGACCGGTGGATCTGGAATCCAAGCCCCTCGACATCCTCCTTCAGCTTCTTCTCCACGCCGGCGAGGTCGTGACCAAGGAAGAATTGCTTGAGTCCGTCTGGCCAGATGTGGTGGTGGTCGATGGATCGTTGGCCACGGCAGTCTCAAAGCTGCGCAAGGCTATGGGGGATGAAGACCATCCTGCGATTGTTACGGTTCCTCGCGTTGGCTACCGGTTGGGTGTGCCGGTCCATTGCAAGACGGTTGCGGCTGCAGCCGGGCCTGAGCTTGGATTCAACGCCGGGGACACGGTTCCGGGGCGAGAGCAGTGGCGGCTCTCGCGGCCCATGGAAATCTCAGGGTCGAGCGAAGTTTGGCTAGCCGAAAATCCTAAAACTAAAGAACAGCGGGTCTTCAAGTTTGCCGCGGACGGAGCCCGACTGAAGGGTCTGAAACGGGAGATCACAGTCTCGCGTTTCTTGCGAGAGTCCTTGGGGGATCGGCCGGAGTTTGTCCGCATTCTGGAATGGAATTTCGAGACCTCTCCTTTCTTTCTCGAAAGCGAATATGCCGGACTTAAAGCGGGAAATCACGATCTCGCGCTTCTTGCGCGAGTCTCTGGGGGACCGGCCGGAGTTTGTCCGCATCCTGGAATGGAATTTCGAGACCTCTCCTTTCTTTCTCGAAAGCGAATATGCCGGACCGAATTTGGCGGAGTGGACAGAGACCCAGGGAGGCCTTGCCAAAGTTTCGTACGACACCCGCCTCCAATTGTTGGTCGACGTCGCCAGAGCGGTTGCCGCCGCGCACGACATTGGAGTGCTCCACAAAGACTTAAAGCCCGCCAATATCCTGGTTGTGCCTGGGAGCAATGGAGGGTGGCAGATCAGGGTCGCGGATTTCGGCAGCGCGTCGCTGTTCGATCCGTCGCGGCTCCAGGCCTTGGGAATCACGAATCTCGGATTTACTCAGACTGCGTCGCTGGAAGTCCAGGCGTTGACCGGAACCCTCATGTATCTGGCGCCCGAAGTTCTAGCGGGACAGTCTCCCAGCGCCGGTGCCGATGTTTACGCACTTGGCGTCATGCTCTATCAATTGCTGATCGGGGATTTCCGCAAGCCGCTTGCGCCGGGCTGGGAAGCGGAGATTAAGGACGCGTTGCTCCGGGAGGATATCGCGGATGCAGCGTGTGGAGATCCTGCCAAAAGGATCAACAGCGCAGCAGATCTTGTCGAGCGCTTGCTCACGCTGGACCAGCGCCGGATCAAGCGCGATGAATTGGAAGCGGCAAGATTGCGGGCCCAGATTGCCGAGCGCAAGTTGGCCGAGACCCGCGCCCGGCGGCCCTGGGTGGTGTTTGCGGTGATTGCATTGGCGGCCGGATTGGCAGTGAGCTTTGCCCTCTACCGCAGAGCTGCTCGTGATCGCGACAATGCTAACCGCCAGACCGCGATTGCAAGTTCCATCAACCGGTTTCTCTCCGAAGATCTGCTGGGGCGCAGCAATCCATTTGTGAGCGGCAAGGCCGGCGAGTCGCTCATGGACGCGATCAAACAGGCCTCGCCCAGCATCGACCGGAAATTTAAGGATGAACCGCTGGTTGCTGCGCGTCTCCACCAGACCATCGCCAGAGCCCTCGATAATCGAACGGACTACCCCGATGCCCGTCAGGAATATGACCGGGCTGCGGCTCTTTTCAAGCAAGTGGATGGCGAGCTGTCACAAGACGCCATCATTGTTCAGTTGCAACGAACCACTCTGGAGGCGCGAAGTTACGAGAAAGACTCACTCCCTCTGGCCAAGTCGATTCTCGAACAACAAAAGGCGCTGATCGCCAAACTGCCGCATCCTCGGCCCGACCTGACTGTTTGGCTATCTTCCGCCCAAGGGATGGTTGCTCTCATTGCTAACGATGCGAAGTCGGCGGCGGAAAACTTCCAGGCGGCAGTGGATGGTGCGGCAGTTCTGCCCGAGTTCGACGAAACGGCACGCCTGACCTTCAAACAAAGGCTGGGGTTTTCTTACATCCGCCTGGGCGAAGGAGCCAAAGCGGAGCAGACATTTCGCGACCTTATTATTGCCTTCACGCGAGTCGTGGGTCCGGACAGTCCTCACGTCTTGCGCGTTCGCCTGAATCTGGCGCAGGCTTTCATGATTGAAAAGAAACATCCGGAGGCGGTGAAGGAGGCGACGGCTATCTATCCGGACTTTGTTTCCCGGCTCGGTCCCGACCACGAACTCACCATGCAATTGCTGGCGACGCGGGCACAGTCGGAAGGCAGTCTCGAGCGTTGGGATGACGCTGTCCGCGACGACCTCGCAATCTACGATCTCGCGGTTCGCAAGCAAGGACCGGGGTCGTTCTTCGCGGTGGCCACTCTTACAGACGCTGCTCTCGCGCAATGCCGCGCGGGCCACGACGGCGAAGGTGAATCCAACGCGCGCAAAGCGTACGAGGCGTCGACGAAAGCGTTCGGACCGCGCGCCGGGCTGACCGGAGGTACGGCGTACACTCTGGCAAGTTGCCTGATTGACTTGGGAAAGTTAGAGGATGCGAGTGCGCTTTTGCAGCAAATCGACGCACCAGCAGTTGCACAACTCTCTGGCGATCCCGATTGGGGCGCGGACGTGACCCTCGCGCAAGCCGAAATTGCCTATCGCCGTGGCAACTACGATGCAGCCCGCGGTTCTGTTCAGACCGTGACTCCCGTGTTTACTCGCATAGACGCAGAGCCCTACCAAAAACATGCCTTCGAATCTCTGAAAGCCGCGCTGGACAAGCCCTTACACCGAAGGTAGGAATTCTGGTATATGTGGCTCGTTTCATTCTTGCGGACCGAGTTCATTAGTCCCGGATAATCGGGCGATTCTTTTCATCTCACCCAGCACTGCCCCTTCGTAACCACGATTTCTGTGCGGGAAGACGCAACCCCCAGTGTTCTCGCAGCGCAATCCTAAAGTTTGTTTTTTCCAGGGCCGATATGGCTATTGAAAGGCAAGAGCAAAGCAGCGTTCTTGCAAGATCAAAGTCAGATCAGCCAATTTCTGAGGAGAGACTCATGTCGACATCCGCCGTTTCCAGTACACCAGTCAACCAACAACTGCAGCAGTATTTCCAAACCCGGCAGCACGACCTGAAACAGCTCGGACACGCACTTCAGTCGGGCGACTTGGCCGCCGCCAAGACCGCGTTCAGCAATATCGCCGCGCTGGGCCAAAGTGGTCCATTTGCCAGCGGAAACGCTTTCAGGATCAGCCAGCGTCAGCAGGATTTCGCTGCCATCGGTCAGGCTCTGCAATCGGGAGATTTGGGCGCTGCCCGCAACGCTTTTGAGGCGCTCAAAGACACGTTCCATCACACTGGCGGAAGTGGCGGCCCCGGCGGCACGCTTGCCCAACCCGCTCCTACCGCCGCGGGCAACAGCGGCCCGGAAATTATCCTCAACCTCAGCGGCGCCAGCAACAGTGCCAGCCCTGAGCAGATCACCATCA
>Ga0209131_1002673_pt1 | contig 12068 bp, 8 predicted proteins | sample GraSoi_2013_40cm_FD_185826 | JGI IMG/M metagenome (GOLD analysis project Ga0209131, IMG submission 185826) | Grasslands soil microbial communities from the Angelo Coastal Reserve, California, USA - Sample 9_17_2013_40cm (SPAdes) (version 2) | ecosystem: Environmental > Terrestrial > Soil >...
ATCGATTCCTTGAACTGGTCATCCTGCGATTCGCCCTTCAGGTCGGGACCTTTGATTTCCAATAGATAGTCAGAAACAGCCATATAAGTCTCTCCTTTGCTTGCAGCACGCTGCTGAAGTGAAGTCCGCCTCCGGCTCCCGCTAGGCCGCTTGACCCAAGTCCCAGCCAGTGGATACGTTTTTTAGTCGCCGCATAACGGCGGCAGGTTCAAGCTTTCTTCAAGCGCGATACCAGACGAAGTCCGATATCCATCCCTTCCAATTGGAAGTGCGGCCGCAGATCGAACGTCGCCTGATAGTAGCCGGGATTTTCCTCGTTCTCCTGGATTTGAATGGCGGCGCCGGCTAACGGCCGACGGCATTTCGCCTCTTCGCTCGAATTGATGGGATCGCCATCAATGTAGTCGGCGATCCAATTGGTGAGGTCGCGCTGCAGCTGCTCTTTCTCCTTGTACCTGCCGACCCAGTCGCGGACTATGACTTTGAGATAGTGCGCAAACCGGCATACGGCGAACATGTAGGGCAGCCGCGAGGACAGGTTGCTCGACGCCGTCGCTTGCGGGTTGTTCTGATAGGCCTTCGGCTTGAACAAAGATTGGGCGCCGATAAAAGCGGCCCGGTCGGTGTTCTTGCGATGGATGAGGGGGATCAATCCGGACTTGGCAAGCTCCGCCTCGCGCCGGTCGGTGATTGCGATCTCGGTCGGACATTTCAAATCGACGCCGCCGTCGTCGGTCGGGAAGGTATGCGTCGGCAAATTCTCGACCTCGCCGCCCGACTGAACGCCGCGAATACGGGCACACCAGCCATACTCCTTGAAAGCGCGATTGATGTTTGCGGCCATGGCATACGCTGCGTTCATCCACGCGTATTTCTCACCCTTGTGGCCGTCAGTCTCCTCTTCGAAGCCGAATTCGGCGACCGGTTCGCTCTTTGCTCCATAGGGCAGTCGGGACAGCACCCGCGGCATGCACAGGCCGAGGTAGCGGGCATCGTCGGAATCGCGGAGCGACCTCCAAGCCGCATAGTCAGGGGTGTCGAACACCTTGCTCAGGTCACGCGGATTCATGAGCTCGTTCCACGAATCCATTCCCATCAGGGTGGAATCGGCGGCAGCGAAGAACGGCGCATGAGCCGCGCCCGCGATCTTGCTCATGTCGCGCAAAAGCTGCACGTCGGTCGGCAGGTGGCTGAAATGATAGTCGCCGATCAGACACCCGTAGGGCTGCCCGCCGAGCTGGCCGAACTCCTCTTCATATATCTTCTTGAACAGCGTGCTCTGGTCCCAGGCGGCATTGGGGAACTGCCGCAGGTGCCGATAGAGCTCGCTTTTCGAGATGTTCATGACGCGGATCTTGAGCATCGCGTCGGTTTCGGACTGGAAGATGAGGTACGCGAGGCCGCGCCAAGCACCCTCGATCTGCTGAAACTCCGGCGCATGCATGATCACGTTCATTTGCGCCGACAGCTTCTTATCCAACTGCGCGATCATCTCCTCGATCGTGTCGAGCACGTCCGATTTGATCAGGCTCGTGTCGGCGAGTGCCTGCGCGACGAGCGTGTTGACCGCGTTCTCAACTTCGGTGGCCGCGCGCTCGGTACGCGGTTTGAAGCTTTGCTTCAGCAATGCGGTGAATTCATCGGCTTCACGGGTTTCGACCCGCGCTTCTTCGGGGGCGCGGGCGGTTGTTTCGGTCGCCATAACGACTTCCTCCGGTTAGAGATTATACTTAGGACTCGGCTTGGCCTTCATTGCCCGTTTCAGAAGCGCGGTTCTTCACGGCTTCCATGAGTTGCGGGTCGGCCAGCAATTTGCGCAACGTGTCTTCCGCCGCGACCTTGCCGTCCATGTAGCGTTGCAGGTTGGCAAGCTGCTGCCGCGCCTCGAGCAGCTTGGCAAGCGCCGGCACTTGCCGCGCCACTGCGGCTGGCTCGAAGTCGGCCATTTTGTTGAAGCGCAAACTGACGCCCATCTTGTCCCCGGATCCATCAGCCAGCTTGTTCTCGACCTTGAAGCTGACGCCTGGCTGAATGGCCGCCATGCGAGCATCCAGATTGTCCATATCGAAATCGAGGAACTTACGGTTGGCGATGTCCTCCCGCTCCACGCCCGGCGTGTTTCCGGACAGATCGGACATGATCCCCATGACGAAGGGGATTTCGACCTTTTCCTCCGCGTTATCGGGGTTCTCGTAAGTGATGTGCACCCGCGGCGGACGATTTCGCTTAATGAATTTCTGACCGCTGTCTCGTGCCATGTGTTCACCTCTTGTTAGATCGAATAGCGCCGGCGGCAGGCGTGAGGAATTCTCCCGCTGCCGGTCGCCGGTGCGCCGTGGGAAATGCGACGAAAGGCTGTGTATCAAACGCCCGACCCGCGGTTCAAAGAGCAACCCAATATATGTCGTAAAAGTCCGACCCAAGGTTCAAAGGCCGAGCCCGCTACCTGCCAAAATCCTCGACCCGACGCAAATAGGTATTTCAGGATTAGAGGAAATTTTTTGCCTGGCGTCAATCAGCGCGGCCGCGCTTGCGGGCGCGGCCTCTCCCTGCCCTCCCCGGCATGCCGTGGAGGGCGGGAGGGGCGGGGATCCGCCCGATGGTGCGACATCGCCCCGCGCACCCGGCGACGCCACCGAATCACCTATAACATTCAACATGTTATTAACATTCCGCGGTAACCGGGGCAAATTTCCGGGCGGGTGGGGGAGTCAACGGTTCAAAAATATGATTCAAGCTAGGGATGACAACTGGCGTCCCTGATTCGCTTGACCGTCTGACGCAGGCTGACCTGATTGGGGTGGTTCGCGAGTTGATTGGCGAGGTTGGGCGTCTGCGGGCAGAGAATGAGAAGCTCAGCGGTGCTTTGAGGAAGCTGAAGACTGAACATCAAGCCATCAAGGACGAGCTTGCGCGGTTGAAGAATTTGCCGCCGCGTCCGCCGCAGAAGCCTTCCGGGATGGATAAGGCATCGGACCGAGGCGGGTCGTCCTTCGACCATCGCTCAGGTGGCGGCGCCAAGAGCGGTGGGGGAGGGAAGTCGCCCCGTCGGCGCGGCAGCCAACTCGACAAGCTGACGATTGACTCGACGGTGGTTGTGAGGGCGAAGGCGCCGGCCGGCTCGCGCCACAAGGGCTACGAGGAGATCGTGGTTCAAGACCTGAACCTGAGCCCGCAGGTGACCCTCTATCGGCGGGAGCGCTGGGAAACGCCGGAGGGCGAACGGATCATCGCCACGCTTGATCCCGGGATTGTGGGGGGCTATGGCCCCAATCTACATCGCCTGGTCCTGGCGCTGCATTTCTCCGGACAAGTCACCTGCGAGCGGATCGTCGCGCTTCTCCATGGCATGGGTGTGGTGATTTCAAAGCGGCAAGTCGTGCGCTTGCTGACGGCCAAGCTCGAGACATTCCGCGCCGAGGACGAAGCGGTGTTGAAAGCCGGCCTCGGCGGCGCTTATGTCACGGTCGACGACACCGGCGCGCGCCACGCCGGCAAGAGCGGCTACACCACACAGATCGGCTCCGATACCTTCACGGTGTTTCGCACCGGCCCGAGCAAGTCGCGCCAGGCGTTTCTTGAGCGGCTGTGCGGCGGCACGGCGCTTTATGCGATCAACGACGCGGCGCTCGGCTATATGAAAGACCGCCAACTCCCGCAGGCCGTCATCGACAAGTTCGCGGCTCACAAGGAGCATATCTTCTCGCGCCCCGAGGACTGGGAGCGGCATTTGCAGGCGCTGGGCCTGACCGACCTGAAAGTCGCCCCCGATCCTGTCCTGATCGCCAGCGAAGGCGCACTGTGGGGTGCGATCCGGCATCAAGGGCTGTTGCAGGATACCGTCATCGTTTCCGACGATGCCGGCCAGTTCCGCGTCGGCGTGCATGCGCTGTGCTGGGTTCACGCCGAACGCCTCGTCCACAAACTGGTTCCCGCCAACGACAAGCAGCGCAACGCCATCGCGATCGCCAAGCGGATGATCTGGTGGTTCTATGGTTCCTTGAAGGAATACAAGCTGGCGCCCAGCCCGCAACAAGCCCAGGTCCTGCGCGCTCGCTTCGATCGCATCTTCAAGCGCGGCGCAACCGGCTACGTGATGCTCGACAGGCTGCTCAGACGGCTGTTTCGCCACAAGGATGCGTTGCTGCGCGTCCTCGACCGGCCGGAAATTCCCCTCAACACCAATGCTTCCGAAAACGACATCCGAGCCTTCGTGACGAAAAGGAAAATCTCCGGCGGAACCGTCAGCAATAAAGGCCGCGACGCCCGTGACATCATGCTGGGCCTCGCCAAGACATGCATGAAGCTCAAGCTATCCTTCTACGACTTCTTAGGTTCGCGCATCGGCCTACCCGGCACCCAATTCCCGCCCTCGCCAAACTTATCCGCCCCGCCCCGTCTTGAAGCCAAGCAGTTCGCCCGGAAATTTGCCCCGGTTACCATTCCGCGTAACAACGGCAAAATTCGTGGCGGCTCCCATTTGGTCATGTCCAGGCTTGTCCAGGCCATCCCGATAATCGGACGATGTGCCCTGCCCCCCACCCTGCCCTCCCGGCAAGCAGGGATGGCAGGGTGGGGCAGGGACAAGCCCGGCGATGACCGCCGTGAGCTGTTCACCTCTCCTCGTTGACACTCCTGAGCGCGTCTTTCGGCAGCACATCCCTCAAGACACCCATGAAATCGCGCTCCGCCAGCGCGCGGGCGCGGTCGCAGAGCATCGGCACCGGACTCGATGGCTCGGATCGACGGAAATAATGGTGAACCTGATCGAGCAGCGCGATCGCTTGGGCGCGGCTCGTGACGGTGTAGCGGGGCGCCGGCTCCGCGGGAGCGGGCTCCTCAATCGACTCGCCTGCCCCGTCGCCGGGAACCGGCGGCACATCGGCAAAATTCGAGAGCTTTTCGAGGGGCAGATCGAAAAATTGGTCGGCACCAATGTGGAATGCCGCCTGTTCCACGTGCGCGGGTATCAAAATGTTCATAACCTCGAAGAACGACTTGCCGATCAGATGATGGGCCTGCCTGACCAGAAGGAGGATCGGGCTCGAAGGCTCCGATCGGCTGTAATAATCGGCAATCGCGGCGAGCGCTTCGCTCGCTCGGGCAAGCGACGTCGGCGCCTCCCCCGCTGCGGCGCCGGCGTCGGCGGCAGCGGCGTGCGCTGGAGCGTCGGCCGCCGTTGCCTGCGGATCGATGAAGGCGCGAATCGTCGCGACGAGCGGCGCAAGCTTGTCCAGGCCGGCCGATTCACCGTTCGTCAAAAAGACATTGCGAATGCTATCGAGCGAGGTCTTTACCAGCGCGATATTCTTTCGAGCTGCGGCGAGAACTTCCGGGTCGGCCGTGCTGATCGCTTCGGTAACGGTCGCCTGGGGCAGCTGAACCTCTCCGGTTCGAGGTTTGACTTCCCCGGTCGCGATCATCCAGGTGCGGTAGCTGATCGGCCCCAATCGGCGCGCTTCTACCAGCGGCGCATATTGAAGCGGGAAGATCACAGTCGGCAGATCGAGCGAACCGATGGCTCCGGATCGGGCCGCATCGCCCGGTTGCGGGCGCGGATGCACGGCGTCCCAGAACTTCTCGAGCCAGTAGGCCGTCGCCGCCAAATTCCGCGCAAACCCGCCGAGATCCTTGTTCAATATCAGAAGACGGGCCTGCAAGACCAAGAGGCGGATGTCGCGCGTGCGCGCAAGCAGTGGCTTGATCGCATCGAGTTGACCCTTGATGTCGACCGTCGATCGGTCGAACGGACTGCCGTCTTCGAGAGTGAAGAAGGTGGTCGGCAGAACGCCCTCTACGCCGGCAAAAAAATTGAGATAATCCGAATCGCCCTCCATATCGAGATCGGGACCGCACGGGTCCGTGCTCGCGAACGGCGTGCATAGCGCGGCGACTTCCGGATCGAGCGCGATACCGCTGCCGCTCTGTTCCGCTGATTGATCAACATCCATCGCAACGCCTCCCAATCACGCAAAGCAGTCATTCATCCGCGCCGCGGGCGCAATCCTTGGCGAGCCGGTCAAAGGCGATCAGCCGGCGCAACAGGGCCTCCATCTCCTTGAGCGGCACCATATTGGGCCCGTCGGACGGCGCGCGATCGGGGTCCTGATGAGTCTCGATGAAAACGCCCGCGACCCCGACCGCAACTGCGGCGCGGGCCAGTACCGGGACGAATTCGCGCTCGCCGCCCGATGACGCTCCACGGCCGCCGGGCTGCTGCACAGAATGGGTCGCGTCGAAGATGACCGGCGCGCCTGTTCGCGCAAGGATTGGAATGGCGCGCAGGTCCGAAACCAAGGTGTTGTAGCCAAACGAGACGCCGCGCTCGGTCACCATGGCGTTCGGATTGCCGGCGCCGGTGATTTTCGCGACCACATGGGTCATGTCCCAGGGCGCCAAGAATTGCCCCTTCTTGACGTTGACGGCGCGGCCGGTGCGGGCGGCCGCGAGCAGGAGATCGGTCTGGCGGCAGAGGAACGCCGGGATTTGCAGCACATCGACGACCGCTGCCACCTCGGCGCATTGACCGCTTTCATGGACATCGGTCAGAACCGGCACGTCAAGCCGGGCGCGGATTTCCTCGAACACGGCGAGCGCCCTGTCGAGCCCGAGGCCGCGGGCGCTGGTCGCGTTGGTGCGGTTCGCCTTGTCGAAAGACGTCTTGTACACGAGGCCGATGCCGAGCCGGGCCGCGATCTCCTTGAGCGCACCCGCCATTTCGAGCGCATGGCCGCGGCTTTCAAGCATGCAAGGTCCGGCGATCAGCGCCAGCGGCAGGCGATTGCCAAAACGGACGGCGCCGGCGGCAACGGTCGGGCTCGGCGGAACGGCTGTTGGTGCTGTCATCGACACATCCCCGAAGCCGGCGGACCATGAACGCAGACACGTCTGCGGTCAACACGCCGGCGCCGTACCGGGTATTCTCACCACGGCGACTGCTGCATCGGTGCTCATTCGGAAAGTAGCGACAGAACTCACGGTGGCCAACGAAACCTGCGTTGGCCACGGAACCTCGGCGGAATCATCGCGTTGCGAAAGGAGCAACTTAAGGATGAGCCGAAATGAAACTGTCCTTCGGGTCCGTCATGGCGGTAACTCTGTGGGCCACCACCGCTCAGACCCAGGTTCTCCCGAACCTGTCCGGGCCTGGAAGTTCAATCCCTGTGAGTCCTGACGATAGACCTCTTTTGAGCCGGCCGAGCAATTACCCATTCAGCGCGACCGGCCTCGGCGCCGGTACGCCCGGCCCGTTTCTGCCTAATCCTAACGACCCCACAACATTGTCATCGACGTTTCCGAGCTCGGGGATGTCTCCTTCTCCATTCTTTTAACGCCCGCTACACCAGCCGGCTCTGCACCACCGCAGCCTCGATGAACGACGCGAACAGCGGATGCGGCGCGAAGGGACGTGACTTCAGCTCGGGATGGAACTGCACGCCGATGAACCACGGATGGTCGGCGTACTCGACGACCTCGGGCAACAACCCATCCGGGGACATGCCCGAGAAGCGCATGCCATGCTGCTCGAGGCGCGCCCGGTATGCGGTGTTGATCTCGTAACGGTGGCGGTGACGCTCGGAGATCTTTGCCGTGCCGTAGATATGCTCCGCCGCACTGCCGCGTTCCAGCAGTGCCGCATAGGCGCCGAGCCGCATGGTGCCGCCGAGATCGCCGTTGACGCCGCGCTTCTGCAGCTCGTTGCCCCTGAGCCATTCGGTCATCAGGCCGACGACCGGCTCCGATGTGGCGCCGAATTCGGACGAATTCGCCGCCGTAATGCCGCAAAGGTTGCGCGCCGCCTCGATCACCGCCATCTGCATGCCGAAGCAGATGCCGAAATAAGGGAGATGGCGCTCGCGGGCATATTGCGCCGCGCGGATTTTGCCCTCGGCGCCGCGCTGTCCGAACCCGCCCGGCACCAGGATGCCGTCGACGTGCTCCAGAAACGGCGCCGGATCCTCGCGCTCGAACACCTCGCTTTCGATCCAGTCGAGGTCGACTCTCACCTTGTTGGCGATCCCACCATGGGACAAAGCTTCGATCAGCGACTTGTAGGCATCTTTAAGGCCCGTGTACTTGCCGACGATCGCGATGGTCACGGCGCCTTCCGGGTTGCGGATGCGCTCGTTGATCACCCGCCACTGGTCGAGCTCGGGGCGCGGTCCTTTGAGCTCGAACGCCGCAAGAACTTCGGTGTCGAGCCCGGCCGCGTGATAGGCCTCGGGCACCGCATAGATATTATCGACGTCGCGCGCCTCGATCACGGCGGATTCGCGCACATTGCAGAACAACGCCAGCTTGCGCCTTTCTTCCTTCGGGATCGGCCGGTCGGTGCGGCACAGCAAGATATCCGGTTGGATGCCGATCGAGCGCAGTTCCTTGACCGAATGCTGGGTGGGTTTCGTCTTGAGCTCGCCCGCGGACGGAATGAAGGGCAGGAGCGTGAGGTGAATATAAACGACGCTCCGCCGCGGCAGCTCGTTGCCGAGCTGCCGTATCGCCTCGAAGAACGGCAGTCCTTCGATATCGCCGACCGTGCCGCCGATCTCCACCAGCACGAAATCGAACGCGTCGTTGCCGTCGAGGATGAAATCCTTGATGGCATTGGTGACATGGGGAATGACCTGGATGGTCGCGCCGAGATAGTCTCCCCGGCGCTCCCTGGCCAGTATATCCTGGTAGATGCGGCCGGTGGTGATGTTGTCCTGGCGGGTCGCCGGCCGTCCGGTGAAACGCTCGTAGTGGCCGAGATCGAGATCGGTCTCCGCCCCGTCGTCGGTGACGAAGACCTCGCCGTGCTGATAGGGCGACATCGTCCCCGGATCGACATTGAGATAGGGATCAAGCTTGCACAGGCGCACCGAATGGCCACGCGCCTGCAGCAGCGCGCCCAGAGCCGCCGACGCCAACCCCTTGCCAAGCGAAGAAACCACGCCGCCGGTGATGAATATGAACCGCGCCATGGGACTTAACTCTTACTCCGAAGCAATCGATTCGACGAGAGGCAAATCGCGGCGCTCGCAGCTTTTCCCCCTGGGAGCGCGGGGCGTCCCGCCCGCTCTTTCTTTGCCGAAGGAGCGGGCCAAAGAAGCGGGCGAGACGCCCGCGCTCCCAGGAAGCAGGAGGCACCGGCATTGGCTGGCCGCCGAAAACCGAAGGGCCGGAAATCCGGCCCTTGAGTGAGTTGTCGTCACTGCGACCTCGGAACCTGAGGCGCGCCGCCGCCGTCCGCTGGCGGCGCGGCCGGTTGGCCGCCGCCACGGAGCGCATCGAGGTCGAGCGGCGGTGGCGCGCCGGGCGCTTGAGCCGGAGTCGAGCCGGAGTTCTGGATGATCGATCGTGGCTTGCGATCGACGCCCGCCAGAATTGAAAGCAGCAGACTGGTGAGGAAAAATCCCAACGCCAGGAACGCCGTGGTGCGGGTCAACACGTTCGCGGTGCCGCGGCTTGAGAGGAATCCGCCCGCACCACCTCCGCCCATACCGAGGCCGCCGCCCTCCGACTTCTGCAGCAGGACGACGCCGATCATGGCGAGCACGATCATCAGGTGGATTACGATGACTACAGTCTGCATCTCGTTTTCTCTTGCAGGGCCAAGCGCTTGTAATGCAACGCACGCCTGCGGGCCCGTTACTTCGCACCATATAGGAAGCCAAGCGGGTCATTACACGATCCGGGCGGATATTTCCACCGGTCCGGCAGCACCGTGTCGCCGGGGTAAAGCCGCCCCATCCGTGCGATCGCTTGGCGCCGGGCATCCAGTCCTGCGACCGCCCGCCCCGGGTGCCGCTGCGTGCAGGGCCGAAGGATGAGTTTCGCGGAGTTTACCATCGGGCCGGCCCAGCGGGTCCGGCCTTTGGCCGGCCCGATGGCAGGCTCCGGCCGGACCCGGCGGCTCACCCCCCCCCGCGATCACCCGCCCTGGGCGCCCGTCGGGGTAGCCGATAAGCGCAACGCCTCTGTCGCCCGGGCACTGCGATCGGCCACGATGACACTGATGAGAAGCCGCCGCAGCGTCTCCTGCTCGGGCGCCGCCAATGCGCCGAAAAACGCCTCCTCGAACCGATCGACCGCGGCGTCGCACTGCGCCAACAGGTTCCGGCCCCTTGACGTGAGTTGCAGCGCCCGGACGCGGCGATTCTCGGCGCCATCGGTGCGGCGCACTAGGTGCTGCGCGCTGAGCGTCGCCACGATCTCATTGGCGGATTGCGGGGTCACCCCCAGCCGGCGCGCCAGCGACGCCGAGGACAGGCCCTCACCGCCGCGGCTGAGAATCGCAAGGATCGTGTACTGGGCGGGGGTGAGACCGAAACCGCGCAGAGCCTGATCGAGCCGCTGGTAGGTCGCAAGCTGCGCCTGCCGCACGAGGTAACTCAACCTTGCATGCTGCGGCATATCGCGTCCTTGCGGCCCACGGGGCCTACTTGACTGCATATCAGGGAGCCTGATAGCCATCCTGATAAATGCGGCGCGACTTAAAATCAACGGCCCCTGCGCGAAGCGATGCAAGACCCCGCAAGCGCAGGGCAATTGCATTTGTTGCGGCGGCGCTGCTCGCTCTCCCCGCTTGCGGGGAGAGGGTCGGGGTGAGGGGGCCTCTCCACAGGCTCAGACGCGAAGCTCAGACTCGTGGAGAGGGTCGGGGTGAGGGGGCCTCTCCACAGGCTCAGACGCGAAGCTCAGACTCGTGGAGAGGCCCCTTCACGCGGATCGCGCAAGTGCGCGATCCGACCTCTCCGTCGCCCGTCCATCGGGTCCCGCCTTCGGCGGGCCCAATGACAGGCTCCGACAGGCGTAAACGCCCTGATGGCAAGCGGGGAGAGGTAGACATGGGGAGGAAACATGAGCGGCACATCGCATGGCTCCGTCGCCTTCGACGTCAGCGCGTTCCTCGACCGCCCGAAATTCGGTGCCTATCGCATCCTCATCTTCGCGCTGTGCACGTTGGTCATGACGGTGGACGGCTATGACGTGTTCGTCGTCGGCTATGTGGTGCCGGCGCTGGCGCAGGACTTCGGCGTGCCTTTGCCCGCCGTGACGTCGATCTTCGTGTTTCAAACCATCGGTTTGGGCTTGGGCGCCTACGCGGTGTCGCCGTTCGCCGACCGCTTCGGCCGCCGCAACATCATCCTCGTCTGCACGGCGTTGCTTGGCGTGCTGACGCTCGCCGGCACATTTGCGACGTCGGTGGGAGAGCTTGCCGTATTGCGCTTTACCGCCTCGTTCTTCTTCGGCGCGGTGGTGCCGAATCTCGTGGCGGTGACCTCCGAATACTGCTCGCGCCGCAGCCGGCCGATCCTGGTGATCATCCTGTTCATGGGTTATACGGTGGGCGCCGGCGGCGGCGGTTCGATCGCCTCGGCGCTGGCGGCGCAATTCGGCTGGAGAGCCGCTTTCTGGATGGGCGGGCTCACGCCGCTCATCGTCGTCGCGATCCTGTATGTCCTGCTGCCCGAGTCGATCCGGTTCCTGGTTCTTAAAGGCAACCGCAACGACGAAGTGGCGGCGCGTTTGCGGCGCATTGATCCAGCGCTCAACCTTTCGGGTACGCAAGGCTTCACGATCCACGAAGAGACGTCCGGCGCGATGCCGATGGTCGCCTTGTTCCGCGACGGCCGCGCGCCGACCACGCTGCTGTTGTGGCTGAGCTACGCCATGAACCTGTTCGTGCTCACCTTCATCGCCTCGTGGATGCCGACTTTTCTTCGCGTATTCGCGGGCGTCCAATTGAAACAGGCTGGCGCCATCGCGGCGCTGTTTTCGCTTGGCGGCATCGTATCGCCGCTGCTCCTCGGCTACTTCATCGACCGGCATGGCGCCACCAGAGTGCTGGCCGCAAATTACGTGGCCGCCGGCGGCTCCATCATCCTGATCGGCCTGTGGAGCGGCGACGCCACGCTCGCCGCCATCGGGGTTTTCTGCGCCGGCCTGTTCGTCATCGGCGGCCAGGGCGGCATCAATGCCCTCGCCGCGATGCTCTACCCGACCGAGATGCGGGCGACCGGGGTCGGCTGGGCGCTCGGCGCCGGGCGCGTGGCGTCAGTGTTCGGGCCAATGGCCGGCGGGGC
>Ga0209131_1002674_pt1 | contig 12065 bp, 13 predicted proteins | sample GraSoi_2013_40cm_FD_185826 | JGI IMG/M metagenome (GOLD analysis project Ga0209131, IMG submission 185826) | Grasslands soil microbial communities from the Angelo Coastal Reserve, California, USA - Sample 9_17_2013_40cm (SPAdes) (version 2) | ecosystem: Environmental > Terrestrial > Soil >...
CAGGTTGTGCGGTCCGCTGCCGGCCGGGAGGTCGTATTTCTTGAACTCGCCGGTCGTGGGGAGGAAATAGGCGATGTAGTTGCCCGCCTGGCCGCAGAACCAGATGCGGTTCGTGGTCGGATCGAGAAACGGATCGCGGGGACGCGTGTCGCCCCAGGGCACAGGCCATTCTTTTATGACTGGGGGTTTGTCTGCTACCGGAGTGACTACTGTTGCGACAACCGCTGAGAAGAGTAACGCCTTCATGTGGTCTCCCCTTCGCCGCCGATTTAATCGCCGCCCTTACTCTCCTGTCAACATTCTTCGTTGCAACGCCGTCAGCCGCCGTCGCACCGATCCGTCGAAGATACGGTCACCGACGCGTACCACTACCCCGCCGAGGATTTTTGGGTCGGTTCGGAAGTAGGCCCGCACCTCGCGGCCCAGCGCCTTGGTCAGCCGCTCGACCACCGACTGCTGCGTGCGCCCATCGGCCTCGTCGCTGAGCGTGACGCCGGCGTGCACGCGGTTCAGCTTCACATCTAATAGCACCTGGTATTCCTGCGCGATCTCGCCCAGCAACCCCTGGCGGCCGCGCCGGATCACGGCCTGCAGAAACCGCACGAACTCCTGGGGGGCCTCGCCCTTGAGCGCCTTCTCGAGAATCTGGCTCTTGGCCGCCTTGGACACGCGCGGCGATTCGAGCACGATGGCGATGCGCTCGTCGGCCGAGATGGCGCCGGCGACGGCGTCGAGCACGTCGCCGTACGTGTCGCCCGCGGCGAACAGCGCCTCCGCGTAATTGCGCGCGACGGTGATGCTCTTCACTTCCTCTTCTCCGCCTTGCCAAGGCTCTCGAGGAATTCCGTCACGAGCTTGCGGTTCGCGTCGGTGTCGAGGTTCGCCTCGATCACGCGCGAGGCCGCGGCGATGGACAGGTCCACCGCCTCGCGCCGCAGCGCCTGGATCGCCTTGTCCTTCTCGGCATCGATGTCCTTGCGCGCCCGGTTCAGCAGCGCGTCATACTCGTCGCGCGCCTTGGCAAGCAGCGTCGCGCGCTCCTTTTCCGAGACGGATTTTGCCTTGGCCAGGATCTCCTGCGCCTGGTTGTGCGCCGCGGCGATCTGTTTCTTGTGCTCGTCCAGCAGCCGTTGCGCTTCGGTGTTGGCCCGCTCGGCGTCCTGGATCTGTTTCTCGACCTTGCGCTCGCGCTCATCGACCCACTTGAGGATCGATGGCCAGACTTTGCGCTTCAGGACGAAGAACAGCGCGATGAAAACGACCCAGGTCCAGAAGAACAGCCCGAAATTCACCTCGAACGGCGACGCCGGACCGGCCGCTTCCGTGCCGTGCTCCTGGAGCAACGCGACGACGAACAGCATCACTTCACGAACTTGAAGAGCAGCGCGAACACGAGAGCGATGATCGTGGCGCCTTCGAGCAGCACCGCGATGATCAGCGCTGTGGCGCGGATGTCGCCGGACGCTTCCGGCTGGCGCCCGATGGCCTCCACCGCCGAGCCGCCGATGCGACCGAGGCCGAGCCCCGCACCGATGATCGCCAGCCCGATGCCGATGCCGGCGCCGAGCAGCGCGTTCGTGTTCTTGGCTACCACCGCCGCGTCGGCGGCCTGATCCTGCAACAGCAGGAGAAGGTTTACCATGTCATCCTCGCGAGAGTAGGACTAATGTTCGTGTTGCATCAACCCGATGAACACTGCCGTCAACAACGCGAAAACGTACGCCTGCAGAAATGCGACGATCAACTCCAAGAACATGATCAGGAATACCAGCACAGCGGTCACGATACCGATCGGCCAGTTGAAGTACGCCAGGTTGCCGAACAAAAAAATCAGGCCGAACAGCGACAGGATCACGAAGTGGCCGGCGGTCATGTTGCCGAACAACCGGACCGCGAGCGCGAACGGCTTCACAATTTTCCCCAGAATCTCGATCGGCCCCATTGCCAGCGACATGATCACCGCCCACGGTCCGCTCAGCCCCGGCGGCTTGGGAAAAATCGTCCGGAGGTATCCCTTGGGTCCCAGCTTCCTGAAGCCACTGATCTCGATCGTGAGGAAGGCGGTGATCGCCAGCGCGCCCGTCACGGCGAGATTCCCGGTCGGCGTCGCCCCATGGGGCAAGAGGCCGAGCAGGTTGCAGTATAGAATCAACAGGAAGAGCGTCAGGATGTACGGAGCGAACTTGGCGCCGTCGCGGCCGATGTTCGCGATCACGATATCGTCGCGCACCCAAAGGACGAGCGCTTCGACAGCCGCGCCGAACCCGGCCGGCCCCTTCCCCTCTATATGCCGGCGTTGGATGCGCCGTCCGCCGACCCACAGGGTCCAGAACACTAGGAGAGCCGCGAGGATCAGGAAGATGACGTGTTTCGTGGGCGTGAAATTCACCGTGAGCGGACCGAGATGAGTGTCCGGCCACTTCTGCCACGAATACCGGATGAATGGCTCGATGCCGATGGAGTAGGAATCGGCCGTGTGATGCAGGACCACTTCGCCAATGTCTGGGGCCTGGATCATCGTAGCGACCGCGCCTCGAGAAATAGCAACGGAATCAATACGCCGAGAAATCCGACTGTGGTTGGAAGCGGAGCGAACACTTCGCGGCCCAGTGCCAGGGCGGCGACGACGAGCACGATCCCCGCAGCTCGCAACCCCATCCCCACAGCCCAGCGAGCGGCGAAAACGGAGAAGGCAGCCGGTACCCCCCCGGTGCGCATCACAGTCCCAGCGCCGATTTGAATCGCTGTGGCCACCACGCCGAACATCGCACAGGGGAGGACCGCCCGCGACCCCCACGCGATCAGCACGATGCCGCTCATCAGCACCGTCAGCGCGGCTCCGACGGACACGGTCCTCACTTGCGCTCGCCCCGGCGGATCTTCCAGTACACGTTCAGGAATCCCAAGACTCCCCCGACGAAAGTGCCGACCACCGTGAACAGCGGCACCGTGTGTACCCACCCATCCAGGAACCAGCCAGCGGCGCCGAACCCCAGGATCGCCACCGCGAAGTTGAGCGACATCCCGAGCGAATCCGAACTCGGCCCTTCTTCTTTGTTTGCGGGAGTCATGTTGCGCCGGGAAACCTAGACGCTTGTGAAATTTTTCGCAAGCAAAACGTCAGAGCTACAACTATTTACTCCGCAATCATTTAAATTGACCTTGGCCCAATGACGTCTACACCCCGCTCTCCGCTTCCCGCGCCCTCCGGCGACGTCGAATTGCTCGAACGTCTGGCCGGCGCGCGGCGCGATCTGCTCGCGCACGTCGGACAGCGCATCGTCGGCCAGAAGGACGTGCTGGACGGGATTCTCACCGCGATCTTCTCGGGCGGCCACGCGCTGCTCGTCGGCGTGCCCGGCCTCGCCAAGACGTTGATGGTGCAGACCGTCTCCGAAGCGCTCGATCTCAAGTTCACGCGCATTCAGTTCACGCCCGACCTGATGCCGTCCGACATCACGGGGACGGAGATCATCGAAGAGGACCTCGCCACCGGCAAGCGCGCCTTCCGGTTCGTGCGCGGCCCCGTGTTCGCCAACATCGTGCTCGCCGACGAGGTCAATCGCACGCCCCCCAAGACGCAGGCGGCGCTGCTGCAGGCGATGCAGGAGCATCAGGTCAGCGCGGCGGGCCAGACGCACCATCTCCCGGCGCCGTTCTTCGTCCTCGCGACGCAGAACCCGATCGAGCAGGAGGGCACCTATCCGCTTCCGGAAGCCCAGCTCGATCGGTTCATGTTCGAGCTGCGGGTGGATTATCCGTCGCAGGAGGAAGAAGAGGCGATCGTGGCGCAGACGACGGGCGACGTCACGGCCGAGGTGCGGCCGGTGCTCACCGCCGAGGATGTGCTGGCGATGCAGCATCTGGTGCGGCGGATTCCGGTATCGCAGGCCCTGGTGAAGGCCGCGGTGACGCTGGTGCGGATGACTCGGCCGCCCGAGCCCGCGGCGCTCCCTTTCATTAAAGAGTACATCTCCTGGGGCGCCGGCCCGCGCGCATCGCAGTACCTCGTGCTCGGCGCCAAGGCGCGCGCGGCGCTGGACGGCCGGCCGATGGCGGATGAGGACGACCTCCGCGCGGTCGCGCCGACGGTGTTGACGCACCGGATCGTGATCAATTTTGCGGCCGAGGCGGCGGGACGAACCGCCCCCGATATCATCGGTCAGCTACTTAAAGAGGCGCGCTGGCAGCCGAAGTAGCCTCCCCGTTCCATTCGGACCCCTACCACTGCCCCGAGTGTAATAGTCCAGCGCCCAATGAGCCCACAGGAGCAACTTCCATGGAGGCTTCATGCGCGCGCACATCCCCGGTTATCGTACGTTAATGATTCCCTCCCTTGCCTTCTTCGTCATCGCTCTGGCCTGCACGGATTTTGACCGTCTCGTCGGCCTTTCCGGTGAGCAGGCGCCGGGCGACCAGACCCCGGCGGGCCGTCCCGAAGAGCGTCGGGCGGCTGAATTGAGTCGCGTGATCCCCGGCCTTGCCGGATTCTTCTACGACACCTCAGGGAATGTTGTGGTCGCTGTGAAAGGTGGCGGGGGCGCGACAGTCACGCGTGCGCGCCTGAAGCCCCTCTTCCCACTCGAGCTGGCACGGTCCCGTCGCCGGCATCCGACGGCGGACATCGTCGTGCTTGGGGCCCAGTACACGTTCTTAGAACTCAGGAACTGGCGCGACCGGCTAGAGGCTCGGGGCGTCCTATCGAGCCCAGGTGTGGCGTGGCTGGATCTCGACGAGGTCGCGAACCGGGTTGCCGTGGGTTTGGAGGCCGCGGGCGACCCCGGGGCGGTGCGCGCGCTAGCCCGAGCTGCCGGGGTGCCAGCCGAGGCTCTCGATATCGAGCAAACCACGCCGTATGTCTCGCAAAGCACCCTGCAGGACCAGTTCCGGCCGATTCAGGGCGGCACCCAGATCCAGCGCGTCTCGGGCACGAGCCGGGCCACATGCACTCTGGGCTTCGCGGCGCTGCGGAACAACCAGCAGGTGTTCCTGACCGCGGGGCACTGCAGCCCGAACCTGATGGCCACCGACAGCGTGGCGCAGTTCCAGCCCATCGCGCCGCTCACAAGGGCCGAGTCGGCGTCCACTACACCCATCGGGCGCGAGATCTTGCGGTATTCCGAGGCGTGTGGCAACAGGCGCTGCGCCAATAGTGACGCGGCGATTTACGGTGTGATGCCGACCCAAGCATGGTTGCTCGGCCGGATTGCTCGTCCGACCTCTGGGTGTATGCCCGGCCCGTGCAGCCCGGTGGTTCTGACCGTGAACGGGTACTGGGTGATCGATACGACGCGAGAGAGTTTCGTCGTGAACGATCTGGTGAGCAAGATCGGAAGCGCAACCGGGACGAGCCAGGGCCTGGTCACGCGGACGTGCGTGGACGTGTCTCCGACGAGTGGTGCGACGTATCACTGCCAGATGTTCGCCAGCTACGGGGCGAACGATGGCGACAGTGGGTCGCCCATTCTGCTCGACATTCAGGGCGGGACCGACTCCACGGTTACACTCGGGGGGCTTCACTCCGGGAAGTCGGGGAGCAATTCCGTCTTCAGTCCCTGGTCTGGAATTGTGCAGGATTATGGAGCCCTTTCGGTCGTCTCGCCGCACGGGCCGCCAGTACCACCGACCGCGCCGGACACGGTGCCGGCATGGGTTTACGCGCCGGCGAACCTTGCAAGCGACACTGGTGCATCATACGACTACTACGCTGACGTGATTATTGTGGCCTTCAAGGCGAGCGCGACGCAAGCTGACCGGCAGGCGGCGATCGACTCGATCAACGGCATAGTCGTCGGTGGACAACCGATGCCACCAGGAGAGGGCTTCTACTACGTGCGGCTGGAAGCTGGGCGCCGCCTGGAACCGCTCGCGAACGCCGTGACCAAACTGTGGTCCTTTCCGCAGGTGGGTGCGGCGTCGCTGGTCACTCCTCTCGAAGAGCAGTTCCGTCGGCCGAAGGATCAAGGCGACTTCGCGTCATGGGATCCGCGGCCTGACAGCGCGGCGGGTCAGAACTGGGGTTTGGAGGAAGCGGCGGCGCCCCTCGCGTGGGGTTGCGACGCCGGCAGGGACGCCGCGCCCCCGATCGGGTTCGTCGACAACGGATTCCACAGCGTGGCGGACTTGACGCCCAACGTCTCGCCCACCGGAGCCGTCTACGCGCAGTATGGCTCCCAAACCACGTATCACGGCACGCAGGTAGCGTCCGTCGCCGCGGCGCAGGGTGACAACAACCTGCGCATGACGGGCATGGCGTGGGATGCCGACGTGCGGCTCTACCAAGCGCCCCTGACCTCGCCCCCGACGATGGACGGTATCAGGATCGTCGCGCAGGGAGGCGCGCGCGTCATCAACATTTCGCTCGCCGTGTCATGGCACGGGAATCCCAAGAACAAATGGAAGGATTCCGTGCAGGTGCTCGGCGTGGCGTCGCAGCTGCGGAACACGTTGCTAAATCTCATCAACCAAGGCAACTCTGTTCTTCTCGTGCAGGGCGCCGGGAACAGAACAATAGATGCTTTCTGGGAAGCCTTCGGCGCCAGCGTCGACCACGACAGCCTGCGCCGTGGGGGCCCAACGATTCGCGAGCGCGTCCTTGTGGTGACGGCGAGCGAGCGCCAACAGGCGGGCGCGCGTCAACTGGCGGCGTTCTCCGACACGGGCGCCAGGGTCGACCTCGCCGCACCCGGCGTGGATGTCGGAACGCTCGATCGCTTTGGCAACGTCGTCTTGGCAAGTGGAACGTCCCTCTCTGCCCCGTTTGTAACCGGCCTCGGGGGGTTGCTCCTGTCCTTCGACTCCACACTGACCCCGTCCGACGTGCGCCAGTTCATTCTGGAAGGGGCCCAGCGTGGCCGCCGGGTCGCGATCGATCGCCATGGCGGGGGGCGCACCTACCCGATTATCAACGCGTACGAGACGCTCAAACGGGCCGCTGAGCGCCCCGGCGCCCCCCTGTGCGGCAACCGCGTGTGGGTGGCGGGTACTCAGCTCGTGGCCCAGCGGGACACAGACGCCGCACCTCAAGTGCTCGCCGACATCGGTGTGCCCGCTGCTTTCGTCAACGTGCACCACGGCGGTCGGCGCGTCGATGTCTGGACGGACGACTTCGATCCGCTCTCGTTCGTATTCAATCAAGGCGCGTGGACCCAGTCCGGAAATCCCCCCGCCTCGCCGGATGGCGGAGCCTGGAACTCGCTCTGGTCGCTGTCGCACGACGGTGACACGGCGGTAACCATTGTGAACCACGGCGGCGCGGGCCAAGTCACGCTCGAGGTGCGGCGCGGGGCGACGGGCGGTTCGTCAACACACGTAGCGGACATCGTAGTACCTCTGGCCTCCTCCGGAGAATTCGTGTGCATCATTATTGATGGGCCGAGCGGTGAGTGTATGGATAGCCGATTTGTAGGAACGAGCGAGTTTGTATATACGTACACGGCGGCCTACTCGCCGCTCGGTGATCGGGTAATTGTCAGCGTGTCGACGGCTCGTAATCAGACCACCAGCGTCGGCGGCATGGAAGCCTGCCCTTGGGATACGGGCCCGAACCCAAGCCAATGTCGCACAAATATCGATTACTCTGTGGAGACGATTGGGACGACATACCACCAGATCACTCTGCCGACAGGAAGTGACACCGTTCTCGCGACTCCAACAACCGCGCCCGTGATGGTCTTCTGGGCCGCGGTCGCGGAGGATGGCGGGCAACTCGTCACAGGCGAGGGCGTGTTTGCTCAGACCTCGACCTTGAGACCCGATACCAATTTCGTCGGTTTCCAGCAACGTGTAACATCGCAGTCAACCACGGCTTGCACGCTCCGCTTTCGACAGGCCTCGAGCGGCGTGGTTCCCAGATTCGAGACGGCATCTGAGGATGTCTGTCGGGGCCCGCTCGGCGGAGGAAGCATAGCGCCTGCGCCACGGATCACGAGTCGGACTCAGTAACGGCGCGGTAGGTGATCGCAGATCGACGGGGGACCCTGCTCAGCTGTGGGGTCCCCCGTTTCCTTTAACGCCGTCCTGCGCTCCTGAATCTCGCGCGAGCGGGGAATGGTACATCACGCCAGTCGCGGTCACACGGTGAATGCTTGAAACGCCACTACCGCTCCCTAAGGCTGTAACCGTTCTCCTTCGCCCTGTCGCGCGAGGAGGCGCTCGGCAAAGTCGACACGCTCTCCAGCTCGGCGACGCGCCGTTTCAGCTCATCGAGCTCCGCGAGCCTCGCGTGCATGTCTACTGTCTCAGGTGGAACTACATCGCCCCGCCCACGAGCGCACGGAGGACTACCGGGGCTGGCCCGATCGCAGGCTCCACAGCCCGCGCACCGCGAGGATGACGGAGAAGATTGTGGTCACGGCGAGCGCGAGGAGTGTCCAGATGAAGAAGAAGGCGCCGGTTGACCTGCCCTGGCCGAGTCCAATCCCCGTCATGTGAATGACGGGGATGCCCGCCGCAAGGAGCGACAAGACGAGGTTGATGACGTACCCCGATCGTCGTCCGGCGAGCACCAGCGTTGCGCACACCCATCCGGCCAGAACGGCCAACCCAATCATGTTGAGGGGGCCTCCCGGGGCCATCCCGCGGACGATGTCGTCCGCCAGGTGCAACGTCAGGAGGAGGATCGAGAGCAGAGAGGCCACAGTCAACATGACGTGGTTTTTCATTTGATCTTGTCCTTTCTCTCACCGACGTGGGGCTCGCCAAGGGCGCATCTACGGCTGCAACCGCTCTCCTTCGCGCTGTCTCGCGAGGAGGCGCTCGGTGAAGTCGACACGCTCCTCCAGCTCGCCCACGCGGCGCTTCAGCTCGTCGAGCTCGGCGAGGCGCGCCTGCATCTCCTCCGTCTCGGCGGGCGTCTCGCCGCCCATCATATCGCGCATAGAGCGAGGACGATATCCCGGCGGCATGAGCCGCGCCGTCACGATCTTCAGGACGGACACGACCGCGAGGATCGCGGTGACACCGAGCGCCCATTCAGGGATTCCGAGCATCGTCAGGCCCTACTCATGGCCGCACTGGAAGTTTCGGGTTGAAGCATATCACTAGGAGCCTCACGGATGTCGTGAACTCCGCGGATGTGTTTTGGTCTCTCCAATCACGTCCCGGATCGCCTTAACAACCAGTTCCGGTTGGTACAGCTGAATCTCATGGTCGCTCTCGGTCGCGAGGACCAGCTTCCCTACGCTCGACAGGGCGACGAGATCGGCCTCACGCTGGTTCAGCACGTCGTTCGTCCTCCGGCCGCGCCGTAGCACGATCAACGGGAGATCGCCAAGGGCATGCGGCGTCGCGAGACGCAGCTGCCGGAGGCCAACGAACTCCTGGCGCCAGGACTCGGCGGTGATCCACGAATGCGGCATGTCCACTCGCGAGCGCCACAGCCGCTCCGCCCACACTTCAGCGCGCTGGAGCTCCGGCGAGAGCTTGTTATAGGGCGTGTCAACAGCCGTTGGCAGCTCGAGCGGCGGCGGCGGGTTCTTGATGTAGGGGGCGTACACCGACGCGAGCTGGTCGTAAGTGAGTAGAATACCCTGCGTCGATTTCCCGTTGTACAGGTACTCCGCATCCTCTTCCGGCGTGGCGTCGACCAGTACGAGGCCGGCGACCTCGTCTGGATAGCGCCGCTGATACGCCCGCGCGTACATCCCGCCGATCGAGTGTCCGACCAGCACATATGGCGGCGCCACGCCGGCCGCCCGGAGCAGCCGGTGGAGGTCGTCCATCGTCTCCTCAACGGTGTTTTCAGCCGGGCCGCGGTCGCTCCAGGCGAAGCCCGCGCGGTCGTAGCTGCAGATACGCGTGAACGCCGAGACCTTGTCTTGCACAAGCGCCCATTCGATCGAGAAGCTGCTGCTGCCGCTCTCGGTGATGATTGTGGGCGAGCCGGATCCCGTGCAGTGGATGTGCAGCCGGCGGCCGCCGATATCGACGAGGCGGCCAAGAGGAGGTGGTGTGGTAGCTGAATCCTGCGCGCGCAGAACGGCTGCACCGGTTAGGAGGAGGGCCACAAGAATCTGCGTTCGCACGATCACTTCACTCGCCGGTAGCTGCCGCCGTCCACGAACCGCAGCTCTCCGACCGATCCGTCCGGATCGATCGCAAACGCCACATACGCCGGATCCCAGAACGGATCGGGCCACGTCACCCGAAACACGTCGTACTGCCAGTGCTCGAGCTGGCCTTTCGCGGTGCCCGCCTGGATCGTCAAGCGCCCGTCGCTGATGCCCACGGTCGCGGTGCCGAACAGGCTGTCCGCGTACGCGCCGGTGTAGCGATCGAGGGCCAGGGTGGGATGCGTGCCGGAGATGCGCTTGCTCTCCTCCGCCTGCCGCAGCGCGCGCGCGCTATCCGCGAGGCTCCGGTAGAGCGCGCGCATCTCGCTACTCCAGTCGTGTGCGGGCGACTGCGGGCCGATGAACCGGTCGAACACCGTGTACATCAGGGCGTGGCGCAGCTCGGAGTGATCGAGGTTCGTGAAAATCGCGAGGCCGACGCGGCGGTCGGGGATCAGGCCGACGATCGCCGAGCGCCCTTCGATCGAGCCGGTGTGATAGGCGATGAATTCGCCGCGATAGTCCTGCAGAAACCAGCCCATGCCATACGCCTGGAAGTGGTACGCCATGAGTCGCGTCGCGGGATACAGCGAAGTGGCGATCACCTGCTGTGGGCGAAACAGCTGCGCGAAATTCCGCGCGCCGACCAGACGGCGGCCTGCCACTCGGCCGCTGTCGAGGAGAAAGCGGAGCCACTTCCCCATATCCGTGGCGGTCGAGAACGCCGAGCCCGCGGGCGCGATGTCGTCGACGCCCTCGAGGGATGCGGGAAGCACGCGCACCGTGTCGCGCACGATACCGTGTGGCGACGAGACGTCGCCGACGCTCGCGGCCTTGAGCGTAGCGGCGTCGGGATAGCTTTCCGTCATGCCGAGGGGCGCGTAGATACGGTCGCGCATGAGGGATTGCCACGTCGTCCCCGCGGCGCGCGCGGCGATGTCGCCGGCGAGCGCGTAGGTCACGTTGTTGTACTGAAACCGCGTCCGGAAGCTCGAGGTGGACGGCACGAGCCGCAGCCGGTGCGTCATCTTCGGAAAGTCGAGCCCGCTCGTGCCCCACAGGTAGTCGGGATCGCCGAAGCCGACGCGATGCGTGAGCAGATCGCGCACCCTGATCTCGCGCGTGACGTACGGGTCGGCGAACTGCACCTCGGGCTCGTATTTCGTCACCGGATCGTCGAAGGACACAAGCCCTGAGTCGGCGAGCATCGCCACGAGCATGGCGGTGAAGGCCTTCGTGGTCGACATGTTGCCGAAGCGCGTGTGTACCGTCACGGGCTCCGGCTTGCCCAGCTCCCGCACACCGTAGCCCTTGATGAAGACGACGGAATCGTCTTTGACGACCACGATCGCGAGGCCCGGGACGCGCCAATCGGTCATGGCCTTGCTGACGTACGCGTCAAGCCCGGTGAGGGGCCGCTGTTGCGCAAAGACGAGCAGAATGGAGAGAATATTCATGGCGACAAAAAGTCGCCTTCGTATTGGAGATTGGTAAGAGTGAGCGAGTGTTTGGAGAAACCGGCTCCCCGTCGTGGACGTAGGACGCGAAACCATGCACCTGCTAGCCACCGCTTCCGACATGATCGACCGCGCCGAGGTTCTCGCGCGCCTGCGCGTGCCATTGGTGGTGCACATCACCGCCGGGGCGCTCGGTCTCATCTCCGGCTATGTGGCGCTGTACGCCGCGAAGGGCGGAACCGTACACCGCAAAGGTGGCATGGTGTTCGTCTATGCGATGGTGACGATGGCCGTCTTTGGCGCCGTCATCGCCATGGCCGAAGGTGAGCGCGCCACGCTGATCGCCGCGTGTCTCGCCGCCTACCTGGTGATCACAGGTCTGAGCACGCTGCGGCCTGCCACGGTACAATCGTGGCGGTTCGATGCGGTTGCGCTGCTCGTGGGGTTTGCGATTGCGGTGGCGAGTCTCGCATTTGCTCGCGCCGCATTGCTGAATCCGACGAGGTCCGGCAGCCCGGACGCCGTTGGACTCGGCGTGTTTGGCACCGTCGCGCTG
>Ga0209131_1002678_pt1 | contig 12053 bp, 11 predicted proteins | sample GraSoi_2013_40cm_FD_185826 | JGI IMG/M metagenome (GOLD analysis project Ga0209131, IMG submission 185826) | Grasslands soil microbial communities from the Angelo Coastal Reserve, California, USA - Sample 9_17_2013_40cm (SPAdes) (version 2) | ecosystem: Environmental > Terrestrial > Soil >...
AAAATAGAATCCGTAACACTGCGTGAAATTCACATGCCGCTCGTGCATTTTTTTGAAACGAGCTTTGGCCGCGTTTATAGCCGCCGGATCCTGTTGGTCAGTGTCGAGGCTGATGGAGTGCGCGGATGGGGCGAGTGCGTCGCCGGGGAAGATCCGTTCTACAGCCCGGAATGGACTGAAACCGCGTGGCCAACCATCAAGCGGTACCTGGCGCCGCTGCTGTTGCAGAGCGAGTTGGATGCCGGCCGGGATTGTACAGCGCGATTTGCCCGAGTTCGCGGCCACAGGATGGCGAAAGCCGCGCTCGAAAACGCAGTGTGGGACGCGGAGGCTCGGCAGAAACAACAACCGCTCTGGAAATTGTTGGGAGGAATGCGGCGCGAGATTGCGTGCGGCGTTTCGATTGGAATACAGGACTCGCCGGAACAACTTCTGCAGAAGGTCGAAACTGAGTTGGCGGCTGGATACCGGCGGATCAAGATCAAAGTGAAGCCGGGATGGGATCTGAATGTGTTGGAAAAGATCCGCGCTCGATGGGCGGATATTGTCCTCAGCGTGGATGCGAATTCGGCGTACACGCTCGATCAGGTTGAGCACCTGCGCAAATTCGATGCCTTCAACCTGCTCATGATCGAGCAGCCATTGTGGAATGACGAAGTCTATCTTCATTCCCGGCTGCAGAAGGCCATCCAGACCTCGATCTGTCTGGATGAATCAATTCTTAATGCGCGAGATGCCGATTTTGCTCTCGAAATGGGGGCTTGCCGGATCATCAATATTAAAGTGGGTCGCGTGGGCGGCTTCACTGAGGCGAAGAAAATCCACGATGTCGCGCTGCGGCACAATGTTCCGGTGTGGTGCGGCGGGATGCTGGAATCAGGAGTGGGACGCGGGCACAATATCGCATTGTCGACGCTCGAGAATTTCCGATTGCCGGGAGATGTGTCGGCATCGAAGCGTTATTGGAAAGAGGACATCATCGAACCCGAAGTGGAAGTCCGCAGCGATGGAATGATCGCCGTCAGCGACGCGCCCGGAACGGGCTACCAGGTGCGCGAGGATCTGGTGCGGAAATTCACCGTGCGCGAAGAAACGTTTCGCGCCGGGAAGTAAGCGGGACCCGGTTTTCCCGTAGAGACGGGGCATTCCCCTGTTCTACATTGGCGTCCACGGAAGCTTCTTCCTTCTTCAGCAGTTCCACAGCCTGAGCGAACGTCAGGTCCGAGGGGACCCGCTTGAAACCGGTGAAGGTCTCCGTTGAACTGATGGAAAGATTCTTGAACAGCAGGATCTTGCCGGTGAAACTCACGCTCATACTCGAAATTTCCCAGAGATTGTCGCCGAGCTCCTGTTGCTGAACTGTGAAGCGGCCGCCCTGATCAAGGTGTCCGAGAATTCCCCAGCCGAAGCCGACTTCCTTGAATAGCGTGCCGTCGATGCTGGCGAGGCGGTAGTGGGCGGCATCTATCAGCACGTAACCCTGCATACCGGTCAACACCTCTTCTACGTGGGATGGCGGTTGGTAGTGAGGATTGGGCCGGAACTTCAGCTTGACCAGAAGCTCGCCAGCGCGGCCAATGCCTTCCGAGCCCTGTTCTTCTCCGGCGTACTCAAACAGGAAGGCATCGGGAAGCGAGCGCACGATGCGGAGAGTACGATCGGCGTCGGTACGTTCCTGTTCACGTTTCTTTTTTAATTCTTCGGGATGCTGGATGAAACGTTCGACGCGTGCCTCTTCTGCGCGGCGCTGTTCGGGAGTCAAAGCTTTACCGTTGTAGGCGATCACCAATCCGGCAGTAGCCTCTCTGGTCTCGACATAGAGTCTGGTGGTGGATCCCTGAGACGTGGTCTTGGTGCCGCGAAACAGGAAGCGGGCGCTGTCGTCACTGGCCGCCTTGATTTCGTTCTGCACGGCTTTGCGCACCAGTTCCGCCGGATCGCGATACGACGAAACGGTGGCTGGCTGCCCGGCAAAACCGATCCCGGCGAGCAGCAGAACCCAGAGGCCCGCGATGGAATGGGCGACGGAATTGCGCAAACTAGAGCTGACGACCGCTATCACTCGATCGAGCACGTTAACCCCGTTTTGACATGGTAGCAAAACCGCGGGGTGAAGCGGCGCTTCCGGCTGCTGCTGTAAGCTCATGAGGGAGAATGATTTCGGGTCATTGCTCTGAGCTGTAAGCGGGCGGATGATTTACAATCGGTTCATTCGCGGCGAACAGAGCGCGAGGAGATGGAGGCTAAAGCATGGATGCTCCGAAGAGCGGAGAATTTGCCCACATCGGCAAGTCGGTCGTCATTAAGGGAGAGGTGTCGGGTTCCGAAGACTTGTACGTAGATGGCAGCGTCGATGGAAAAATTGAGCTCCGCAACCACAGCCTGACAGTCGGGCCGAACGGCAACGTCAAGGCCGACGTGACCGCCAAGGCAGTGGTGATTCAGGGTAAGTTGGATGGGACCGTGAATGCCTCTGATCGGGTGGAATTGCGAAAGGCTGCGGTGGTGAACGGGGATGTGACCACGCAGCGCATTGCCATTGAAGAGGGCGCCTTCCTGAAAGGAAAGGTTGATATTCAGAAAGAGGCCGGAAAGGCAGCGGGGCTCGCGTCTTCGTAAACAATTGCGCGCGCAGCTCGCGGCCTGGCGCAGATATCAATGGCGTCTGTTTCTGACAACGTAATGAAATTCTTTCGGAGTTCTTCGAACCAGACCGCGGGTCCCGCGGTCCCGCAGAAGATAACCCGCCGCTCGAGCGGCATGGGAGAGATTTCCCGTCTGCTGAATTCGCAGGAGTCGCTTTGTGTGCTTGATCTGGGTTCGACGTCGGCCAACAACATCCGCTTTTTCACCAGCAAGGGGCACAAGAATTACAGCGAAGATCTGTTGCGATCGTCGCTCGAACCCGCATTGCGCGTTCAGGACGCCGACGGAAACTCGGTAGTGGATAGCAAGAAGTTCCTCGACGACAATCTGCTATACGCGAGCGCGCAGTTCGACGTAGTGCTGTGCTGGAATCTGCCGGATTACATGGAAGAGAGCCTGGTGAAACCGACCATCGACCGGTTGTGGTCAGTAATGAAGCCTGGCGGATTACTGCTGGCATTCTTTCACACGCGTGACGCAGGACCGGACACGACCTGCTATCGCTATCATGTTACCGACACTGACATGCTTGAGATACAAGAGGTGAAGCTGGCACTGCCCGGCCGTCCCAAGTCCGAAAAGCAATCCCCACGCCTGCAGCGCGTGTTCAACAACCGGCACATTGAAAATCTGTTTCGGGATTTCGCTTCGATCAAGTTCTTTCTGGCTCGCGATGCTATCAGGGAAGTACTGGTGGTGCGCTGAATTCGGGTATCCCCACCCTCACCCTCGATAGAGTTATAGGCTAAAACAACCAATAGTTATGGGTTCAAAGGAGTTGAAGTCAAAATCTAGGCAACAGAGGCATTAGTGGGCGAAACTTGGGTCTTTGCTGCTTGGACTTAGCTGCAACTTACGAAGTCGCAAAACAATGTAGGTGTTAAAAGAATTTACAACCAAATTATTGCTATGGGCGCATTGGGCTATGGTTACATTGTAACTCCCGATGTCAACTAATTGTTATTTCAGGTTGGACGTACAGATCAGACAAGTCTTCACATGAGCCAGGCGTGCTTTGTGAGCTTGCTGATAGGCTTCCATTTCTTCTTTTTGATGCTTCCGCTTTGCCTTGTCCGAAAGCTTCGGCTTCACTTCATTGCGGTACAGAAAAGAAGTCCAGGTCGCGTGGGCACGGTTCTCACGCTCTTTGAGTTCTTTGTATTTGGGGCAATCGGGCTCAGGCATAGGGCGATGATAGTTGAAACGGGCCGGGTCGGTGGTGGCGCCGAGACGCGGCTAGCCGAGTCTCTACGACGAAGTTTGCTCCACCGGCACAGCGTGGGGCTTTCCTGTTTTCGACAAACTCTTGATAGGATATAGAGTCAGGCATCGGTTCCGCGCGACGTTTTCCCGCCAACCCCGCCAGGTCCGGAAGGAAGCAACGGTAACGGGCTCTTTCGTGTGCAGTGGAGCGCCGGTGCCTGACTTTTTGTTTGCTGGTTGCGCGAGGCTGGCGGTGGAAGTGGGGGCCTCGGCCGTTTAGTTTTGCGGTGACCGGGCGGGGACGCCCGGCTCTCCACTGGTAACGGACCTGGGATCATGACCAAACGTCTTTATTACGACAATTCTGAAATTCACGAATTCGATTCTGTCGTCGAAGGCGTCGCGCCGCCCTCGGCTGACGAATCGCGTCCGGCGGTGATCCTGCGGGAGACCGCGTTCTACCCAACCAGCGGCGGCCAGGTCCACGACACTGGATGGCTGACGCTTGAAGGGGCCGAGCGCCTGCGGGTTACGGAAGTCGCGGATGCGGAAGACGGCAGGATTCTCCACTACCTCGAAGCGCCGCCGAGGTTGCCGGTTGCGGGCGTCAGGGTGCGCGGCAGCATCGATCCGGAACGCCGCCGTGATCACATGCAGCAACACTCCGGACAGCACGTTCTCTGGCAGCTTTTGTCGAGCTTTACGGGATGCCGACCGTCTCGTTCCACATGGGCGAAGACTATTGCTCGATTGATCTGGCGACGCCGTCGGTAAGCTCTGAGCAGATTGCCGGGGCCGAGAAGCGAGCAAATCAAGTTGTGTTTGAGAACCGTCCTGTGACGATTCGCTATGTTTCGCGGGCGGAAGCGGAGAAGCTTGGGCTGCGTAAACTGCCTCCCGTGGAGCATGACGAGCTGCGCCTGGTCGACTTCGGGGATTTCGATCTGACGGCGTGTGGAGGAACTCACGTCGGCGCAAGCGGCCAGATTGGTTCGATTCTGCTGCGGAAAAGCGAGAAGGTGCGGCAGGGAACGCGGGTAGAGTTTGTCTGTGGCGGTCGAGCAGTTCGCATGGCGCGGCGCGACTATAACGCGCTCAGTGAGGCGGCCGCACTATTCTCGGCGAAGCTCGGGGATGTGCCGGAGCAGATCCGCAAGAGTGCCGAAGAAAACAAGACGTTGGGCAAGCAGCGGGACGAGGCGCTCGACCAACTTGCCGAGCTTACGGCTTTAGCCGCGCTTCATAGTCAACCGGAGGCGAACGGGCGGAAGATCATCGTGCGGGCTTTTTCTGGTCGCGACATTAGTTTTGTGAAGCTCTTCGCACAGAAAGCGACCCGAACGGCGACGCCAGCAGTTGCGCTGGTGGCGAGCACCGTGGGTACGCCGGGTGTGATTTTCGCGCAGACTCCCGGCGGCGCTGCTGATATGGGGGCGTTACTCAAGCAGGTCTTGTCGTCCGTCGGAGGGCGCGGGGGTGGAAGCCGCGACTTCGCGCAGGGTGGAGTCCCGGCGGGCTGCAATGTCGAGCAGATTTTGCAGCAGGCGGCGGGTACAATCGGAAGCTGATCCCGTACCGCGCACCATTTTTCGAAGAAAGTCATTGGGTGGAGGGACAGCGTCTGGCCCGCGGCAGTTTGGCGGCCGGGCGGGGACGCCAGGCTCTCCACGAGCAAGGTCATTCGATGCTGGAACCGCGGCTGATACTCGTCAATCTTCTGATCAAGCTGGGCGTGGCCGCGGCCGTGTCGAGCGCGCTGGTACGCTCCAAAGAATTCAAGAGTCTGATCTTTCGGGAGCAGCGCGAGACCCGCCACAAAATTTATCTGGCACTGTGGATGGCGGTCCCCATCGCACTCGGCGTCTGGATACGATGTAGCGTCAAAAGCTTCATCGCCGGCGACCTGTCGCTCGAAACGGCGCTGCTGCTGGGCGTGATGGGTGGGCGCCTGTCGGGAGGGCTGGGCGGAGCATTGATATCGCTGCCCGCGGCGTTTTACGGCGAGTGGGCCAGCTTGCCGTTGAATGTGCTTGCCGGCATTATCGCCGGACAGCTGCGCCGGGTTGCGCCCGAACAGGAAGATATCTGGTCATTCTCGCCGTTCATTGACCTTAGTCTCTATCGCTGGATTCGCCGCAACCTGCCGCGTCCGCGCGTTTTTGATTGGCAGATCGCTTTTTTTGTAACCATTGTGGGCTTGCGTTTTCTGCAGACGGAAATGTGGCGCTTCTGGCCGAACTCCATCTTCAGCCTGGAAAGCCCGGGCCTGTGGACGGGGGGTGCCGGCGGAACTCCGAACGGGTATCTGGTGGAGAGCGCAATCTACCTGACGGTGGTGATGGTGGTGGGCACGGAACTCAAAATCTTCAACAGCGTCCGTATCCAGATCAAGCTGGAAGAGCAGGAACGGCTGCTGCTGCAGGCGCGCATGGCGGCGTTGCAGAATCAAATCAACCCGCACTTCCTGTTCAATACGCTGAATTCCATTTCGTCGCTGGTGCGCTTCGATCCCGATACGGCGCGGGAGATGATCCTGAAACTCGCTACCATCCTTCGCCGCCTGCTGCACAGTACGGATTCGTTCGTCCCGCTGCGCGAGGAAGTGGAGTTCATCGACAATTATCTCGACATTGAAGTAGTGCGCTTTGGACGGGACAAGCTCAAGGTCATCAAGGATCTCGACCCGGCGTCTCTCGAAGCCATGGTGCCGAGCATGTTGCTGCAGCCGCTGGTCGAAAACTGCATCAAACACGGACTTTCTCCGAAGGTCGAGGGCGGCAGCATTACGCTGCGCAGTCGCGTGATTAAGTCTCGGCTGGTGGTCGAGGTGGAGGATGACGGCGTAGGGATGGGGGCGGCGCAATTGCTCGAGCGCCCGGATGGTTTTGGGGGGATCGGCATCGGCATGGCCAATGTCGCGGAACGCCTGAAAGTGCTCTACGAAGATACGGCCAAGATGATGATCGAGAACCGCGAAGGCGGCGGCACGTTGATCCGGCTGCGGCTGCCTATTCTACCGAATCCGGAAGAGCTTATGACGACCTCCGCGATTGCTCCAGCACCTTTCGGTAAAAGTCTTCGTAAAGCGGAATAATTTTGCTGGAACAGTATTTTTCCTTGGCGCCGGCTCGCGCGCGTTTTCCCATAGCCCGCAGGGCCGATTCGTTGCTCAGTAGATCGATGGCGTAACCCGCCATGGTTTCCACGTCGCCGACGTCGGCCATAAATCCGTTTACCCCGTGCTCGATCACTTCGGGCACTCCGCCGGTGCGGGTGGTGATCGGGACAACTTCACAGGCCATTCCTTCCAGTGCCGCGAGTCCGAATGATTCCAGTTCGCTGGGCATCAACATCACGTCTGAGATGGCCAGTTTTTCGCGAATCTGATCCTGTTTCCCAAGAAACAGCACGTGCTCGTGGATACCTTTTTGTACAGCCAGCCACTCTGCCTGGGAACGATCCGGCCCGTCGCCAATCAGCAAGAGCTTGGAGGGGACTTTCTTGTGGACACGATCGAAGATCTCGATCACATCGAGAACGCGTTTCACTGGGCGGAAGTTGGAAAGGTGCACGAGCAGCCGCTCGTCATTGGAGACATATTCGGAGCGTGTTTCCAGCCATTCCGGCTTGCGGAGATACTCGTCGCAGTTTACGAAGTTAGGGATGACTTCGATGTGGTTCTTGATGTCGAAAATGCTGATGGTGCGGTTGCGCAAATACTGCGAGATTGCGGTCACGCCGTCACTCTGCTCGATGGAAAAACGCGTAATCGGAAGATAGGATCGGTCGAGCCCGACCAGAGTGATGTCCGTGCCGTGCAGGGTGGTGACAAACGGCAAATTCTTGCGGGGCGGAGTTGCCGCGAGCATTTGCTTCGCCAGCATCGCGCTTACCGAGTGCGGGATCGCGTAGTGGACGTGCAGCAGATCGAGTTCGTAGAGCTGCGAGACCTCCGCCATCCGCGTCGCCAGCGCGAGATCGTACGGAGGATATTCAAACAGCGGATAGCGCGTGACCTCGACCTCATGATAATGAATATTGGGTTCCGGCCCGGTCAGGCGAATGGGCTGCGAATAGGAGATGAAATGAATCTCGTGGCCCCGGCGAGCGAGTTCAAGGCCCAGCTCTGTGGCGACAACGCCGCTGCCGCCGTAGGTTGGATAGCAGGTTATACCAATCTTCATGCGCCTCCCACGATACCATTATTGGATTCGCCGGAAGGGCGGGGGATGCAGTAGGAGGAGTGATCAACTTAGGGTGGAGGAACGGGTGCCTTGCCCCTCGAGTTTTGGGTCGCCGGGCGGGGACGCCCGGCTCTCCATTGGTACGATTTACGAAGTCGACCGTTAGTCCTTGCTTGGCTTCTTTGGCGTCAGATCGCACGCCTGTCTGACTCGATCCAGATTCAGGCCGCCGGGAGAAAACTCCGCGATCTGCCGGCCGCTCCGGGTTGGCAGTTCCACGTTGAAAACCTGGGCGCCGATCAGACCCCGAACGGTGCCTTTGTCCATGGAGAGAAAATGGCCGCGCATCCAGTTCCAGCCCTTGAAGTAGTGGGAGTCGTCAATGCGGACCATCACTTCCAACTGGGGCTGTCCCCAGAAGCCGGGGCGATTCGGTCGAGGCAGTCTGACTCCGGGGTTGAAGTCCGCCAGCTTGAGTTTGCCGTTACTGCAAAACAGAACCACTCTCGGTCTGTAGTCCGGGTCTTCGCGAAAATAATTATCCGACTGAAGCTCAAAGCGCACATCGTTCGCGCCCGTCATTTTGTCGGTGGAGTGGAACTCCAGCCATTTCCCGCCGGCGGTGACACCGTCCGATTCGCCCTGGTACGGGCTCATGGTGCCGCGCTGGGCGCTAGCCAATGCTGCTGCGCCAACCACAAAGAATAAAAGACCGGCTCTCGCCGACCCGGAACCGATTGCCGCACGAAATAAGCGCGATGCTTTTCGAGATACTCTTCCCGATACTTTCCCCGATACTCTCAAGGTCTCCTCCAGACAAGTGACTCCTGCATGTTATTGAACCCCGAAGCTGCCGAAAAGTTGTAAGCGATGTTCTTAAGCCTGAAAAGCATTGCTTCGGACAACAGAATGTTTCCAGGCGCATAATCAGAAGAGAGTATCGGCGCCGACAAGCACAAGACTGTCTTCAGGAGCCTTCTTGGTATGAATAGAGTCGAGCAAGACTGGCCTGCCTTGCCTCTGGACGAATGGGAAGCCACCTATCGGACGCTGCACATGTGGAGCCAGATCGTCGGCAAAATCCGCTTGGGGCTCACCCCGCTGGTGAACCATTGGTGGAATACCGCGCTCTATGTGAATACGCGAGGTTTAACGACCTCACCAATTCCATACCATGGAGGCACGTTTGAAATTCAGTTCGATTTTGTTCACCATCGACTGGAGCTGCGGACGGCACGGGGCAGAGCCCCGTCACTACACATGCCTTCTGCTGGCATATCCGACGGTGAGTATGCGTTGACGCTTTCGCCGAAATCGGTTGCAGCCTTTTATCGAGAGCTGCTTTCGTTGTTGCGGGGGGCTGGCATCGACATTCAAATTAATCCGAAGCCGCAGGAAGTTCCCAACCCGATTCCTCTGGATCAGGATGACACTCACGGATCGTATGACCCGGAGTATGCCAATCGTCTCTGGCGTATTCTGGTGTCAGCCGAGATTGTGCTGCAAGAGTTTCGCGCGCGGTTCATTGGCAAGGTGAGCCCGGTCCACTTTTTTTGGGGCAGCTTCGATTTGTGTTGCACGCGCTTCAGCGGACGACGCGCTCCTCCGCGAAAGGGCATTATCACATCAGAAGCCTACTCGCACGAATGCAGCAGCGTCGGCTGGTGGCCGGGTGGCGGAGACGTGCCGGGACCGGCGTTTTACGCTTACACGGCTCCTGAACCGGAGGGATGTGGCGAGCAACCGGTTCGGCCGCCGGGTGTGTTGTATCCGAGCAAGCTACATGAGTTCTTGCTGATGTATGAGGATGTGCGCCGCTCGACGTCTCCACGGGACGAAATACTGGAGTTCGCGCAGAGCACTTATGAAGCCGGGGCGAATCTTGCGGGATGGGACCGCGCAGCTCTCGAACGAAAACCGCCATCTTGAGCAACTTTCCGACGAATCCCGCCGCATTCAACTCATTGGCGCGGACCCCGGCCTTGTCGCGGTCAACTGATATATTCTCTTCAATGGCTAACCGCCCGCCCGGATGGCGAAACTGGCAGACGCACGGGACTTAAAATCCCGGGTCCGTAACAGGACGTGACGGTTCGATTCCGTCTCCGGGCACCACTTCATTCCAATCGTTGCTGCCACCGCTTCTCGCTCGGGGCGTGCGTGAGGCTGATTTTTATCTTTCCGAAACAGGGGAATTTCCACCCGCACCTGCAACTTCGCCAGAACGGGGCAGAGCTCCTTCACCACACAAGGATGCGAGTTCCGGGACCTGTCGGTCTCGGGACTCGCTCTCGTTTGCAGATGGTAGTAGCTTGCGTACGTCCCCCGTGCCGCCTCATTGGGTGGTGAACGGGATGTAGCCGTAGCTCAACTGGTTCCCACCGATATCGTACAAGTACGCCTGGTAGCCGATCTCAAAGTAGTACTGCGTGCCGCCTCCGGTCAGGTTCGAGTTGGGTTGCAGCGTGACTGTCTTGAAGTCCGCGGAGAAGGTAATGGTCGCGGGCACTGCGTTGTTCGAAGCATCGCGCAGCGTGAAGCTGGTGTTCGCGTCGAACGACGCCGGACCCATAGCCTTGCTAAACACGGCCTGGAGCACGGCGTTCACGGGAACATTCGTCAGTCCATACGTGGGGTATGTCGAAACCACCGTGGGCGTGACCAGATCAGTACCCGTTCCCGTGGTAAACGACTTTGACGGGAAGGCGGACTGATTGTTGCCGGTAATGTCCTTCACTCCCGTTACGTTGATTGTGTACACCGTGCCGGTGGCCAGCGGCGCCATGGGGCGCAATTGGATGCCCCGGTCGCCGTCGTACAGCGTGGCGGTGGTTGGAATGACCGAACTGCCCTGTTTCAACGTCACGCCTCCGATGGATGCGCCGGAGATGAGTTCGTTGAACATGATTTGCACGGGCGCGTTGATGCCCACTCCCGTGGAGCCGCTCGGAGGACTCACTAGCTGCACCGCCGGCCCCGTGGTATCGGTTCCGGTTCCGGTGTAGAAGCCGATGCAGAAGTTATTCTGCGCGTTCCCAGAGAGGTCCGTCATGTAGTAGCTGCACATCTGGAACTGATGGCTGGCCCCCAGGTTTGCCGTTGGAGTCAGGATGACCGTGGTTAGGTCCGCACTGAAGCTGACGGTGAAAGCCACATAGCCGCCTAAGGTGTAGTCATAGAGGTACACGTACTGTGTACCCGCTGGATTGACGGAGCCTTGATCCATCGGCTTGTCGAACTGCATGGCGAAGGCAGCATTGGTGCCTACCACCTGGCCGTTGTCGACGCTGCTATGGACGACAGAGGGTGGCCTGAAATCGGGGCCTGCCATAGTGTTGAACTGTGTGGTCTTGTTGGCGACGACCACCCCGGCTTCGCTGGTGACGCCGCTGATGGCGATCGTCATCGTCGTGCTGGAGGGCAGTGGAGCCTGCGGAATAATCATGGTGCGGGTGTAATCGCTCGAGAAGCTAATGCTCGACGGCACCTCAGTGACCGAGCCGCCACTCAACTGGATCGAACTGCCGGTGACCGACACCGGATTGATGGCCTTGTTGAAGTTCACGCTGACGCCGGCGTTGGTCCCGATGTTGGCGGACGTGTCCGGAGGAGCGACCGACGAGATGGTGGGCGCGGCATTGTCGACCGCTGTCCCAGCGGTGAAGTTATAGGCGTAAGCCTGCACGGGCACGCCGACGTTGTTGGTCACGAGATTATTGGGGCTGATATACACCTGGTATTGCGAGTTTGCCACCAGGTTGGTCGTGGGAGCGATGTTGATCACCTGAGTGCCGACCAGCGAGACCGTCGGAGTCAGGTAGGTTCCGGTGCTGTACTGGTAGAGGGTCACGTTTGTGTTGTTGATCGTGCCGGCCGCCAGTGCCTTGGGAAATCGAGAAAGCTGCAAAAATTTGCAACCGCTGCGCTAAATTTCGGATCTCGCCGCCCGGGTCATTAGTTCTTCGATGGCCTGTTGCGGCGACTTCCCGTTTTCGAGAATGGCAAACATCTGTTCGGTGA
>Ga0209131_1002679_pt1 | contig 12046 bp, 9 predicted proteins | sample GraSoi_2013_40cm_FD_185826 | JGI IMG/M metagenome (GOLD analysis project Ga0209131, IMG submission 185826) | Grasslands soil microbial communities from the Angelo Coastal Reserve, California, USA - Sample 9_17_2013_40cm (SPAdes) (version 2) | ecosystem: Environmental > Terrestrial > Soil >...
ACCCGGTACGGTGGCACCCATTAATGGGAAGCCTGCTGTTCTCGTTCCGGGTACCTACGGCGCCGCGAACCGGTACCCGTTCAACGGGAACGGCCCGGGCCTGTCTCTGTACGGCAACGGCCGGGGATGCAACACGAGCACCGGCTCGTTCACCATCATTGACGCTGTCTTCGGTCCCCCGGGCTATGTGAAGAAGTTCGACGCAACTTTCGTGCAGCACTGTGAGGGAGGGACCTCAGCGGCGAGTGGTCAGGTCCACATCTCGAACCCGCCAGCAGGTTAGCAACCGCCGTATCCCTACAATCAGTCGCCGTACCCGTATTATCCGCCGCCCATGGATCCCCTCTGGCGAGCAGCCGACGTAGATGGTGGTGGCACCGTCACCTGCAACACCCCCGCTGCAGGCGCACGGTGGTGTCTTCCCCCGGTTGGACCTTCAACCGGTACTGTCGGCCGAGATACCGATAACTCTCGCCGCTCACGTACAAGCGCCCTGGCGCATCAGCTGGATAGTCGGCGAAATACCGCTGCTGGCGCACAATCCACCGCGCCCGTTTGCGGATGATGGCGGCGATAAGATCTGCAGCCGCATCGAGTGGCGCCCGGACCTGGACGTGCTGATGGAACAAACGACCGGCACGTCGGTCGGTGACCGCAATTACTGGTCGCCCACGACCGCCGCTGAGTGGGCTCGTCAGGGCGTCCGCCTGCTCGCTCCCTACCGCAGTGCCAAACGCGACCCGCACCCGCGCTGGAGTGCGCGGTTGAGCCGGGTGCGCTACCGTATTGACATCGTCTTTGGCCAGCTCGTGGACCGTTGCGCCCTCAAGCGCGTGTGGGCACGCGATCTGTGGCATCTCAGCAACCGCTTGCTGCGCAAGGTACTCATACATACGCTGGCTGTCCTACTTACGGTCGACCTTGGCAACCCACCCTTGCACCTTGCTCGGGTGGTTACCTCATGAAAACTCGCACATCGGGTTAACTACAAGGTGAGAGGAGCGAGTGTGGTGGGTCTATATGCATGCGGTTACACGGCAGTCACTATGCAAGGCGGCTATGAGTGCCATAAAAGGGCGGAATGTGCCGGGGCCACCTACCGTGCCTCCAATTTGCGCACGGCTCTTCATGCCCGCTCCTCGCTCTCGTGCGAGCCGGCCGGATGCTGGGATGTGTGGCAAACGGCGTCGCTGCGGCGCCGTCGGTGAGGGAGAGCTTGAGTACGTGCCTTGCGGGCAGGGCGCCGGCCACGGCGACAGCAGTGGGTATTGATATGGGCGGGCGCCTCGCCATCCGCAGCACCCGTCCACACTCGAAAATCACCGCGGGGAACGACTTCTCCCGCGGCGCTCCGCGAATTCCGGTCTAGGCGAGCTACACGTCATGCACCATCTGTGTGAAGAGCGCTTGCTTCTCCTCATCGGACATCTGCATGTCGGGATGGACTTGCTCCATGTGCTCCTGGACCATTGGCATCAATTCTTCGTCGCTCGCGCCTTCCAGGTGTTCGCCGCAGGAACAGTCAATCGCGCGCATGTCATGCCCCTCTCTGGCGGCATTGCCGCCACTCAATCGAACACACGACGGGACGCTTGCTGGCAGCCTGAGGGATACGCGGCGCTCCCTCACGCGGAGTATACCCGCAACGCAACATAACTGGTGTAGGTGCGAGTGCGAGGTCCAGCCCCGCATCAACAATGGCTGCCGGCGCCGCAGGAGAACCAGAACCGCCAGCCGTCGCCCTCCAACACGTAATACGACGTGATGAGCTTCTGCGACGTGCTGCCGTTGTGGTCGAGCGTCATGTTGTCCTGCGCCACGAAGTACGCCTGCCCCTGCGCGTTGAGCTGGATGGCCGATGGCGCGCCAGCAGGCGTGAGCGCGGTGATGCGGCCGACACGCTGCACCTGCTGCTGCATCAAGGCGCCGAACGCGGCGGTGGAGGAGTACTGCGCCGTCACCGCCTGGCCAGTTAGCGCATAGACCGTGTCCCAGTTGCCTTGCGCCGCCGCCGTCACCATGCTCTGGTCATACTGCGTGGCGGCCTGCGCGGGCGTGAGCAACGCCGTGCACGGCGACTTCAGATCGCTGCAGCCCGCTTTCATCTCGTATTGCGGTGACGTCAGCACACACGAGGAGGCAGCCGCGGCAAATAGTATCGGAGTCACCTCCGCATAGTTGAGGCCGGCATACGCCAGCAGCCCGCCCTGCCCGATGTGGACTCCCAGCACCATATTCACCTGCTGTTCGATGCCCGCCCCCGACGCGGGCTTCGCCACCAGCAGCGTGGCGGGTCCACACACCGTCGTCGCCGCGTCGAACGTGGCATCTGGGGAGAGCTGCGACAGCTCCCTGGCCAGCGCGAGCAGCGGCCCAAGCTTCTGCGCTTGCACCACATCCCCGCTGGGCAGCGTGAACGTGAGCGTGCCGGACACTTGCTCTTGTGAGCCCAGCAGCGCCAACACCATGGCCGTTCTGCCTGCGGGGTCAAACCAGCGCGCCACCGTTCTGGGACCGCTGGCAAGCTGCTGGCGCGCGGCAAGCGCTGACGCGCTGCTCTGGGCGGCGACGGCGGACGTGCGCGGGGTCCAGCCGCCCAGCAACAGGGCCAGCGCCAACACGGCCAGTAGAATCGGCAAGGTAGGCCAGCGCTCCAGGCGCGGGCGCCGGCGCGCCAACTCCTGTAGGATCTGGCGCGCCGGGACGCGACGAGGGAGAAGCGGTATGCCGCCGGTGGCGCGTGCGCGCCGGCGAGCGCTGAGGCGCGAATGTGAAGATCTCATCGCATAGTCCTCCTAGGCCAGCCCATCGTGATGCATCAGGATGAGGAGGATTTCATAGGCCATGTCGGTGGTCGGGTTGCCGCTCAGATGCGTGATGTCCTCGACCTGCACGCCGGAGCCAGGCGCCTGCGCGACGGGCTGCGAGATGTTCAGATGCTGCACCGGTGAGCCAGCGGTCGCCTGGAGCGTCTGGCCGACGGCGGGAATGATGTCGGCGATGTTCACATCATGGGCGTCAATCAGCGCCCAGGCGTGGTACTGGTCGCCGATGGTAGAGGCATGGTAGCCGCGCGCGTCTGGCGAGCCACAGGCATCGCAGAGAGAGGCGCCGCCCCAGCGTGGTGTGGACGCCAGGCTGTCGCTTTGCGCGAGCAGCACCAGGTCGCCGAGCGGCAGCGTCTGCGTGCCCGCCACGTGATAGGCGAAGATATCCACGCTCAAGGTCAGCTGCACCGACCCATAGAAGGTGTATACCTGGATGGTATTGGGGATGGGGAAGCGGTTGTGCGCCTGAATATTCGGGCTCTGCGGCGTCAGGTCGACCGCCGCTTGGCTGGTGGGGTCTGGCCCGCCGAGACGGTCCTTCACCGTGTCGAAGATGAACTGTTCGAGCACCGGCAGCACGGAGTGGAAGGCCAGGCTGGTGAAGGGCGAGATGCCGTCGCCAGTGAGGTTGCTCGCGTCGTCTACCCCCCGCTTGACGGTCATCAGCCAGGACCCCTGCTGCACGCCGTTCAGGAAGTATGCCTGGTCCACGAACGGCAGCGCCGCCTCACACACATCGGCGCGCCCATTGGCGTCCGCGTCAGTCTGCGTGGGCGAGTTTGGGCAGCCGGCCAGGAACGTCCGGATGATGGCCGACCCCATGCTGTAGCCCATCAGCGTGACGGGCTTGCCGATGCGTGTGTGGAAGTCCATCACGCGCTTCGCCAGCTCGACCGCGTTGTCGTCGACGCTGCTCTGGCTTATGCACTTCGTGGCACAGTCGGCGGTAGTCGGCCCGGGGCAGTGCGGCGGCGCCGAGGCATCCCGATAGGCGCGGTCGTCCACAAAACAGAAGGTCTCGATGTCGGTGCGCTCGTAGGTGGCATCCAGCGCCTCGAAGAGCGTGGTCCATTCTTCCTGCCGCTGCAGGACGTTGGCGTTTTCATTGATGCCATGCACGAAGAGGATAGGATGGACGACGGACTGCGTCTTCAGCCAGTGGATCGTCGCCGTTGTCGCCGAGCGCACGGTTGCGCCGCTGGTGGGCGCCACGGCGATGGTGTCGGTGCCGGGGTGGGTGCCAATATAGGTGAGGGTGGCCATGCCGGTGCTGTCGCTCTGTACGTCGGCCGTGGACGCGTTGGCGCCGCCGATGGTGAAGCGCAGGGGGAGGTTGGGCATCGGCTGCCGCGAGGCCGCGTCCAGCACCTGCACCGCGATGACCTGCGAGCTGCTCACCGTCCGGATGTCGCCGGCGATGATGCTGTGGGCAGCAAAGGCGGAGGCGCTGCAATCACTTTTCTGGGCGCTGTCGACGGCGCAGATCGTGAGCTGGGCGCCGGCGGTAGGGTTGCAGCTTGGCAGGCCGCAGGCTACGAGGACGGCGGCTGCCACAACGGCGAAGAGAAGTGTCCGCGAGCGTGGATGTGGGCGATGCGATGTCGGGTCCATCGGTGAGGCTCCTTTCGGCCCTTGGTCGAAAGTCCGCGACGCACTATGCCTCCTCGAAAAGAGCTGGTCACGCCGCTAGCACGGCGAGCGCGGCCATTATAGCACGGCAGTTTGCTGTGCAGAAGTGAAGCGCTTCACAGCGCAAGCTTCTCTGTCGTCCTATTTGGCCATCCCACCAGCGCACATCCACCTGAAGTGTTCCGCGTTGTTGTGGGTCACACGTGCCGCTACGCTCCGGACTGGAGGTAGGCGTCCAGGGCGGCGAACGTCGCGCCGGGCTGCTCGATGTGGGGGAGATGGCCGGCAGCGGTCACGAGCGTGAAGCGGGCGTTGGCGAGCGCGCCGGCGAAGGCGCGTCCGTACGCGGGGGTGATGATGCGATCACTGTCGCCCCAGAGCACCAGGGTCGGCACCTGGATCCGTCCCAGACGGCTGAGCAGGGTCGGGTCGTGCATATATGGGTCACCGGCGATGAAACGCAGGGCGGCCATATTGGCGCGCTGGAGCGCCACCTGCTCCGCGGAGAGGGTGGCGGGGTCGACGTAGAAGCGGTCGGCGTCGTGGTAGGCATACTCGGCAACGCCGCGGGCGTCGAGGGCGAAGAAGTCGCGGATCGGTTGTCCTGCGATCTCCACGCCGCCGGTATCGATGAGGACAAGGCCCGTGATGCGGCTGCCCTCGTCGCGCAGGGCCATCTCGCAGGCGATCCATCCACCGAGGGAGGAGCCGACTACTACGACGTCGCGGAGACCTTCATCTTGGAGCAGCTGCAGGTAGGCGCGGGCAAGGTCGGCGACACTGGTGAGCCAGGCGGGACGTTCGGTGCCGTTCCATCCCGGGTGGGTAGGGGTAATGACATGCATGGTAGGGGACAGATGCGTGGCGATGCTCGCCACGGTGGCGGGGCCGCCGCCGCCGTGCAGGACGAGCGCGGTGCGCCCGCTGCCAACCTCGGCGATGGTGACGGGGAGATCGGACTGGTCGGCATGGAGATGGATGGTGCGGGTGATCGCGTTGGTCATGTTAGTGCTCCTTCTCTGGGGATACGCTCTCTGGGGATACGCTGTCTGTGGACGGAGTGGTGGCGTAACGGCTCATCACCTGGGCGCTCGCCGCGGCAGTCAACGGCTGGCCGTTGGCGATCATCGCGCGCAGATCACGGAAGTACTGCACGTACAGATCGGGCGTGAAGGTGTTCAGAAGGACGGCCGGCCGGTCGCCCGGATTGGCGAACGTGTGAGGCACGCCAGGCGGGACCATCACGAGCGTGCCGGCGGGAGCGTCGTACGCTGTGTCCCCAACGGTGAACCGCGCCGTGCCGGCGACCACGTAAAAGCCCTCGTCGTGCCGAGCATGCCGGTGCTGCAGCGGCCCATCCGTGTGGGGAGCGAGGGTGATCTCGCCAAGCCCGAGGCGATGGTCGGTGGTGCGACCGTCTTCGAGGATGCGCATCTGGATGGGTCCCAACTGGATCACCTCGCCGTCCGCTGGGCCTACGACCGAGACCTGCGTCATCTGCTGTCTCCTTTGTGCGAGTGAACTCTCTCGTTGAGAGTGTACTATCACTCTTGTACCACGGATGCGCCAGATGTGCAAGTGCTCTCTCATAATAATGGTGTGGTATCATGAGTGGGAGGAGAATGTGATGCCCGATGTCCAGTGATGGCGGCCCTGGCCGCACGAACCAGAAGACGCGCACGCGCATGGCAATCGTCGACGCCTGCCGCGAGCTCATTCAGGCGGGCGCAGACGTGTCGATGCCCGAGGTTGCGCGGCGCGCGCTGGTCTCGGAGGCGACTGCCTACCGCTACTTCCCCGACCTCGCGAGCCTGGTGAACGAGGCCATCGCCGGCCTGTGGCCCAGCCCGGCCGCGGCGCTCACACCAGTCGCGGGATCAACCGATCCCGTCGAACGCATCGCCTTCGCGTCCGAAGTCTTCCTACGACGTGTGCTTGCCTATCAGGGATCGGTGCGCGCGATGATCGCGGCCACCATCACCCGATCGGAGGTCGCCGCCACGCGCCCGGGCCTCCGATTCGGCTGGATCGAGTATGCGCTTGCTCCGGCGGAGGCTACGCTCGCGCCCGCGGATTCTGAGGCGTTCGTGCGACTCAAGCGCGACCTCGCCGTGGTCATCAGCCCTGAATCGCTCTTCACCCTGACCGACCTCTGCGGACTCAGCCCTGATGACGCCGTCAGGAGTACGGTACGACTGGCGAAAACCATCACGGCGACGGCCCTCAGCCACGGCCCCGCAGATCAGGGGTGACGTGCCCGCCAATCAACCTTCATTCAGTCATGTGCACGCGCCTCCGGTGGACACACGTCAGCCACCCGCGCCAGCGACCAGGGGACGCACGCGCGTTCGCCGAAACCGGCGGGCAGTGTGTGAATGCTACAATGGCCCCATGGGGCTATCACCAAGCACGCACACGAACCGCGAGACGCCGTCCGGGCATGCGAGCGAAGCCGCGGCGCCGCCCATTTTGCGCGCCACGTTGCAGCTGTATCGCCTGTTCGATCTGGCCGACGCGCTCGATGTCACCCGCGCCCGCGCGTGCCTGACGACGGCGCCCGTCTCGCAGCGCGCCGTGATCTCGCAGCGCGCCGTGATTAGCCGCGGCGGCAGCATCGAGATTTCGCAGCTTCCGCTGGCAGTGGAGCTCACCAGCACCACCGTGCCGCTGCGCGAGGCGGCGGGACCGGCACGGTTGGATGCGCGCCTGTACGATCTGGGGATCGTCGCGCTGCGGCTGAACGTGCCGCTGGCGGAGCCGCTCAGCTGGGGCGCGGCCGCCGATCTCATGGCCGGCGTCCAGCCCCCACCCAGCTGGCTGCTGGGCCTCTTCCGCGAGTGGCTGGAGGGCTTGCGGGCCAGCATCGCGCCGGCGCTGCAGCGCCCAAACGCTACCGTGCGAGAAGAGGACTACACCCACTTCGTAGTCGAGCGTCTGGGAGAGGGCATGCCGGCCTCAGACCTGGCACGCCACCCGGCGCTGTTGCAGGCTGCCCTGGGCGAGCGCAAACCATTGAGCGCCGCCGCTGCCGCGCTGGCGACTCCACTGAGCTATTACGACGACGATCTGATCCTGCTCACCTGGAACTCCGCCCTCATCATCGACCCCGACGCCGACGCGCGCGAGGACGCGGCGTTGCTGCTGGAGTTCGCCAATGTACAGCTACTGGCTTTCCGCACCTACGATGCGCGTGTGGATGCCGAGCTGGCCGCCCTCGCGCCGCGTGTCGCACGTATGCGGCCTTTCCTGTGGCCGGTGGCGCTCTCCTCGCGCCGCTTCCTGAGCGAGGTACACAGCCTGATCGCTGACATCACCGATACCAGCGCCCGCGTGGAGAACGCGCTCAAGGTGACCGAAGACGTCTACTGGAACCGCGTCTACACTGCGGCGCTGAACGTGCTGCGCGTGGAGGTCTTCCGCACGGGTGTGTCCGATGGGCTGCGCGTGCTGCGCGAGATGGCCAGTCTGCTGCACGACGAGGCCGAGGCCACCTGGACCTCGCTCCTCGAAGTGTTGGTGGTTGTGCTGATCTTCGTCGAGATCGTCCTTGCCCTGATCGGTCAGCACCATTGAGGCGTCTGGCCGCCGAACGCCGCTGCGGCATGTGGCATGCTCTTGCGTGAGAGCACCCGCCCACAGCCGCACGCATTCATGCCGAGAACTGCATGACCTGTATCAACAGATCGGTCAGGCCCAGGGCAATCAGGCCTGACGCCCTGGCGCCCGCCAGGCTGACCGGCGCCCGTTGAAGGTGATGGGGCAGGCCAAGCGGTTCGCCGAGGCGCCGCTGCATGTCCCAGTAGCGCAGAGTCGCGTCGCCGGCCGCTGTCATGAGCCACGTGCCGGCCTGCGACCAGAGCAGTCCGACAACCTCGCGTGTGTGCCCGCCCAGCGTCGCGACAAGCCAAGCGCTCCCATTGCGCACCTGCCAGATACAGACGCGGGTGTCCTTCTTCCCCGCCCCTGACGCCAACAGGTCGCCACGTGGGCTCCACGCCAGATACCTGATGTCATCCGTGTGGCCGCTCATCGTCGCCAGAGCCTCATTCGAGATGGTATCCCACAGCTGGATCAGGTGATCGGCGCCGCCAGACGCAAGCGTGCGGCCATCTGGAGACCAGGCGAGCGCAGTCACCCCGCCACGCCCATGCGCCTGCCAGATGCTCACCGCAGTGCCCTGGTGATCCCACAGGCGAATTGTGCGATCGGCGCCTCCAGATGCGATGTGCCGGCCGCTGGGCGACCAGTCTAGCGCGGCCACACTGCCGTCATGTCCCCACCACGCCGCCTCAGCGGTGCCGGCAGCAGGTCTCCACAGGCGCACGATGGCATCCACGCCAGCCGACGCGAGTAGCGTGTTGTCAGGCGACCAGGTGAGGGCGAGCACCGGGCCGCTATGCCCATGCAGCGCCGACAGCGGCGTGCCGATAGAGCGCTCCATCTGCCACACGCGTATCCCTTCGTCCCCACCAGCCGACGCCAAGTGGTATCCGTCCGCCGCCCAACAGAGGACACTCGCCGCCGACGTGTGCCCTGGCAGCTCGCATATCAGCGTGAGGTGCGGTGGCGAGACTGGCACGAAAGGCATCTGTGGCACGGGCTCCGGCCGGGTGGCGTCAAGATCGGGCGCGGGAAACTCCGAGATCACGCTCGGCACTGGCGAATGCGGCCCCGCGGCGCTCGCTTGCAGCGCCGCCTGGAGGGCGAACGCAAACATCTCGATGGTTGGGAAGCGATCGGAGGACAGCAGACTCATGGCGCGACCAAGTGTCTGATCGACCTGACGCGAGAGGTCGGGGCGGATCTCGCTGAGCGGGCGGAGCAGCGCCTGTTCTTGCGCCATGATCATCGTGCGCGGCTCCGACTCGGCAAAGGGCGGCCTGCCGGCAAGCAGCAGATAGGCCAGGACGGCGAGCGCATATTGGTCCGACGCCGCCTCCATCTGCCCAAACCGCTGCTCAGGGGCAATGACAGCCCCATATGCGTTGCGCGCTTCCTGGCTCAGCAGGACGCCGTAGAAGTCGCTGACCTGAATCGTTCCGGGCGCGACAAGCAAACAGTTCTCGAGTTTCACCCGCCCATGGACGATCTGGCGCTCGTGGGCACAATAGAGCGCTGCGGCGATCTGCCGCACGATGCCGGCAACCGCCAGCGGAGCCAGGTAGGTCGAGGCGCTCACGAAGCGCGAGAGCGCGCCCTGCTCTTCATAGGGCGAGATGAGGTACAGCATCCCAGGGTGGCTCGTCCACCCCACACCGTAGAGTGGGTGAATGTGGGGATGGCGCAACGCAAGCAGGTGCTCTAGCCGTCGCTCTACCTCTGCGAGTGGTTCGGCCAGCGCTACCCGCAGCACTTTCACGAGCACCATGGAGCGCTCGGCCGCCGGCTGCTCACTGTCGACGGCGAGATAAACGTCGGCGAGCGGGCCACGCCCGAGCAATGTGGTGACGTGCCAACGCTTGATGACGGCGTTTGCCAGCAGGAATCCACACGTGGGCTCTGCGCACACGAGATGTGGCGATATATCCTCCCGCATACTGTGCGGCGTGTACGGGTTCAAGCAGACACGCGCGCCACGATTCTGTTCCACCGGCAGCCACATCCGTTGCTGTGCGCACTATAAACAGGCTACGAGGAATGATTTTGTCGTAATAGAATCCTGGCAAGGAAGTGAGCGCTAGCGTCCCCGGAGCCACTCAGGCAATGAGTCTTCGGACGGCGGTGGTTTGGCGACTGGGAAATCCGGCATACTGTTGCCGTCCTCGCCGCCAACAAACAGGTTGGTGTCGCGCCAGAGGTCTTGCAGCAGCGCTTGATTGACTACCAAGAAGCGCTCCACCTCGTTGAGGGCGTCTCGCAGCAGCTGCGCCTGTTGCTGTGGTGAGACATTTCCTTGTTGCTGCAGGGTCTGGCGTATGCTGTGCACCGCCTGGAGCGCGCCGGTCCATGCCCGCGTCACCTGGCTGATCGTGCCGCGCAGGCGTCCAAACACAAGCCCAAGCTGCCGCTGCAGACGCCCGGCGGAGATTAGCGCGCCGCCAGTTGCGAGCGGGCTGCGTGATGGCGGAACACGTGACGCGCGCCCTTCGCTTAGCTCGTCGAGCACGTACCGCAGTTGATGCGCTTCACCTTCCATCATCTGGTTGATCTGCGCGAGTTGGCTCCAGCGATTAAGCCGATCGATCAAGAGGTTGAGGCTTTGGGCAACTGGAGTGAGTGGGCCCTGGACCTGTGCGCGTATACCTAGATTCCCTCGCGCCAGCTGGGCATGCACCGCCTGTAGGTTCTCGATGCCTTCGCGTAGCTCATCGTAGCGCTCGGCACGGCTCGACGTAGCGACGAGCGCCTGTTGGCTTTGTTGATACGCTTGTTGTGACTGCCCCAGCGCCACACGCAGGCGTTCGTTGAGCAAAAGGTTGTCCACCAGTGTCAGCAACTGGCGAATGACGGGCAACAGAATGAGCCCGGCGCAGACAAAGACCACCTGCGTAAATGGCGTCGTGTTCCCCAGGCCGACGACCAGCAACAGCACCGCGCAGGTGAACAGCGCAAGCACGATCGGCGTGATCGCGCGCAGGGCCGCTCCCGTCGTGCTCAGGCGTGTGTTGCGCTGGAGCTGGTCGCCGGGGAGTCGCTGGCCGGTGAGGCGCGCCAAACCAGCCGGGTACACCAGCGCTGCCCAGCCAATGAACAGCCAGCTCATGGGCCAGCCAATGTCTTGGATCAGGCCAGTGTGATAGGCGCCCTGCAATTGGAAATAGCCGTAGAGTGAATCGGTGAGCGCCAGCCAGGTGACACCGATGGCCAGACGGCTGAGCGCGCCATTAAGGGCGGAGGCGCCAGAGGGGCCGAAGAGCAGCAGCGCGCTTGCCACGCAGAGGGAGAGGTCGCCTAGGGGATAGGCCAGCGCCACCACTTTTTCGATAGGCGGACCCATTAGCGACGTCACAGTTGGCCCCAGGATGAAGTACCAAGTGATCGCCAGTGCGGAAGCCACCGCGATGCCGGCATCTAGGAGGAGGCGTGTGCGCCCGGCCGCCGTGCCGCCGCGGGGAATCAGCAGCGCGATGCCGACCCAACTGAGAGGATAGACCAATAGATAGAACGGATCGTAGACCGCCGGAAAGGGGAGCTGCGCCGAGGTGTAGTGCCCGTCATACCACGTCCAGATGGCCTGGCCGACCGAATACGTGAAGGCGGCGCCGCCGAGCAAGGTCCAGGCAATCCAGGCGCGGCTCGCCAACAGGCCGGCCGTCGCCTGCATCTTGCGCAAGGTCAGCGCCGTGTACCAACAGGCGATGGTGCAGACGATAGCGCCGAAGAGGACGAAGAGATCGCTCAGGCCGCGCAGGGTGCCATTGTCGCCGATGTCGGCACGCGTTTGCAGGTAGATCAGATAGACCAGAAAGACGAGGAAGAAGCCGATCATTAGCGCGCGGTAGCGTTGGGTTCCGGCCGGGGGTTCAGGGCCACGAGGCAGAGGGCGCTGGTCGTTGCCGACCGCCATCTCCTGGGGACCTGGCCATTGGGTCCGATACTGCGGATTCAGAGGACCCATAGGCGACAGGGGTGGCGCGTTGTACATTGCG
>Ga0209131_1002682_pt1 | contig 12040 bp, 22 predicted proteins | sample GraSoi_2013_40cm_FD_185826 | JGI IMG/M metagenome (GOLD analysis project Ga0209131, IMG submission 185826) | Grasslands soil microbial communities from the Angelo Coastal Reserve, California, USA - Sample 9_17_2013_40cm (SPAdes) (version 2) | ecosystem: Environmental > Terrestrial > Soil >...
TATGACAAAGCTGGAAGCACTCACCATGGTTCGCAACGCGATGCTTCACACGGATGGATTCAGCGAATTGGCCGAACAGCGAGCCGATGTAGACCTTCGATGGGCTGAGCGCGGGCTTGAATTTGAACTGTTCTTTGACTTGGGTGGCACAGTTCGGAGAGTCGCATGAACGTTCGAGCCAAGGCGAAGATTCGAGAATTCCTGCAGTTGAATCACAGCCAAATTTTCCATCCCAACTGCTTGCGTCGTTATCTCGACCTACCGATTGAGGTGGTCAACGAAGAATGTGAAGCGCTGATCGAAGAAGGGACAGTGACACGGCCTGAGCACACGTCTTACGTTGTCGGGGTAAAACTAGATTGGGCAGCCGTGTGGCGCAGTCGCCAAAATCGAAGAGTTGCGGAAAATAAAGGAGGAAACTAGCGATGAGCAACCCAAGAGCAATCGAGAACTTCGCGCACATAAGAGAGCATTTCCCGTTCTTAGGTATCTGCGCTTGCGGGGACTTCGCGACGATAGTCAAGCCTGGACCAGAGACTGGTAAGCCCTTCCATCTCTGCGCGGAACATTCTTCGCTGTGGACCAAGCAGCGCCTCGGCATTCAGGAAAGGATGGCTACATAATGAACTCTGCCGCTCTTCACGATCTCGCGAATCACTTCGAACTTGCGTTCGCGCTACCGGACAAGATCGAAATCGTTCCGCACCCGATTTGCACTGGTGGCGCTCTCCCAAAGCCGCTTGTGTCCATCGAAACGCTGTTGTTGAAGTATGACCGTCCCTATCCCGCGTTCGCTCCAGTCATTTTGTTCGACCGCTCGCCGTGGCAGAAGTTCGTCGCGCTGTTCTCGAAAATCCGAAAGGCGCTCTTGAAAGGAAACCAATGACCTGGGACGAAGTTGTTTTTATCTTCGCCTTCTGCTCTTTTGTTTATTTCGCGAAAGAAGGTCTTCAACGGTATCCGCTATTCAGCGAAGACTTGGAGCGCCTCCGGGAGCAGCGGCGCCGGAGAAAGGAAGCGAGGAGAGATTCATGATTTGCACACCTTGCCAACAGCCAATCCAAGATGGCCAAGCCGCTATCTTCGGCATGGATCGCGGCGATGGCAAATTACTTTTTGGCTGGACCTGCTGCCACAAGCCAGTCGGAGACGTGGCGGTGATTATTGCGTCTTCCACTTGTATGGAGAAGTGGCTGCGCGAGAATCCTGAATATGTCGAAGAAATCGGCAAACTCATTGACGCGCACGCGAAGGAACATCCAAACGATGGCCTCTAAGCCTTGCCAAAGGAGTCTCGCGTATCTCAGGAAAGAGGGCTGGACTGTCTGCATAGTCGAGAAATGGGTTCCGCCGCGCGGCAACATGAAGTTTGGAGTGCATATCGATGCCTACGGATTTGCGGACTTGCTCGCGTGCAAAGCTCTCGAAGCAGGACCCAAACAGAATTCTGGAATTGCTTTGATTCAGACCACCGACCACACTTCTTTCTCAAAGCGCAAGATCAAGATTCTTGCGATACCTGAATTTCAAAAGTGGAAGGACGCCGGAGGAATAGTGCTCTTGCATGGCTGGCGCAAAGGCCCGAAGGACGGAGTGCGAGGCGCTAGAAAAGTTTGGATACTGAGAGAAGAGTTACTCTAAGGAGAAAACCGTGGCCTCGAACATCGTCAAACCGGAAGTAGAAATTCCCAGCACAGAATTGCCGGGGCTTCAGAAAGCGCTTAGTTCCGTCGAGGCGCTCACGGCGCAACTGTTTCCGCTCCGGGAGAAAGTGCGCACTCTCGAAGTGAAAACAAAATCAGATTACATGGAGATCGGCCAAGTCCTTTCCGAAACGCGCAATCTCCGGAAGCAAGGTGCGGCATACTTCAGCCCGTTCGATTTGATCGTGGACCGCGTGCGGACTTTTCTGCGCACCAAGCGCCAGAAGCACGAGAACGCTTGTGAAGAGATCGAAGCGCTCTGCTTGCCGAAGATGAAAGCCTTCGAGCAGGTGGAAATTGCCGCAGCGAAAAAAGAGGAAAAGCAAATCAACAAGAAGTCCGAGAATCCCGTGGAGGTAGTTCCCGATATTCCGCCCACGCCAGGCTATCGGCGCTCAACGACGTATCCCGTCGAAGTGGTGGACGCGGACAAACTGCTCAAGGTCTGGGAGCGCGCGGACGGCGAGCGAAAGAAATATCTGCGCCGCTTCATCACCATCGACATAAAAGAAGTGGCCGCAGAAGCGCGGAAAACGAAAAACCCGGAGAAATTGATGCACATGATTCCCGGCATTAAGTGCTGGAAGGACTAGTCCAATGGAAAGAAAGCCAGTGAAAAGCAGTCTTTTACGGAGTGTAGGTTATAACCCCGCGACAGAGACCTTGGAGCTGGAATTCAACGGCAAGGAAGGGGCACCTGCGAAAATCTACAGCTATACGCCATTCACGCAAGCGCAATGGGAATTGTTTCGCAGCGCTGAATCCATCGGGCGGCATTTTCTCCTGCACATCAAGCCCGACAAAAAGCTCGTCTACAAACGGGTCGAGGAAAAGAATGAAGAAGAAAAAGAAAGCACGCCACCGCCACCAAAAGCGGCCTGATCCTGGGTCCGCCATCGTCAAGGCCGAAGTCGTTTCGCCGACCGTAATACGCGGCGGGCGTGAGCGGGAACTCACTCAAACAGAAATCGATTTAGTGCACCGTACGGTAGCCAAAGGAACCGACGAGGATCAATTCGCTTTGTTTCTGTGGTTCTGCCGGAAGCATGGCCTTGATCCCGTAGCGAAAGAAGTCTACTGCCTCTTGTTCAAGGTCGCGAAGCATCACCAAGATGAAAAGGGCATCTGGTACGAAGGCAAGGAAATGGTCATCCTCACAGGTATTGGTGGATTGCGCGGCCTCGCCGGGCGGAACTATCCGCTAGAGTATGGTTCGACCGACGAGCCAGAGTTCACTTTCAGCGGGCAGAAGACTCCGGCCGGGAAGCTCATTCCAGATACTTGCACTGTGCGCGTTTGGAAGAAAGGCGCCGCACGACCGACGTCGGCAACGCTCTATTGGGAGGAATTCGCTCCGCATGATCTGACCGATGATCGATTCAAATTCTGGAACAAATCTCCGAAGAACCAACTGGCGAAGTGCACGGAAGGCCAAGCGCTGAAGAAAGCCTATCCAGACTTGTCAAACATCTATGTGACCGAAGAACTGGCGAGACGCATCAGCGAACAAACCCCAGAAGGCCGGGATATCAGATATCCACAGGACCGTCTCCAAGCAGGTAGCCACGAAGCGGCTCAGAAGGTCCTAGAGGAGAAACTGAGCGGCCAAAGGCCTTTGCACCAGCCAGCGACTATCGACGTTTCTAGCCGGTCAGAATCGCGGGAATCGACATCCCCTGAGAGGCAGCATCCTGCTCAGGGAGGAGGGGGGGCTGCTAGCACAGGACCTGCTTCACCGTCTAGCCGCCGCGATGATGTACCGGCGGTAGCTTCGGACCGCTCTCGCGGCGAGTCCCCCCCGAAAGTTCCCAAGGGCAAGATTCCAGAGTCCGAATATAGGAAAGACAACATCCCGCCGGCGAAGCAAGCAGAACCGTGGAAGTACAACGGTTCCATAGAGTTAGATTACAGCGATGATCACACCATGCCCTACGTCCGAGGGGATATCGCTGAATTGGCAGGGCACTTTCCGAAGGACTTAACGCTCCGGCGTCGCAATGACTTCTGGTGCTGCTTTGCCGAAGACGTTCCGCGCATCAAGCTCGTTGCCAATGCGCAGAACTTTCGCGTCAACGAAGTGCTCCCGAGTCCGCCGGCAAAGAGCAAGGAAGCCAAGACTAAGCCGACCAGCGCGAAGTCTGGCCAAGAATCCGCCGGACCGCGCTTGGCCAAGGGGATCATCGAACGTGTAATTTCTGGCATGACCGGGAACAACAATCCGCTGCGTAATGTGACCATGCTACTTCCCGACAAGCGCAGACCTAGTTTCTCTTGCTTTGATAAAGCGCTCTTCGAATGGCTTGACAAGGGCAACGGAAAACCGGCTGAACTTTACGTCCAGACGCGCGGCAAGTACACCAACATCGTGGGACTCAAACTTTGCGCCGGGAAAGAATTCGATAGTGACGGCAAGACGCCAGTCATTCAACGGAAAGATCAGCAACCGGGTAAAACACTTTTCGGATGATGGACAAATGATATGACCGACGAGCAAGGCGATCTGATTCTCTATTCCGCGGCAATTGAAGAAACAGCGGAGGCGCAGAACGTCGCTGCCACTGCCGGGCAAATCTTCGCAAGAGATTACGACTCGCTTGCCGATGGAGTCGTTAGCGCACGTGAGGCTCTTACTCTCGGGCTGTATCCGTACATCTTACGGCAAGTATTCGGCGATACGATTTCCATGCTGGCTTACGGCTGCGAGCACCCAACACGCAGAAAGAGGACGCCTGTGGATGTCAAAGAGATGGTCAAGAAGTGGATTCCTCTTATTCGCGAACTCGCCGTGGCTCACGATATCGATGGCAAGGATGCTGCTAGCGCTGGACTAGATGAGCAACTTCTCCCGGTCGTGACTGCGCCAGTCGCTCAGATCCGCGAGTTCTACAAGGCGCTGACCAAAGAACTGAAAGCGGATCCGACCATTCCCTGGGCGGTATGGAAGTTGTTCGACTTCTGGGGCGAAAACGTTCTCGACAAAATCACTACAGCGCAGGAATTGCAACTGAAGACAGACATCGCGAAACGAATCGCCGAAAACTCTATGGCCGTGATTCCCCGGGAGGATTGGGTCAATTCCATGATCGGTGCCCTGCAGTGGAGGTCACCAGAAAGACTCAAGGAGATTGACGACGCTATTGAGGCAGGAGAGAAGCCGCGCGTGAAGGGCCGTGAATCCTGCCTCTTTCTTCAGGTGGCTGGCAAAGAAGTGATGCTATGAAGACCGAAGAATTCAATACGCTCTTGAATTCACTCGTAAATGGCATGCCGGCGTCATTAGTTGTAAACCGCTTGGCGATGGCCTTGCGCGACGCCATCGAAAAAGGCGGGCCAAGTGCCGAAGAGAGTTTTCGCGACTTCGTTGAGGCGGCCAATACAGTGGACGCGGACGATGACGAGACTGGATATTCCTGGCAGGACGAAAGCTAAATGGACCTCAACGAGCTTAGCGACAAGGCCATTGATTATATTCTCGACGAATTCAAGGACCAATTGTTTGGCGAAGCGAAATTGACTACTTGGGAGAAAAGCTTTGTCGAGTCCGTCACCGATCAATGGGCGCGTAAACGCTGGCTCTCTGACAAGCAAAAGGAAACGTTAGGGAAAATTTGGGACAAGCAATGATCGCTAAGGTAAAAATCGCGCCGATAGAGCAGTGGTGTCCACAAATGCAAGCAGCTCTTCTATTCGCTCCTCCTGGCGATCCATCGGTTGGAGCCATCGTAGAAATTGAAACTACATCGATGCGCATCGAACCACCATGGAGAACAAATCCTTGCGGCGGGAGAGAGTTCCAAGTCGTAGGCCCAGATAAAGTTGCGTTCGATGCCGAGAGGCCGGGAGAGCGACGATCTATTATTGGTGCATGGCTTTGCGAACATATGTTGGAGCTGGATTGATGGCGCAAGAACTCACCGACGCGCAAAAGCAACTGTTCAAGGATATGACCGCTAGGCGCAAGGCTGCGGGGATTAGACTCGGTCGCTGGTGCATCATGGTGAACAAAGACCAACTCGAATCAATCGAGGAATTTTGGGGAAGTTGGGTAGGAGCACTCGGAAAACAGCGCGCTGGTGATTATTTGGTGGTGGTGATGAGAGACGCTCACGAAAAATTGCGCACCGCGATTCAGGAACGCGAAGCCAAAAAGAAAAAATAGGGAGGGGACAACAATGGAAATCCAGGGATATCCCGAGGAGCTGGATTATGTGAATGCGCAGTTGGACCTCAAGGGGCCAGACGACGAGAGTTTCCTCGGCACATTTTGTCTGGCTTGTCTCCGGGCGGATAGTCAAAATTACGAAATTTTGCGGATGTCGCTGCGCTACTTCATGAACAAATATCCGGTCCCTAAGGGATTTCCCCGGAGAGCGGACATTGAGCCATGATCGAACCACCGCGAGGGTTGACGCCAGAAGAAGCATTTGAGTTGATGCTGTTTGTTTTCGGCATGTGGTTTATTTTCTGCGTTGCTGTCGGGCTTTGGTGGCCTATCAGATGAAGAAGCCCCATACGCGATCCGGTAGAAAATATCCGCGGCGAAAACTTTGGATTGAGCGGAGAGATGCGGCTTTTAAACGCGCCGGCAATAAGTGCGAAGTTACTGGAGAGCCTTTGGCATTCGTCGCCAGCCTGAACCCCTGGGAGAAAGTTATCTGGAAGCGCGCTTGTCATCACATTCTCGCGGAGCGCTGGGTGCGGTCTTTCGTAAAAGGCGCCGATGTGCATATTTTAGAGAATCTTGTGACCGTGACACCAAATTTACATAGTCGCCTCACCCATGCCGAGAACAAATTGTTTAGGGCCGACTGGATCGGATACAGGAGTGCACTCAACCAACTTGGATTCCCGCTAGAGATGCTTGATCAAGCGATGAAAGCTATATGCGCTTCAGTGAACAAATGACACCAATAATCAGTGCCTTTATCCGGCGCTGTCTTGACGACCAGTTCTTCGGGCGGGATATCTCCTCGTGCGACCACAAGCAATTGATCAAAATGGTTGACTCCGGGCTCTTGGGAATGGATGGCTTCAAGTATTGCACGCCTGAAGTAGCGAAGGAAAATTGGAGAAGGTGTCACATTGAAAAAGAAAAATCCTCACGACGAAACTGAACCACCTGATCCAGAGGCGCAAGCTGACTTGGTTGAAGAAGAAGCGCCCTCGCCTAAAGTCTGCCTGAAGCATCCGCGTGCAGCATATTTTGATGGGCCTCGGTGCCCAGTATGCGCTATCGAGCGCGAATGGCTTGCGTTGACCGAGGACCTAGAGCCGTAACTTTTAACAGCGGCTAAATTTCCACATTCCCACCTGGTTTCCACGGATTTAAAGGTTGCGAATTATGGCATTCTGCACTAGATTCCGATTGCCGACGAACCGCCAGGTAAGACGGCATTGGAAAGGCGGGGCCGGGTGCCTTACACATCTGGCTCCGTCGCCTCTTGTAAGGAGGGGCGCTTTGAACTATTACAGACGGTTCCCCGGCGACTACGCTAGAGATACCCGCCATCTTTCATTAGAAGAGCATGGCGTTTACAACCTCCTTCTTGACCATCTCTATGCAACAGAAAAACCAATAGCAACCCTTGAGGATGCTTGGCGTATTTGCCAAATCGTGACCAGGATACGTACACGGGGGCCTACTTCTGGTCAAAAAGTGGTCATGGATGTTCTGACCAACTTTTTCGTTTTAGGGCCACGTGGATACACACATAAGCGCGTCGATGAAGAGATAAGCTACGCAGAATCAAGGAGTAAAGCAGCAAAGCAAAGCGCTGAGGCTAGATGGAAGAAAGATGCGAACGCATTGCCAACGCATAGCGAACGCAATGCTCTCCAGACTCCAGACTCCAGACTACCAGAAACTTCAAATTCAACTACAGAGAGAGAGACGCTGGCTAGTTGGATTCCCATTGGACTCTGGGGAGACTACCGGGCGATGCGGGAGAAGATGAAACGACCACTTACACCTGGGGCTATCGACATTCTCATTCAAGACTTAGAAAAATTGCGGGATGCTGGTGAGGATGTATCGGAAGTTTTACGGCAAGCAATCTCTGGCGGTTGGTTCACTTTCAAAGCAGTGAGAAAGGAAAAAGTGAATGGGGAACGAGAATCCTTTGAGCAACAGAAACGAAGCCGAGAAAAGAAAGCGCTTGGCGAACTTCGTGAAAGTGCTGACCGGATACTTCGAGAAGTGGAAACTGGTATTCCCGACACACGAAATATCGAAGGAACAACTGGCGGTATATTTGGAAGCGCTGGACGATCTCTCCCTACTCGAACTCCTAAACGGTTGCCGTGAGGTCATTAAAACAGCTGCGAACTTTCCGAAGCCATCGGAAATTATCGCAGCCGCGAAAAGAGTTTACGAAGAGCCACTTTCCGGTCCAAAAATGCTCGAATATCAGGAGATTAGCAAAGAAGAGCGAGAGGAAGCGCTCAAAGCAACAGAGGCTATCAAAAAGGCGCTGACCGCTGGCAGTCCAGCAAAACCTGCTCCAGTGAAACGAATCGTCCACGTCACCAAGTCAATCGAAGAGCAAAAAGAAGAACTAAGAAAGCGGGGATACATTCAATGAGCAAGGCTCTCGTGAGGATGAATCCAATTGCCGACAACAAGGCCCCTGAACTGCGCGCTTGGGGCCTAGTTGAATTGTTTGGCCATCAGCGCATCGTCGGGATGGTGACGGTTGACCCGATAGACTTCCCAGGCATGGTTCGCGTGGACGTCCCGGACTTGCTGAAGGACGGTAAGACCGAACGCGCTGGCTTTACGCGCTATTTCGGTAAGTCTGCGCTCTACAGCGTCACCCCGATCAGCGAAGAGGGTGTCCGCGAACTATTGCCGCACATTGATGGACGCCCCGCAAAGCCCTTATCCCTTAGCCGTGGAGAATGGGAAGAATAAATTTCGCTTGATTCCGGAGCTATTTGGCGTATAGTCGCAGTCCTCACCTTGCAGTACAACCATGTAGTTGAAGAGCGCCAGAAAGGGGAGAAGGAGAACCTATGCCCAAGAAGAAGGAAAAGCACGCGTTACCTGAGCGAGCGCCAAAGAAAAGCGGCAAGAGAGGAATTGGTCCGATTGATCCTGTAGCTGATTTTGATGCTCCCGTAACCAAGCCAGTGGAGCCTAAAGGTTCTTTGCTCGCCAACAATCCGCCAAAACCAAGTGTTGCGAACGGCCGGTTCCGGGCCTTCTATGACAAGCCATTCGTCACCAAAGTGAAAGATAAAATTCTTATCGCGCTTCAGATCACGACACCACTTGAGGATGAGCACGAAAAAATCATTCCGAAGATAGTTGCTGATGCTTTTTCGGACATCTCTAAGAAGGGGCGCACGCGAATAAATCTTCGAGACATCCCAGCGCAACATGTCACGTTCTTTCTAACCTCCGATCACAAAGAGGATCTAATCACACTCCCAGCGTGTAAAGTGGTCAACGCGAATGTCGCCGTAATTCAGCGAAAAGGCGAAGGTTCGACGCGAGAAGTTGTACGCTTCAGTTTTAGGCTGCAAGCCGTGCATTCGAAGGAACTCGAATCATTTTCAACATTGAACCTCGCAAATGATTTCTGGCTTGAGATGGAAAATTCACAGGAGGACCTGTGGGATGAAGGCGAGGGATAGTTTTGCCGGTCGATAAGAAGAAATACCCTGGTGACTGGAAACTCATCGTAGCGAAAGTGCGCGAGCGATCAGGCGACCGCTGTGAATGTCACTCAGAATGCGGGCTCCACAAAACCAATCCAGGCCCTCGCCGTTGCATCGAAAGAAATGGAGAACCAGCGCGTTGGGCCAGAGGAAAAGTTGTATTGACAACTGCGCATTTGTGCGAATGCGATCCGTTGTGTGGAAATCTAGCGCATTTGAAGCATCTATGTAATCGCTGCCATCTTCGCGTCGACGTGAAGCTTCACACTAGGCATCGGCGTGAACGCAGAGAGCACGAGACGGGCCAGAAGCGAATCTTTGAAAGATGAAAATCATTCTTGGAAAAGCAGGATCGAAGGTAAGCCACGAAAAGAAAGACATGAAGATTCTTCTCGGAAAACATGGCAACAAACCAGCCTACTTGGATGTGGATTCTCTTCTCCGCACGCGACTTTTGGTTCAAGGGAATTCAGGGCGTGGAAAGAGTTGGCTTTTGCGCCGACTGACCGAGGAACTTTTCGGCAAAGTCCAGGTTATCATCATCGATCCAGAAGGCGAGTTCGCCACTCTTCGTGAAAAATTCGGCTATGTTCTTGTGGGTAAAGGTGGTGAGACTCCTGCCGATCCTCGCTCAGCTGCTCTTGTAGCGCATAAGCTCCTCGAACTGCGCGCTTCGGCTGTCTGCGATCTCTACGAAATGAAACCTTTTGCGCGCCACGAATGGGTGCGGAACTTCTGCGATGCCTTGATCGATGCACCAAAGAATCTCTGGCACTCCTGCGTCATCATCGTCGACGAAGCCCATACGTTTTGCCCGGAGAAAGGCGCCGGAGAATCCGTAGCTGCAGAATCCGTCATCGGGCTCGCCACCCGCGGCCGCAAACGCGGCTATGCTTTGGTTCTGGCCACACAACGTCTCGGCAAGCTTCGCAAGGACGCGGCCGCCGAACTTCTGAACGTGATGATCGGCGGAACATTCATCGACATAGACCGCAAGCGTGCCGCAGATGCTTTAGGCGTTTACGGCAAGGACCAGCACGACTTCTTCGATCAGATCAAAGTCCTGAAGCGCGGAATGTTCTTCTCGCTCGGCCCCGCTATTTCTGATGAGCGCATTCTTCTTGAGGTTGGTGATGTCCGCACCACGCATCCGGAAGCTGGCAGCTCCAAGCATTCAGCGGAGCCCCCGCCAGCTCCGGAGGCTATCGCCAAATTACTCCCGAAACTATCAGATCTGCCAAAAGCGGCCGAGGAGAAAGCCAGGACGGAAGCGGAATACAAAAATCAAATCCGCGATCTGAAATCTCAGTTGGCTATGGCGCATACAAAAGTTGCTTCGAGGGATGCGGCGCTCGCGGTAGCTGAAGGCAAGAAGAAAGGGCTGATCGACCACGGCTATATCAAGAACGTTACGCAGCTCTTGAGAGAAGAGCGCGAATACAGCAAGAAACTCGGTGACTATTACACGGGCTTTTTCAAAAAGGTGCGAGAAGCATTCGGGCACATGCTCCTTGATCCTCCGGAGCGCAAACCGTCAAAGAAAGCATGGGAGGTAGACACTAGTGACCAACCGCAGGTACAAATAAATATTCCTGTCGCTGTCCCGTATCGAGAGAGGCCTCGGCAGAATCCGCCGCAATATGCGGAAGCTCGACGACCTGCGCCAGTGGAGAACAACGGTGACCTCACTGGCCCAGAGAAGAAAATCCTTGTCGCGCTAGCGCAGCTCCGCTCCATCGATAAGGACACACCGCCAAAAGAGATGGTCGCAGGATGGGCTGGCTATTCTCCAATCGGAGGCGCTTTCGGAAATCCTTTGGGAGCACTGCGCTCGAAGGGCTTTGTTCAGTATCCATCGCCAGGAGTAGTCCAACTCACTCCAGATGGTTTGTCCAAAGTTGGCGAGCAGCCCGTTCCTGATCGGGAAGAAATGCAAAGGCGCATCCTTGAAGTCTGCAGCGGGCCAGAGCGCAAGATCCTTGCCGCGCTGCTCGATCATGGGGCAGAAGAAATCTCGAAAGCTGAACTCGCGGAGCGCAGCGGCTATTCCGTCATCGGTGGAGCGTTTGGCAATCCTCTTGGCGCACTTCGCACCAAAGGATTCCTTGATTATCCGCGCCCGGGAATCGTGAAGGTCGCTGAGTGGTTGTTCTTATAAACATCGAAAGCCAAGACGTTTCAGAGTCCTAATTGAGCCCTGGCTTTTGTCTGTACCGATTGCCAATCGATTACATCTTGGTTGAGCAGATCGGTATCGGCCTTGCCGCTGGCACCAGTGAGTAAGTTATGGATTGCGCCAACCACTTCCGGTTCGGCCACCAATAAGATCTGAAGAATCTGAATAATTTGCGCTGGATTCATGCCGTGCCTCCCAGAGCTGTAGCGAGATTTTTCACGATGTCAATTGCGGCCTGTACGGAAGCCTTATACGCAGCCAGTGTCGCCGCGTTTTTAATTCCTAGATTCCCTTCATCTAGCAGAACCTGAAGCGATGCGACCACCTGCGTCAGTTGCGCGAGAACGGTTTGATTCGAGGCATTGGCTGCCAGGAGTTTGGCTACCTGTTCGCCGATCTGGCCGGTCTTGAGGAAGCCGCCTTGAATTTGTTTGTGCAGGTCTGGCGGGACATTGCCAGCTTGGAATTCTGCTATCTCAACGTTCTGCGCTGCGGTCACGGC
>Ga0209131_1002683_pt1 | contig 12039 bp, 9 predicted proteins | sample GraSoi_2013_40cm_FD_185826 | JGI IMG/M metagenome (GOLD analysis project Ga0209131, IMG submission 185826) | Grasslands soil microbial communities from the Angelo Coastal Reserve, California, USA - Sample 9_17_2013_40cm (SPAdes) (version 2) | ecosystem: Environmental > Terrestrial > Soil >...
GGTCTATATCCAGACCCATGCCTGGCAGGACCCGAACGGCTATCCGGGCGGTGGCATCCACGAGCGCGCCAAGAAACTCGCCAACCGCAAGCCGGGCGATCCGCATCCCTTCGTCGATCCGGCGACCTGGGACACGCGCGCCAAGCGCCAGCTTGAAACGGCTAAGAAAGTGCTCGCCGAAGAGCAGGCCAAGGCGGGCGCCACCAAGACGAATTAAACCCGAGTTTTTCTCTGGGCAAAGTGACAGATCAGAAGTCCGGCTTGTCCGCCCGCGGCACGTCGGCTTCTTTTCCCGGGTACCAAAGGAGGTTTTCGGCGCAAGCTTGTTCCTGCCAGTCAAGCGGGCCATTGCCGACATATCTAAACGTCATGGTCGCGGTCCATGGCGTCGTGAAGACATTTGGATCTTCGACCGTGAAGCGAAGCTGCAGATACTTGCCCTGCAGATTCGCGGCCGGCATCCCCCGCGGCTCGTTATATTCCTTGGTGTCCCGTTCGAATCCTTCTTTCGCGGCTTCGTAATCGAGCATCCTGTAGCGCTCGACCACGTGCAGAGCCTCGCTGTGCGGCGTGCCGTACCAGTCGACCATGGAATACTTCCCGACCTTGATGCCCACGGTGTCGATCACCAGCGTGTCGCCTTCATAGTGGCCCACGGAGTCGCCGTACCACGTCGGCGTCACTTGCGCCGGATGCGTTTGGTTCATGCGCACATGACGCACCTGAGAATTGTCTTGATAAAGAATGACGACCTTGTCTCGCGTTTGCACGATTTCGTTTGGGTGATTCGTAAACACGAAAGGCGGACCTTCGAGCCAGCATTGGTTGTGCGGATTCGGATCGCCTAAGTCCAGCGCGCGTTCACCGTGCCTTTTCACGATCTCCGCGGCTTCGGGCTTCAAAATAGGATTGGTGAAATCGCCGGTAAGCTTGAGGCCGTCGCCAGTGCCATTCGGGCGGCGCGACCGGTTGATGAGCGAGGTGGGACCGGACGCCAGCGGTTCGAACCCCGGATTCGCATGCTCCCATATGCCCGACAAGTCCGGGATGGATTCAGCGCTTTCGCTCGGCCCGAACGCGCCCGTCGCAAAAGCTGCCGCAACTGCGATGACCAAAGGGAAATTCCGCCATTGCAAATCCATCGTTCTCCTCCTCTGGCCGTGACAGTTGCGTTCCGCCGGACGCTTTCGCGCGAAGTTACACCCTCTCCGCATATGTTTGGAAGGTTGAGGCCCGCTCCCCGCTGGCCTTGACAATTTGAGGGCAGGCTCCTTTGCTTTCGCACGGAAGTTTGTCCGCCCCAACCGAACGGCATCAGGAGACGAACACAATGTGCGACGAATTCATTCACGCCGGTCTAATTGAGGACACGAGACTTTCGCGGCGCACCTTCGGCTTGGTGACCGCTGCGGCTGCGGCCGTTAGCACGACGGCCTTCGCGCAATCGAAAGCCGTCGAAAAGGAAGTCGCGGTGAAGACACAAGACGGCACCTGCGACGCCGTTCTTTTCTATCCGGAAGGCCAGGGCGCTTGGCCGGGCGTCCTGATCTGGACCGACATCGCCGGTCTTCGCCCCGCCTTCCGCGACATGGGCCGGCGCTTGGCGGCGCAAGGCCATGTCGTTCTGGTGCCGAACCCGTTCTATCGTTCCGCGCATGCTCCGGTTGTGGGCGCAGTCTTCGATTTCAACGACGCTGAACAACGTAACAAGCTGTTCTCTTATCGCGCCGCCATGAAAGACGACGGCATCGACCGCGACGCTGCGGCCTATACCGCCTTTCTCGATGCCCAGCCGCAGACCGATAAGAACCGGAAGGTCGGCGTGCAGGGCTACTGCATGGGCGGATCGCTCACGTTCCGGACCGCGGCGGCGGTACCTTCGCGCATTGGCGCGGTCGGCAGTTTCCACGGTGGCAACGGGCTGGTGACGAAGGACGCCGACAGCCCGCATCTCCTGATCGCGAAGACCAACGCCACGTTCCTGGTTTGTCAGGCGCAGAACGATGACCAGATGCAGCCGCAAATGAAGGATGCACTGAAGACGGCTTTCACGGCCGCCCACCGTCCGGCGACGGTGGAGGTTTATCACGCCGATCATGGATGGTGCGTGCCGGGCGGCGCGGTTTACAACCAGGCCGAGGCCGAGCGCGCCTGGACGGCACTGAGCGCGCTCTATAAATCCGCCCTGGCTTGAACGGACTTGAATCGAAATCGCGCGCCGTCGGCGGCCACGGCGGCGCGCGGACTTCGGCCGTGACATGCGATGATTCAGCGTTCGCACTCCAGCTGCGGCCGCTCCGAGACTTATCAAAACGCCCGAGATTCCGGCTGTATAGAAATGGCTTTGTGCTGTGCTGTGCAGAACGGCGGCGTGACGGTCGCCTTGAAGGGACACTTGGCCCGGAGGGGAACCAAAATCCGGTATGCGAGTTGCCTTGGCAGGCAGGGCCTTTCTTTGATGTCCCTCCGAAATTGACCCACAGGAATGGGCCGGCGAGTTCAGATTCTGAACTGTCAGTTTACGCCGATGTTGCGCCTCGGTGCGCAAGAAGGAGAACCAGATGAAAGCGCTGATCAGCTTCGCCATCGCACTGACTTTGCTCAGTTCTGTAGCCGTTGGTCAGCGATACGAGAATGACAATCGTCCATTTCCTCAACAAGATCGGAACTACAACCAGGACCGCCAATACGCCGACCGAGATTTCCGTGGCGGCCCGAAGTGGCGCCCGGGTCAGGTGCTTCCTGGGCAGTTTCTCAATCGGGTGGTGGACGATTGGGAAGAGAGAGGCTTGAGTCGTCCGCCAGGCGGCCACCAATGGGTTCGGGTTGGAGAACAGTTCATACTCGTAAGAGGGCGGGATCGGATGATTGCTAGGGTGCTCAACTTCGATTAGATCACCGCCAAGGGCGATAGACCGGTTCGGGTGCCGAGAGCTTTTTTCCATGCATCTCTTGAGCGCGTGCTGCATCAGAACCCGAAATTTTGAGAGCTTCGATGTCGTCGCGCGATCGACCGATGGCCGGGTGGACTGACGGCGACCTACCGGGCAATGTCTCGCTAGGGCGCGGAAGCTGCATTTCCGGTCCTGATGCATTCAAACGTTTCTTTTCGAAGTGCGATGTCGCTTTGTCCTTGGGCGATCGCAGCCGCGCCGACGGTGTGAAATTCGCGATCGGACCGCAAGGGCACGTCGCGATTGGGCATGATTGCTATCTCAACGACTGCATTCTGCTTGCCGAGCAGAATATAACGATCGGCAATTATGTGATGATTGGCTGGAATACGACGGTCTCCGATAGCGATTTTCATCCGATCGCGCCGGCGGAACGAATTTCGGATGCGATTGCGCTCTCGCCGCGCGCCGAAGGTCGTGCTCGCCCGAAAGCACTTTGCCAGTCAGTCTTCATCGGCGACAATGTATTCATCGGTCCCGCATGCACTCTTCTTAAGGGTGTCACGATCGGGGATGGCGCATATGTTGAAGCTGGAAGTGTGATTGCGCATAGCGTTCCGGCCAACGCGCATGTGCGGGGAAATCCGGCCGTGATCGTTTCTGTGGATTTGACAAAATGAACGGAGCTTCGCGCTATACTGGCAACCGGAAGCTTCCTCACGACTGGTATGACGGCGTCATCCCTGACAACGTTGTCCTCGACTCTACCAATCACATCGATACCAGCTACTCTTTCCAGCGCTTTCGAAGCCGCATGGAGCGCGCATTGAAGCTCGGCAGAAATGCAGCCATCTACTCAAATTCGATGTTCGACCTCGGTCCGAAAGCGTGTGTAGAGGTAGGAGCGTTTTCCATGCTCAATGGCGTCGCCATCATTTGCGATGAGGCTATTCATATCGGCGACTACGGTCTGATTTCGTGGAACGTCGTTTTGATGGACAATTACCGCGCTCCAACCTCGATCCTGAAGCGCCGCGCGTATATTGATGCCGTGTTGAACAACGAATCCAGTGTTATGGACCTGCAAACGCTCCCGCGCCCCGTTACCATCGGCGCGAATGTCTGGATTGGGCACGATTCCGTTGTGCTACCCGGCGTCTCCATAGGAACAGGCAGCATCATAGGAGCGCGCTCTGTGGTGAGTGACTCAATCCCGGATTTCGGAATCGCCGTCGGTAATCCGGCACGGGTCATTCGTTATCTCGAAGCGCCGCGCACAGGCGATCCCGCCACTTTGTGACGCATTCGATGCGTTAACACCGCCATCTCACGGCAGACGCCCAAATGCATCGCGCGGGGCGCAAAATGCGTCCGCTTGATAGCGATTGCCGACCTTGCTGCACCGCAAAGCCCAAGCTTGTGCAGTGCAGCAAAAATCAGACGTTGCCGCACAATCGGGCAAATGGTGGTAAGAAAATAGGCTGGAAGTCTGTGATAATTTTAAGACCCCTAGGAGGCCGCAGAATTTTTCGATGTTGCGCCAATGCCTTGGTATCGCCATATTGCGATGCACAAATTCTGGTGCCTTTGGATCGTATCCTCAGCGTGGGCGTTAGGTGGAAGCTTTGAAGGGCTTTCAGTTCGTTCGCGACAGCTTTTGCGGTCCCCGGAGTCAGTAGGAGGGTTCGAATGACGGTTTCTCCAACCTGTCATAGGTGCGGGCATGTCCTGATTCACGCGCTAACATGCGGCGGGCGAACGCCTCTGGCGTCCGCGCGGATCAGCCCTATTTCTACCCATGCTGCCACGCTCGACGTTTTGGATTCTGAACGATGAGCCGCAACATTCTGGTTACGGGCGGTGCCGGCTATATTGGAAGCCATACTTGCAAGGAACTGGCGCATCGGGGCTACAACCCCATCGCCTTCGACAATTTGACCCGCGGAACCCGCGCGTCGATCAAATGGGGGCCGCTGGTTGTCGGAGACCTCCTAAACAAGCACGAGCTTCGACAGGCAATAGACGCTTTTCAAATCGAAGCGGTCGTTCATTTCGCTGCCTTGGCCTATGTCGGGGAATCTGTCGGGGTTCCTGGTCGGTATTTCCGCAACAATGTGACCGGTACGCTCAATCTCCTGGAAGCGATGGCGGAGATGAGCATCACAAATCTGGTCTTTTCGTCGACCTGTGCGGTCTACGGGATCCCGGATCATGTTCCGATCGCAGAAATTGCTCCCACGAGACCGATCAATCCCTATGGTGAAACGAAGCTGCAAACGGAAAAAATGCTGCCCTGGTTTGGCGGGGCTCACGGCTTGAACTGGGTTGCTCTGCGTTACTTCAACGCCGCAGGCGCCGATCCTGATGGCGAAATCGGCGAAAATCACGATCCCGAAACGCATCTCATCCCACTTGCGATTCAGGCGGCCATTGGCAATGGCCCACCTCTACGCATTCTGGGCACCGACTATCCTACTCAAGACGGGACGGCGATTCGGGATTATATCCACGTCGCCGACCTTGCCGACGCGCATGTGCGTGCGCTTGACCATCTTTGCAAGGGTGGCGATTCCGGCGTGTTCAATTTGGGCACCGGGACCGGTCATTCGGTGCTCGAGATCGTCGACGCGGTTGAGCGCATCTCGGATTGCGATGTCCCTGTGATCGCCTCTGGCCGGCGCGAGGGCGACCCGCCGATGCTCGTCGCAGACGCAGCGCGCGCAAACCAGGTGATGGGATGGCGACCTCGGTATTCGGATCTGACGACGATCGTGAGCACCGCTGTGGATTGGGAGCGGCGCAAGAACGTGGCGATGGCCGCAGAATAGTTGAAATTGTGAGTGATAGTCAGGAGTTTGTGATGCTGGATTCGCCAGCATTGTGTTCGTTCGGCGCAGAGCCAAAAAATGCGCGGACTATCGTCCGCGCACCCGCCGTCTCAGCAGGCAAGCTCCTGCTGAGGGACGGCCAGACATTTTATATTCGTGGCGCAACCTACGGCACGTTTGCACCCGACGAGAAGGGAGATCAATTCCCTTCACAGGAACGGGTAATCTCTGATTTCCGCGCGATCGCAGCGAATGGCTTAAACACCCTTCGCAGTTACACCGTTCCGCCCGCTCGTGTGCTCGATGCAGCGTCCGATTGCGGATTGCATGTCCTAGCTGGTTTGACGTGGGAGCAGCACGTCACATTTCTCGATGATCGGGTGCTTGCCCGGGACATCCGCAGAAATGTACGTCTTGCCGTGGACATGAAAGCATATTGGGTTTCACTATCGGAAACGAAATTCCACCTTCCATTGTGCGTTGGCACGGCCGCAAGAACGTTGAGCGCTTTCTCTGGGAGCTCTTCGATATCTCCAAAACGGGTTTCCCCGAGGCTTTGGCCACCTATGTGAATTTTCCGACGACCGCCTATCTGGAATTGCCCTTCCTCGATTTCGCGGCTTTCAACGTCTATCTCGAAAACGAGGCCAAACTGTCGGCCTATTTGAAGCGGCTACAGAATATCGCAGGAGATCTCCCGCTCGTCCTTGCCGAGATCGGGTTGGACAGCCGCCGCAATGGTGAAATTGCGCAAGCCCATAGTCTCGAATGGCAGATCCGAACCGCATTTCGCGAGGGATGCGCCGGCGCTTTCGTCTATGCCTGGACGGACGAATGGTATCGCGGTGGCCAACTGATCGAGGATTGGGATTTCGGTCTGACGACGCGCGACCGTGAACCTAAGGCTGCTCTTCACACGGTGCGCTCGGTGATGGCCGAGACCCCATTCAAGAGATCACGGCAATGGCCGAAAATCTCCGTGATCGTGTGCAGCTATAACGGCGCGTCCACGATCCGCGATACGCTGGATCATTTGGCGCGGCTCGACTACTCGAACTACGAAATAATCGTGGTAAACGATGGATCGACAGATGCCACGCCTGAAATCGCGAGACGATATGGCGTCCACCTGATCAGCACTAAGAACCAAGGGCTCGGCCAGGCCCGCAACGAAGGTCTAGCCGCCGCCCGCGGCGAATTCGTCGTGTATATCGATGATGATGCCTATCCTCCGCCGCCGTGGTTGAAATATCTGGCGCTAGCGTTCTTACGCTCCGATCATGCTTGTATCGGAGGGCCAAACCTTGTTCCGCCCGAGGATGGATGGATCGGACAATGCGTTGCAGACTCTCCGGGCGGGCCGCTTCATGTGCTTCTGACAGACGAGATCGCGGAACATGTACCCGGGTGCAATATGGCGTTTCGGCGATCGCTCTTAGCGGCAATCGGCGGCTTCGACCCTCTATATCGGTCAGCCGGTGACGACGTCGATGTTTGTTGGCGTCTGCAGGAGAAGGGCTGGACCATCGGGTTCGCGGCCGCTGCGATGGTTTGGCACCATCGGCGGGCGACTGTCCGGCGTTATTGGCGCCAGCAGGTTGGTTACGGAAAGGCGGAGGCGCTTCTCGAACGCAAATGGCCGGAACGCTTTTCAGCACTCGGCCATATGAGTTGGTCCGGACAGATCTATGGGCGCGGCCTTCCTCGGCCTGCCATTGCGTCCAGACCGCGCATCTATCAAGGCACGTGGGGTCTCTCACCCTATCAGGGCCTCTATCGCCCGGCGCCGAATCACACTCTCGATATTGCGTTGACGCCAGAATGGCTCTTGGTTGCCGCAGCGATGCTCGCGTTAGGCGTTACGGGATTGGTCGTTCCCCCTTTTGGATGGGCGTTCGCTCTGTTCGGCAGCATGGCGGCGATTTCGGTGACGCAGGCTCTTCGGGGTGCGCTGGAGGCAAAATATCTCGTACGCGCACGCGATCTGCCGCTCTATGCCAAGTTGCGAAGCTTCGGTCTGATTTTCTTTTTCCACCTGCTGCAGCCTGCCGCGCGGCTTTGGGGACGTCTTAAACACGGTTTGACACCATGGCGGCGCCGGCGAGCGTATCGGTTGTCCCGTCCGACCAATCGGGCAACGTCCATTTGGAGCGAGACTTGGCGTTCTACAGACGAGTGGATGCGCGATGTGGAGCGCGAACTCGAGAAGTCGGACGCCGTTGTGGTCCGGGGCGGAGATTACGACGATTGGGATCTGCGCATTCGTGGTGGGCTCCTGGCCAATGCCCGACTCTCCATGGCCGTTGAGGACCATGCGGGTGGGAAACAGCAACTGCGCTTTCTCACCTCTTTCGAACCAACGCGTTTGCTCCCGATTTTGGGCATTGCGGCGGTTATCGTCGGGATTTTGTCTGAGTTAGAGGGATCATGGCCTGCTGTTTGCATCGTAGTTGCGTTCCTTCTCGGTCTCGCCGCTCAGACAAGAGCAGACAGGAATATCGCCGCGGGACAGATCGATATCGCATTGGACACGATGAAACGGAGGGAACCATTCTTCGCCGACAATACGAACGGCGAACGGGAGAACGATAGGAAATCCCCCGATCCGTTGAGGGCCGACGCCGCGGAGTGAACAGGCGCAAATGGCTCGCCAAAATAAGCAGCGCAAGATCCACGCGAAAGCGTCATTGGGTGCTTTGATCGGGGATTACCGGCACGCCTGCAAATATTTCTTTCGTCAGCGGCGGGGTCTCGCGTTTCTTGTCGTGCTCTCTTTTCTTACCTCCGGTTTGGCGGTCTTGCAGCCATGGCCTCTCAAGTTTCTCGTTGATGCCGTATTCACGTCGGGCACGCAGCCAACCTGGATCAGTTCATTGGGAATAAGGGGTTTGGACGCGAGACTCCTAATTGTCATAGCCGCAATCGGAAGTTTTCTCGTTTACGGACTGAGCAGCCTCGTTGAGGTAGCGTTGTCCTATGGTTGGATGAGATCGGGCCAGCGTATGGTGTACGATCTTACCGCGGATCTCTATGGCAAGCTGCAACGACGATCGCTTGCCCATGACGATGAACAGGCGCTTGGCGATTCCCTCAACCGGTTGTTTGGCGATAGCTGGTCGCTTTATACGATCGCATACACGCTCCTGACCGTTCCTCTGCAGCATGTTGTGACGATCGTGGCGATCAGTCTTGTTGCGTGGCAAATTGATCCGACGCTGACGCTCATTGCCGTCGGCATCGTTCCCCTCGCGACGGTGCTTTCTTATGCGTTGGCTCAACGGCTGCGGCATCTCGCGCGCGAGGACGCGAGGCAGACGTCGGAAATCATGGCATTCGTGCAGCAAGCTCTCTCCGCAATTCCTTTGATCCAGACATTTGCAGCCGTCGATCATACTCAGAAAGTGTATCGCGGCCTCGCGGAACGCGGCGCAGACATCGCCGGCCGGGCTGCGCTTGTGAACCAGACCGTGTTGATCGTGAGCAACGTGACCGTGGTCGGGGCGACATCCGCGGTGTTGTTGGTGGGAGGCCTGAGAGTCCTTTCGGGAGATGTGACGCTAGGGGTCCTCATCATCTTTCTCGCTTACGTCAAAACCATCAACATGTCCGTCGAAGCGTGTCTCACGGCCATGGCGAAAATCATGGCAGCCAATGCGGGTCTGAGGCGCGCCTGCGAAATCCTTGATGAAGGTCCCGGCATAAGCGAAGCGCCCGACGCCGTGTCATACCAAAAGCCAAGAGACCGGCCCGCCGGGCAGCTCAAGTTTGAAACGGTGCATTTCGGTTATCCGGACCGAGGGGAACCCATACTCGACGGCGTCGAGTTTGAGATTGAACCCGGTCAGACGGTCGCATTGGTCGGTCCGAGCGGCGGGGGCAAGAGCACCCTCGTATCTTTGATTCCCAGATTCTTCGATCCGACCGCGGGTAGAGTTCTGCTCGATGGACAGGATATCAAATCCCTGACGCTGGCCAGCCTGCGGTCGCAGATTTCCGTCGTCTTGCAAGAACCCTTCCTGATGCCGATGACCGTGGCAGAGAACATCGCCTATGACCCAAAGGGTTACAGCCGCGATGAAACGGTTGCCGCGGCGGTCGCCTGTGGCGCGCACGAATTCATCCGTTCCTTGCCGCAAGGCTTCGACACGATGCTGGGTGAACGCGGTGCGACATTGTCGGGAGGCCAGAAGCAATTGATCGCGATTTCGCGTGCGCTTCTCAAGGATGCACCCGTCCTCATCTTGGATGAACCCACGTCTGCGCTCGATGTCGAGGCGGAAGCGGAGGTTATGAGAGGCCTACACCAACTAACAGCCCACCGCACAACAATCATCATTGCTCATCGTCTGAGCACAATCCGGTCCGCGGATCGTATTTTTTTCGTTCAGAACGGACGTGTCCGGGAGCTTCAATCGTTTTCCGAGATTGACGCCCAAATGGGGAAGGGCACCCGATGACCGTTTGGTGGAAAGAAGCATATCGATTCCCATTGCTTCACCGTACCGGCCTCGTTTGGATCTTGCTCCTCTCGCTGCTGTCCATTGGGCTCAATCTTCTTCTTCCATGGCCCATGAAGCTGATCGTCGATCAGGTATTGGGCAGCAGCGCAGTGTCTCATGACTGGCTGTGGCTGCCGGGTTTATTTCCCGGGCAAGACAAGTTTCACCAGCTTGTGTGGCTTGCTTTCGCGTCGGCGGCCCTCTTCCTATCGGTGCGTCTGGCGGAAACGGCGCGGACTTATCTGGCAACGAGGATCGGACGCCAGATGCAATATGAGCTTGGCGGCTTGCTCTTTCACCATCTCCAGCACTTGTCGCCGGCCTTTCACGCGCGTTCTCAAACCGGGGATTTGGTGCGGCGCATTACGATGGACAGCAAATGCCTCGATGAACTCTTCTTGGGCATCTGCATTCCCGCATTGACTGCCATCCTCATGCTCGTGGCGATCTTCACAATTATGATGAATATGAGTGGAGAAATCGCAGTGCTTGCACTGTTCATAGCGCTGCCCGTCGCATTCCTCGTTCATAGACTTATCCCCAGGATCACGGAGCAATCGCTTGTCCAGCAAAACATCGAGGGCCAAGTGATGTCTCTAGCCGAAACAAACCTCTCGGCGCGTCCGATCGTGCATGCATTCCACAGGGCGGAAATCGAAGGGAAACGGTTTCGAATCCTGACCGATCGATCCGTCAAGGCGCTCGAACAAGCGACGGCGAGTGAACAGCTTTTCGGCATATTGGCAGGCTGCACCATCGCGCTCGGCAGTGCGATAGTCTTGGGAGTCGGCGGATTTCAGGTGCTGAACGGGAGCCTCGAAGTCGGCAGCCTGCTCGTTATTCTCACCTATCTCGCGATGCTTTATGCACCGGTCGAGACTCTCGCGCGATTATCGGCGGCCTTTGCCCATTCCGCGGCAAAATCTGACAGGGCATTTTCCATCCTGTCCGAACGGGCATTGGTGGATGACGCTCTTCATACGATGAATTCCTTGCAAACGCCCGAACGAGCGAGTGGTGCGATCCGTTTCGCAAATGTCTCCTTCGGCTACGATGGTCGCCGCGGCACTCTTCGTAACGTCAATATGACAATTCACCCGGGCGAGACAATTGCGATTGTCGGTCCGACGGGAGCCGGAAAATCCACACTCATATCTTTGACCCTGCGACTCTTCGATCCTGATGAGGGAACGATCACGCTTGATGGGTTCGATCTGCGTAAATGGAAACTCGACGCCCTCCGGCGCCAATTCGGCTTGGTTTTGCAGGATCCGTTTCTTTTGCCGTTGTCAGCAAAGGAGAACATCGCATTTGGACGCCCCGGCGCCGATATGGGGCGAATCGTGGCGGCTGCTCAAGCCGCGGGAGCCGATGGTTTCATTCGCAAGCTACGGGACGGTTATGACACGGGCTTGGGCGAACACGGCGCTGCGCTTTCTGGAGGCGAAAAACAGAGGATCGCGATTGCTCGCGCGCTGCTGCGGGATGCCCCCGTCTTGATCCTCGACGAGCCGACGGCATCGCTCGATGTAGAGACGGAACGCAATCTGATGACAACCCTCTATCCCGAAACTCGCAATCGAACGACGATCATTATTGCGCACCGGCTCTCTACCGTTCGTGCGGCCGATCGCATCTTTGTACTCAACGAGGGTCAAATCGTGGAATCCGGCAGCCATTTGGAACTTCTCACCAAAGGGGGTCTGTACTCTAGGCTGCACCGGCGCGCTGACGTCCTTGAACCCATCCCCTTTTGATACAGCTTTCGCCACCAAGGAAAATTGCAGCTTAGGCTTGGCTGCTATCACATTTTTGCAC
>Ga0209131_1002686_pt1 | contig 12033 bp, 10 predicted proteins | sample GraSoi_2013_40cm_FD_185826 | JGI IMG/M metagenome (GOLD analysis project Ga0209131, IMG submission 185826) | Grasslands soil microbial communities from the Angelo Coastal Reserve, California, USA - Sample 9_17_2013_40cm (SPAdes) (version 2) | ecosystem: Environmental > Terrestrial > Soil >...
GATATCGAAGCCAACTTGAACGCGCTCGCTAATGTGCAGGATGCGGTGGTGATCCCAGCCATGAAGGATGGACATCCGGATCATCTCGTAGCGTTCATTATCTTTAAAGAAGAATCAACTGCTTCAGATTTTGAAGCGATGAAAGAAATGAAAAAGCAATTGGGCGAACGCCTGCCGGAGTATATGGTGCCGCGCAAATTTGTCTTCCTCACCGAGTTTCCCATCACAACCAATGGAAAAGCGGACCGGCGCAAGCTGGCAGAAACCATCGAATGACGCCATTCACAGACTTTTTATATTTTGGAATTTCATTGTACGCATTGATCCCCGCCCTGATCGCGGGGCTTTTCAAGCGCGCCTGGCGCATCTGGCTGGTGATCGCCACGATGGCGATGCTGGTCATCCAATATTCGAATACGCGCGATATCTTTGGGATTGCAATTTCCGAGCTGATTCTGCTCGCAGGCTATGCGCTCTTGCAATGGATCATCGCGATCCTGTTTCTATTCATCCGCCGAAGGGGATCAAACCGAATCACTTTTTATTTCGCGCTCTTTCTGAATCTTCTCCCGTTATTAGCGGCCAAGTTCATTCCGTTGTTTCAACCCGATTATCCCTTATTATTTTTGGGGTTATCCTATATCACCTTCCGCGTTCTGGATGTAACCATCGGGATTCAGGATGGTTTGATCAAGGAAGTAAAGCCGATTCCCTATCTGACCTTTTTGTTGTTTTTTCCCACGATCTCTTCCGGGCCCATTGACCGTTATCGCCGTTTCAACGAAGATTGGAACCACAACCGGACTCGCGAGCAATTCGTCCAGGATGTGGATGGCGGGGTTCATCGCATCTTCACCGGCTTTTTATACAAATTCATCCTCGCCGCACTGATCAAACAATACTGGCTCGACCCGCTGACCGATACGGCGGGCTTCCTGCAAACTGCCTCGTATATGTATGCCTATAGTTTCTATTTATTCTTCGACTTTGCCGGCTATAGTGCTTTCGCCATCGGGTTCAGTTATATCCTCGGCCTGCATTCGCCGGAAAACTTTAACCTGCCATTCATCTCACGCGATATCCGCGATTTCTGGAATCGCTGGCACATGAGCCTGTCTTTTTGGTTCCGCGATAATATCTACAACCGTTTTATCTTCGCCGCCCTCAAAGGGAAATGGTTCAAGAATAGTCAGACCGCCTCTTATTTGGGTTATTTGATCACCATGGGATTGATGGGCTTGTGGCACGGCACCGCATGGCATTACATTGTGTACGGCTTCTACCATGCGATTTTACTTATCCTTACCAGCTGGTTCGATAGAAAATACAAAGGAAATCGCCTTCTGAACGATAAGGGTTTTCTTTGGCACGCACTATCCGTACTGATCACCTTTCACTTGATCGCACTTGGCTTACTGATCTTCTCAGGCAGATTGTTCTAAAGGAATTATGAGCATGCGTCAACTCGAAGCTTTCATCTCTGAATATGCTGATCAAACCATCTCGGTCGCTGTGCACGATCTTGAAACAGACCGCGAAATCCTTATCAACGCCAACCAGGACTTTCACCCTGCCAGCACCATCAAAGTACATGTGATGATGGAAGTTTTTCGCCAATTAAAAGAGGGCCTGTTTCATATCGAAGACCGCGTTCCCATCATCAATTCTTTTACGAGCATTGCAGATGAAAACAAATACTCCCTGGATGTCAGGGATGATTCAGAGAAATCGCTCTACCAGCGACTGGGTGACAACGAAACCATACATGAGCTTACGCGTCTAATGATCGTGCAAAGCAGCAACCTGGCAACCAATATCCTGATCGAAAAAATCGACGCGAAAAACGTGAATATATTCATCAAGTCTCTGGGAATTGAAGATGTCACGGTACAGCGTGGTGTCGAAGATGGGGCAGCTTTCCGCCTTGGCTTGAATAACAAGGCAACTGCAAATGGGCTTACACAAACCATGAAATTGATCGCGCAAGGCGACGTGGTTTCAAAGGAAGCGTCCCGGCAAATGATTAATATCATGCTTGGTCAGCAGTTCAACGAAGGCATTCCTGCCGGGCTCCCAAATTCAACAAGGGTGGCCCACAAAACAGGCTGGACGGGACAGTTTTACCATGACACAGGAATCGTCTTCCCTGAAAAACGCAAGCCTTATGCAATTTCGATCATGACACACGGCTTTCCGGAAGATAATGAAAAACCGGCGCACACCTGCATGCTAGAAATATCAAAAATGATTTACGAACAGGTTTCATGACCTCGCTATCGTCTCTTACGTACTATCCCATCAAGGCATGCCGCGGATTCGATGTAAAAGAATCCAACGTCGAACGCATGGGGCTGGAACATGACCGACAAATGATGGTCGTCACCTCCGAAGGCGAATTCCTCACGCAACGTGAGTATCCCAAGCTTGCGCTTGTCACACCAGCTTTATTGAATGGAATAGTTACACTATCAGCCCCGAATTTCGATTCCATGCAGGTTGCGATCCAAACCGACGGTTTTACATGGCCGGTCAATATCTGGAAATCCGAAGGTGTCGCCGCCATCGATCAGGGCGACGATGTGGCCAATTGGTTTTCAGAATGGTTGGATAGAGATGTCCGGCTTGTTCACATCGCAGGTGGAATCCAGAGAAAAGTTAGTCAGGATTACGCAATTAAAGCGGATGACCATACTGGGTTTGCCGATGGTTATCCCATTCTGATCATCTCGGAAGAATCGCTTCAGGACTTAAACTCGAAGCTGGAAAGACCGCTGCCGATGAATCGATTCCGCCCGAACCTTGTAGTCAGGGCCGCTGAGCCGTTCGCGGAAGATACCTGGAAGAGGATCAAAATTGGAGATGTCGAAATGGCACTTGTAAAACCATGTCCGCGTTGTGTGGTGACTACCATTAACAAAGAAACGCTTGAGAAGGGCAAGGAGCCACTCAAAACGCTGGAGAAATATCGCAGACATGAACTAGGCGCCATCTTCGGCATGAATGTCATCCCATTGAACAGCGGCAGGCTCGAGGTAGGTATGAACGTACAGGTCATCCAATAAATGAATATTACACGGCGTGATTTTCTCAAACTTGGTGGCGCGGCTTTGCTCGGGCTTTCGGCAAGCAAATTCCTGCCGTTACAGGAGGGACCAAATTTCACTGCACCATTGATCTGGAACGGCAGCCGCAAACATCATTACATGGCTTTCACTTATGACGATTGCTATCTACTCTATCGCATGCAGGATTTGGAAGTTTTACTGGATCAATTCCCCGATTTTCATGTGACCTTTTTCCCAGTGGGCGCGAAGATCCTCGACCTCGACCAGCAGGATCACGGTATTTGGAAACGGCTTGTAGATAAGGGACATGAAATTGGATATCACACCTTCAATCACATCAACATCGCAGCAATGTCGCCGGCAGGGGTATTAAAAGATTTCGACAAATGGAGTGATGCATTGAATCAGGTGCTGGGCGTGAATTACACTGTGCGCTTCGTGCGCCCGACTTATGATGTCATTAGTTATTCGCTGGATGTTTTATGTCAGGAGCGCGGACTTGTCGCGGCTTTATATTCCCAGGGCGGAGGCGGCGAACCGGATGTAGTAGTAAGGGCTTTGCAAAAGGCTAAAGACGGGGACATTGTACAAATGCATATTCGCACACAGGATTACAACTCCAGTGTTCTAATCTATCCATGGTTAAAGGACAATAACTGGCAGTTAGTTACTATGAGCAAAATCTATGATGACCTGTTGCTCGAGCAAGCCAACTCGGATGGTTGTGATCTGAACATGGGCACATCATTGACCAGAACGTGTATTGAGTAAATAAATAAGATATCGCAATAAAAAGCCGTAGGCCTGCGGCTTTTTATTACATACCTCCAAGCGATTGCTTCGTTTGTTCTTTCCCTCGAGACCTCATCACATCCAGTACGCGCGGCATGATGTCCGCGTATAGCTTATAGAATAATTTATTCGAGGCGTAATCCCAGGCGCCCAGTGTGCGGATCACTTCCCCACCCAGGCCTTCTTTGAAGCGATAGACTCCCCACATGGAATCGTTTTCGTTGAATTCGTCCGGCGCACCCCACAAGTCATAGCTCACACATCCATTTGCTTTTGCATGCTTCAGCGCTTCCCATTGCAAGAGATAGGTTGGCATCTTTTCGCGATGAGCATCGCGGGACATGCCATAGACGTAATACGCGCGCCCGGCGAACATAAATAGAAATATCGCGGCGACAGCTTCGCCATCCACTTCGGCGATCAACGGCATGGCAAATGGTTGATCATTTTGCATGAACTCCTGCCAAACATATAGATAATAATTTTCATCGCGAATTACAAAGCCATCACGTACAGATGTCTCTGCATACATTTTATAGATCATCGCTAAATCATCTAAAGTGCCTACGCGCACCATGACATCTTTTTTCTCAGCCAACCGCACGTTGTAACGCGTTTTCTGCTTCATGCGCGCTAGAATTTCATCTTCCGTGGGAGATAGATCAACAAGGACAGTATTCTTGAACTGAATCTGATCCGATGAATAACCCCATCCTCTACGCGTCAATTCGGACACTACAATCTGTCCGGTGTTATCAATGAGATCGCTCTCACTTTGAGGCACTCCGCGTCCAAGCACAACATCCGGGTCCATTTTAAAGAAGATCGCGCCCTGCTTCTTCGCAAAGGATTGCAAATCATTCAATACATGATTTCTTAACTTTTCATTGTTCCAATCCAGCAATGGACCCTTCGGCGCGTACAGAATGGATACACGCGCAGCGAATCCACGATTGAGGACCTGACGTTTCAAGATCATGGCGGCCGCGACAACATTGTTGGAATCATCCCGCCAGGTAAATGGCATGGGCCTCCACCCATATTTCTCTTTCACCAAGGCCCATTCCCATGTTTGTAAAAAGTGTGGATTCGACAGTTGAGAAATGATTGTATTCCACTCGGCAGATCGACCGGTAAATGTCTGCATTATTCCGCCCCACGCCCGGCCATGCGCCAGAGATATAGCTTATAGAGCAATGGATTATAGATTCTATCCAGCGCCTGTGCGGCGCGTTTCAGTTCACCACCAAATCCGCGCTTGAAACGATACACTCCCCACAAGCCATCATTTCGAGTCTCAAAGTTGGATTCGAGGGTTCCTTCGTTTTCATCTGGTACGCCCCACAGATCATATTCTGCGCAGCCGTGCGCTTTCGCCCAGCGGATCGCTTCCCACTGCAACAGATAGGTCGGCATGCGATTGCGTTCCTGATCATTCGACGCGCCATAGACATACCATGCGCGTCGTCCATGCGCAAAGACCATCAGGGAGGCCAACGGCCTACCCTCGCATTCGGCAACCAATAATTCACAGATCCCTTTTGGATGGAATAAGCCATAAGCTCGCTGATAATATTCAAGCGAGTGCACACTGAATTCATCGCGGCCGCCGGTGACTTGCATCATCGTGTGAAAACCCGCGATATTGTCCCATACGCGTACTGTCACGCCCTTTTTCTCGGCAAGGCGAATGTTGTAGCGGCATTTTTGCTTCATCCGTGCAAGGATTTCTTCTTCGTCATCCTTGATATTGATCACGATTGTACGAGGAGGTTGAATGTTATGAGGACTCATCCTGACCCCGTCCGCTCCCGCAGGGAGAGAAATATCGCCCCACAGGTCTGGTTCGATTTTGAGAAAAATGGCGCGATTCTCTTTGCAAACAGCATCAACTTCATTCCAAAACTCATCGCTGACAGCTGCTTCCTGAAAGCTAATCGCTGCTTTTGGCATGTAGCCGAAAGTCAAACCGAAAGGCAGGCGACGAAACAGGATTTGCGCGCCAGCCTTCTCGTTAAGAATGAGGCGCACGGGTTTCCATCCAAAAGAGGACTTCAATTCACCCCATTCACTCATCTGTAATAAATGTGCGTTGGGGTGTTGATCTAAAAAGTTATTCCATTCAGTAAGAGATACTTGTGTCATGGTCTCGATAGGCTTCGTTACTCGACCATCTAAACCACCGAAGTCATATCGGGCGGAGGAGTCGAGCGGATGGAGGCCGACGGGATGGATTCGTCGAGCAGGCGGATCAGGTTCTCAGTCTCGGATTGATTCGCAAAATGCGTGAGCCGTTCGATGACGTCCGTGAGTTGATTACCATCCACTTTTTCCTCTTCCGCAGCACGATAAATCTCAGAATGTTGCGTCGGTTTAAATTGCATCCCGTCTTCCCAAAGGTCTTCCCGCAATTTTTCTCCGGGTCGTATTCCTGAGAACGTTATCTCGATGTCGCGATTTGGCTCCAGGCCGGAGAGTCGGATGAGGTCTTCAGCCAGATCAAGGATGCGGACTTGCTGGCCCATGTTCAGCATGAACACTTCGCCTCCCATACCCATTGCGGCTGCCTGCAAAACAAGATGCACAGCTTCAGGGATGGTCATGAAATAGCGATACATTTCCGGGTGTGTAACAGTGATAGGGCCGCCGCGCGCAATTTGATTCTTGAATAATGGCACAACACTCCCGCGACTTCCCAGCACATTTCCAAAACGGACAACTGAATATGCGCGCCCACTGCGCTGCGCGCCATCCAGGACGATCATCTCTGCAAGGCGTTTGGTCGCACCCATAATACTGATCGGTCTCACAGCTTTATCGGTGGAAATGAGAACGAGTCTTTCCACCTCATGGCTGCTTGCGGCTTCAACAACATTGCGCGTACCGAGGACATTATTCGTGACCGCCTCTTCTGCGTTTATCTCCATAAGAGGGACGTGCTTATGAGCGGCAGCATGAAAGACCACTTGGGGCCGATACACATTGAACATCTCTTCGATTCGATTCGAATCGCGCACATCGGCGATCACAGGAGCAATCGATAAAGATGGGAAGTTTTCGGTCAGCTCGAGCAGCGACTCAAAAATACTATTCTCGCCATGGCCCAACAGGATGAGCTCTGCCGGAGACCAGCGCGCCGCCTGACGACAGATCTCGCGCCCAATGGAGCCGCCCGCGCCAGTTACCAGCACGCGCTTGCCACTGAGGATCGTACCAATTAGGCGATTATCAATCTTTGTCGGCTCGCGGCGCAGCAGGTCGGTAATGTCCACTTCGCGCAGTCGATTGACACTGACCTTGCCGCCAATCAACTCATAGATGCCAGGCATGGTTCGTGATGAGATTCCCTTTTGCCTGCATGCATCATTGACCAAGCGGATGATATTTCCCGGCGCTGAGGGAATCGCGATGATCACTTCATCCACTTGCTGATTGTCAAGCACATCTGCAAGTTTATCGACTGTGCCGATGACGGAGACTCCGTAGATCTCGTGATGCTGTTTCGCCGGGTCATCGTCCAGAAAACCAATGGGAATCAGGTTCAATTGAGATGATTTTTGCAACTCGCGCGCTACAAGCGCACCAGCATCTCCAGCGCCGATGATCAGCGCGCGCTTCGCCTTACCAATACGCGGCGCAGCGGATTGTTCAGCAAGGATGCGTAATGCAAAACGTGAGCCACCAATGAGGACGAGAGAGAGCAGCCAATCAATACCAAGTGCAGAACGCGGCATGCCTGGTTGGATGAAACCGGCGCTGATCAGCACAAGCATCAGGCCTGAGGTCAGTACGGACGCCGTAGTCACCGCGACGGTAATCAGCCGCAATTCGTTTGTGCTGGCGTAGATCCACAAGCGCCGATATAAGCCAAATAAAAAATAAACAGGCATTTTAACAAGCAAGGCCGCGGCACACATGATCATTGCCGCAGGGAAATAGAAGGGCAGTTGACTTACGTCCAAACGCAGCGCGAAGCTGCCCAATACCGAAACAATGATGAGAGCAACATCACCGATTAGAACGAAACGATTACGAACGTTTGGGCGGGAGGATGACATAAAAAGATGAAAGTTAAAGATTCCGCATTTCTTCAACGGCTTCCTTCAGTCCTTCTGTCAAGGTCACTTTAGGGCTGAAACCGAGCATCTCCATCGCCTTCTTTGGCGAGCCCACTGAACGATAAATATCGCCGGCGCGCGGCTCTGCATAAACATGCTTTGGCGCAGTTGGAAAAATTTTGTAGAGAACATCGAGCAGATCGAGCAAACGGGTCTCTTTACCAGTACATACATTGAAGATCCGCCCGGGCGCGGCGGAGTGTTGTGATGCAAGTAAATTCGCCTGGACTACATCGTGCACATTGATAAGGTCTCGCGTTTGCCCGCCATCTCCAAAGATCGTAATTGGTTTGTTATCCAACATACGACGGATAAAGATCGGGACTGCCGCAGCGTACATCGAATCAGGCCTCTGCCGCGGTCCGTAGACGTTGAAATAGCGTAGCGCAACGACCTCCAACCCGAAAGAGCGCGTATAGAGCTCGGCATACATTTCGTCGATACGCTTGGAGGAGGCATAAGGCGATAATTGCTTAAGTTGGGAATCTTCAACAAGCGGCATGTCTTCCGAATCGCCATATACTGCGGCGCTGGATGCGATAACCACACGTTGAACGCCGGCTTTTCGCGCAGCTTCAAACAAAATGGATGTGCCCGTGACATTCACGTCGAAACATTCCTGCGGCTTTTCCATCGACTCTGGAACAGATACAAACGCCCCTTCGTGGAAAATGATATTAACGCCCGCCACAGCCTTGGTTACCCAAGAAGCGTCGCGCAAATCGCCTCGGACGATCTCGACATCGAGGCCTTTCAGATTATCGGGCTTCCCTGAGGAGAAATTGTCCAATACACGTACATTTGCACCTTGCTCATGCAAAACGCGCACAAGATGAGAACCAATAAACCCGGCGCCACCACTAACGAGATAATTCATTTATCTACCTATCATTCGAATGACTGTACCAATAGTCCGCAGAACAATTTGAACATCCATTCTTAAAGTACGATGCTTGATGTAATACAGGTCGTACTCCAGTTTTACTGCAGTCTCCTTGACGCTGGCAACATATCCATAATTGATCTGCGCCCAGCCGGTTAAGCCTGGTTTTACCAGCAGGCGAGCGCGATAAAACGGAATCTGTTTTTGAAATTCTGCCACCAGCTCGGGACGTTCCGCACGTGGACCAACCAGGCTCATTTCACCACCGATTACACTCCAAAACTGAGGCATTTCATCGAGGCGTGTCCGTCGGAGAAAACTCCCCACCCGTGTCACACGCGGATCGTTCTCTGCAGCGAGTTTGGCTTCTCCATCTGCCTCGGCATTTTGTTTCATGGTGCGAAATTTGTAGATCCTAAAAACAGTTCCGCCTTTACCAAGCCTGGTCTGCGAATAAAAAATCGGAAAGCCGCTTTCAAGCAGGATGGTCAGTGCTGTAAACGGAAAAACAATTGCAAAGATCAGCAAGCCGACAAGTCCACCTGCAATATCCAACAAACGCTTAAACAATTCATAAACACCGCTTACGCTGACCTGATCAACAAATGAACGAATGACCCAATCTGATTCCAGGTGCTCAATGGGCACACGACCAGTCAATTCTTCGTAGAGGATTTGCATGCGGGAGACTTCCACACCTCGCTCCTGCGCGTCCAAAATATTCTGGAAGGTCTCGCCTTTGATCTCACCGTTGATCGCAATCACAATATCAGAAATACGATATTCCTCGATGAGGATAAGCAAGGCCTCGCTTGTCCCAAGAACCGAAAATCCATTATGAGATTTACCTTGCTTAAGTGGATCGTCATCAATGAACCCGAGCAGGAAAAATGGCGGTGGACTCAATTTGTTGTACACATCAGCAAGCGAGTACCCAGCTTTGCCCGCGCCGACGATGGCGACCCGCCGCATGAGTCCGGATGAAGTATAAAGTCTTATATAAATGGCGCGCCAGCCAAGGGTCAGGAGAGAGGCAAGTACAAGGAAAGTTCCCACTGCAATACGAGGGAGCGAGGTCGGATCCAAATTAATCGTAAATAACAAGGAGTAAGCTAGTAACCCAACAATGGGAGCCACTGCAATACCACGGAGCGTCCTTTGCCAATTAGCAGAGGTGTGTGGTTCATAAGATTCCACCATCAGCAACAGCCATATGAACGGAAGAAGATAAAACCAAAACGGCACTTGAATCGAAATAAGGCGTTCCGCTCTGCCTAATGGGACACCATTATTAACCAATCGGTATAACGAGAATTGATACCACACATAAATGGATAACCCCATTGCGCTCGCAGATGCGATGAGATCTCCAAGCAACAAGATCGAGAGCTGTTCGCTGGGTCGTAGTCTTAGAGAAGGTCGGTAAATATCAGCCATGCTGTGCAGACGAACCTAAAAGGCTGCTCCACAAAAACCCTGCACCCCAGGCAATATGCATGGTTGCAACGGCAAGCGGCAACCCAAAGACAAGATATGGCTTTCGTTTTTCATATGCCAGTTTCAAACCCGCAAGTCCCAGCGCAACAAAATACAAGATTATCTGCGCGATTAGAAGATAGCGCGCGAGCGCAATCCACAAGGATAACACAATCAATACGATCAGGCTCAACACAAAGAGCGGCGGCAATGCCTGCCGCCAGCGAAGCGTACGCGGATATCTTTGCAGCATACGCCATTTCCAAAATCCATAACGCCAGTATTGACCTGCAAGCTTCGCGAATGTACTTCGTGAAAAGTAAATCGATCGGATCGACGGGTCGAGCCAGACCACACCACCTGATGCGCGCACACGCGTGTTGAATTCATAGTCTTCATTGGCGAGTAAAGTCTCATCAAAGAAACCGATCTTATCTATCAAGGCGCGGTGAAATGAACCAAATGGGACAGTATCCACAGCCCCTTCTTTTGCATTGAGGCGGTACATCGCATCACCTACTCCAAATGGATGGGCTGCCGCCAACGAGATGGACTCTGCAACCCAAGTATCTGCGCCCGCATGGATCTCCCATACTCCGCCAATGTTATCGCCCTTGCCAGATTGATGTGCCGCCATACAACGTTCCAAATATTCAGGGATGGGAATCGAATGCGCGTCGAGGCGAACAATGATCTCGCCTCGCGCGTGACGGATGGCTTGATTCAAGCCTGATGGAATTGTCCGCGCTGAATTTTCGATCATACTTACACTCAACTGCGGATGTGCTTGTTGAAATTCCGCAACCACCTGGCGCGTATGATCGGTGGACATTCCATCAGAAATGATCAACTCCATCTGGGCGCGTGGATAGGTCTGCGCAAATATTGCATTGAGCAGATGATCGATGGTCTTTTCTTCGTTATAACAAGGAACGATGATGGAAACAAAGGGTTGCATGGCACTTGTGGCGTGCAGGAAATTATTTTTTTCTTGCAACAGTGGTTTTTGAATTTTGATTTAACGGCAGGAACACTTCAATAGTTGTCCCTTCCCCCAGCCTACTGCGGACGCTAATTCTACCACCATGCGCCTGTATGATCTCCCGTACGATTGCCAGCCCAAGGCCCGCGCCATGTTTTTCACCGCCCTTGCGCGCTGAATCCGCCTGATAGAAACGGTCGAAAATATGAGCTTGTGCCTCTATTGGAATTCCTATACCTGTATCAGCCACTGATACGAGCATTTCTCCATTAATAACAGAAGCGTGAAGTTGAATGGCCCCACTGCGAGATGTAAATTTCAGAGCATTATCCACTAAATTAGTGAACACTTGCGAAAGCCTGTCCCCATCTGCAAAAACGAGAGGCAAATCCACAGCCGAGTCCACGCTAATCTCTATCCCGGCCTTTTGCGATTGCGGCATGAACTTTTCAGCAACAGCATTTAACAATGCAGGTATATTCACAGGCATCATTGAAATATCAGCAGTTCCAGCATCCAGCCGGGCCAGGTCCAGTAGATCCAACACCATACGGTGCATACGAGCTGATTCGTTATAGATCACCTGCGCTGCTTGTTTGCGGTCATCAGGTGTATCGGCTGTGCCATCCAGGATTGCCTGCGCGAATCCCTGAATGGATGTAAGCGGTGTCTTCAATTCATGAGAGATATTGGCTACAAATTCACGTTGGGATCTCT
>Ga0209131_1002687_pt1 | contig 12030 bp, 8 predicted proteins | sample GraSoi_2013_40cm_FD_185826 | JGI IMG/M metagenome (GOLD analysis project Ga0209131, IMG submission 185826) | Grasslands soil microbial communities from the Angelo Coastal Reserve, California, USA - Sample 9_17_2013_40cm (SPAdes) (version 2) | ecosystem: Environmental > Terrestrial > Soil >...
GCGCTCAGGCCTTGTAGGTAACGGCGAGTAAACATGGCAGAAGTCCAAACATCCGCGGGCGCCTCGGCGAAAGACACCGCGCTGATGACGTTGTCGATCGTCGCGCTGCTGGCAGGGCTGGTTGCGTTCTATTGGTTCGACGAGCAGGCGCTGCCGATTCGAATTGCGATGGTCATCGTCGGCCTGGCGGCGGCGGCCGGTCTCATGTGGTTCACCTGGTATGGCCGTGAGTTCTGGCAATTCGTGCTCGCCGCGCGCATCGAGCTGCGCAAGGTGGTATGGCCGGAACGCGACGAGACGGTCAAGACCACGTATGTCGTATTCGGTTTTGCCATCGTGATGGGCCTGTTTTTTTGGCTGCTCGATATGGGTCTCACTTTTCTGACTCGATTGTTGGGCGGTCAAACCGGCTGATGAATTCGGAGCTGTCTATGTCCTTGCGATGGTATGTGGTTCACGCGTATTCGAACTTCGAGCACAAAGTCTCCGAGTCGCTCAAGGAGCGGGTCAAGCGCGCCGGTTTGGAAGCCAAGTTCGGCGAGATTCTGGTGCCGACCGAAGAAGTGGTGGAAATGCGCGACGGCCAGAAGCGCAAATCCGACCGCAAGTTCTTCCCAGGCTATGTGCTGGTGCAGATGGAAATGGACGAGGACACCTGGCACTTGGTCAAAGAGGTGCCGAAGGTATTGGGCTTCATCGGCGGCACCAGCGACAAGCCGGCGGCCATCACCGATAAGGAAGCAATGTCGATTCTGCGCCGCGTGGAAGAGGGCGTGGACAAGCCGAAGCCGAAGGTGCTGTTCGAGCCCGGCGAGGTGGTGCGGGTAACCGACGGCCCGTTCAACGATTTCAACGGCGTGGTCGAGTCCGTGAACTACGAAAAGAACCGGCTGCAGGTGGCGGTGCAGATCCTGGGGCGCTCGACGCCCGTGGAATTGGATTTCTCGCAGGTCGAGAAGGGTTAATTGTAGGGCGGGGTCGCTTCGACCCTGTTTAAAGGTTGGCGCGAAGCGCCTAAAGACTGGCGCGCAGGCGCCTAGAGAGTGGCGCGAAGCGCCTAGTGGTCGGCGCGCAGGCGTCAAACAGGGGAGCGGCTCGTTAGGGCTGCGTTTGTACCCACAGGAGCGACTATGGCTAAGAAAGTCACCGGTTATATCAAGCTGCAGATCCCTGCAGGCCAGGCGAACCCCAGTCCGCCGGTCGGACCCGCGTTGGGTCAGCAGGGCGTGAACATCATGGAGTTCTGCAAGGCATTTAATGCACAGACCCAGGCCTTGGAAAAGGGTTTACCGACCCCAGTAGTGATTACGGTATACAGCGACCGCAGCTTTACCTTCATCATGAAGACGCCGCCGGCGTCCGTGCTCATTGCCAAGGCCCTCGGCATTCCGAAGGGCAGCGCCACGCCGAACACCGCCAAAGTCGGCAAGGTGTCGCGCAAACAGCTCGAGGACATTGCCAAGGTGAAAATGCCCGATTTGACCGCCAGCGACCTGGATGCGGCCGTACGCACCATCGCGGGCAGCGCGCGCAGCATGGGCGTCGACGTGGAAGGAGTGTGACATGGCTGCCGTAGCGAAACGAACCAAGACTTGGAAAGAGAAGCTGCCGCCGGGCAAGTCGTACGCAATCGATGACGCGCTCAAGCTCGTCAAGGAATTCGCGACGGCAAAGTTCAACGAATCCGTGGACGTGTCGGTGAATTTGGGCGTCGACGCCACCAAATCGGACCAACAGGTCCGCGGCTCCACCGTGATGCCGCATGGCACGGGTAAGACCGTCCGGGTGGCCGTATTCACCCAGGGCAAGAACGCCGATGCCGCCAAAGCGGCCGGCGCCGACATCGTCGGATTCGAAGATCTGGCCGAGAAGGTCAAAGCCGGGCAGATCGATTTCGACGTAGTCATTGCGAGCCCCGATGCCATGCGTATCGTCGGCCAATTGGGCCAGATCTTGGGCCCCCGCGGGCTGATGCCGAATCCCAAAGTGGGCACGGTGACGCCGAACGTGGCGGAAGCCGTGAAGAATGCCAAGTCCGGTCAGGTGCGTTATCGCACCGACAAGGCGGGCATCATTCACGCACAAATCGGGCGCGCCAATTTCGAGACGGTCGCGTTGAAGGAAAACCTGCTGGCGCTGGTGGCCGATCTGCAGAAGATCAAGCCGGCCACGTCGAAGGGTATTTACTTAAAGAAACTGACCGTGTCCTCGACCATGGGTCCCGGCGTTTCGGTCGACCAGACCAGCCTGGGCTTAGTTTAGTGATATCGGACGGGGCCGCCGCGGCCCCGTTGAAAGGTTGGCGCGCAAGCGCCTAGGAATTTGCGCGTAAGCGCATGGAAACATGCGCGTAAGCGCATGAATACGGAGGGCTGCGTGAGGCCGCGAGGTCGAACGCAACCACCGTCGAAGACCGCAGGTCGGGGCTAGGTTCCTTCTGGAACCGAAGGGCGCCGTAAAGAAAAACCTGCGCAGATGGTGGGACCCGAATCAGGAGTTGCCTGGTGAAGGTCGCACCAAGGGAATACGACGAGGTATTCCAAGGGTGGGCATGAGCGGCGGCGTTCGTGCCTGGTGTGTGACGCTTCTTTCCGGGGAACCTTAATGGCACTCAAGTTAGAAGAGAAGAAAGTCGTGGTGGCAGAAGTCAACGCGGTCGCGGTGAAAGCCCTGTCCGTGGTGGGCGCAGAGAACCGTGGCTTGACCGTGACGCAGATGACCGACCTGCGCGCCAAGGCGCGCAAGGAAGGAGTCTATTTGCGGATCGTCAAGAATACGCTCGCGCGCAAGGCTCTTGCCGGCACCGCTTTCGAGTGCATTTCTCCGGCGCTGAAAGGACCCATTGTCCTGGCATTCTCCAACGATGATCCGGGCGCGGCCGCCCGAATCGTCAAGGCGTTTGCGAAGGACAACGACAAGTTGGTGACGACGCTCGTGTCTTTGGGCGGGCAACTGCTCAAAGCCGATTCACTGGATCGCGTGGCGTCCTTGCCCACGCGTGCGCAGGCGCTGTCGCTACTGTTGGGTGTGCTCAAGGCGCCGATTTCGAAGTTTGTTGGTACGTTGGCTGCTCCCAACTCGAAGTTGGTACGGACGCTGGCTGCTGTTCTTGAAGCCAAGAAGAGCGGTGCGGCGCAGGCGGCGGCGAATTAAATCCTGATTCGGGTCGCGGGACCCATATAGATATTTGGAGACGATAATGGCTGTTACTAAAGATGAAATCCTCGACTCAATTTCCAAGATGACCGTCATGGAAGTGGTCGAGTTGATTGCCGACATGGAGAAGAAGTTCAACGTCACGGCGGCTGCTCCCGTTGCAGCGGCTGCGGCGGGCGCGGGTGCTGCTGCTGCTCCGGCGGCGGAAGCGCAGACCGAGTTCACCGTGACGATGACCGAGTTCGGCGCCAACAAAGTGGGCGTCATCAAGGTCATTCGCGAGATCACGGGCTTGGGTCTCAAGGAAGCGAAGGACCTGGTGGAAGGCGCGCCTTCAACCGTTAAGGAAGGCATTCCGAAGGCGGACGCCGAGACGATCAAGACGAAGCTGGAGGCCGCGGGCGCCAAGGCTGCTATCAAGTAGTGATTATTGTCGATATGCGCAGTTCGAAGGTTGCCGGGAATTTCTCGGCAGCCGTCGGCTGCGCCTTTGATTTTGATTTCGATTTTTGCTCGCGCAGCGAGCAACTATCAGGCGGGGTCGCATCGACCCCGTTAAATGTGGCGCGTAAGCGCCTGGAAAAAGGCGCGAGAGCGCCTGGAAATTTGGCGCTCTCGTAGCGCCGGGAAGGCACCGCACATGGCTTATTCTTTCACCGAAAAGAAGCGCATTCGTAAGAACTTCGGCAAGCGCCCGAGCATTCTCGGCACGCCGTATCTGCTGGCGATCCAATTGGATTCGTACCGGCGATTCCTGCAAGCGGATGTCGCGGAATCCAAGCGCGACGAAATCGGCTTGCACGCCGCCTTCGACAGCGTGTTCCCCATTTCCAGCTATTCCGGCAACGCGACGCTCGAGTACGTGAGCTATCGCTTGGGCGAACCGGTATTCGACGTCAAGGAATGCCAGTTGCGCGGACTGACCTACGCGGCTCCGCTGCGCGTCAAAGTACGCCTCGTGGTGCTCGACAAGGAGGCCAGCGGCGCCAAGAAGCCGGTCAAGGACGTGCGTGAGCAGGAGGTATATCTCGGCGAACTGCCGCTCATGACCGACAACGGCACCTTCATCATCAACGGCACCGAGCGCGTCATCGTCTCGCAGCTGCATCGCAGCCCCGGCGTGTTCTTCGATCACGACCGCGGCAAGACTCACTCATCGGGCAAGTTGTTGTTCTCCGCCCGCATCATTCCGTATCGCGGTTCATGGCTGGACTTCGAGTTCGATCCGAAGGATTGCGTATTCGCGCGTATCGACCGCCGGCGCAAGCTGCCGGTGACCATCATCCTGCGCGCGCTCGGCTTTACCGAGGAGCAGGTGCTCGACATCTTCTTCGAAAAGAACGTATTTCATCTGTCGAAGAAGGAAATTGAATTCGAGATCATCCCGCAGCGTTTGCGCGGCGAGACGGCTGCATTCGAGATTCGCGTCGGCAAGAAGGTCATCGTCGAGGAAGGCCGCCGCATTACGGCGCGCCACGTTCGCGAGTTGGAGGAAGCCCAGGTCAAGCGCCTGCCCGTGCCCACGGAATACTTGCAGGGCAAGGTCCTGGCCCATGACATCGTCAACACCGAAACCGGCGAAATTCTGGCGAAGGCCAATGAAATTCTCACCGTTCCGACCGTGGGGAAGCTGATCGAAAACGGCATCGAGCAAATCCGCACGCTGTACGTCAATGATTTGGATCGCGGTCCGTACATTTCGGACACCTTGCGCATCGATCCGACCAAGACGCGCCTCGAGGCGCTGGTCGAAATCTACCGCATGATGCGTCCCGGCGAGCCGCCGACCAAGGACGCCGCCGAGAACCTGTTCCAGAATCTGTTCTTCAATGGCGAACGCTACGATCTGTCGCCGGTCGGCCGCATGAAGTTCAATCGCCGCGTGGGCCGCGAGGAAATCACGGGCTCGGGCGTTCTGAGCAAAGAAGACATCATCGAGGTCATGAAGACCTTGATCGACATCCGCAACGGCAATGGCCACGTGGACGATATCGACCACTTGGGCAACCGCCGGGTGCGCAGCGTGGGTGAAATGGCCGAGAACGCGTTCCGCATCGGGTTGGTGCGGGTCGAGCGCGCCGTCAAGGAGCGCCTGACGATCGCCGAGAGCGAGCCCATCATGCCCCAGGAGATGATCAACGCGAAGCCGGTCGCGGCCGCGGTGAAGGAGTTCTTCGGGTCCTCGCAGCTGTCGCAGTTCATGGACCAGAACAATCCACTGTCCGAGGTCACGCACAAGCGCCGCGTTTCCGCATTGGGCCCAGGCGGCCTGACGCGCGAGCGCGCCGGTTTCGAAGTGCGCGACGTGCATCCGACGCATTACGGCCGGGTGTGCCCGATCGAGACGCCGGAAGGCCCGAACATCGGTTTGATCAATTCGCTGGCCGTGTATGCCCGAACCAATGACTACGGATTCTTGGAGACTCCGTATCGCCGCGTCTCGAACGGCAAGGTCACCGACAAGATCGACTACCTGTCGGCCATCGAGGAAGGCCAATACGTGATCGCTCAGGCGAACGCCACTCTCAACGAGAAGGGCGAGTTCACCGATGATCTCATCTCCTGCCGCACGCAGAACGAGTTCACCCTGTCGGCCCCCGACAAGATCGATTTCATGGATGTGTCGCCCAAGCAGATCGTCTCGGTGGCGGCATCCCTGATTCCGTTCCTCGAGCACGACGACGCAAACCGGGCGCTCATGGGATCGAACATGCAGCGCCAGGCGGTTCCGACCTTGCGTTCGGAAACGCCCCTGGTTGGCACCGGCATGGAACGGGCCGTCGCCATCGACTCCGGCGTCACCGTCGTGGCACGGCGCGGCGGCAGCGTGGATTCCGTCGATGCCTCGCGCATCGTGGTGCGGGTGAACGACGATGAAACGACGGCCGGGGAACCGGGTGTCGACATCTATTCGCTCACCAAGTACACGCGTTCCAATCAGAACACCTGCATCAATCAGCGTCCGCTGGTGAAGGCCGGGGATGCGATCAAGCGCGGCGACGTCCTGGCCGACGGTCCGTCGACGGATCTGGGCGAGCTCGCGCTCGGTCAGAACCTGCTCGTGGCATTCATGCCGTGGAACGGCTACAACTTCGAAGACTCGATCCTGATCTCCGAGCGTGTGGTCGAGGAAGACCGCTTCACGACCATTCACATCGAAGAGCTGACGTGCGTCGCGCGCGACACCAAGTTGGGGCCTGAGGAAATCACGGCCGACATTCCCAATGTGGGCGACTCGGCTCTGGCCAAGCTCGACGAAGCGGGCATCGCCTTCATCGGCGCCGAAGTGCGCGCGGGCGACATTCTGGTGGGCAAGGTCACGCCGAAGGGCGAGACGCAATTGACGCCGGAAGAGAAGTTGCTGCGGGCGATCTTCGGTGAGAAAGCCTCCGATGTGAAGGATACCTCGCTGCGGGTGCCCCCCGGCATGGACGGCACGGTGATCGACGTGCGCGTGTTCACGCGCGACGGGGTCGAGAAAGACTCGCGCGCCCTGGCGATCGAGAAATCGGAGCTCGAGCGGGTACGCAAGGATCTGGCCGATCAGCAGCGCATTCTGGAAGACGATTTGTTCCAGCGCGTGCGCGGCATGATCGAGGGCAAGGCCGCCGAAGCGGGTCCCAAGAAGCTCAAGTCCGGCACCCAGATCGACGACGCCTACCTCGCCGACCTGCCGCGCGAGCAGTGGTTCGAGATTCGCTTCAAGGACGAAGAGACGAACGCCCAGCTGGAAACCGTCTCAGAGCGTTTGAAAGGCCAGCGTAAGGCTTTCGAGAAGCGCTTCGAGGAAAAGAAGGCCAAGATCACCGCGGGAGACGATTTGGCTCCGGGCGTGCTCAAGATGGTCAAGGTGTACCTGGCGGTGAAACGCCGGGTGCAACCCGGCGACAAGATGGCGGGGCGCCATGGCAACAAGGGCGTGATCTCGTCCATCGTGCCGGTCGAAGACATGCCGTACATGGCAGACGGTACCCCGGTGGACATCGTGTTGAACCCCCTGGGCGTGCCTTCGCGCATGAACATCGGTCAAATTCTGGAAACCCACCTGGGCTGGGCCGCCAAGGGTCTTGGCGCCAAGATCGGCAAGTTGCTGGAAGCGCAGCATGCCGTCGCGGAACTGCGCAAGTTCCTGGGTCAGGTCTACAACGAAACCGGCGGCCAGAAGGAAGACATCAAGTCCATGAGCGATGCCGAAGTCGTCGAACTCGCCAGCAATTTGAAAAAGGGCGTGCCGATGGCGACCCCGGTGTTCGACGGCGCGAGCGAGGAGGAGATCAAGAATCTCCTGACGCTGGCTGATCTGCCGACGTCGGGCCAGACCACCCTGCACGACGGCCGCACCGGCGAGCAATTCGAGCGGCCGGTGACCGTGGGCTACATGTACATGTTGAAGCTCAACCACTTGGTCGACGACAAGATGCACGCGCGTTCCACCGGCCCGTACAGCTTGGTCACCCAGCAGCCGCTGGGCGGCAAAGCGCAATTCGGCGGTCAGCGATTCGGCGAGATGGAAGTGTGGGCGCTCGAGGCGTACGGCGCCGCGTACACCTTGCAGGAAATGCTCACCGTCAAATCGGACGACGTCAACGGCCGCACGCAGATGTACAAGGCGATTGTCGACGGCAACCACGAAATGAAAGCCGGCATGCCGGAATCGTTCAATGTCTTGGTGAAGGAGATTCGGTCCTTGGCCATCAACATCGAACTAGAGAGCGAGGCCTAATCAATGAAAGACTTACTCAAGTTGTTCAAACAGCAAGTGCCGGTCGAGAATTTCGACTCGATCAAGATCGGCCTTGCATCTCCGGACATGATCCGGTCCTGGTCGTACGGCGAAGTGAAGAAGCCGGAGACCATCAACTACCGGACGTTCAAGCCGGAGCGGGACGGCTTGTTCTGCGCCAAGATTTTCGGACCCGTGAAGGACTACGAATGTCTGTGCGGCAAGTACAAGCGCCTGAAACACCGCGGCGTGGTGTGCGAGAAGTGCGGCGTCGAAGTGACCCAGTCCAAGGTGCGCCGCGAGCGCATGGGCCATATCGAGTTGGCGAGCCCCACCGCGCACATCTGGTTCTTGAAGTCGCTGCCGTCCCGCATCGGCCTGATGCTCGACATGACGTTGCGCGAGATCGAGCGCGTGCTCTACTTCGAGGCCTTCGTGGTCGTCGATCCGGGCATGACTTCGTTGCAGCGCGGGCAGCTGCTCACCGACGAGATGTATCTCGAGTCCATCGAAGAGCACGGCGATGAGTTCGATGCCCGCATGGGCGCCGAAGCCGTTCATGAACTGCTGAAGTCCATGGATCTGCCCTCCGAGGTCGTGAAGGTTCGCGAGGACATGGCGAACACCAACTCCGAGACGAAGATCAAGCGCCTGTCGAAGCGCCTGAAGCTGATCGAAGCCTTCATGGAGTCCGGCAACAAGCCGGAGTGGATGGTGCTCACCGTACTGCCGGTGTTGCCGCCCGATCTGCGTCCCTTGGTGCCGCTCGACGGCGGCCGCTTTGCGACCTCCGACCTGAACGATCTGTATCGCCGCGTCATCAATCGCAACAACCGTCTGCGCCGGCTCCTGGAGCTCAACGCGCCGGACATCATCGTGCGCAACGAAAAGCGCATGCTGCAGGAAGCGGTCGATGCGCTGCTCGACAACGGCCGCCGCGGCCGTGCGATCACGGGCACCAACAAGCGTCCGCTCAAGTCCCTGGCCGACATGATCAAAGGCAAGCAGGGCCGGTTCCGTCAGAACCTGCTCGGCAAGCGCGTCGACTACTCGGGCCGCTCGGTCATCGTGGTGGGCCCGACCCTGCGCCTGCACCAGTGCGGATTGCCGAAGAAGATGGCTCTGGAATTGTTCAAGCCCTTCATCTTCTCCAAGCTGCAGCTGCGCGGCGAAGCCTCGACCATCAAGGCGGCGAAGCGCCTCGTGGAGCGCGAGGGGCCGGAGGTGTGGGACATCCTCGAAGAGGTGATCCGCGAACATCCGGTGCTGCTCAATCGCGCGCCGACCTTGCACCGCCTCGGCATCCAGGCGTTCGAGCCGGTATTGATCGAGGGCAAGGCGATCCAGTTGCATCCGCTGGTCTGCACGGCGTTCAACGCCGACTTCGACGGCGACCAGATGGCCGTTCACGTGCCCCTGTCCATCGAGGCGCAGCTCGAGGCGCGCGCCCTGATGATGTCGTCGAACAACATTCTCTCGCCCGCCAACGGCGATCCCATCATCGTTCCGTCGCAGGACGTGGTGCTGGGACTCTATTACATGACGCGCGAGCGCGTGGGAGCGAAGGGCGAGGGCATGGCGTTCAGCGCCGTGGCTGAAGTGCATCGCGCCTATGAGAGCCGCAATATCGATCTGCAGGCCAAGGTCAAGGTGCGTCTGTCCGAATACATCCGCGATGCCAAAGGGCAGCTGGTGCAGCACATTCGGGTAGTCGCCACCACGGCGGGCCGGGCATTGTTGTCCGAGATTCTGCCGCACGGTTTGTCGTTCGATGCCATCAACCAGGATATGACCAAGAAGACGATCTCCGGGACGATCAACGCGTGCTACCGCACCGTCGGTTTGAAGGAAACGGTCGTGTTTGCGGACCAGTTGATGTACACCGGTTTCCACTATGCAACCCGCGCGGGCGTGTCGATCGGCGTGGACGACATGGTGGTGCCGCTGCAGAAGACCAAGATTCTGGCCACCGCCGACAAGGAAGTGAAGGAGATCCAGGAGCAATACTCCTCGGGTCTGGTCACCAACGGCGAACGCTACAACAAGGTGGTCGACATCTGGTCGCGTACCAATGACCAAGTGGCCAAGGCCATGATGGAGAAGCTGGGAACCGATGAGGTTACCGACACCAAGGGCAACAAGGTCCGTCAGAAGTCGTTCAATTCCATCTTCATGATGGCCGACTCCGGCGCGCGCGGTTCCGCCGCGCAGATTCGTCAGCTCGCCGGCATGCGCGGCCTGATGGCGAAGCCGGACGGCTCGATCATCGAAACGCCGATCACGGCGAACTTCCGCGAAGGGTTGAACGTATTGCAGTACTTCATCTCGACCCACGGTGCACGTAAAGGCTTGGCGGATACCGCACTGAAGACGGCCAACTCCGGCTACCTGACCCGTCGTTTGGTCGACGTGGCGCAGGATCTGGTGGTCACCGAGATCGATTGCGGCACGACCAACGGTCTGTCGATCACCCCGATCGTCGAAGGCGGCGATGTGGTCGAAGGCCTGGGCGAGCGGGTATTGGGCCGCGTCGTCTCCGAGGATGTCGTGGTGGCGGCCAGCGGCGAGGTGCTGGTGAAGGCCGGCGTTTTGATCGACGAGAAGCTGGTCAAGCTGCTGGAAAAGATGGGCATCGACCAAGTCATGGTGCGTTCGCCCATCACCTGCGAAACGCGCTACGGCGTCTGCGCCCAGTGCTACGGCCGAGACCTCGGCCGCGGACATCGCATCAACATCGGCGAAGCGGTGGGCGTCATCGCGGCGCAGTCCATCGGCGAGCCGGGCACTCAGCTTACGATGCGTACCTTCCACGTCGGCGGTGCGGCTTCCCGAGCGGCGGCGGCCAACGGGGTCGAGGTCAAGTCGAAGGGCACGATCCGCCTGCACAACATCAAGACCGTGCGTCATGAGAAGGGGCATCTGGTTGCGGTGTCGCGTTCGGGCGAGCTGGGCGTGGTGGATGAGTTCGGCCGTGAGCGCGAGCGCTACAAGATTCCGTACGGCGCCACCATCACGGTGAACGATGCCGACGTCGTCGCCGCCGGGCAGTCGGTCGCGAACTGGGATCCGCATACTCACCCCGTGGTCACGGAAGTGGCGGGCATGATCAAGTTCTCCGACTTCGTCGACGGCATCACCGTCACGACCCAGGTGGACGATGTGACCGGCCTCACCAGCACCGTGGTTCTCGATCCCAAGCAGCGCGGTTCGGGGGGCAAGGACCTGCGTCCCGTCGTGCGCCTGACCAATGCCAAGGGCAAGGAAGTCACGTTCGCCAACACCGATATTCCGGCGGTCTATGCCTTGCCTGCGGGCGCCATCGTCAGCCTGGAAGACGGTTCCAAGGTGTCGGTGGGCGATGTCATCGCGCGCATTCCGCAGGAGTCTTCGAAGACCCGCGACATCACCGGCGGTCTGCCGCGTGTGGCGGACTTGTTCGAAGCGTTCCGCGATTCTGGCGGAGCGCAGCGGCACGGTGAGCTTCGGCAAGGAGACCAAGGGCAAGCGTCGCCTGATCATCACCAACGAGGGGTCCGACAAGTACGAAGAGTTGATCCCCAAGTGGCGCCACTTGAATGTGTTCGAAGGCGAGCAGGTGGAGAAGGGCGAAGTGATCGCCGACGGCGAGCCGAACCCGCATGACATATTGCGGCTGCAGGGCGTCGAGGCCTTGGCGAATTACCTGGTCCGTGAGATTCAGGACGTGTATCGCTTGCAGGGCGTGAAGATCAACGACAAGCACATCGAAGTCATCGTGCGGCAGATGCTACGCAAGATCGAGGTGTTGGATACCGGCGATTCGGCGCTGCTCAAGGGCGAACAGATGGATCGCGGTCGGCTGCTCGATGTCATTGCCAAGCAGAAGGCCGAGGGTAAGAACCAATCGACCTGGGAACCCATGCTGCTGGGCATCACCAAGGCATCCCTGGCGACCGAGTCCTTCATCTCGGCAGCGTCGTTCCAGGAGACCACCCGCGTGCTTACCGAGGCGGCGGTTCGGGGTCTCAAGGATGACCTGCGCGGCTTGAAGGAAAACGTCATCGTGGGCCGCCTCATTCCTGCGGGCACCGGCTTCGCGTATCATGCGCGGCGCCGACGTGCATTCGATGACACGCGCCGCCGCAGCTTCATGGACGTGAGCGGTGGAGTAG
>Ga0209131_1002689_pt1 | contig 12023 bp, 12 predicted proteins | sample GraSoi_2013_40cm_FD_185826 | JGI IMG/M metagenome (GOLD analysis project Ga0209131, IMG submission 185826) | Grasslands soil microbial communities from the Angelo Coastal Reserve, California, USA - Sample 9_17_2013_40cm (SPAdes) (version 2) | ecosystem: Environmental > Terrestrial > Soil >...
AGAGAGCGAGGTCTGCGGCGCGCAGCAATTCTCCCTCGGTGGTGCCGTGATCCGGGAAAACCGAGACGCCGATGGAAACGGTCAGGCGCACGGTCTCCGGGCCGGCGGCGATCGGCGTGTGCTCGATGGTCCGGCGAAGCATTTCGGCACGCTGCAGCAGGCCCGTTTTTCCCATCCCCGGCAGGATCACCACGAATTCCTCGCCGCCGGCGCGGCAGGCGATGTCGTCTTCGCGCACGCATTCGAGCAGCTCGGCGCCGATCGCGCGCAGGACGGCGTCGCCCGTTTCGTGCCCCAGCGAATCGTTGATGCTCTTGAAGTGATCGATGTCGATGGCCATGACGCCGATCGGATCCGAGCGGCGCATCGCGCGCGCGATCTCGCGGTGCAGGCTTTCCTCGAGGGGCCGGCGGTTGTAGAGGCCGGTGAGCGAATCGCGCATGGTCTGCAGTCCGAGCTCGAACTGGACCATGACCTGGCGGGCGAGCAGCCGCAGGAGATCGCGCTGCTCGGCGCTCAGCGTGCGCGGCTTGAAATCGATGGCGCACAGCGTGCCGAGGCCGAAGCCATCTTCGGTGAACAGCGGCGCCCCGGCATAGAACCGCACCAGCGGCGCGTTGACGACCAGCGGATGGCGGGCAAAGACGGGATGCTCGAGCGTGTCGGGTATCTCGAAGATCTCGCGCTGGCGGATCGCATGGCTGCAGAAGCTCTCCGGGTCCGCCATCTCGCGCACATCGAGCCCGTGCGCCGCCTTGAAGAACAGCCGGTTCGAGTCGACGAGGCTGACCAGCGAGACCGGGGTGGCGCAAACGGTCGCCGCGAGGCGCGCGAGGTCGTCGAAGCGCGGCTCGTGCCCGGTATCCAGCACGCAGTAGCGACGCAGGGCCGCCAGCCGCGCCGTTTCGTGCGCTTGCGCCGGATCCTTGTTGACCGTGCCCTCCCGCTCCCCGATCGCCATCCTGGTTGCCGCCCCTTCCCCGTGAGTGACGCAAATCATCGCCTGCCGCGCGAGGCGCGAAAAGCGCACTATCCCCGAGCTACAGAAGTTTACGTTTAGCTGCTAGTCCTGCTTCGCCGCGCTCTTGGTGGCTTTCAGAGACAGGGCGCCGCCCACGGCGAAGGCGATCGTCAGCAGGAAGCACAGCGAGCGGAAATCCCGGACGAGGGAATCGGTGTCGGAGTAGCGGGCCCGCTTCAGCTCGCGGCCGAGGTCGAAGTAGAACGCCGCGTGTGAGCGCAGCCGCTCGATGTCCGGCTCCTCCTGGATGACCTTCGCGGAGGCGGGATCGAAAGGCGGCAGCGCCGCCGGCCGGCTCAGGAATTGATCGAAGCTGAGCAGGCTGAGAGCGCCGATCGCCGCGAACAGCAGCGCGGCGCCGAAGTTGTAGATGATCAATGTCCGCCGTGTTATCACCGAGCCTCCCTAGCTGGTCCCGCGTGTTCCGGTCGAGCGACACCTTGATACTATCAGTTGAAATGGATCCGTCCCGCGGCCAGCCCGAATCGCTCTACGCCTGCGTGCGCCTTGCCGCGTCGCTCGCGCTGATGACGCTCGGCGGCGTCGGAATGTACGCCATGGCGGTCGCGCTGCCGCTGATCCAGGCGGAGTTCGGGGTGGCGCGCGCCGGCGCGTCGCTGCCTTATACGCTGACGATGATCGGCTTCGGGGTGGGCGGCATCCTGATGGGCCGGCTGTCGGACCGCTTCGGCGTCATGGTGCCGGCGCTCGCCGGCACCGCCTGCCTCTCGATCGGCTTCGTCGTCGCGAGCCTGTCGGAGAGCCTCTGGCAATTCAGCCTCGCGCACGGCGTGCTGATCGGCCTCCTCGGCTGCTCGGCGACTTTCGCGCCGCTGGTCGCCGACGCATCGCTCTGGTTCAACCGCCATCGCGGAATGGCGGTCGGGATCTGCGCGAGCGGGAACTACCTCGCAGGAGCGATCTGGCCGCCGGTGCTGCAGCATTTTTTCGAGACCGCGGGCTGGCGCGCCACCTATATGGGCGTGGGCGTCTTCTGCGTCGTCGCCATGCTTCCTCTCACGTTCGTGCTCGCGAAGCGGCCACCGCTGCCGTCGACGACCGCCTTCGATTCGAACAAATCCGGCGATCGGCCGCTCGGCCTGTCGCCCAACGTGCTGCTCGCGCTCCTCTCGGTGGCCGGCGTGGCCTGCTGCGTGGCGATGTCCATGCCGCAGGTCCATATCGTCGCGTACTGCGCCGACCTCGGCTTCGGCGCGGCGCGCGGCGCGGAAATGCTCTCCATCATGCTCGGCTTCGGCATCGCCAGCCGGCTCGCTTCGGGCTGGATCTGCGACCGCATCGGCGGCCTGCGCACCCTCCTGCTCGGCTCGGCGCTGCAGGGACTCGCGCTGCTGATGTTTCTTCCCTTCGACGGCCTGCTGTCGCTGTACCTGGTCTCGGCGATGTTCGGGCTTTTCCAGGGCGGAATCGTGCCCTCCTACGCGATCATCATCCGGGAATACTTCGACCCGCGCGAAGCGGCGATGCGCACCGGCATCGTGATCATGGCGACGCTCTTCGGCATGGCGTTCGGCGGCTGGATCTCCGGCGCGATCTTCGACCTCACCGGCTCCTACCGCTCCGCCTTCATCAACGGCATCGGCTGGAACCTGCTCAACCTGGCGATCGCGTCGTGGCTGCTTTACCGGTCGCGGCCGCGAGCGGGCCTACTTGCGGCCTAGCGCCCGCTTCTTCCACAGCTCCCAGGGCCGCTCGAGCGTGCCGCGGTTCGCCGCGGTGGAGCGGCGGCCTTCCTCGTCGCTCAGGAACTCGATCGGGCCTTCGAGCGCGCTCGCCTGCAGCTGCAGGCGGGCATTCATCTCGGTATAGATGGCGCGGTAGACCGCTTCCGGCACGCCGTCGCCGACCACGGTCATGCCGTGGCCGCGCATCAGCACGCAATTGCACGAGCCGAGCGAGCCGGCGAGCGCCTTGCCGAGGGGACGGTCGCGCACCAGCAGGTCGTTGTCCTCGCGCGTCTTGCGGATGTCGAACACCGGCGTGCCCGACCACAGGAATGCGCCCATGTGATAGATCGGCCGCAGCCGCGTCCGCGTCACGCCGAAGGGAATCACCGACGCCGCGTGGCTGTGCACGATCGCCATGACTTCCGGACGCGCGCGATAGATCTCGCCGTGGATGTAGCGCTCGAGGAATCCCTTGCGCTTGTCCCCCGGCAGCGCCTCGCTGTCGGCGTCTAGCTCCATCACGTCCGCGGCGGTCATGAGCGCGGGCGCGAGCGAGCGCGAGATGAGGAAATGATCCGGCCGGCGGTCGCTGCGCGCGCTGACGTGCCCGTAGGCGTCGAGCACCTCGTGCTGCGCGAGGATCCGGCTCGCCGCGACCAGATCGTCGATCAACGTCCGGCTGGCAGCGATGCCAGAGCTTTTTTTCTTCACGCGCTCTTGTTCACGCGCTTTCTTCACGTAGAGCGTCCGGGAGTCGCGGGAGCTCCGCTCGGATTCGAGTCATAGCCCGGCAGCACCCTGACGTCGACCACGCAGACCTGACCATTTCGAACGGCAGCAATTGCTTTTTCAAGAGAGGATTTCAATTCGGAAACCTCAGTCACGGGACCGATCCCCAGAGCGCCTTGCGCTTTCGCCATCATCGCGAGGTCGATGTCCGGCTCGTCGATGCGCTGGCCGATCCACTTGTTCTCGATCGGCCGGCCGCGTTCCTTCGCCACGCGCTCCTGGTGCAGCTCGTCGTTGTAGAACGAGCGGTTGTTGGCGATCACGAACAGGCACGGAATGCGGAAGTGCGCCGCCGTCCAGAGCGCCGTCACGCCCATGAGAAAGTCGCCGTCGCCGAGAATGCCGGCGACCATGCGCCCGCTCCCCTTCAGCGCGAGCGCGGCGCCGACGGTCATGCCGGGTCCCGACCCGATGCCGCCGCCGCCGTTCGCGCCGAGGTAGTCGAGCGGATGCCTGAAATGGCGATACGAGCCATGCCAGCCGAGCGGCACGTGGGAAAGGCAGACGTCGAGGCCCGCGGTCGCGTCGTTGAACGCGTCGGCGAGCGCATGCAGAGACACTGCCGTGTGCAGCGGTTTTGCTTTTTCAATTTCCGTTTTTCTTCCAACAACCAACGCGCGTGCGGGAATTCTCTCGAGAAGCAGCGGGACGACCGCATCCGGCTCGCACATCAGGTAGACGTCGGCGGGCGGCAGCGCCTGGTAATCCATGCTCCAGCCGCGATGCGCGTGCGCGTCCGGCGTCACGAGAACCACCTTGGCGCCGACCGGCGCGCCGCCCCACGCCTGCTTCAGCGTTCCGGCGGTGTCGATCCAGTCCAGCGCCAGCACCACGTCCGCCTCGCGCAGCGCCTTCTTGCCCTGCTCGTCCAGGAACGTGGCCGGCGCCGCGGCGTGCAGCGGGTGGTCGGTGGGAAACGCGGCGCCGGCCTTGATGTCGGTGAGCACCTTCGCCTGCAGCTTCTCGGCGAGCGCGAGGCGCGCATTCCACGCGGCCAGCGTGCGCCAGCCGCGCCCGGCAAGGATCAGCGGCTGCTTCGCCGAGGAAAGAAGCGCCGCGGCCGCCGCGATCGATTTCTCGTCGGGAAGAACCGGTGGCGGCGCGCGGTAGCGCGACACGTCCGGCAACGGCGGCGGCGCGCCGATCTTCGCCTCCTGGACCGCCGCGTCGAGGTTGATGTACGTCGGCCCGCGCGGCGCGGTGTCGGCGAGCTGGACCGCCCGGAGGAGCGCCTCGTGCGCCGCCGCCACGGAGCCTGGCTGGTTGTCCCACTTCGTGTAGTCGCGAATCAGCGCGCCCTGGTCCGCCGCGGTATGGATCCAGTCGATCCACGGCCGGCGCTTGGCCGCGTCCCACGGGCCGGTCGCGCCGAGGATCAGCATCGGCACGCGGTCGCACCAGGCGTTGAAGATCGCCATCGTCGCGTGCATCAGGCCGACGTTCGAGTGCAGCGCCACCGCCATCGTGCGCTCCGCCGCCTTGGCGTAGCCGTGCGCGATCGCCACCGCCGACTCCTCGTGCAGGCACAGCAGCATCTGCGGGCGCTCGTTGCCGAGGTAGTTGACGAGGCTGTCGTGCAGGCCGCGGAAGCTCGCACCCGGATTAAGCGCGATATACGGCAGATCGAGCGCGCGCAGCATCGCCGCGATCGAATCGCTGCCCCAGATTTCCCTGGCCGGAGAAACATTGCCGGCCGAAGCCTTCCCGGAAGAAGAGGCAGGCGTCTCCGGCGTGATGGCGCCGGAAAGATCCTTCTTGTTCATCGCAATCTACTCGCCACGAATGCCTGTCTCCCGAATGATCCTGCCCCAGCGCTCATTGTCTTCGCGCACGAAGCGCGCGAACTCGGACGGCGTGCTGGTAGCGACCTCGATGCCCTGCGCCGCGAGCCTGGCCTTCGTCTCCGGCGCGTTCAGGATTCTCGCCGCCTGGGCCTGGATCCTGTTGACTGTTTCGACCGGGACCTTCGCGGGCACGAACAGGCCCAGCCATGGATCGAGCTCGTAGCCCGGCACGCCCGCTTCCGCCACCGTGGGCACGTCGCCGAGATTGGGGTTACGCCGCGATGCGGTGGTGCCCAGGGCGCGCAGCTTGCCTTCCCGGATGTGCGGCAGCAGCGAGTTCGGCGCGCCGATCCACACCTGGATGCGCCCCGGCAGCAAGTCCGCGATCGCCGGCGCGGCGCCCTTGTAGGGCACGTGGTTCATCTTCACGCCGGCCAGCTGCTGCAGCAGCACGGCGCCCAGGTGCTGCGGGCTGCCGTTTCCCGAGGAGCCGTAGTTCAGCTCGCCCGGCTTCGCTCTCGCGTACGCGAGCAGCTCCTGCACCGATCCCGCCGGCAGGGTCGGCGTCACCACGAGCAGGAACGGAACGCGGGCGACCAGGGTCACCGGCGCGAAGTCGGCGAGCGGGTCGAAGGGCGGCTTGCTCAAGTGCGGATTGACCGAGAAGACGTTGTCCGGAGCGAGGAGCCAGGTATGGCCGTCCGGCGCGCTCTTCGCCACGAGGTCGGAGCCGATGTTCTGGTTGCCGCCGGGCCGGTTCTCGACCACCACCGGCTGGGTCCAGACCCCTTGCAGCCCCTGGGAGAGAACCCGGGCGAGCGTGTCCGGCGAGCCGCCCGGCGTCAGCGGGACGACGATGCGGATCGGGCGCTCGGGAAAACTTTGCGCCGCAGCAATCGAAGCTCCGGCCAGGAGAAAAAATAACGTGAGCCACCGCGCCGCCACAGTTCCTCCCCTCGCCTGACGCTGTCGAACTTCCAGCTTACCTCGCGCGGGGCGTTGTGCAAGAATGGTTCCGCGGAGACCGAGCCGAACACCATCGTGCGCTTCGATCCGAAGACCGAGAAGTTCCAGAGCTGGGCGATTCCGGGCGGCGGCAATATCGTGCGCAACACCGACGTCACGAAGGGCGGCGACTTCGTGCTCGCCAACAGCCTCACGAACGAGGTGACGCTGGTCAGGATCCCGAAGTAGCCGTCGACGCCGGCAACTAGTATTTCGAGGAGCCGGTGGAGCCGGTCGAGGAATCCTGAGTCGACGAGCCGCTCGAAGAGTCCTGCGGCTTCGATGCTTCCTGGGCCGCCGGACCTTCGGTCTTGGTAGCTTCCTCCTTGTCGCACTGGTCCTTGTCGGCGCCGGTCAGGCTTTCGCAGCGCTTGGATTCGCCGTGGGTGAAGGTATCCCCGCTTTTCGCCGGCGCTGCGGATGACCCTGTGCTCGAGGAATCTTCCTTCTTCTCTTCGATCGAGGTTTGCGAGGATGGCTGGGCGGTGCTGTCTGCCGGACGTTCGGTAGAGGACTGGGCAAGCGCCTGCGTCGAAAGCGCGAGCAGGCCGGCGAGCGCCGCTCCGAGAATTTGTACTTGCATGGGTTCGCTCCTTGAAGATTTGATTGAGGGTACCGAAACCTCAGCAACGCTCGTGCCGTGTTTCTGTCGTTTCCCTGTCGTTCATGGCCTCACCGTCACCGGCGAGAGGAAGAAAGCACGGCGAAAGCTGTTAGCCGTATGCTGCCTTCAGGCAGCGCCGGAGGCCGACCATGAAAAAGCCCTGCGTCCTTTTCTTTACCTTACTCGCTCTTTCAAGCGCCTTCGCGCAGACAGACAAGCCGCCGACGATCGAAGGCTTCTGGCAGGACATCGCGGGTCGAACCACCTTCATGCGAAACATTGCTCCCGCCTCCACCTATGGCGATTGGAACGAGCGTGAGCTGGACGCCACCTATCCGCAGGTGAAACACATCCGCCGGTCGGGCGGGGCATTCGAGCTGTCCGACCTCAACTATGACGAGAAAGAGTATTCGGTGAAGGTCGTGAGCGCCGACGAGAAGCGCATCCGCTTCGTCAGGGAAGTTCACTGGTCGTCCTGCCGCGTGCAGCATGATTGCAGCTTAAGCGGAAACGAAATGCTCTGCGCCATCGAGACTTCGTGCCCGGAAGGCGGCAAGCAGGTGGTTGATTGGCGAGGTGAGGAGCGCTACATCAAGCGGGCGGCCTGTGAGCGCGACGGACGCGCGCAGGCGCAGGGAATCCCGGTCAAATGCCGGTAGATTTCTGGGTCTTGTAGGCAGGCCGGGACCGAAGTACCATTCTCAGCTCGGGGATTCGGCAGCCTCCCCGCTCAAGACGCCTCCGGCGTCCAAGGCCTGCCCGACATTGGCGTGTTTGCCACATGGAGGGTCGTTTTGGACGCAGCAAACGTAGAAACCGCTCCCCTTCCAGACGCACCGGCCAAGCCCGCGTATTCGCTGTGGCAGCTCGTGCGATACATGCTCTATCTGGGCACCTTCGGCTTCGGCGGTCCTATCGCGCTCGTCGGCTACATGCACCGCGACCTCGTCGAGCAGCGCAAATGGATCTCCGAGACCGACTACAAGGAGGGCCTGGCGCTTTCGCAGCTCATGCCCGGCCCGCTCGCCGCGCAGCTCGCGATCTATCTCGGTTACGTGCATTACCGCATCAGCGGCGCGACTTTGGTCGGCACCGCGTTTGTCCTGCCGTCGTTTTTCATGGTGATCGCGATCGGCGCCGCTTATGTCGCCTACGGCGGGCTTACGTGGATGCAGGCGGTGTTCTACGGCGTGGGCGCTTCGGTGATCGGCATCATTGCGATAAGCGCCTACAAGCTCACCACGAAGAGCATCGGCAAGGACAAGCTCCTGTGGGCGATATACCTCGTTGCCGCAGCGGTCACCATCATCACCGAATCGGAGATCGCCTGGATCTTCCTGGTCTCGGGCGTCCTCGTGTGGCTGGTCAGGGCGCCGCCGAAGAACTGGTTCAACAGTGGCGGCGGGGCGAGCATGGCGATGGCGGCGCAGCTTCCGACCGCCTCCGGCGTGGCCTCGGTCCTAGATTGGCCGGTGCTGCTCCAGATCGGAGTGTTCTTCGCGGAGGCCGGGGCCTTCGTCTTCGGCAGCGGCCTCGCTATAGTTCCTTTCCTGTACGGCGGCGTCGTCAACGACCACCACTGGCTGACCGAGCGCCAGTTCATCGATGCCGTGGCCGTCGCGATGATCACGCCGGGCCCGGTGGTCATCACCGTGGGATTCATCGGCTATCTCATTGCCGGCTTTCCCGGCGCAGTGGTCGCGGCCCTTGCCACGTTCCTTCCGTGCTACCTCTTCACGGTGATCCCGGCGCCCTACTTCAGGAAGTATGGGAGAAGGCCGGGAATCGTCGCTTTCGTCGACGGCGTCACCGCCGCCGCGATCGGAACGATCACCGGAGCGGTGGTGGTGCTCGGCAAGAGGTCGGTCGCCGACATTGCCACGGTGGCGATTCTGCTGATCACTATCCTGGTTCTCTGGAAAGTGAAGAAGCTGCCCGAGCCGGTGATCGTGGCCGTTGCCGCGGTGGCCGGATTGGTGATCTATCCGCTGCTCAGGGCATGAAACCTTGAAACTCATCGAATCGAGGAAACCATGAACGCGATCTCCAATTCCGAGCTGCGCTCGGCGCTTGCCGGGGGCGACGAAGTGCACACCTGGAATCCCGCCGCCTACCGCTGAGCGGGAGCAAGAAATGAGAGGACTCATCATGGCTGCATTGACGGTGTTTTCCACCACCGCGGCATTCGCGGAAACGGACAATTTCGACAAGGACAAGCCGGGCTCCGCGCCGGCCGGCTGGTCTTGCGGCGTAACGGGAAGGGGCAATCCCAAGTGGGCCGTCGACGCAGACGGCTCGGCGCCGAGCGCGCCCAACGTGCTCAGGCAGAGCGGCTCCGGGACGTTTCCCTGGTGCGTCAAGCAGAGCGCCTCGCTGGCCGACGGTTTCGTCGAAGTGAAATTCAAGTCCGAAAAGGGCCGGGAGGACCAGGCGGGAGGGGTCGTATGGCGCTGGAAGGATGGCGACAACTACTACGTCGCCCGCGCCAACGCGCTGGAAAACAACGTGTCGCTCTATTACACCGCCGGCGGCAGGCGCAATACGATCAAATATGTGGACGCACCGGTGCCGCCGAACGTCTGGCACGCGCTGCGCGTCGAGTTCGCCGGCAAGAGAATCAAGGTGCTGCTCGACGGCAAGCCCTACATCGAGCAGGCGGACGATCACATTACGGGCGCCGGCGCGGTCGGCGTCTGGACGAAGGCGGACAGCGTCACGGCGTTCGACGATTTCAGTTACGGAGCCGTCGGCAGATAGCGCCTCAGGACCGGCCACCTCAGTGGTCCCGGACTTTGAAGCCGCTTCAACCAGGAAGGCCGTAAGCAAGACCGAAAGTTTCAGGTCGATGAAAAAGTTTTTCGCTCCCCCGCTCATCGCGGCGCTCGTCTTTTACGGTAACGCGCTGACGGCGTTCGCCCTAAGGCCGTACGATTCCACCGACGCGGCCGTCGCTGCGCCGGGGGAATTCGAGCTCGAGCTGGGCCCGCTGGGCAGGCTCCGCCAGGGCGACCGGAGATTCAGGGTTTCGCCGGCCGTGATCGGGAACTACGGCTTCGCCGAAGACCGCGAGCTTGTGGTTCAAGGCCAGCGGCAGGTGGCGATCGATGCCGAGCCCGGCCAGCCGGGATCCTCCATCGTCGAGAACGGCCTCTTCGTCAAGCAAGTCCTCCGGCACGGCGTGCTGCAGGAGCAATCCGGTCTCAGCGTGGCGACGGAGTACGGCGTTCTTCTTCCCCCCATCCGTGGCGAGCACGGGACGGGTTTTTCCGTGGCGGGCATCGTTTCTCAGCGCACCGAGGCGGTGAGCCTGCACCTCAACGGCGCCTTTGCGATCAACCGCGAGCATGAACCGGATGTGTTCCTTGGCGCGATCCTCGAAGGCCCCTACTCCTGGCCCGTTCGTCCGGTCGCCGAAGTGTTCGGCGAGCAGGCGTCCGGAAGCCCCCGGCTCCTGTCGCGGCTTGTCGGCGCCATCTGGCGGCCGCGCGACAACCTGTCGTTCGACATCGGAATTCGCGCGGCGCACGCCGGCGGTGAATCGATTCGCGAGCTGCGGCTCGGATTGACCTGGAGCATCGCCTTCAAGAAGGAGCCATGAAATGAAACTTCCGCACAGGCTGATTTTCGGCGCGCTGCTTTTCCCGGCGGCCGGTCTCGCGCATGCGGCGGGACCCGCGATGCTCGAGCTGGAAGCCACAATCCCGCTGCCGGGAGTAAAGGGACGCATCGATCATTTCACGATCGATACCAGGCGAAACCGGCTTTTCGTGGCGGCGCTTGGAAACGACACAGTCGAGATCGTCGATCTCAAGCAGAACCGGCATGAGCGCAGCCTCGCCGGGTTCGGCGAGCCGCAGGGCGTCCTCTATGTGCCGGATCAAGACCGGATCTACGTCGCCAACGGCAAGGCCGACCGGCTGGATATCCTCGATGCCGCTTCCCTTGCGGTGCGCAAGCGGCTGGAGGCCGAGGACGCCGACAATCTCCGGCTGGATCAAAAGGGCCGGACGGTGCTGGTCGGATACGGGAAGGGCGCGCTTCGCATCCTGGATCCCTCGACGGAGCAGGCTCTCGGCGAGATCAAGCTTGCCGGCCATCCCGAGTCCTTCCAGCTCGAGGAAGCGGGACCGCGCGTTTTCGTAAACGTGCCGACGGCAAAGCAGATCACGGTCGTCGACCGGGTCAAGCGCTCGGTCGTGGCGAAATGGGACACCGCCGGCGCGGCGCAGAATTTCCCGATGGCGCTGGACGAGGCAACACAGCGGTTGTTCGTCGGCGCCCGCAGCCCGGCTGTCTTGCTCGTATACGATACGGCGACCGGCAAGGTGATCGCTAAACTCCCGATCGGGCAGGACACCGACGATATCTTCTTCGACGCGGCGCGAAAGCGCGTCTACGTAATCTGCGGCGAAGGGCGGATCGACATCTTCAGCCAGGAGAGCGCCGATAAATATTCGCCGGCCGGATCGGTGCAGACGGCGCCTCGCGCGCGCACCGGCCTGTTCGTTCCGGGCAGCGGCAAGATCTACGTGGCGGCACCGGCGGCCGGCTCATCGCCCGCCCGGGTGCTTGCCTATCGGGTTCACTAGGACGATGTCGCTCGATCCAGAATCTTGGCTAAGCGCCGCATGCAAGCCGGCTGCAAGCTGTCGCCGTCAGGAGTCAACGCAGGTCCGGAAAGCAGCGGCGGGTAGCGATTGAACTTGCATAGTCGATGACCTAGAATTTTCGCGTCGGGACATCGCAGACTCCCGGCTTACCCAAGACGGCATTCCGTCCAAGCTCTGCCTATCGCGTTTTTGGCGAAGGCTGCGAACGGATGCCGGCTGCGAATGGATGCGCAATCCCCTCCAGCATTGTTTCCGTCCGTCTCAGATAGCCCAAGCCTTCAGGAGAAATCCATGCAATCGGGAAAGGTCGGATCGATTTTGACGTTGAGCATGTTCATGGCGCTGTCCGGCATCCTCGGCGCGCCCTCGGCGACAGCCGAAGACTCCAAGGATGCGCAGGCGCTGATCGAAGCCCTGGGCAATAGCAAACTCAGCCTGCTGGACGGGGTTCGGCAGGCAGCGAGCGGCGGCGCCGTGCCGATCTCCGCGAAATTCGAGCTCGAGGACGGCAAGCTTTCTCTA
>Ga0209131_1002691_pt1 | contig 12020 bp, 12 predicted proteins | sample GraSoi_2013_40cm_FD_185826 | JGI IMG/M metagenome (GOLD analysis project Ga0209131, IMG submission 185826) | Grasslands soil microbial communities from the Angelo Coastal Reserve, California, USA - Sample 9_17_2013_40cm (SPAdes) (version 2) | ecosystem: Environmental > Terrestrial > Soil >...
TGAGCCGTTGGTCATCAACTCGGCAGCCTCCGGCATCGCAGTTTTCTGCGTCCGCGACGAGGCGGAAGGTTTCCCCGCCCGGCAGCATGACGACGCGGAGTCTTGGCTCCTCTGTCCGGCAACTGCGGCCGGATTGGATGACGCCGACCGGACGAAGTCCTGAACCGTAAAGGTCGTTCGTGAAATCGATGAAGAGACGGTCGGGGTCGTCATCCCGACCGTAGACCACCGAGGCGAAATCGCACTGAGCATCGAACCTCACGCTGCCCACCTCATGAAGCGATATATTTGGCAGAATATATCGCCTGGCATGGGCTGGCAAGCTGACTCGACACCGGAATGCAGAGCGCCAATCCGTCCGGCCGGTCGACGCCCCGTGCGTCAGGCCGTCTTGATCCAGACGGCCTTCACGTTGAGGTATTCCTCCAGATGCTGAAGACCTGATTCGCGCCCGTAGCCGCTCATTTTGTAGCCGCCGAATGGCACGGCCGGATCCATCGCCTGATAGCAATTCACCCATACGGAGCCGGCGCGGATCGCTTTCGCCAGGCGATGAGCTTTGCTCACGTCTCGCGTCCACACGCCGCTGCCAAGACCGAAAGACGTTGCATTGGCACGAACGATCACCTCGTTGATATCGTCAAACGGAATTGCCGACAGGACCGGGCCAAATATTTCATCCTGGGCAATCCGCATGTCATCGCGGACATCCGCGAACACGGTCGGCGGTACGAAATATCCTCTGGCGTATGCTTCCCCGGTCAGCCGGTCGCCGCCCGAAACCGCGCGGGCGCCTTCTTGCTTCCCAACGCTGAGATAGCTGGTCACGCGTTCGAGCTGTTGTTCGGATACAAGCGGACCGATCTGGGTCTTGGGGTCTATGCCATTGCCGACCTGCAACCCATTGCCAAAGTCCGCCACCCGGCCGACGAACTCATCGTAGATGCGGCGCTCGACGAACAGTCGCGTGCCGGCGCTGCAGATCTGACCGGAATTCGCGAACACCGCCATACCGGCACCCGGCACGGCGGTCTCGAGATCCGCATCTGCGAACACGATGTCGGGCGATTTTCCCCCGAGCTCGAGCGATACCCGTTTGAGATTTCCCGCCGAGGCCGCGATGATCTTCTGGCCGGTCAAGTGCGAGCCCGTGAATGCGATCTTGTCAACACCCGCATGCGAGGCCAGCGCCGCGCCCGCCGTCTCGCCAAATCCCGGCACGATGTTCACAACTCCCGGCGGCACGCCGGCCTCCAATATCAGTTCGCCGAGACGCAACGGCGTCAGCGGCGCCTCTTCCGCCGGCTTGAGAATGACAGTGCAGCCGGTCGCCAACGCCGGGCCGATCTTCCACACCGAGGCGCCCAAGGGGCCATTCCACGGAATGATCGCGCCGACGACGCCAACCGGCTCCTTCAACGTGTAGGAAAAGATCTCGCCCGGCAGCGAATTCTCGATGGTCTCCCCATGCAACGCCGTCGCCATGCCGGCATAGTATCGCAACATCCCGAGAACGCGGTGGCGCGTGCCGAAGGTACGGCTGATCGGCGCGCCCATGTCGAGCGTGTCGAGCATGCTCAGCTCTTCGAAATGCCGCTCGACCAGATCCGCAAGCCGCAGCAGCATCAACTGGCGTTCGAACGGCTTGATTTTGCTCCACGGACCATCGAAGGCCCGTCGCGCTGCCGCGACGGCACGGTCTATATCCTCTGCATCTCCCTCCGCCACCGTCGCCAGGACCTCGCCGGTTGCGGGATTTATGCTCGCGAACGTCTTGCCCGATGCCGCCTCGACCCACTTGCCGTCGATCAGCAGTCGCTTTGTCTTTCCGTCCAGGAACGGATGGCTCATGCGTTCGATCTGTTGAATGACATTCATGGCCGTTTCCCTCAACTTGCATCGGCTACGGATTGTTCGATCGCGTTATATATAGACCAACATATCGCGCCCGCAATGCCGCTTCATCCAGGCGCCAACTTTCTCAAAGCGCACGACCCAGCAATTTACGCGCGCGCTTTTTGTCGATGGCGGATCAACTTGCCAAGAGCCCGGAATTCGCTGTTTGCCGAGGAGCGCGTACGGCTTTCAATCGCACGGTAGAGTTCGATCACCTGCTCGCCGACCGGGGTAAGGGCAGCGCCTCCGCCGCTGGCCCCTCCGGTCGCGGCGGTGACGGCAGGCTCAGACAGGCTTTTGTTGATCTGTTCGACATACCAAGATACCGCGCCGCGGCGGAGATCGATCCCTGGACGCGTATCGCCTCCAGGAGCGCGATCTTGCCGGGGCCGATGCTGTCGCAGTCGGTGAGGTCCAAACGGATGGAAAAGCCAATGTCCGCCATTGCCGGCCACGCGTATTGCGGGGAGACCAACGACTATCATAAAGGCCGCAAAATGCTAGAGAGACGAGCGGGATTGGGCCGCCGCAACGTGCGACTTGGCCGCGCTGGGCTGACGCCAATGGCCGTAGCGGCCGCGAGAAACCGATGGAACGCCTGCGGTCAGGGAGGCGTTGAGGTCGGCAAAGGAGTTCTCCGGCGTCCCGCGCCACAGGTTTCCGGCAGAGAGCCCCCGGCGGCTTGACGAAGAGCGCCTTGCGGTGCGGTGGCGTCGCATCTTATTGAAGGACGCCCCGATTGCGGTTGAGAAAAACGGCGGCGATTGTGACGGAGAAAAATAATGAAGCTCAGTGCGCGTAACCAGCTCAAAGGCAAGGTCGTCGAGGTCCACAAGGGCGCCACCACCGCACACGTGGTTGTCGATCTCGGCCATGGCGTGACGGTCACGTCATCCATCACGAACGAGGCGGTCGATGACCTCGGCCTGAAGGTCGGCGACAGCGTTGCCGCCGTGATCAAGGCCTCCGACGTCATGATCGGCAAGTAAACGTCCCCACTGTTGGTCGGCGACACGACAGTCCCTGCGCGCCGCCGCACCGTCTACGCTTGACCTCAGCGAAGCCTTTGCGGATAAGCTTCGACGGGTGGCGCCGGCGAGGACTGGGAGACTGACATGAAGCTCGCAATCACAATATCGGCTGCACTTGCGTTGGTTGCCTTTACTCAAGTTTCCGCGACCGCACAAACGCGCCAAAACTTTGTGATCAAAGTCGCCGACCAGGTTGGGACGTATCCGCCGCAGTGGCCGGCCAGGCCACGGCATCGCTTCGTTTACTACCGTTCGTACGGCTTATACCCTGGCGCGTGCGAGGCGGTGATTTTTCCGCGGAGTCCGCTTTGCGCAGGCCGGCCCGCGTCGTTCGGGCCTTATGCCCCCTTCCCATGGAACACGTCCTTGTATAATTGAGGGCCTCGATCGCAACACGCGAAAGCTGCCTCAATAGCGATTGAGTCCATGCCAGACGTCCGGGGCGATTGGTTCCGCAAGTCGGCCAGATAACGCTCCACGCATACGTCGTATCGTCGCCCGTTTTTGAAAGAAAAATCCCGCCGAGGAATCGCCCGGCGGGATTTCACCGTTCATCGATCGGCTTGGACCGCGGCGGCAGGGGGATAAGCCTGCCGCGGTGGCAGCGGGATAACCCGGCCGTGGTGGCGCCATTCCGCCAGTTGGCGGAGATAGCCCAGCACCTCCAATGTCTCTTCGTAGCCATAGGGCAAATGCGAGAGGACCTCGGTGGCGATCCTGCGCAAATGCGCATCGTTTGGAATCATATGCGTTCTCCTGGCGTCATACGTCCCCCACCGCGCTGCATCTGGACACGGATACGCCGGCATCCCGGCATGGCAAGCGGAATGCCGCGGGATGGTAAATGCCAAGGGTGATCGAAGGCGCAAAGGCATCACGTTGCCTGTTCGCGCGCACTCAGACGCCCATCGCCCCCATGGGCCACAAGGCCTTCAAGAGTATCGCCACTTTCCCTGTTGAACCCGGGGGTCACCCATTCAAAAACCAGCTTGGCAATCTCATTGAGTACATCGCGTACGGTTTGGCCTTCACATTCCCGTGCCGCCGATTGCTCAAGCAACGCAACGTGGTGAGGATCGCCCGGATCAAACTGGAATGGCGTATCTGCGAGCCCGGTCCAAACGATATGCCATGCACAGCCGACATTCATCATTTCTCTGATCTTCAGGTCAATTGCTGCCTGCCTCAGGTCCTCATAGTTTTCGGGATTGAGGAGCGCCTTGTAATTTATTGCGTTCATTACATACCCCGCGCTTAAACCATACGAGTCAGAAATACCGATTACGCTCACACCATCTTTAGCGCTTACGGCACCGCGTCTGAACCGCCGCTGCGTGGCCTTGCGGCTATGCGGCGGGGTCTGTCACGCTCTGCCGGCACAGACTCAAATCTTGTGCCGAATCATCATGAGCCACCGCCGTTCCTTTCATAAAGCCGGCTTTAGAAGAGTTTAAGTTGGAACTTTGGAAAGCCAATAAAGTCGAATCCAAGGCGTTCTTTTGCGTCGATGGAAATAACGTCATTATGAAGCTGAATGTCAGGCCGGCTATAAACCAAGGATTAGCCCGTCGATGTCGGCTTCCAACAGGCGGCCAATATTATTGGCCACGGCGGCACGGCACCTGACTAAAATGCGGCTTGCGCGAAATGAAACGAGAAAGCGCAGCTGCGGTTCATTGAGGCGCCGCTGGCAACGTGACCCCGACCCCAGGCCCCTTAGCCCGTGAGGTCGGGGGCACGTGCCTCCCCCATCCCCAGGAATGCTGATAAACCACATTACCGGGAACCGAAAGTGCCTCTATCAACTAATGCAGGCGTGTTGCAAACCAGACACAGGCGAAATTACTCAACAATCGCTGAGGACGTTATCATGCGCAAGACGATCGCCTCCCAAGTGGGCGTCGAGCTTGCGCAGCGCTGAAGGCGTCCGCGTCCCCGCAAGCGGCACAAGTTCAAGCGCGACCTCGAACGCGGCCACGGCGCGCATCGCGTCGCGGCCGTAGCTCGCGCCGTCCAGCCGGATTTATCCACAGCCATCAAGAGGCCCCTACCCCTGGCCCCAAAAGGGGACTGCTCGCACGTGAACCACAGGGGGCCGGCCGGCGACACATTATGGAGGACATGCTTGCAACCCGATGATGGAGAGGCACATGCTTACCGCCGAATCGTCATACTTCGATTTTCTGATGAAGAACCGCGGCGTCCGCCGTACCCCCGTTCCATTTGCACAAGCCGTCGGCGTCCTGCCTGAACTCGCTCGTGCCGTTCACTTCAGGCGACCCGCGTCGCAACCAAAGATTGCAACGCGAAAGGGGCCTGAAGTCAGCCGGCCGACATGAGCGGAGGATGCAATATTTCCGGCTAGTTCAAATTCAATCGGCCCTAAGTATCGGTGCCGGCTGAGGGATTCGAACCCCGACCCCGTGATTACAAATTAAGGATTTCAAGATTTGCAAGACATTTCATCTCGACGCATCGTGTTGCAGGCCATTGCAAAAATACCAACATTATCAATGCGTGACCACGTGCCCTTCCTTTGGAAAGCCAAGGCGCGTTTCATTGGGTTCGCGAAGGTGCCGAAGGAGTTGCTCGGCTTGGTCATTGCGGCCACTTCGGATGAGTTCAAGAACCGTCTGAAAGAAATTCTTGAGGAGGTGTACACATTCGCCCTCATGCTTCCCGAAGACCTCCGCTTCCGCGTTATTCGCGTGAATTCAGAGGACGAAGTCATCGCTCGTGCCAACAACCTTCTCGTTGGTCGTGCGGCCTATGAGACGGCGGTGAGGCTCTATCCGCGGGACACGGTCCAGTATCGCGATGGGGTAAGGATCATTGCGAGGAGCGATCGGAGTGGCGGCTAGCCGGTCAAAGGCGCGTCACCCGTTATCCTTCTATCAAGGAAGTGGTGCTAACGATGCTTGGCTCTACGTCGCATTTCAGAGCAATGGCCCCGACCTTCCCCCCCCCCCCAAAGGTCGGGGCCGCTCAGGCAAGACGGGTAGCAAAAACAAACAAGGCCGCCGGTGGGCAGCCTCGATGTCATCAAATGATCATTTTTCGTTTGTGCCGGAGAGTGATAAACTCTCGCCGCTCGTACCCAAATGAGCGTGGCCCTGGTCTCTTCCTCAGCCCCCCAGCCCCGAGACCGGGGCCACATTTACAACGGATCGTGGCCGTTCCGTGAGAGCAAAGACGGGCCGCCAACACGAATCTTGTCGAATTGTTGCAATCGGGTCACGGCGCGGCAAAGCTTAGCTGTCAAGATCGCTAGCCCCGCTTCACCGCAATCAGCCACTCTTTCGGCTGCCCGAACTTCTCTGCCCCTTTGGCGATGGCCTCCGCCTCGCTGCCGGCCTCAACGTCGCCGAGCCACACGGCCTTGGCGCGAAGGATCAAAACAATTCCCCGCTAAGTATCGGTGCCGGCTACAGGATTCGAACCTGTGACCCCGTGATTACAAATCACGTGCTCTACCAGCTGAGCTAAGCCGGCGCGCAATCCGCGGGCGTTTATTGACCGATGGATCGCTGGAATCCGCTGAGGTCGCGTTGTCTTAGTCGCTCTCCGGCCGGTTTCCAACGCCTTTTTCGCATTGACGCCGTCATCCAGGCTAGCCAAATCCGAACCTGGCAAGCCGAATTCGATCTCTCCGTCAGTTGAGAACACGAATGCGCAGCGCCTGCGCACGGCCGCGAATATCCATATCGGCCGGAGGCCCAGCCGCAATTTCGTGGCGGACAAGGGCCGAAGCGGCGTTCCATAAATCTTCGGTCACGACAGCGCTCGCGTTTTGCTGCTTGGCGACTTCAAGCAATCGGCTGGCCGCGTTCACGGTATCGCCGGTGGCGGTTACGTGTTGATGCTCCGGCGCACCAAGCCGAGACAAGGTGACCGGTCCGAAATGCCCTCCGACCCGCACCCTTAACCGGCTTTTCGCGACCGGCGGCAAGGTGCCGAGCCATGCGGTGATCGATTTGCGCATTTCCACGATCATCCGGAGCGCGCGCGATCCGTCGTCGGGCCTCGCCGTCGGCAGCCCCAAAATGATCATTGCGCCGTCGCCCATAAAGTCGACGACGAATCCCGCATGGGCGACGACATCACGTTCAAGGCGAGCTTGAAAATCGGCCAACAAGTCGCGCGTCCATTGCGGCCCCAGCGCTTCGGCCACGCCGGTGAAGCCTGACAGGTCCACGAACACGACCGCAACATCCTGCCGAACAGGCTGCTCCAGGAATTTGGGATTAGCCAGGATCTGTTCAACCAGCAAAGGCGATATGAATTTGGCGAGCGTCTGCTTTTCGCCCGTCAGCCGTCGCGCGGCGGCGCGATCGCGGACAACGCGGGCCGCCCCATAGGTCAGGGTGACCGGCACGGCCGCTGCGAGCGGTATTGCGAAATCGAGCCAGTAGCCGGCCGCGAAGGCTGCGTACACGGCTGCGGTCCACAGCGCAAAAACCGATAGGGCGACGCCCAAGCCGATCGCCGTCCGGCGGATCGCGAGGAGCAGGATGAGGAGGCAGGGAAGCACGACGGCCCCGGCTGCATCGATTTCTCGCGTCAGGTTGTTTCTGACCAGCCCGTCGCCGGCCAGAAGATTGCTGATGGCCGTCGCGACGATCTCAACGCCTGGCACAGTCCGATCGAACGGGATGGCGAACGTGTCACTCAACCCGATCGCCGTCATCCCGAGGACGACCACCTGGCCGCGGACCTCTTCCGGATCGAGGTTCCCCCGCAAAACTTGCGCGGCACTGAACTGCCTCACGGCGCCACGGGGCCCGTAGTAACGTATCGGCAGATGATATCCCGAATCCATGTGCACGGTCCGAGCCGCAAGCTTGAGAGTGTCGTTGCCGAATATCGGCTCGGCGTTCAGAGCTGCCGATGCTGCCGCGAGCACGAAGGAGGGTGCGATCGTGTCGCCGGCGCGAAAAATCATTGGGACAAACCGAGGTACGCCCGTTTCGTCGGTGGACACGTTGACCAGACCGACACGGGCCGCACTGCGAACGGCCGTGATCGGCCAGAGAACATCCGAGGGCGCTGGAACGCCGTCCGAGTTGCTCAAATCCGGCCGTCCGTTGGAGCTTGCCCGATCCTGGTCAAACAGCCCCGCTGCGGCAATGACGGCGGGGCTCGCCCGCAAGGCGTCGGTCAGCAGCGCATCGGCATCCGGCTTACCGGGGTCGACAAATAACATGTCGATTGCGATGACCAGCGGTCCGTGGGCCGCCAGCTCACGGACGATCCGGGCCAATACGTCGCGCGGCAACGGATAGCTTCCGGCCTCGCGCAGCGTCTCATCGTCCACCGCGGCAATGACCACGCCGCGCGGCGCCGGGCGATTCCCGGCAAGGAGAAATCGCCAATCGAGGGTCAAATATTCGAGCCGGCTGAAGGCCCTGTCGCGGCCCGCCACGTGTTGGCCGGCGAGAAAACCGCCCCACAGAAGACCGATCACAACGAACGCAAAGGTCAGCAGCGCTTCAATCGACGGACGTCGCAGATGCATCATTGGCCGAAGCGCGCCATCAGGGCGTCGATCCTTGTCTGAGCCCAGCGCGTGGCCACGATCGGGCCTGCACCGGCCGAGACGTCGACGCCTTCTCCCGCTCGGAGCACCGCACTGCGCCTACTGTTGCGCCGGGTCACCTCGACGGCGCCGGAAAGTACCAACGTGGATGTCTGGCTCGGACGGACCTCCACCGCCCATCTTGTGCCGCGAACCGCCGTGATCGCCTGTGGTGTCAGAATCCGAAAATCCCGCTGGCCTTCATTCGGTGTGAACTCGATCAAGAGAGCACCGGAATCGAGCCGCGCCCCGCCAGGCTGCCGCCGGTTGTCGGGATTGGTCAGACGGTACGCGCTGTTTGGAGCACTGCGGATCGTGAGATTGCTGCCGCACCGCAAGATCTTTTCGGACGGGTTGCGGCCGTCGGGAACCAGAACGCAGCCGCTGGACTGGCCAAGCACCGGCGTGCAAAGCCAAATGGACAGGGGCATCGCTGCAATCATCAGACGAGAAAATGATTTCGGCCCTTTTTCGCTCGGCGACTTCATCACTGCGGCGCTCCCTCATCGCGGCACCAGGCAAGCGATCTTTTATACGATCCTGAGCTGGATATCTTGCCCAGGGAAGCACAGCATGGCGGCGAGCCATTGAGTTGTCTATCTCGACGAGGATTTGGCAAAATTGGATTCGCGGGCCCCAGTTCTGTCTGGCCCTAACGCGAGGCCCTCCCATGACCGAAGCCGTTCGCGATCGACCCGGCGGAGCGCTCGCAGGCGTGCGCATCGTCGATCTGACGACCGTGGTGCTCGGCCCCTACGCGACCCAGATGCTCGGTGATCTCGGCGCCGACGTCATCAAGGTGGAAGGGCCGCAGGGCGACACCACCCGGCACACGGGGCCGCGCCGCAATCCGCACATGGCCTCGCTGTTTCTCGGCGCCAATCGCAACAAGCGCAGCATCGTGCTCGACATCAAGGCGCCGGCCGCGCGCGAAGTCCTGCTTCGGCTCATCGATACGGCGGACGTGTTCGTCCACAATATCCGGCCGCAGAAGCTCGCCCCCCTCGGCTTCGGCCCCGACGCCCTGATGGCGCGGCAGCCGCGGCTCATCTATGCGGCCATCCATGGCTGGCGCCAGGACGGTCCCTATGGGGGCCGGCCGGCCTATGACGACATCATCCAGGGCTTCGTCGGCGTCGCCGGCCTGATGGAGACCCTGACCGGCGAGCCGCGCTACATGCCGACCATCCTCGCCGACAAGACCTGCGGCCTGATGGCTGCGCAGGCCATTCTGGCGGCGCTGTTCCATCGCCAGAACACCGGCCGCGGACAGGTGGTCGAAATCCCGATGTTCGAAACCATGGTTTCCTATCTGATGATCGAGCATCTCTATGGCGCGACCTTTGTGCCGGCCGAGGGCGACATGGGCTATGTGCGCGTGCTGGCGCCGTGGCGGCGGCCCTACCGCACCGCCGACGGGCGCATCTGCATGCTGGCCTATACGGACCAGCAGTGGCGGCGGTTCTGGCATGCGGCCGGCCAACCCGAGATGATGAACGATCCGCGTTTCGTCGATCTGGCCGCGCGGACCAGGCACATCGACGATGTCTACCGCCTCGCGGGCGAGGCGCTGGCCACCCGAACCACCGCTGAGTGGCTGGCGCTCCTCGATGAAATCGAAATACCGGCGGGGCCGGTCAATGCGCTGGCCGACCTTCCCAACGATCCGCATCTCGCGGCGATCGGCTTCTTCCGGCACGTGAACCACCCCACCGAAGGCGCCATCGTGATGCCGGACATCCCGCTGCGCTTTTCCGATTCCCCCGCCGAAATCAGCCGCCTGCCGCCGCGCCTCGGCGAGCACGGGCGCGAGATTCTCGGCGAACTCGGGCTGTCATGCGAAGACATCGATGCGCTGGCGGCGGCAGGTGCGCTTGTCTTGCCGGAATCTTGATGTAGCCCCGATGGAGCGTAGCGTAATCCGGGATCGGTCGTTCCCGGATTGCGCTACGCTCCATCCGGGCTACGAGCCTTCGCCGGGTTGATTAATATCAAAGTCCCGATCCGCCTTTGCCATGAAAGAGGCAACGTTGCGGGAGCAGCGGATGGCCTCGAATCAGTCTGGCTTGGCGCCAGAGAACCTTACCACGCGGCCCCACTTCTCGGTTTCCTCAGCGATCAGCCTGCCGAATTCGGCCGACGATCCGCCGAGCGCCGTTTCACCCAAATCAGCAAGCCGCGCTTTGACCATCGGATGGGAGAGGACGGCGTTCGCCTCCACATTCAGCCGCTCGACGATCTCGGCGGGCGTATTCCTCGGCGCGCCGATGCCGTACAATTGGCTCGCCTCAAAGCCGGAGACGAATTCGTTCACCGCCGGAACGTTCGTCAGCGCCTCGGAGCGCGTTGCCGCGGTGACGGCGAGCGCGCGCAGCTTGCCGGCCCTGATGTATTCGACGGCCGCAGACATCGGAGCAAAGTAGAGGAGGACCTGGCCGGCGAGCAGGTCCGAAAGCGCCGGGCCGGCGCCTCGATAGGGTACGTGCACCAGGTTGACGCCGGTCTCTATCTTGAACAGCTCGCCGGTCACATGGGACGGCGCTCCATTGCCGCCCGACGCCATCGTGATCTTGCCCGCATTGGCCCTGGCAACCGCGATAAACTCCGGAACCGTGCTGGCGGGCACGGAAGGGTGCACCACCATGACGTTCGGTTCGCGGGCAAGCAGTACGACCGGGGCAATGTCGCGTATGAAGTTGAAACTCAGCTTTTCATAGAGCGTCGCATTGATGAAATTGGCCGCCGTAGTCAGCAGAAGCGTGTAGCCGTCCGCCATGGCGCGGGTAACGGCCTCGGTCGCAATGTTGGTGCCCGCGCCCGTACGGTTCTCGACGATGAATTGTTGTCCGAACCGCTCCGACAACCATTGCCCCATCAGGCGCGCGAGGATATCGGCCGAGCCCCCGGGCGCAAAGCCCACGATGACGCGCACCGGCCGCGTCGGATAGGCCTGCGCCCACGCGGTCCGCAAGACCGCCGGGCACGCACAAGCGAATGCTGCAAGAGACAACGCTTTGCGACGGGCAAGCTTCATACGTTTCTCCGCGAATTGTTGACGTCCCCTCCCGGCCCTTACTGCGGCTGCTCCGCGCTGATCAGCTTTTCCAGGATTTTCTTGTAGCGGACCGGCCCCACGTCGATCGCCAGAATGACCGGGTCCACCGAGGTCTCGGCAGCATCGATGATCTCCTGCTGCGCCTCAATGACCGGTGCATCCTGCTCTTCGAAGGCGAACCGGCGAGTCGTCGATATTTTCTCCTGTATCTGCGCATTCAAGGCGTCGTCCGCCGTCAACACATTGAACCGCACCGCAGTAAAGAAATAATGCGTCGTCCGGTCGGTTTCCGGCGTGAGCATGTGGATCGCGTGATAACCGGTGCCGCTCTCAGGTATCGCCTTGGGCCAGCAAATCCCCGTGACCAGGCGCAAATTGCTCGGCGGCATCCAGCGCATGCGGGTGAACTTGTCGACACGTCCGGGGGTTGACGGCATCAGAATGGCGAACAACCCCGGCGCGG
>Ga0209131_1002692_pt1 | contig 12019 bp, 9 predicted proteins | sample GraSoi_2013_40cm_FD_185826 | JGI IMG/M metagenome (GOLD analysis project Ga0209131, IMG submission 185826) | Grasslands soil microbial communities from the Angelo Coastal Reserve, California, USA - Sample 9_17_2013_40cm (SPAdes) (version 2) | ecosystem: Environmental > Terrestrial > Soil >...
TGTCGCGCAACGAGGAAATGTACGACGACATGGCGTATCTGAAGAACCGCTTGCCTGACACCGATATCCTGCAGGAATACTTCATTCCCTACGATCGCATGCCGGAATTTGTGGATGGACTGCGCGACGTAGTGCGCCGGGACCAGGCCAATCTGCTCAACGTCACCATTCGCACTGTGCACAAAGACGCCATCACCGCATTGCCCTACGCCAAAGAAAATATGTTCGGATTCGTGCTCTATTTCAACGTGAAGTTCAATGACCGAGACAACGAGATCCTGCAGAAAACGACAAGCGATTTGATCGACGTTGCACAAGGCGCCGGGGGCACATTCTATTTGCCCTATCAGCTCTTCTATTCGAGGGACCAATTGCAGAAATGCTATCCGGAAATCGACGAATTCTTCGCAGCGAAGAAAAAATACGACCCCATCGGCCTCTTCTCGAACAAGTTCTACGAAAAGTACGGGATGTAAAGTTGCGACGCGGCGAGGTTCGCGTGTGAAACGTGGTGCAAAACAAAAGGGGCGCGATCGCTCGCGCCCCACTTAGGCAATCTGACCTCTGCCCTCTAACCTAGTCCCGAACCCCATCCATAAACGCCCGCAGCTTTCGCGACCTCGATGGATGCCGGAGCTTTCTCAGCGCTTTGGCCTCAATCTGCCGGATACGTTCGCGGGTGACCGCAAATGATTGTCCGACTTCTTCAAGCGTGTGCTCCGAGCCGTCTTCCAGCCCAAAGCGCATTTTGATGACCTTCTCCTCGCGCGGTGTCAGCGTGCGCAGCACCTGCGAAGTCTGGTCTTTGAGGTTGACGTTGATCACCGCTTCGGCCGGAGAGACCACCGCCCGGTCCTCGATGAAGTCACCCAGATGCGAATCTTCCTCTTCGCCAATCGGCGTTTCGAGGGAGATCGGCTCCTGCGCAATCTTCAGCACCTTGCGGACCTTCGCCACCGGAATGTCCATCCGCTTGGCGATTTCTTCCGACGTAGGTTCGCGTCCCAGTTCCTGCACCAGCTGCCGCGACGTGCGGATCAGCTTGTTGATCGTTTCGATCATGTGCACCGGGATACGAATCGTACGCGCCTGATCGGCGATGGCGCGGGTAATTGCCTGCCGAATCCACCACGTGGCATAAGTCGAGAACTTATACCCGCGGCGGTATTCGAACTTGTCCACCGCCTTCATCAGGCCGATGTTGCCTTCCTGAATCAGGTCGAGGAACTGCAAGCCGCGATTGGTGTACTTCTTCGCAATCGAAACCACCAGGCGCAAGTTCGCTTCGATCAGCTCGCGCTTGGCGTGCTCGGCGTCCATGTCGCCCTGGATAATCTCGCGCTGCGTGCGCTTGAGCTCCTGGAACAACAGGCCCGCTTCCACTTCGAGCTTTTCCAGCTCTCCGCGGACCGCGCGCGACTGTTTCTTATATTCCTTGCGCTGTTCTTCACTGCGTGTCGCCTCGGCCCGCTTCTCCAGGTTCTGGATCTGCCGATCGAGCGAGCGCATGCCGTCGACCGTGCGGTTGACGCGGTCGATAAGGCGTTTGCGTTCATTGTTGGTGAAGCCGAGCTTGCGCACCGCGATCGACGTGCGCACAACCGCGCGTGCCAGGTTGATGCGGTACCGCCGATAGTCGCGCGGCCGCTTCTTCACGTTCACTGCCGCCAGTTTTTCCTGGAGCGGCGCCACTTTTTTGTAAAGCTTGTCGAGTGCGTGGATCTTGCCGAGAAATTCTTTCAGCCGATTCTCGACAATCTCTTCCGTGATTTCCTCTTCGTCGAACGTGACCAGCTCTTTGATGGAGCGGACGCCCTTCTCGAGGTCCTCGCCCAAAGCGAGGAGTTCACGAATCACAATCGGCGAGCGTGACAGGGCCTTCAGAACACGGTTTTGTCCCCGCTCAATCCTTTTAGCGATTTCAACTTCGCCTTCGCGGGTAAGCAAAGGGACAGTCCCCATCTCGCGCAAATACATGCGGACGGGGTCATTGGTTTTTTCCAGAGCGCCGGGGGTCAGGTCGAGTTCGACGTCATCCGACGCATCATCCACTTCTTCGAATTTTTTTTCCAGATCGGTCGTCGGCCCTTTCGAGCTTTCGAGTACATCGATTCCTTGGGTCCCGATCGTGGTCAGCAGATCTTCCAGGTCCTCAGGAGAGTGCACATCGTGCGGGATAAGGTCGTTGACCTGATCATAGGTCAGATATCCCTTCTCTTTGCCTGCGTCGATCAGCTTTTTTATGTCGTCGTACTTGTCATCAAGTGCCAATTCAGATTATCCTCTTGACGCCGCCGGTTCGCGGACGCCAAACTATTCAGCGGTGGGAGTTGAAACGGAGTTGTGCGCGAGGCGCACAAACTTCAGAAGTATAGCACGCCGACGAGTGTCCCTGCCGGCGCGAGCCCAAGTTTGCGCCCCCTGCCGATCGCCCTCAGTCCGCTCTTATCTCTTTTGCCGCTAATTCTTTAGATGGCGTTCGAGCCGGTTTCGTTCCAACCTGGCCGGCATTTCGAAGGTTTCGTTCCAGCCTTAGGATGCCCGGCCCGCCGCCTCCGCCAGTCCCGGATCCATCAGGGCCCGCTTGAAACGCACTTTTTCCTGCAAAAGCGCCTGTCTTTCCTCCAAAGGGAGCCCCGGACGCTGCAATGCGCCCTGCACTTCCTCCAGCCGGCGTCGCAGATAAATCCTCCGCAAAGCGCGCACCGCCCCCTCAACGGTTTCGGGGGTCAAATCTTCTTCCTCGCTCATCAGGATCGAGGCCAGCAGCCGTCGGTCCTCCTCCGTCTTCGGCAAAGCCATGACGTCCGCCGTCCCCGTTCCGGCCTCCAGCAGAGCCTCCATCAGCGATTGCGAGGCGAGCCCTTCATACAAGTGCTCCGATTGCAGCGCGTATTGCGCCTGCCGCGCTGGATCGAATTCCTCGTCCGTCCCCTCGCGAGTCGAACTCCGCGTTCCGCCAGCGAGCATCTGTGTCGCCGAAGCCAGCGCCCGGATCAGGACGCGTTCCGCCCCGGTGACTTGCGCCTCAGCCGTGGCTTTGACCTGGGTCGCGGAGCGGTTGGTCGCGGCATGTTTCAATTCCTGGCGCAGCACCGCCGAATCAATTCCCAGCTTCTGCGAAATCTCGAGCGCCAGTCCATCGCGCACGATCCGGCTCGGCACCCGTTGAATGTGCGGAAGAAGATGGTTGACGGCCTTGACCTTGCTCTCCGAGTTCCGCGCCGGAAACATTGCGCGCGCCCGATCGATCAGGTAATCAAAATACTTCTGCGAGTGCTTGAGCGCCGCGGCATAAGCATCCTTACCCTTGCGCCGTATGAACAGATCGGGATCGAATCCAGTCTCCAGCGTGAGCACCTGAATGTTGAATTCTTCTTCCACCAGCAACCCGAGTGTCCGCTCCGTGGCCCGCGCTCCAGCCGTGTCGGGATCGAAGTTAACGACCACCTTCTTCGAGAATCGCCCTAGCAATTTCGCCTGCAGCTCGGTGAACGCCGTGCCCGAGCTGGCAATCACATTATGGAAGCCAGCCGCGTACACCGAAATACAATCCATCTGCCCTTCGACCAGGATGGAGTACTCCAGCTTGCGAATCGCTTCCTTAGCGTTGTCCAGATTGAACAGCACCCGCGACTTCGAGTAAATCGCAGTCTCCGGAGAATTCAGATATTTCGGGCCTGCTTTTTCGTCAGTCGAAAGCGTGCGTCCAGTGAAGGCAATCACCTTGCCCTGTTCATTACAGATCGGAAACATCACGCGATTGCGGAATTTGGAATAGATGGCGGCGGGCTGCGAGCCCCGAGCTGCGAGCTTCGAAGAACCGGTGTTCGCTGCTGACTGTTCGCCGTTAGCGTTGGAACCCTCCCCTACATTGTCATCCTGAGCGGAGCGAAGGACCTGCCTTTCCTGAGACCTGGCACCTGGCACCTGAGACCTGTCCCCCTCTTTCCATGAAAACAGCCCACTCTCCCGCAACAACTCCTCATCAAACTCGCGCCGCAAAGCATCCCGCAACAGGAAGCCGGAATCCGGCGCATACCCAATGCGAAACCGCGCAATCGTCTCGTCATCCAGCCCGCGACTCTTCAGGTAAGCGCGGGCATTCGCCCCTTCAGGCCGCCGCAGACATTCCTGAAAAAACGCCGCAGCGCGCACATGGACGTCGAGCAGCGCCATGCGAACCTGAGCGTCGCGAGCCTCCGCCGGAGTGGAAAAGCTGACCTTCGGCATCGGCACGTCCAGCTTCTGCGCCAGCAACCGGACGGCCTCGGGGAAAGTAATGTTCTCCACCTTCTGAATAAAAGCAAAGACATCCCCCGACTCTCCGCACCCAAAGCAGTGATAAAACTGCCGCGTAGCATGCACCGAAAACGAAGGCGTCTTCTCCGCATGAAACGGACAAAGCCCCGCAAAGTTCTGCGCCCCAGCCTTCTTCAGCTTGACGTAGTCGCCCACAATGCGGACGATATCCGCCTGCTGCTTGAGCGCCTCTTTGAAGTTGTCGGAAGAAGTCAAAGGCGAAGTCATTGAGGGAGCACACAGATCCCGCAGTGATTATGAGGGGTGAGCGGGGCTGAAGGGAATAGCAGAGGCGGGATTACTGTGGGAAAGGTGTGGAAGACGAACAGCGAGCGTTGATGCCTCTGGAAAAGTACGTCCCCGAGCACATTTCAAGAATCAGCGGAGGGCGGGTCGCCCCAGCCTTCCCTTTGCAACTACGATGCAGCGGATAACGAAATTCACTAGCCTATCGTAATTACCGCTCGTAATTACCGCGTGAAGTGAAATCGCGTCAGGGAGATCAAATTTTTTGGTCTCTAGATTGTCAACCTCCGCTCTCCAAACTGTTGCCCCTGCTCAAAAAGTGACACTCTCTTTACAGTTTCGTGACAATTCATTGTCCGCCTTGCGCCTAACTTAGACTGCTCGAATCCGAGGCCTTCGGCTCCCTGGACCCAGGTTCGTCTAAGGAATTCACAGATTTTCACAGATTACAGATTAAGGAGAATATTATGTCGCGCTCACGGAATTGGAAACATGCAACCGGAGTTGCCGCGCTCACTTTGATTTTCATCCTGCTAGGTGTCAGCAGCGGGATGGCGCAGCACTATCAGAGAACTGATCTCACCGCAGACAAATCCAGCACTTCGCCCGCGCCGAACATCGATCCGAACCTCGTGAATGCGTGGGGAATGTCGCGTTCGTCGGGCTCACCATGGTGGATTTCCGACAACGGCACCTCGTTGTCGACGCTGTATGACGGCACTGGCGCGCCCAGGTCGCTTGTGGTTTCGATTCCCCGGCCTGACGGAACGCCGGGTGGAACACCCACCGGTACCGTCTTTAATTACACCGGCGCATTCGAGGTAGCTTCGGGACAATCGGCGTTTTTCCTCTGGGCCACCGAAGACGGCTCGATTTCCGGCTGGAATCCCAACGTGAATCTGACCAGTGCGATCGTGAAAGTGAATCATTCCGCGACCGCGATTTACAAGGGACTAGCACTGGCGACAACCCCGCAGGGTCCACGACTCTATGCCACCAACTTTGTAAGCGGAGGAATCGAAGTTTTTGACGGGCATTTTCACCGCGTCACCACGACTGGAGGGTTTCTCGATCCGAACCTTCCGCCCAACTACGCTCCTTTCGGTATTCAGAATGTGGGCGGCAACATCGTGGTCACATTCGCTCACCGCAAGCCGGGCTCCAAGGATGACGATCACGGCCCCGGGCTTGGCTTTGTCGACGTGTTTGATCGTTCAGGAAGGCTCCTGCTGCGGCTGCAGCATGGTCCCTACCTCAACGCGCCTTGGGGTATTGCTCAGGCGTCTGGGGACTTCGGCCCATTCAGCCATCGCCTGCTCATTGGCAACTTCGGCGATGGATACATACATGCGTTCAATAGCGTCAGCGGCAAGTTCGAAGGCACACTCCTGGACCAGACGGGCTATCCGCTATGGATCGACGGACTGTGGGGGCTGAGCTTCGGCGGGGATAACACCAATAGTGGCCTGGCCACCGAACTGTTTTTCACAGCGGGCCCCAATGAGGAAAACGACGGAATTCTTGGCAAGATTACCGCTACCGGCAGCGAACAGCGAGGCAACTCTGAATAGCTTCGGTGCGCGCGAGTGATCCCATCCTTGCGCTTTTCTTCGCAAGGATGGGCCCCTCGAAAGTGTTTCGCACGGGACATCGGCTCCATGACGCCGAGTGAACCACTTTAACATTTACACCCGTAACTCGACCACCGTGGCTCCGCCGCCGCCCTCGTTTGCGGGCGGTTCCGCAACCGACTCTACGTGAGGGTGCTTCTGCAGATACTGGCGCAAAGCTTTGCGGAGGATGCCCATGCCACTCCCGTGGACGATGCGCACCCGCGGCATGCCAGCGAGAAACGCGCGGTCGACGAATTTTTCGACTTCGCTGGTGGCTTCGTCCACGGTGCGGCCGATGACGTTGATTTCGGTGGGCATGTTGAGGCTGCTCGATTCGTTTTGCAGCGAGACGGTGATGCCGCGAGCGCGCGCGGCCTGCACCGGCGAGTCGGAGGCGCGGGCCTGCACTTTTGTCTGAACTTCGGCGATGTCTTCGCGGGCGATGCGCATTTTCATCGAGCCGATTTCGACATCGAAGTGATTGTCGCCAACTTTCTTTTTGACGATGGCGGAGCGGCCCATCGACTTGAGCTTCACCGTATCGCCTTCGGAGACGTGCTTGACCAGGCTGGGCTGGGCGTTCGGGTCTCCTCTGTCAGCGCCGGTCGCATGCGCTACCACGGTGGAATCGAACTGCTCGCGAAATTCGCGGCGCATTTTGGCGATGCGGCGTTCGGAGTCTTTCGATAGCTTCTGGGCGGCAGCGCGGTCCTGCACGGCGTTCACGGTTTCGCGTGCGTGGTATTCGAAGTCACGGAAGAGAGTTTCGAGCTTCGTCTCCATCTCGCGAATTTTGGCCTGCTGCTCTTTACGGCCGTCGCTAGCGAGACGTGATTTTTCACGCTCAAGTTCCTGCTCGCGAGCTTGCATGCGCGAGCGTTCCTTTTCAAGATCGCGAAGATCGGCGTGCAGACGGTCGAGGAAGCGCGCGACATCTTGCGTTTGCGAGCTCAGGCGAGAGCGCGCGGAAGCGATGATTGCCGGATTCAGTCCAAGCCGCTGCGCGATGTTGATTCCAGCGGAAGCGCCGGGGACGCCGATCTTCAGTTCATACGTCGGTTGCAACGTGGTTTCGTCGAAGCCGACAGAAGCGTTGATCACTCCAGGCGTATTCGCGCCATAGACTTTGAGCGAAGTGTGGTGCGTTGAGATCACGATCATGCATCCGGCATTGCGAAAGTGCTCGGCGATCGCAACCGCCAGCGCAGCGCCTTCTTCGGGATCGGTTGCAGAACCGAGTTCGTCGAGCAGCACCAGCGAATTCGCAGTCGCAGTGCGAGAGATGAAATCGATGTTCGTAACATGCGCCGAAAACGTCGAAAGATTCTGCTCGATCGATTGATAGTCACCAATGTCGGCGAGGATGGCGTCGAAGACTGGCATGTCGGCGCGATCAGCGGGAACGGGCATTCCGGACTGCGCCATAAGAGCCAGCAGGCCGAGGGTTTTCAGAGTGACAGTTTTGCCGCCGGTGTTAGGTCCGGTGATGACCAGTTGTCGGTGATCGCCTTCCATCTCGATGGTGACAGGGACGATCTTTGCATTCTTTAGTTTCAGATTGCGTTCGAGTAGCGGATGTCTTGCGCGGTGGAGGAGCAGGCGAGCTCCGCTCGCCGTGGACGGGCGAGGACGCCCGTCGCTCCACAAGCCTTCGCCCGCATACAGGCTGACTGCTACGCAGTTGTAATCTTCAGCGAAGCGGGCTTTGGCGAATTGAAGTTCGAGTTCGGCGAGGGTATCGGCGGCGATCAGGATTGCATCCGCGTTCTCGCCGATCTGGCGCGTCATCTCGAGGAGGATGCGATGAATCTCGGCTTGTTCTTCATCCAGCAGGCGGACGAGTTCGTTGTTCTGCTCGATGGTTTCGAGCGGCTCGACAAAGACGGTTTGTCCGCTGGAACTGGCGCCGTGGACGACTCCCTGCACGCGGCGTTTCTGCTCGACTTTTACCGGGATCACGAAGCGCTCGCCGCGGATGGTGATGAGTTCATCCTGCACGGTGCCGCCTTCGGCAAGTTTGCGCAGGTAGCCGCGCAGCGATTCCTGGATCTGACGCTTCTGCTTTTCGGTCTCGCGGCGAATGCGGCTCAGTTCGGGGGAAGCGCGATCATCGAGTGTGCCGTCGGGCAGGATCTTGTTACGAAACGAACGCAGGAAGCCGGTAAAATCCTGAATACCGGCGGAAAGCGCCTCGACGGCAGCCCACTCGGAGCGCATCGCGGCTGGAGGTTGGCGTACGATTTCGCGCCACTCGGAAGCGCGGTCGGCGACGAGGACTACGTCGCGGATCTCGGTAGTTTCAAGAGCGGCTCCAGCAATGCGGGATTTCTCAATCAGCCTCTGGACGTCGGGCAGGCCCGCAAATTCGAAGCGCCCGCCGACACGGCGATACTCGCGGATTTCTGTCGTTAGCTGTTGTTGAGTTTCAATCCACGAGCGATCGAGTGAAGGTAGAAGTTCGGCGACGCGTCGTTGTCCCAAAGGCGAAGAGGTGTAGCCAGCGAGCAACTCGCGCAAGGTCTCGAACTCGAGAAGGCGCGAACTGCTGTGGGTGACCGGATCAGGCACGAACGACATAGGTTTGATGGCGCGTTTTCAGGGCGCTTTTCATGGTACAACGCAACGCAAATTTCCGTTGGTGATGATGATTCGGGGCTTGTTGCGGTGCTAGAATCGACAGCGCCGGGTCATTCAGTGATAGCGATCAGACTTCCGGCGCATGGCCCCGTAGCTCAACTGGATAGAGCATCAGACTTCGGATCTGAGGGTTGGGGGTTCGACTCCCTCCGGGGTCACCATTTCGGCAAGCCTTCGCACCAACACTCTAGTTACTTGCCAGAGGGCATTGTTTCGCGGTGCAATGGCACTTGCGGAGCGATTATGGGACGCGTTCTTGGATTTCTAGGCACGATCGTGACGATGGCAATCGGCATGTACATTTATTCTCTGCAGGTCAAAACCTTGACTCCGGGCGCTGGGAGCGGCAATCCCGAAGAAATTGCCGCCATCGCGGGAGTGAAAAATGATCTGATTGGCATCGCTAATGCCGAGCGAGGGTGCCTGGCGGCACAGGGGAAGTATGTTTCGCTTGATGAGTTGGTTTCAGGCAACTACATCGGCATCAAGAGCGAGCGCCCGCCATATGTTTACGACGTCGAAACCACTTCCAGCAGTTTTCGTGCAACTGCCACGCGTACCACGAAGGGCGCTCCAGCCCAGCTCTGGATTACGGAGACCATGCAAGTTCAAGCATCAGACTGAAGCTTCTTCCGCCTGTGCTTCGCGGGCTGGTGCGAGTCAGGTTTTTTTCCAGTCAGTTAAGGACATTAGTTCGTCCATGATTTCCTGCAATCGCTGCAGTCGCCGTTCCTGATCGGATGCTCCGATGATTTTTTTCCCGCCTTGCAGGTACAGGCGGTTCGCTTCGCTGATTTCCGCGATTTCTTCCCGCAATTTTCCAACGCGTTCTTTGACAGACTGGGGCATGAGGATAGGCTAGCAGAGCATTTCACACCTTTGTAAGTTGTTTTTCAACAGTGTTGACAGGGTTGGTGGGAGCCGCTACTCTCGGGAAACTGAGGGCGTGAGCAGGCTACCGCAGAGCGGAACATCTTAGCCCAAACATTGCTTATCTTATGCAGCTTGGCTCCTTAGCACCTTACACCTATACTGATCCTCTCGAAAATACTCTCCGAGGCTGATCAAAAATGAGCGTTCTTGAACCGTCGTTGTTCTGTGCCCGCACGCTATGCCGTCTGATTCTGGCCGCCGGCATGGTGTTCACGGCTTTTGCCCAAGCTCAGGTAAGCCTCACCCAGTTGAGTGTGGACACCTTTACTGATACTCCAAGCCAGCACGCTACCGAGGTCGAACCCAGTGCGTTTTCGCACGGCTCAACGATTGTGAGCGCATTTCAGGTAGCTCGGATTTGGGGTGGAGGCGGCGCCGACATTGGGTTCGCAACTTCGACCAATGGCGGTGCGACCTGGACCAATGGGTATCTGCCGGGAATTACGATTTATCAGGGCGGAACGAGCTCGGCGGCCAGTGATGCGGCAGTGGCGTATGACGCTTTGCACAACGTTTGGTTGATCTCGACTTTGCCCATCGGCAACAACACTTCGGTGGCGGTGAGCCGGTCGACCGATGGGATCAACTGGAGCAACCCGATCAGGGTTACCGGCTCGAGTTCCGCCGACAAGAACTGGATTGTCTGCGACAACGCAGCCGCCAGTCCTTATTATGGCCACTGCTATTCGGAGTGGGACAACACGTCGCAAAGCGACCTGATCGAGATGAGCACCTCGACCGATGGCGGACAGACGTGGGGAGCGGCGCTGGGCACAGCGGGGCAGGACCACGGCATCGGCGGAGTGCCGGTGGTGAAGCCGGGAGGGAAAGTAGTTGTGCCCATCCTCGGATTCAATGGAGACGTAATCGCATTCACTTCGACCAATGGAGGACAGAGCTGGACGAAAGCGGTGAATGTTGCCAGCTACATCAATCACGCAGAGGCAGGGAGCCTGCGGAGCGCCGGCTTGATCTCGTCGGCAGTGGATGCGGGTGGCAAGGTGTATGTGATGTGGCCAGATTGCCGCTTCCGCACGAACTGCGCGTCGAATGACATCGTGTACAGCACGTCGACAACTGGGACGACATGGTCGGCGGTCAAGCGTGTGCCGATTGATCCGGTTGCGAGCACGGTAGATCACTTCATCACTGGGGCGGCGATTGCACCGGGCACAAAGGGAACCACGGCACACGTTGCGCTCGCGTATTACTTTTATCCGGTATCGAACTGTGGTAGCAATTGCTCGCTCTCTGTCGGGTTCATTCAGTCATCCACGGGAGGCTCGACGTGGACTGCGGCAGAAACGCTGGCCGGTCCAATGCAGCTGACGTGGCTGCCGAATACGTTCTCCGGGACGATGGTGGCGGATTACATCTCAGTGGGATTTGCGGGCGGGAAAGCTTATCCAGTATTCGCCGCGGCGCAGGCAAAAACGGGATCTCTTTTCCACGAGGCCATTTACACGACGACATCGGGTCAGGCTCGGTCCACGCCGGAACTGGAGCAGATGACTGCGGCGGGGGATGTTCCAGTGCCGAATGCGCACTCCGATCACGGGCCGATGGAATATCTGGATCAGGAGCACCTGATTCCGATTTCCGGGAAGCGGCCGCCAGAGCGTGATTAGTGCGTTGAGGCGCGCAACGAATCATAGGGTGGCCTGAGTCGTTTCACTTGTCCTGCCGGACGGCGACGTCTGGCCATCCACTCCGGTTTGCTCCTCACCCTCACCGGACGATATATTTGAGTGTCTTATGTTCACCGACTTTACTGCCGCCGACCGCTGGACCAAGAAACAAGTGCACTGCATCTACCAGGCTCTGATAGTAGCCATCGCCACCCGCCACGCCGATGCGGTGGACATCAAGTTCCTGGTCGACGGGCGCCCGGTCTGGGTCGCGCTTCCGCATCCAGCCTGGGTCGAATACAAGAATCGCACCGGGAAGCTGATCACCGATTCGCTGGCCAAGGAAATCGCCGGCCATTTTCTGAAAACGGCGCTGGAATCGGGCGAAGGCTTGGGCCGCGAAATGTATTCTCTTACCATCGACGAAACTCTTAAACACTTGGACGGTGTCGTGTCAGGGGTTGAACTCCCGGTCGCTGCTACCCGCTAATACCGCGACTGCGTAATGAGTCATACGATAGAGGGACGGGCGTCTCGCGCGTCCAGCAGTGTGGCGGCCGGGCGGGGATACCCGGCTCTCCACCAGCAAGAAGGAGAGCATTTGTGGCCAGCCTAATCTCCGATATGGAAATCATGAACGAAAGCAAGGCGGACGCGAAG
>Ga0209131_1002693_pt1 | contig 12010 bp, 18 predicted proteins | sample GraSoi_2013_40cm_FD_185826 | JGI IMG/M metagenome (GOLD analysis project Ga0209131, IMG submission 185826) | Grasslands soil microbial communities from the Angelo Coastal Reserve, California, USA - Sample 9_17_2013_40cm (SPAdes) (version 2) | ecosystem: Environmental > Terrestrial > Soil >...
AAAATATATATGTTAAATATTAGACTATAATGTACATATTATGATATTTACAGGGGTTTAGATCCGTATTTACCGACTCAGGCGGGGTCACAAACTTTGGTGTCCTAAGGAGTGGTGAATGACAGTATAAGGCCTCGATCCTATTGTAGCGGGCCCCAGGAAATGGATTATTGCTCTCGCGGAAAGGCCTCTCTATCAACAATCATCATGTGTTCCTTCTTTTCTTTTCTTTTCTTTTCTTTTATATTTTGGAGAAAAAATCTCATTTTCTCCATGGGTCCTCTTGTCCGTCGGTCTGTCTTTTATGTGATCTCAGGCTGCGATGATCAGACGATCGGGGTCTCCATGCCCGGAGGCTTGGTTAGCGAAATCTGGGATTCGTTAGTACCGTTCATCTGTTATGGCGTAGAGTCGGATTACTATCAACTGGGCATTAGGACATTGACGACGATCCCATTTCGGAGCTTTCTACGGTCGATCTCCTCGGACCACTCGAGAAGGGCCTTCGCATCATAAAGCTCGCGAACCCACTTCCGGCGGTGCTGGGCTTAGAGAATCTTCATCTGGATAACTTCTTCGGTTTTGGGCCACGGGATATCGGTATCCTCGAGTTCGCTGAGGGACCCCTGCGGCATAAATTGGTCTAATTATGTAGTACGAGCCACGATGAGCAACAAAAGCATCACCCACAATGCTCTCGTCGTGGGATCATGGTAGTTGACGCCGCAGGTCTTGTTGGTGTTTATCGTGAAAAAATTGTCGAAGGCCTATAAAGTCGAGACTGGATCCATCTCCTTGGTGCTCCACAACAACGTAGACGCCTTAATGCCTAGTTTGTTAGTAATCGGACTCTGCACCATAATAGGTGAATGGTACTAACGCTGGTACTATAGTACGGATACCCGTGTTGCATAAATAGCCCCCGGGAGACCTAGGTTATCGCACTCAGGACAGTCCTCATGGCCCGGAAGAACGGCGCAGGTGCCGATGGAGAAACGGCCACGGCATTAGCTAGAGGAAGTAATGGCATTAGACGAAAACACTAATTAACGATTGAGTGTTGTTGAGCTGTGTTAAGTCTATGTGACGAAGAATATCAATATTCAATGTTCTCTTGTATGACGCTGCCAACATGTTCTCCTGTATGACGTCTCTCTATTTCCTGTATCCTTCGCGTGACGCTTGGTCAAGGGATCCCTCACGGTTCTATCCCTTGCCTACGTCGCACAAGCTTCTTACAAGCTGGGTGAGAGCGCAGTCGAGAGCGTTGGTGATGATGACTCTGGCCATCGAAAGGTCACGGCTTTTGACTTGACATTATTGGGCATGGGCCGCTCAATGGTCAATCGGAGAGGGGCGGTGGAATATGTGGCATCGCGGCAGTTGTCCGAGCGGTGCTAGAAACCTGCAAAGTGCAAACACAGAAACAAAGGGTTGAACGCTCTTTGTAACCGGGCTTACATCACGTGCAACAGAATACCTTGCAATGGTACTCGTTCCGTCTGTACATGATTATGGATGATTTCCACTGGAGAACAGCTTTCCGACCGACGTACTCAGCCATCTAGTTTCGTTGCCCTCCGTGCCCGATACCATTCAAATCGCCAACACCCAGGTGATTTTACCAACGCCATTTCTAGTTTTGAATGTCAGTTTTCAGGCGCACCGCAACGGTAATCGCGCGTGCAGAGACTAGAGCATCGCCAGATATGTACCAACTCCGCTATTACAAAATAATCTACAAACCGCAGTATACATATATAGGAATCCATGCCAAAACCTGACAATTTTGCGTTCTACCACAACTGTCGAAGCGTCTACACGCAAGTGGGTTTGTTTTCAGAGTATCTGGGCGACCCGCCCAGCCACACGGGTTCATTACAAACGGGTTCACAACGAAGTCTAATGGACATAATCAGCTCTGAAGTGGACCATGGGACACCTCGCGAATCTCAACGAATCTTCGCTGGAGTGGACGATGACAAGTTACTTTTGCACTCCCAGCCAGCCGCCGACAAATTTCGAGATACTTACACGTTGAGGATCTGACGAAAATATGTCGGGAATTGGAAATGAGTGTCTGCTGCGGAATGCGCAGCCCGGGGACTGTCAGAAAAACAGGACTCGCTTTGCTTGTATTATAGGTACGCAGGTTACCTTGGTCCGATCGGAACTCTGGGACGTATACGCGACGGTCCATCAATAAGAGGCCGGAAGAGGACACGGAGAAGCGAGGGGAAGGACTTCCAACTCACGACTGGGTCCTCCTGGAGTCCGGTCTTAATGTCTTCGAAAATCGCGGCAGTATCCAAGATTGGGATAGCTTCGTCTACTGAAGCAGCAGCGTTGAGGGGGGCTCCCGTGAGGTACATTGCTCGAAGCGCGGTTGTGAGCCTCTCCTGGGTCAAGGTAGGGCGCAGATTTTGCGGGTTTGCGAGTGTATAGCCCCTACCCCCCTTTTGAGGTACCAACCCATCCGACGGGTGAGAGAATCGGGCTCCTCATCGAGTTTCCCTGAGCGAAAACGAACAGCCATATGAAACGCGGATAAATACTCTGACCATCGGGCTTGACAACGGGAGAGCGTCTTCGTGGTCCAGAAGTATTCAAGGTTCTTGTGGTCCATGATATTGTCGACCGTGGGATCGAGACTCCACGTAATGTCACCAGGTCTTGAAGGCCTCGAATATGGCCAAGAGTCCCGTGTCGTGGGTGTCGTAGTTGAGTTCTGCATGAGGAAGAGTGCGTGTATAGAATGCCACAGGGGCGAATTTCGCCACCGTCGGTTCGAAGGGAGGTCCCAGTGATCGCGCAGTTGGACGCGTCAGTTTCGACGACCGGCGGAAGAGAGGGGTCGAAGTGGTAAAGGATAGGGGTCGTAGTAAAAGGTTGCTTGAGGAGGTTGAAAGCCTCGTCGCAGGCAGGGCTCCAGATCCTTGCGCGTCAGGCGCGTGAGCGGGACAGTGATCCCCGATAACTTGGCAACGAATCGACATAGAAGTTAGCAAATCCTAGGAAAGATTGGATATCCTTGGCCATTCACATGTAACCTGAATCTTCACTTCGTCTATTCGGAGGCCGTCTGGACTGATAACGAGCCCGAGGAACTCGGTAGTAGCGACGCTGAACTCGCATTTCTCGATTTTGGCGTAGAGGTTGTTAGCGCGAAGTCGGCGCAAGATTTCTAGGACGTGAGTCGTGTGCATTGGGGGATTTTTGGAATGAACCAATATGTCGTCCAGGTAAACGACTACGCAGATGTCCAATAGATCTTTGAAGACGTCGTTTATGAACCGTTGAAACGACGCAGGGGCGTTGGTGGGCCCGTGGTGCATAACCTGAAACTAATAAGATCCATAACAACTCCGGAAGGCAGTCTTCCACTCATCGCCTTCGGCGATGCGACCCGAGTTGTAGGCGCTGCAGAAGTCGATCTTGGTGAAGGTCGATCGAGCAGATCGGGGATAAGCGGAAGGGGGTGGCGGTCCTTTTTGGTGATACGGTCGAGACCGCGATAATTTACAGCCAGACGGAGTGAGCCTTCTTGATGAACAAGATGGGGGCGCCGCCCGAGGACTGGGAAGGACGAATAAACTCGCTAACTAAATTCTCGTTGAGGAAGTTACAAAGGGATAGCCGCTAGACTTCGGAGAGCGAGTATATAGGTCCGAATGGCGGGGTGGTGCCGTCTTCGAGGACGGTGCTGTCATCGTAAGGGCAATTTGGACGTCTTCAGCAAGCAAAAGGCCGTTGATCTTTCCCCTCATACTGTTGGTAGGCCTCAGGAACCTGTGGCCTCCGGCGGGAGCCAACGCGGGATCCAAGCTGGGCGAATCAGGCTCAGGAACCGCAAGGCGAGCGTTGCAAGTCGGGGGCTTGATAATGCCCGAGCAGTGGATGTATTGAGGGTGTGAACGAGGTAGACGAGATAGGAGGCCGAGGGCCGAGGTGCTCACGAAGGAAATCGTGATTTTAGTAGCGGTGGCTTGTAGCTCGTCGGACGGACATGGGGAAGACGGAGGAACAGGACTTGGTGAGTTGGGAGATTTAGAGGGAGTGTGTGGTATACTAAGCTGTGGAAGCGCATTGGAAGGCGTCGAGCGGAGAGCATCGGGAATTCTGATATAAGGGTACTACCATATTTATGCCTGGATGCATGCTACATACTTTACTATTTAAATGTGCTTAGCGATGATACACTAGTGATGTATTGTATGATTACCTTTAGGATGGACATGCTCTGGGACCCTCGAATATCTTAATAACCTAACCCGCTACAAACACGTAACGATACAAAATATACCCGACACGTTGCCATGTGATACTCGACCGACAGCGCACAGGTCGTAAGAAAACGAAAATGTACTCGTGATTCAAAAGGTACCCGCGGATACGGACCTACGGAAGTAAAAGTGCGAAGGTGTAATAGTGAGTCTAAGGTACCCCCGGCTACGGAACCATATCGCAGGTGTAAATCATCTAATCATCTCAGATGCAGGTCTTAAATGACTTGCTAGGACTATAAACGCACATAATCACATCTCATCCTCGAAAAAAAAGGAGCGATTCCAAACCTCCTTGACAGTAATGGTACATCTCCACCCGCAATGGTTACTCCATGGGATCTCGAGAGAGTCCTCGCCCGGCCTGGGCACCTTGATAAGACCAGGGCGGAGGACTTCTATTTCTTCATCAGGGTCTACTCTCTCATGCAATGCGATCCAAGCATTTACCAGTTCGCTATCCCTGATGAGCGTATCATCCTCGCGGCTGATGGCTTTGAAGTCGCCCGCAATGATCCCGCCACTGCACATGGGCTCGCGGAGGAAGCGGGCCAGTAGCTTCATCTGTTGGGTGCGGTTGTGTAGCGCATCCTCGCGCGAGTCGAGGTGCACGTTAATGAGACGGAAGACTGTGTTCGACGCGGTTGGGCAGGTGATGTCTACATAAAGCGCATCCCTCCTGTACCTGCTCGGGAGTGCGAAGCGGGAGGCGCCCCGGAGCATGAACTTTTCCCGTCCCTTGTTTCCATCGCCTTCCTTCTGTGTATCCAGGGCGGAGGTAAAGCGCTCGTTGGAGAGCAATGTCATAGTCGCAAAGGGCACGGCTTCAAACGAGGTTTGGTCCTCGGCGTCAGTCGCCAGGAAGGCAGCGCGCACTCTCGGATCGTCCAGGAGAGACGCCCTGACGTCAGGCGTGACTTCTTGGAGAAAGATGAGATCAGGAGTTTTCGGTCCCTCGAGGATATGGTTGAGGATGAGTTTGGTGCGTGAGACGGGCTGCGAGGAGAAGGCGTCAATGTTCCACGATATGAGAGAAAGTCTCTGCGGCACATGGCTAGGTACGTTCTGCAGAGGGATGGGCACCCAGCGTTGGGTGGGGCGGCTGAAGGCAGAGAGAGAACCAGGCCACCAGATTCTGTTGGCAACCATGGAGGGTGTGGTGTATTGGGAAGCAGGAAACGGGACTTCTAGGGCCTTTAAGTACCAAAATAAGTGCCGTGACCGGCGGTTGTGGTTCGGAACTATCGATCGCGTCATACAGTGAGACAAACCCATTTTGCACACCGTCTCCAACATTGAGTTCCTGGGCAGCATGTGTGCTGAAGGCCGCATATGTCTCTTGACGTCAGCTCATAAGGAGTAGAAGGAAATCATCGACTTCTGAGTGGTGTACCAGTCCTGCGTGATGAAGGAATGGTATATGCTTATATTGTGGATCCAGAGGGCTAGTATTCACCCGTACTTTCTTTCGCCATCCTCAAAGCCACATTTGCTGACTACTTACTGTATGTCTTCGTTCGATCAGGAGGTCAGTAAGCATAAACACGACTTTCTAGTGTCTTCTAAATCAATAAATGCAGTAAGTCCTTGTTCCAAAGGTCCAAATGAAACTCACTCCAATGACTATCCTTCTATGCTCGCAATACTCCAAGCAGATCTAGAATAATGGGTGTAATTTGAATGATGAGAGACACACTCTAGTGGTGGTTATAAGGGTAATATGTGCGGTATGTGTGGTGCAAATGGCCAATATGAACCGATGGCGAACGGTGACGTCGGGAATCGCCCGAGTGACAGAAGTGTTGACGATCCTCCACTTATCGGCTGGGTAGTGCAGCTGTTAGCATGTCCTTACTCGATATAGGGAGACCCAGGTTCGATCACTGGTCTGGCCACTTGTCCTTTCTACATAAGGGTCGGCGGAGTACCCATGGTTACTGTTGAAGGTCTGTGAATGATAGGACGGTGTGGGTTGTTCCAGGCGTTAAGTTTTGTGAGTGAAGTAGTTTGAGGTGGTCCCCCGGGTTCTTCAATTCCCATTTCCATATCTTCCAGCGATGAAGGCACTCACGAAAACCGATTGATTCGCCAAACTATACCATGGGACGTCTCGAGAAAAATATTCTGAACCCAATTTCTATGTATAAAAATCGGCCCATCGAGAATACCAAATCGCGGTTAGGGTCGACATCTACGCTGCAGTCAGCTCGTTCGGGAATCACGACAAAACGGATCGTGTTTTGTTGGGGCCCGATACAAACACGTGAAGAGGACAAGGATCGAGGTCTTATTTAACCGAGAAGTGGCCCTGTGATGCCCCTGCCTATGGTCCTGTAACACGCTTCAGGCTCGCACTTGCTTCCCCAGTTGTCATTAAGTGATGACCTGAAGGCATAACGGAGGAAATACAGAAAATGATTAGATAACGAAGGAGGCACGGCGTGTGCTTCAGTCCCTGAGGTTCTTCAGTAAGAAGACTGAGGGTCGGAGCCCTTTGGGTGTTGTTCATCCAGTATGCCTAGGGCCAGATGAGCCCGGGAGTGAGTTCCCGAGTTCAGTGGGTCCACTACCCACTGGCAGACATATTCGAGGCAATGGTGCTGTTGCTGTTGTATTGTGCCTAGGGTATCCAAGTGTAAATTAAGAAGGCGAGGGCGCTGGTTGCAATCGCCATGCCATATGCTCCGGTCTCTAAGCTGAGGCTGTAGGGTTTCTTCCCCGGGAGAAGGAAAAGACGGTAGAGAACGGGACCGGAAGAGAACGGGGTGTACGGTGATACGGTGATACGGTGATACGGTGATACGGTGATACGGTGATACGGTGATGCTGAACGCCCAAGCAAGCGCGAGAGCACAAGGTAACAGGGGCCATTGGGGCGCTGTGGTTGCTGTGGTTCACAAAGGGTTGTTCTCTCCCAAGCCCCTCCCAAAAACCCCTCCCCGTTCACGACACACGACGCACGACGTCGTCATCGCAGTTCTGCTTGTCGTCGTCGACTCTTTGGGCACTGCCGTCGTTGCCACACCTCTCGTTATTTTTCATTTCGCCACTCAGCGTTAACTTATAATGCGGCTGCAGCTCAGAGACTGTGTAAAATGTCCAGCTCAGTTCCCTACATGTCCTGCGTGCCCGAGTGATCAGAGTTGCGAACTTCGCCTCAAGTACGTCGTCTGCAGCATCTCCGTTTCATCGCTCAATTCCGCTTCATCTTTTCTAGTACTTGTGAGCAATGCGCAGTAGCCGTCTGTGTAGTCTCCGGACAATCCGACAACCCTGGTCCTAATATTGGCGCAATTGCGGGAGGCGCTGTTGGCGGCGTCGTTTTGCTCGCCATTATTGCGGCCGTCGTCTGGTATCGACGCCGCCAACACCAGTCGACACTCCTCGCAAAGAAGCGTGCAACCGAGGACAGTAAAGACGTCGTCGCGCGCGCAGAGACGGTCCTAAATCGACCAGATCCCACCGAAAAGCCCGCGACCCAGCAAGAAGAGCAACAGCAGCAACAGGCCACCCAGGTGCCCCATTCCGACTCTGCAACCATTAAGGTCGCTCCAGTTGCCGAAAATCCCTTTTCTGATCAGGCTTCTATCAACACCGCCAGCGACCGCGCGACCAACGTCATTCCCATCGCCTACGTTCCACCCAGCTCGTCCAGCGCACTTACCTCTATCACAGATACGACAAATTCTAGCTCGAAGACACCTTCTTCCGTGGCCGCATCCACGATCACCCCCCCCGCTCGACCAGTTTCGACGCAAACTGGTCAAACTGGCCCCATTCGACCGCAGCGCGGACCCGAAATAGAGGACATGCGCCTAGATGTCTCACGGCCCGTCTCCGAAACACCGTCTGACCTTTCCAGCCTCGCGCCGCCCAAAGCACCATATGCACCAAGTACAGCTTCGGGCATCTCTGGTGTTTCATCCCGCGCGTCGACCATTTCGGCGTCTAGTTCCATCCTTAATGAAGCGCCGCAGATTGTTACACCTATGCAGGCCAACTTCCGACAAGTCTTGGGTGTGCAGAAGGCGGAAGTCATCCAGCTTTCATCCTCCGCGCCTTCATCGCCCGGGCTCTCCGTACGAACGACTCAGGCGACGTCTTCACGATCACCACTTGGCCGGATGGCATTCAGTGCGGAAGATATCAAGGAGGAAACCGAGGCCGAGACTAAAGCCGTGGGCAATCCGTTTGCCGATCCCACGCGCTTACAACCACCCTCACCCACATCGCCAGCAACGTTCGGCAGCCCTGTTGAGGGCGAGGATGATAGTCGACCGAATAGTATCATCTCAAGCAATGGGACCATCATCGCAAACATTGGGAATGCGACTCGCGTACAGGTGCTCAAACCATCGACTGGTCGAAGTCTATTATCGTCAGTCAGTACATTGTCTAGGTCGCCCATCACCTCGCCCCGTTCCCCTGATTTCCGCACGGCTGGTCAATTGTCACCACCAGCACAAGGCGTACCACGCTCCTTTGACGACGATGCGAGTAGGAGAATGTCCCAGTCGACCGTCGCAACCTCGCATCGAACCTCGACGGCAGACTCGATACTAGAGGCTTTCCCATTCGTACCGCCATCGCCAATCTCTATGCACCACACGAGCAACCCGTCGACACCGCTCGCCCAGCGTGGGTTCGCAGTGCAGCAGGAACAAACGGACCCTGAGCAGTTGACGCCTCCGAATCGACAGATGCTGGGCATGTCCGTAATGTCCGCCACGTCGACCACCTCTAATGGTTTGGGTGGATACAGCTTCCAATTTGGTGAACCGTCACCCGCGTTACCGCCTTCACCAGCACCTGTGAGAAACGAACGCGCCAGCTTGGACACACTCGAGCTGAGCCGCGATCTTGAGGCATTCCCACTCCCGTACGATAGCCCTGCGTCGCCGCGAAGCTCGACGCCGTTTGTTGCCAAATAGCCCTTGAGTAGATGCTCAAAAACAACTGCTTACTTGCAGCTCACGCCGTGTCAGAATATCTCATCCTCCTACCCTGTTTGGAGTCCTCTCGTTATGGTTATACGGTCACATTGTTGCTTCGGTCAATCGACTGATCCCCCTTGTTGTCTTTCTATCGATGACTTCGCTCTTTCCAAGTCTCTTTCCTTTTCTCTCCGCTGGTGCCGGTTATTTATACGTACTGGCCAGGAATACACAATCCGTTTTCTTGTAAAATGTTGTGCGATGTTGTGCGAGACGCGAGGAGGCTGACTGAGTCGGTCTGACTATTTGCACTTGGCGCTAACCTTCACTCTCTTTGGCCGGGATGGATCCGTTTGTGCAGCGACTGATCGAAATGGTGCGCTGGATCACAAATAACTTATTACCATGAGTGGTTCACCCTCGACACAGGGCGCGACACCCGCTCAGGCGCGGGTGGCACTACGCGAAACATCGGGGGACGTGATGGTGGCGGCGGAACGGTTCTTCGACGGGAAATACGACTATATTCTAGACCTCCCGGACGATGAGGACGATGATGAAGACGATGCGGGACCCTTGTCAAAACCGAACAAGGTACATTCAAGACCGGGTGGTAATGGGGCTTTACAGCAGCTGATACACGTCCAGGCGCGCGATTCAGACGACGAAGATGGGGACGAGAAGATGCAAGAGGAGGACGATGGTGGGTGACTCTCTCACAAACGGCAGCTCCTTCCTCGCGATCGGTGCGCTTACTCCTGCTCGTGTTTATATGCAGATGTACGTTGCCACAGCGTATATTATCTCAAAGATCTCATGTGAATTCTGTGTGTCTTTGCCAGGATGCGGATCTCTACGAAGACTACGACTCGGACTACGACCAAAAGGCCGAAAATGCGCGACATCACACTGGCGTCGACCCCTACGCAGGTATCTTCTTCTCCAAGGAGCGCAAAGAAGAAGTCATCGAAGTCGAGGAGGAGCCTGAGGTCATCGAGATCGACGGCCTGCGCGTGCCGCTCATGACTCAGGGAGAGTGGATGAAGGGCTGCCCTGAGGGCGCCGAACAGGGTTTTCTCTTCTCCCTTTATCAGTCCCTCAGCTTTGGCTCTCGCCCGTGCCCCTACCAATGTGGCGGCTCCGTTGAACACAACAAGGCGGATTTCTTTGCAATTCACGTTAGTCTGTTCTTGTTACACGATTTTGTGCTGGTTTGTGACGTTGGGACACCTTCTCAGAGAGACTTCCTCACCTACATCGATAAGGTGCAAGGCAAGGTACGACAAGCCTGCCCCTCGTGCTCGAAGACCTTTTGCTTGGCATGCGGCGAATCATATTCTGCACCGGACAAGTCGAGACCTGGAATTGCCGCTGAGGACGAGATTTTCCACTGTGCGAATCTCCAGGGTGTGATACTCGGCATGGGGCTCTCGATGGTCCAGCAGCTGTTCGCTGATCAAGCGAAGACTGCGTCCAATTCTCCTGGTGAACCGGAGAAGAAGAAGAGGAAGACGGAAAAGGTAGCTGGCACCTACGACGAGGACGAAGACGTGATCACTCCGTCCGGTGCTCAGAAGCTCAAGGGTGGTATTGGCTACGCGGGGAGCAGACAGGAGGACGTAGGTACCCCCTTGAAGTTGCCATATGTATTGACTAACAGTCCTTCGTATAGATGAGTGGATATATGGAGGCTCTCGCCACACAGAAAACCCGGGATACTGCTATGGCCACCCTGCTTTCTGCCGTCCGCAAGTTCTTACCATCGGTTCGAAGAGAAGGTGGCGGGAGAGCAAGCGATTATCTCGTCCATCCTACAACCCTCGCCCACATCCGAAGACGCTTTAACCTCGTCTGCAGCACCCTACTACGCAACGATTCGCTCTCAGATATGTCTGATCGCTCAGTACTTTATTCCGAATTGTTCTACTGGCTGGAGACCATATCAAACCATGAGGCGCTTGCGTCCATCATGGCGATGCCAATCATGGTAATCTCCACCATCAAAGAAGACACAGTGCGCAAAGGAGCTGGTAAATCTCGCTCCACACGAGAACGAACAATCCTGTACGAAGGCAGCTCAGGGCCGCGAGAATTACTCGAGGCAATCGTCATCCAGGCCGAGGCTGCGCTCAAAGGTCTAGAAGGTATCATCAAGGCCCGACAGGCGCAAGAGAACCCAGAAACAATGACCGAGGAGCAGAAGCGGCAGACTACGACCGGCGGCGTCAAGGGCAAAGGCAGGGAGGCCGACCAGGTGTACGAGGAGAACGATCGGTTGCTAAAATTCTGCACGGGAATTCTGAACACCGCCTCGAGCATCGATCGGTCCCTTACCGAAGTGAAAGGCGATGCGTTCATGGACCGGATGTACGGTTCTCTGCCTCGAATGAGCGCCGCATCCCGATCGCGTATGAGCAGCTCGCCGCAGGCCGACGCAGCTAGGGCGTCTCATGCTCCCGCGCTTGCGTCCGACGCATCCGAGGCAGAGGCAAGGAAAGTATACGAGGCATGGGCCACCAACGAGCGATTCCAGTACTGCGACCTTACCGTGCCCACCTCAGACGGCTTGACACCGCAGGGTGGACCGAATTACAAGTTTTACTTCAATTCCGATGCACGGATGTTGGCCAATTCCGTCATTCCCAAGCGGAGTCTGGCGATTGCACGAGAGTTGGCCGTGCTCACTACTAATTTACCTGTTGCCTGGGACTCAAGCATCTTCCTCAGGGTGGACGAGACTCGAGTAGACATTATCAAAGCGTTGATTACTGGACCCGAGGGGACACCGTAAGT
>Ga0209131_1002694_pt1 | contig 12008 bp, 9 predicted proteins | sample GraSoi_2013_40cm_FD_185826 | JGI IMG/M metagenome (GOLD analysis project Ga0209131, IMG submission 185826) | Grasslands soil microbial communities from the Angelo Coastal Reserve, California, USA - Sample 9_17_2013_40cm (SPAdes) (version 2) | ecosystem: Environmental > Terrestrial > Soil >...
ATAAAATTGCGATTTCCTTAGATGCCGCCGCCGCCGAGATTCACGACCGGATCCGTGGTGTTGCCGGCTCATGGGCGGCGGCAGTTGCGGGCATCAAGCGGGCAATCGAGGCCTTGGCCCCACGGACCAGGCTGGTGGTGTCGTCCGTTCTGTTGCCTTCCAGGCGGCATTATCTGGACGCGATGCCCGTTCGCCTTCGCGAGATTGGGATCGACCGGTGGATCATAAACCCGCTGGTCCGAGTCGGGGCTGATCAGACTGGAGGGACGGTCGGCGATCGCGCAAAACTGTTCCGCGATCTCTTGATCCTTCAAGAGGCGGCGGATCGTGCCGGAGTCCGACTGACGGTGGACGATGAGTTCGGCTGTCTTGGGCACGATGCTGCCAGCATTTCTCGGCCTTCGCTTCGACGGCTCCATGTCCGGACGCTGCCGCCGAACGTTGAAATTTTCCGTCTATCGCCTGGCGGTCAATGCTCGACCGGGGACGGCATCCTGCGGCAGGTGACGGCCGAGACACCGCGTTGGCAGCCAGCCGTCATGCATGCCGGCGATTTTCTCGAAAAGATCAGAGAGCCAGCGGATTTGCTTCGACGTCAGACCGCCCTGAGCCGTTCCTGATCTCCTGTTTGCGCTGTCATCGTCCGCGAAAGCGGACGATCCAGTAACCACCGCGCTTCCGATGGAAGCTTAAGTCCGGTGAGTACTGGATGTTCCGCTTTCGCGCGGCATGACGCGACGAACGATCGCCTCTACCCCCTCCCATTCCACTTAGCCGACAGCGCCGCCCGGCGAATTTCCTCCCCGTGCAGATAGACCCGGTTGATCCGCCGGGTATTGGCGATATCGTCGAGCGGGTTGGCGTCGAGCACGATGAAGTCCGCGCTCTTGCCGGCCGCGATGGTGCCGAGGTCGGTGAGCCCGAGATTTTCCGCCGAGTTGCGGGTTCCGATCACCAGCGCCTGCATCGGGGTGAGCCCCACTTTGGTCACCAGCAGCTCCAGCTCGACGTGGGAGCCGAGCCCGAAGAATTGGCCGCCCGTCACGCCGCCGGTGTCGGTGCCGAGCCCGATGCGGGCGCCGGCGGCGTAGAGCTTGGCGGTGTTGCGCAGGTTGGTGGCCGCCATGGTGCGCCCTCGCTGCACGGCCTGCGGATCGGCTTTCGGGTCCGGTGAAAGCTGTTCGCCGAGTTGCTGCAGGCTCTCCGCCGTGAAGGCCTCGCGCAATGCCGGGTCGTCGACCCAGGCGGGCCTGACGGTGAAAATCGCGCGCCGCTCGCCCCACAGCGTCTCCAGGAAGAACACGCTGGGCCGCGCCTTGACGAGCGCCAGAAACTCCTCGTCCACATCCCGGTCGCGCACCATGTGGGCGAAGCCGTCGAGGCCGGCGCGCAGCAGGTCCTTGGCGTCGGCAAGCTCTGTGGTGTGCGCCATGACGCGCAGACTGTGCTTGTGTGCCTCATCGATGATCGCCCGATAGAGGTTGGGCTTGAGCTTCTCCACGGTGCCGTTGCGATCGTCCACCCAGATCTTCACCAGGTCGGCCTTGTGGGCAGCCAATTCCTGCACGTATTTGCGCGCCTGCGCCTCTTCGGTGACCCCGTAGGCGGAATCCCGCATGGGCCCGCCCGGCCCCGCATTGGGCATGCCGAAGCCGCTGCCGGTGGTGAGATAGCGCGCGCCCGTATGCGCCTCGGCGCGCACCCGGTAGGGCAGGTCGCCGCGCCCGGTGCCGGTTTCGAGGACCGCGGCGACGCCGTACCAGGCGTAGCGGTCGAGCATATCGATGAGGTTTTCGCGGGTGTAATTGTCCGCCGTAAAGCTCGTGCCGCGGCGATAGCCCATGTGCACGTGATCATCGACCAGCGCCGGCATCACGGTCTTGCCGGTGACGTCGACCCGCGCCGCGCCCGCCGGGGCCGCGACCTCGCCGCGGCGGCCAACCGCCGTGATGCGATTACCGGTGACGACGATGGCGGCATTCTCGATCGGCGGGCTGCCGTCGCCGGTGATGACCAGCGCCCCTTCGAACACCGTCACGGTGCCGGGAGTCTGACCTTGAACCGCGGAAGCACCCGCCGCCAACCACAATGCGATGATGACGAGACCGGACAGGGCCCATTTTATTTGCGCCATTGCGTATTCCTCCGCGGGTTTTTGTCTCGGTTGTAGCCCGGATGGAGGGCCGCCTCTTGCGACCCGTAATCCGGGACCGACCCATCCATGTAACGATGCTGTATTTGGAAACGCCGGCCCGGATTGCGCAACTGCCCGCTCCCTACCCTCCCCGCACGCCGGGAAGGTAGGGAAGGGGGGCAGTTGCTTCATCCGGGCTACACGCCCCACCCAATCACTTCAACACGTCGCTCGCATCCGCGGCGACGATCAGTGCCTTGGCGTCCGGCTCCAGCAGAAAGCCTTCCGCGACCGCCTTACGGGCGGCGGCTTCGACCGCAGCGACGTAGCCGGCGTGGTTGACGTAGCGTTCCTCCAGCGACGGGCGCGGGTCCTCGTTCGCGGTGCGCTCGGCCTTGGTCTTGGCGAAAGGAACCATGCCGCCCGCATAGTTGCAGATGTGGCCCTTGTGGAAGCCCGCTGCGGTGATGTTCCAGCCGAGATAGGTGCCGAGCGGCGCATCGCGTAGGACCACCGGCACGCCGCCGAGCTCGTTGCCGTCGGCATCGACCCGCGGCACCTTCAGCTTGATGACGTGCTTGATGCGGGGCGGCACCACGGTCTGCACGCCGGAGCCGTCCATATAGTTGAACTCGGGCCCGAAGTCGTAATCGAGCGCTGGATTGATGAGGCCGCTCGGCGCGTGCGGCGGCAGACCCGGCAGAGCCGGGAATCCCATCGCCTCGGCGGTGCCGTCGACCAATGTCCCGGCCGCGAGCGTCGGGTAGCGGCTCGGCGGCGGCGCCACGGCCTTCATGACCCAATTGCGGAAATGGGCCCGGATGGCATTCACGGTCTGGGTGTGCGGCACCGGGTTGTTGGGCAGCGCGCCGGTGCCCCAGCCAGCGCTGGGGCACGATGGCGGCGCCGACGTCGCCGTGCTGAAGCCGCCCGGGCCGCCGCCATGCTGCGTGCTCGGGATATAGTAGCGGCGCACATTGTCGGGCAGCGGCAGGTCGGTGTCACCCGCAGAGCCGACCCATTCGGGCGTGAGCTTGAGGCCCCACACTTCCGCGGCCCCGAAATGCTCGATGATCTTCGGGCAGGTGTGGCTCGCGTTGCAGCGATCGAGGATGCCGGCGGCTGCAAGGCCGCGGACCGGATCGGGCGCAGCTCCCCACCATTGCGGGCCTTCGCTTCCGGCCTCATAGAGCTTGAGCACGCCGTCCGGCACCGCAAAGCGATAGTTCAGCGCGATTCGCCGTCCGGCAATGATCGGCCAGGCACCGTCATAAACCTGCCGGCCGGCTTCGTCCTGGTTGAACCCCAGGTGGATGAAGCCACGCACGAAATTGCCGGACTGCGAAACCCCGCGGGTGATCGCCCACGACACGCCGCCGGCGATCGGATTGGGCGTGCCGGCATCATCCTGCGCGGCGTTGCGGAAGAACGAGGCGACGTCGCGGAAAGCCGCAAAGCCGACGCCGAGCACCGGCGGATCCTTGGCGGTGAACGTCACCTGATAGAGAAGATTCGGATCGAAGCCATTCTTCAGGCAGATCTGGGTCGGATCGGGCGTTCCGGGGAACGGATTTTGCGCGCTGCACTTCGCGAACGCCCAGTCGGCAGGCGCAATTTGTGCGGTCGCCCCGATGGTGCCGTCGATCGTCTCGGAAGCGTGCGTCGCAAGATTAGCTTCCTTGGTGTCCAGGCTCGCCGGGCGATAGGGCATCGGGTTGCTGTGCATGATCATCGGCCGGGAGTCTTTGCCGGCCGCATTCATGATGCGCGCCATGACGCGGCCGGTGACGGCCGAGCCGTCCGGATTCTTCGCGGTCGGCACCATGACGTAATCGTTGTTCGGTCCCGGCGCCGTTCCGCCCGAGCTGTCGCCCTGCCAACCGCTGGAAAGCCCGATATCGCCGTTGCCGCGTTCGATCGGCACGATCGTGATCCGGCCGGCGCGGTTGGGCACGTCGTGCCACATCAGGTGGCTCGCCTTCGACATGTCGACCGGCTTTACGATCTGGAAGGTCGCGGTGTATTCCACCATCCCGCGGGCATTGCGGGGCGCGAGCTTGATGTCCTGGATGACGGCGTTGTGCGGGTCGTTGGGATCAAGCTCGCCGAACGCCTTTCCGGCCAGCGTTTCATATTGACCGGCGTTGCCGAAGCTCGCCCCGTCGAAGGCGGGCGAGGCTTTTTTCTCGATCGCGATCCGGGTGACGCGCGCCTGCGCGGTCGCCGTCGCGGCGAGGATGAACCCGACGGCGGTGAGGCAGGCTGTGGATGTCAAAAGGGCGTTTGAAAGTCTTTGCTTGGTCCCGAGCATAAGTTCCTCCTTGACTATTTGCGGTGTCAGCATCGACGGCGTTTTCATGATCCGGCGTGCGTAAAAGATTTGGACCTCATCCTGAGGAGCGCGCTCTTGCGCGCGTCTCGAAGGATGGCCGCTTGCGCGGCCGTGCCTGTTGCCATCCTTCGAGACGGCCGCCGATCGAAATCGGCTGTTGCCGATTTCGACACTTTGGTTGCCGAAGTCGGGCAAGCCCGACTTCAGTGGGCGGCCTCCTCAGGATGAGGTCCAAATGAATTTACATGCTCCCTCGCGAGGACAACCCTGCGAGCTAGATGTTGAAAATACAGACGCCCTCACTTACCCAAGCGATCCGGTCCCTTGGCGAGCGTCTTCACCCGATAGAGCCCCTCCCGCGCTGTCAGGTAAAGCGTCTGCTTGTCGGCTCCGCCGAACGCCACGTTGGCGGCCTGGCGGCCGGCTTTGATGGCACCGAGATATTGGCCTTTGGCATCGAACACCTGAACGCCCGCAACCGTCGTGATGTAAAGGCGGTCATCGCGGTCAATCGCCATGCCGTCGGCGCCGCTTTCGGCGCCCGGGGGAATGTCACGCAGCTGCAGGAACGCCCGCTTGTTCTTGACGCTACCGTCGGCCTGCACGTCGTAGGCGAACACCGTGGGATTGAGGGTGTCGTCGACGATGAGCGTCTTGCCGTCGTTGGTGAGCGTAAGACCGTTGGGCCGCGGCACGGCGCCGTCGATCAGGATCGGCGTCTTGGCGCCGGCGGGCAGGTAGTACACATAGGTCGGGCGTCCCGGCAGCACCGGCCGCGGACCCGGGTCGGTGAAATAGATGCCGCCCTTGGCATCCACGATGAGATCGTTGGGCGCCAGCAATGGAGCGCCCGGCGGCCCCTCGGTGAGCACCGCGATGGAGCCGTCGCGGTTGCGCTTGGTGATCCGTTTGCCGTCGCCCTCGGCGAACAGGAGTTCGCCGTCCCGGGTCAGCGCGAGCCCGTTGGCGCCGTTGGTGTTTTCCCGTGCGACGCTGATCTTGCCGCCAGGATCGAGGAAGTGAGTCTTGCTCACCCGGATGTCGGAGAAATAGAGGCCGCCGTCGGCGGTGGCGACAGGGCCTTCGGTGAAGACGTAGCCCTCCTGGACCAGCTCCGGCACGCTCCCCGGCGCCAGCACGCCCGGGATTCCGGCGGGCGTCTGCGCCACCACGGGAAGGGCGAACGCCGCAATGATCACTGCCACGCCCAAAGCCGCATGAGCTCGTATTTTTCCACCAATCGGCCGCTGCCTTGCGGTCATGATTTCCTCCCCTGATCCAGCGCTTGCCGGCCGGCTGCCGGAACTGCGCCGGATTGGGGCCATTGTATCAGACCGCCGGCATTGCCCGGAAGACGGCAGCCAGCGGATATTTGAGCAGACATCTTCGAATCACATGCCCGCAGAGCCGCGGCGGCCTGAACATCATCTCGCTTTGCCGGCGGCTTCGCGACGCACGGGCAGTGATGAAAAGCACTACTGGCTTGCAGCCGTAGCTGATATCATTCACTCAGGTCGAGTTTCCTCGTATGCGCGCCGGAGCATAGGAGAAGGACATGAAATTTTCCCGCAGACGATTTTTACATCTGGCACCGGGCGCTGCCGCATTTCCGATGGTGTCGCGCATCGCGAGAGCACAGACCTATCCGGCGCGGCCGATGACGCTGATTGTGCCGTTCGCAGCTGGTGGGCCAACCGACGTAATGGCGCGGATCGTCGCCGAGCACATGTCGCGGACGCTCGGGCAACGGCTCATCGTCGAGAATGTCGCGGGGGCCGGAGGGACCACGGCGGCGGCCCGCCTGATGCGCGCCAATCCCGACGGCTATACCATTCAGATCGGGCATATGGGGACCCACGCGGCCGCGCCCGCGTTCTACCCGAACCTTGCCTACAGACCGGATGCTGATTTCGCTCCAATCGGAATGGTCGCTCTGACCGCTTACGTGATCGCGGCGAACAAAAGCTTCCCGCCCAATGACCTCAACGAATTCATCGCCTACGCAAAGGCGAACCACCAAAGACTCAACATGGGGCACGCCGGCGTCGGCTCGAACACACATCTGACCGGCCTGTTGCTCAATGCGATCCTCGGTTTGAAGCCGGCGCTGGTGCCGTTCAACAGCGCTGCCGCCGCCACCAATGCGATGATCGCCGGTCACGTCGACTACATGTCCGCCGCGATTGCTGACGCCGTGCAGCAGGTGAAGGGTGGGACCATCAAGGCCCTCGCGATCGCATCGCCCGAGCGCAATCAGGCGCTGCCGGAGGTCCCGACTTCGCGGGAAGCCGGGCTGCCGGAGTTCGAGGTGCGGGGCTGGAACGCCCTCTTCGCGCCCAAGGCCACGCCGACGCCGATCCTCGACCAACTGACGAACGCGCTCGACCGGGCGCTCGACGACGAGACGACCCGCAAGCGCCTGTTCGATATCGGAAGCGATATCCCGGAGAAGGCGCGGCGCGGTCAGGACGCACTCGCGGCGCTGGTCAAGTCAGAGATTGCGCGCTGGACGCCGATCATCAAGGGGGCGCAAGGCTGAATTGGACGAGCCAATTTCTCAAAGCGTCTGATTTGGGTTGCAGCGGGCGGGTGTCATCGCCCGCCCGTCGTTGCCCTGCTATTCGGGCAACCGTCCGGTGTGCTATGTTAGAAAAAAGAAACATGGCCGTGCACCCGGAGAGGAATCATCTCATGATGGATCGCCTGAAGACCAATCGCCGCAAGGCTGCCTACCACATCACCCGCGCCACCAAAGGAGCGTCCCCAAGCATCGTGGCCCGCGTCGCTGTGGCGGCACTGCTGGGTGCGTTCCCGACGATTGCGCTCGCGCAGATGCCGCCGGATGTCGCCGAGAAGATCGCCGCGATCGGCCGCGTGGTCGATCCCGAGAACACCGGCAAAATCTACACGCCCTTGCAGGAGAAGGAGCCGTATGCGGGCGTCAAGGTCATGCGCGACGTCAAGTATGGCGCGCACACACGCAATGTCGTCGATATTTTCACTCCCGAGAGCGGCGCTGTGGGGCGCCCGGTGTTGATGTTCGTGCACGGCGGTGGCTACACCCGCGGCAACAAGCGGCCAACCGGCAGCGCCTTCTACGACAACATCATGGTGTTTGCGGCGCGTCACGGCATGGTCGGCGTCAATGTGGAGTACCGCCTCGCGCCGGAGTTTCCCTGGCCAGCCGGCGTTGAGGACATGGGCGCGGCAGTGAGGTTCGTCGATGACAAGATCGCAGGCTATGGTGGCGATCCCAATCGTGTCTTCCTGATGGGCCATTCGGCCGGCGCCGGCCACGTGGCTGCATACGTGTCGCATCCGGAATTCCATGGCACCAAGGGCGCTGGCATCGCCGGCGCGATCTTCTCATCGGGCCCCTCCTACGTGCTCAAGATCCAGGAGCCCGCCGAATCGACGCTCGCCTATTTCGGCGCTGACACGTCACGTTATGCCGAGCGCGCGGCCCTGCCCGGCCTCGTCAAGACCGCGATTCCGTTCATGATATCGTCTGCCGAGCTCGATCCGCCGGCCATCGCGGAGCAATTCGCCGCATTGAAGGAGGCGTTGTGCAAATCGGAACACGGCTGCGTTCGCAGCATTGTGCTGCCGAAGCACAGCCACATGTCGGAGTCCTACGCGATCAACACGGCGGATACGCAACTCTCCGACCAGATCCTGGAATTCATCAAGACCGGCAAGTAGGCGATAGAGCCGCAAAATGCTCCAGCCCACCGTGCTGTCATCGCCCGGCTTGACCGGGCGATCTAGTAACCCCCGACCGATGGATACTGGATTGCCCGGTCAAGCCGGGCAATGACATTCTGAGATCTAATGACACTCGAGCATCTATCGAGGCGACCATGATGGCGGAACTCTCGCAATGGGTCGGCAGCTTGCCGATCAGCGCCGCGATGCGCCGGATCACCTGGCTCGTCCCGATGATGCAGACCCTGCACATCCTGTCGATTGGGATCGTGCTGTCGTCGGTCGTCATGATCGACTTGCGAGTCTGGGGAGCCTCGCGGTCCGGCACCGCGATCGCGCGCAGCGAGCGCTTCATGCCGTGGATGTGGACCGCGCTCGCGGTCGCAACCCTCACCGGGATCGTCCTCATGCTCGGGTCGCCGCGGTCGTTTCGCGACGGCGCGTTCGTGGCGAAGCTCTACCTGATGGCGGCTGCGACGATTGCGACCGCAGCGCTTCCGATCATGCTGCGGCGGAACGAGTGCGGCGGCAAGGATGCCGGCGTGCCGGCGCAACTCGTCGGGATCGCAGCCCTGGTGTTGTGGCTCGGCGCGACGCTCGCGGGCCGCGGTCGATGGATTGCCGGAATGCTGGGCGGGTGAGCGTGGCTCGTCTCCCTCCCCGCTCTTGTAGCCCGGATGGAGCGCAGCGTAATCCGGGAGCGGCCTATCCCGGATTACGCTGCGCTGGGGAGATGCGAAGAAGCCGGCGCAGACGCAATAGCCATTCGGCGATGGCATAAGCCGCACGCAGGAGCAGAGATTGAAGGCGTTTACGGAGCTTCTCCACTGGGTCGAAACCACGCCGCTCGCGATCCTCGTTTCGCAATCCACCTATGGCTTCGCGGCGATCGACATGTTCCACGTCGCCGCTGTTGCCGTGGTATTCGGCACGATCGCCGTTTTGGATCTGCGCCTGACCGGGATGGCGTTTTTGGATTTCTCCGTCACCGACCTGTCGCGACAAGTGCTGCCCTGGACCTGGACGGCTTTCGCTATAGCGGCGGTCACCGGCGTGCTCATGTTCACCGGCCAGGCGGTGAAATATGCGATGAATTTCGCGTTCCTGGTTAAGCTCGCCCTGATGGCCATCGCGGGTCTCAACGTGCTGGCGTTTCACTTCATCACCTATCGGGGCGTTGCGAGGTGGGATCATGGCGTCCCGGCGCCGTGGTCAGCCAAGCTCGCAGGCGCGCTGTCGCTTATGATCTGGATCGCGGTCGCCGCCTACGGACGCTTTACGGCGTATTACATGTTCCCGTAAAATAGCGCATGGTGGCTTCGAGCGAACCAAATGCCGAAACGAAAGCCGCGGCCCAGCCGGACGTGGTCCCCCGACGCGAGGTCATGTATCGGCACACCGTCGCGGTCCGCCTGACACACTGGATCAACGCATTGATCCTCGTCCTGCTGCTGATAAGCGGACTGCGCCTCTTCAACTATCATCCGGCGCTGTATTGGGGGAATTACGGCTATCGCGGCGTGCCGCCCCTCCTCGCTATTGCGGCGCTGGAGGATATCGACACCGACGAGCCGGTCGGCGTGACCACCATCATGGGGCACAACTTCATCACCACCGGCGTATTGGGTGTTTCCTACGACGCCAGCGGTGAGCCCGTCTCGGCAGCATTTCCGAACTGGCTGACGTTGTCGGACACGCTGGCGGGGGCGCGCGACGTGCATTTTGCAGCGGCCTGGCTGCTCGTGATCAACGGCCTCGCCTATCTCCTGTTCGGCCTGTTCACCGGCCACTTCCGGCGCGATCTCATGCCGGATGCGGCCGAGCTCCGCCCGCGCCACATGTTGGCGGACATCTTAAGCCACATCCGCCTGCGCCGGGCGCGCGGCGCGGCTGCGCGCCGCTATAATGTGCTCCAGAAGCTCGCCTACGTGATCGTGATATTCGCCTTGCTGCCCGTGATGGTGCTGAGCGGGCTCACCATGTCGCCTGCCGTGACGGCCGCAATGCCGTTCCTGTTCGACATGTTCGGAGGGCGGCAGTCGGCGCGGACGATCCACTTCGTGGTCGCCAATCTACTGGTGCTGTTCGTGTTCGTTCACATCACCCAAGTCGTCGTGACCGGACTGTTCAACAACATGCGCTCCATGATCACCGGGCGCTACGCGATCCTGCCGGAGATCAGAAAATGAGTCTCATCACGCGCCGCTCGCTGATCGCCGGCGGTTCGGCGGCCGCCGCAACGCTGGTGTCCGCCTGCGACCCTGTTGCGATTTCCGACGTGGCGTGGCTGCGCCCGATCCTCGACCTCGGTCAGGTCATGTCGATGCATGCGCAGCGCCTCTTGCTGGCAGGCCAGCCGCTCGTGCGTGAGTTCACGGAGGCCGACATCTCGCCGGAATTCCCGCCCAACGGCACCGAACGGCCGAACGGCATGGCGTATTTCCGGCACATGATGTCGAACTTTGCGGACTTCCGTCTGACCGTCGACGGCATGGTGAAGAAGCCGCTGTCGCTCACGCTCGATGAGGTCAAGGCGATGCCGTCGCGCACCCAGATCACCATGCACAATTGCGATGAAGGCTGGTCGGCGATCGGCCAATGGACGGGCGTTCCGATGGGCCGTCTCCTTGGGACCGCAGAACTGTTGCCGGAGGCACGCTACATCGTGTTCCACTGCATGGACGAGATGGTGCGCACCCCCGACAACAGCGGGTTCTATTACGAAAGCATCGACCTGTTCGACGCCCTCCATCCGCAGACCATTGTGGCCTACGGGATGAACGGCAAAGCCCTGCCGGTCGCCCACGGTGCGCCGCTGCGGCTGCGGGTGGAGCGTCATGTCGGCTACAAGCACGCCAAATACGTCAACCGCATCGAGGCGGTGGACCGCCTCAGCCACATCGCCCGCGGCAAGGGCGGCTTCTGGGAGGACCGCGGGTACCAGTGGTATGCGGGGCTGTGAGGCTGGGATCGCGGGCGACTGGGGACCGCGGGCGTCTCGCCCGCTCCTTCTTGTAAGAGGGGCAAAAGTCGTGGCGGTTCTTAGTGTCCGTCCGGAGAGTTCTTGAATCATATGAATCATCTGTGATTCAAGGGTGGTGGCCTGATTCGAGGAGGGGTCACCGATGTGGACGAGTAAACTCCGCGTAATCCGGGGTCAGCCTATCCCGGATTACGCGGCGCTCCATCCGGGCTACAAGGTTGCCGGCAATCGGTAAAGCTCCCTATACTTGCCGCGCAGATACTCCAGATATGGCCCGATCGTCATCGGGGCGCCGGTGGCGCGCGCGATCAACTCGTTCGGCTCGAACTTGCGCCCATGTCGGTAGACGTGAGCAACGAGCCACCGATGCATCGTATCGAACTCCCCGCGCGCAATCTCGTGCGGGATTTCCGGATGCGCCTTGATGGCGGCCGCATAGAACTGGGCGCTGAGAATATTGCCGATGGTGTAGCCCTGGAAGGCGCCGCCGATGCCGCCGGAAAACCAGTGCACGTCCTGAAGGCAGCCGTCGCGATCATCATCCGGCGCGATGCCGAGGTCGGCCGCGATGCGGGCGCGCCATGCTTCCGGCAGGTCCTTGACGGCCAAGCGGCCTTCGAGCAGGTCGAGCTCCAGGTCGAACCGCATCATGACATGGAGATTGTAGGTCACCTCATCGGCGTCGGTCCGTATCAGGGAGCGCTGCACCTTGTTGATGGCGCGATAAAACGCGTCCAAGGGGACATTGCGGAACGGCTCCGGAAAGGAAGACCGCAGCTGCGGATAGAAGTGCTGCCAAAATCCGCGGCCGCGCGCGACTACGGTTTCCCACAGCCGCGACTGGCTTTCATGCA
>Ga0209131_1002695_pt1 | contig 12007 bp, 8 predicted proteins | sample GraSoi_2013_40cm_FD_185826 | JGI IMG/M metagenome (GOLD analysis project Ga0209131, IMG submission 185826) | Grasslands soil microbial communities from the Angelo Coastal Reserve, California, USA - Sample 9_17_2013_40cm (SPAdes) (version 2) | ecosystem: Environmental > Terrestrial > Soil >...
CGTGCCAGCTCTGGCAGGGCACGCCATCGGCCTGCTTCGTGGAGGGCGGGTGGTAGCTGCGGATCATCTTGCCGTCGGCATTCTGGTTCGCCGCCTTCGGCTGGCTGTCGCGCCCGAGCTTGAACCCGTCGCCCCGCCCGGCGAGCATGCCCAGGTAGCTGTCGTAGGAATGGTTCTCCATCATCAGGACGACAATGTGCTTGATTTGTGGCAGCAGGTCGGTACCGGCCGGCAGCGACGGGATCGGGCGCTCGCCTGGCCGCAGTGCGGCCGTGCCGCGACCCCGGCGCTTCAGCTCATGCCGTTCAAGCCGCTCCCACACGGCGCACCTCCGGTCGTAAAACGTGCGAGCCTAGTTGCTCAGCCGCGAATGGACGAAACACCTGCCAGGTCACCGGGCCAGTTGGCGATATCTCGCAGGCTGTCCGGCCACGCCGGGCTCACTAACCGCGAACCTGAGCAATCTCGCTATATTTAGCGTCGTCGACCCGCTAGTGTTCCCGATCGCGGCGAGGACATCCTGGCGCCGGGAGGAGGCGGCAGCGTGAACGAGCCTGCCGCTGGCGTACTTCCTACGCCCCCCGGTGGCCAGGTGATCGTCCTGACCGGGCCTCCCCCAACTGGCCGAAGCCCACCAGCAGAGCCAGATCATCATGGACGTGATCGCGCAGGCGGCGTTCTGCTACGCAGCAGGCGGTTACCAGGTGGTCTGCGACGGCATCGTCGGACCCTGATTCATCGGCGTGTTCCGGACCGTGGCAACAGCCAGGGCAATCCCGCTGCACTACGTCATCGTGCGCCCGACCAAGCCACTGCCTTGCGGCGCGCACGCCGCCGGCCCAGCCATGCGCTGACAAATCCCGGGCCGATCCCGCAGCTACACCGCGAGTTCACCGATATTGGTGCCTACGAACGAGTCGCCGCCTCTCGTGCCGGACTCGGGCATTGTCAGGCTCCCGATGCCACGCGGTCTCCTGGCTTGAGAACGACTTTCTCGCAGCCGTCCTGCTTGTGCTTGAAGATGTCGTAGCCATGCGGTGCGCGCTGCAGCGGCAGCCTGTGCGTGATGACCCGCGTCGGGTCGATCTCGCCGCGTTCGATGCGTCCCAGCAGCGGCTTCATGTAGCGCTGAACATGGCACTGGCCGGTCCGCAGGGTCAGCGACCGGTTCATCCACGAGCCAGCCGGAAGCTTGTCCGCCAACCCGCCGTAGTCACCGATAACCGAGACGACGCCACCGTTGCGGCAGCACATGATCGCCTCCCTGAGGGCGTACGGCCGTTCGGATTCGGCTCGGGTCGCCTGCTTGGCGCGATCGTATGCGTTGATCGGCGCGCTGCCGTGCGTGGCTTCCATCCCGACAGCCTCGATGCACTTGTCGGGTCCCCGGCCGCCGGTCAGCTCCATCAGTTCGGATCGCACGTCCACCTGGGTGAAGTTGATCGGGATATGACCGGCCTCCTCGGCCATCGCGAGCCGGTACGGCTCCTTATCGATGGCGATGACCCGGTCGGCCCCGAGCAGCCGCGCGCTGTCCATGGCGAACTGCCCGACGGGCCCCGCCCCCCAGACCGCGACGATGTCGCCGGGTGCGATGTCGCACATCTCGGCGCCCATGTAGCCGGTCGGCAGGATGTCGGACAGGAACAGGACCTGCTCGTCGCTCAGGCCCGATTCGATCTTCAGCGGGCCGACGTCGGCGAACGGCACCCTGGCGTACTCAGCCTGGCCGCCGGCGTAGCCGCCGGTGAGGTGGGAGTAGCCGAAGAAGCCCGCGGTGGGGTGGCCGAAGACCTTCTCGGCCAGGCCCGCGTTCGGGTTAGTGTTCTCGCAGCACGAGTACAGGCCGGTCTGGCAGGCGAAGCACGCCCCGCAGGCGATCAGGAACGGGACCACCACCCGGTCGCCAATGCGGAGCTGATCAGGGTTTATGCCGTCGCCAACCTCGATGACCTCGCCCATGAACTCATGGCCCAGCACGTCGCCTTTCTGCATGGTCGGCACGTACCCGTCCAATAGATGCAGGTCGGAACCGCAGATGGCCGTGCTGGTGATCTTCACGATCGCGTCGCGGCTGTTGAGTATCGCCGGGTCGGGCACTTCCTGGACCTCGACGGTGTTCCGGCTGATCCAGCAGTTGGCTTTCATGACAGCACCTCCATCAGCTCCTCGGGCCACAACGGGCGGGCCGGATGCTGCGGGAATTCGCGCCGCGCCCATTTCCCGCCCGGCGCGCCCTCAGACCTGACCACTTCGCCAGTCTCAGCCACCTGCTTGAACCTGCGCAGGTCGTCGTCGAGCCGCAGACTCGGGTTCGCGCCGAAATAGCGCGCCGCGGCCGCCGCCAGTCTGGCGGCGGGCATGCTGTAGTGCAGCGTCACGTGAACCTCGGTGCCGCGCCGGCCGGGCGCAGGCGTGAAGCGGACATCGCCCTCGCTGTAAACCGCGGCGTTGTCGAGCGACCGCCAGGCCAGCCATTCTCCGGCCACGTCGCCGGTGATCTCGGCGTCCCACTCGACAGTCCTGCCGAACGGCGCGCTCGCCCGCCAGTGACTGGTGGCCGGACCCGTCATGGTCACCTCGTCGAGCTGGGCCATGAAGCTGGGCAAGACTTCCAGCCGGCGCCACAGGTCATAGGCCTGGATGGCGGGGGTGGCTACCGTGACCGACGCCGACAGGCGCACCTCGGCCCTCCTCGGCGACCTCGTAGCCGCGGCGTACACGTCCGCGCCGAGGAGTCCGGCGACTGCGGCGATGACGATCGCTGTGCGACGTTTGCCATAATTATCGTAATTGCCATAATTCTTGCGACTTGTCAGGGAGCGACTCAGCAACGCGAGATCCATCACGTCGCCGCCGACCCGTGCCCACAGCCACACCGGACTGGGCCACCTCAGCAGGCCGGCTGCGGCGGCCAGCTTGCGCACTCCGACGGCAGCCGTCGCCGCTCGCTGAGGAGGCCCATCGCCAATGCCGATCGCCCGGTCGACGCCGCCAGGCGTGAGCAGCAGCGGAACCGCCGCGCCGGCGCTTGCCCAGCCAATCGCGCGGACGAGCCGGTCGCCGGCCACGCCGCGTGCTGCGCCTGCCCGCTCGTCAGCCAGCTGCCCGGCCGCCGACGTCCTGGACCGGAGGTTGGTAGGAGTTGCCATCGAATTCTCCCGCACGGTAGTCGTCAAGGCCGAGACGATCGGCCAAGCACCCGTGCCGCCCTACCCCGGCCTGCCAGGCGGTATACCGTCAGGATTGGTAGTTCTGATCAGACGGCTCAGCCGTCAGCGCGCACGAGGCCGATCGGGCAGCTCACACCGGTACCGTGGTCCGGGCAGTAACCGTACGGGTTCTTGGTGTCCGCCAGGTACTGCTGGTGGTAGTCCTCGGCGAAGTAGAACTCCGGCGCAGGACGGATCTCGGTCGTGATCTTTCCGTAGCCGGCTTGCGTCAGCCGCTGCTGGTAAGACGCCAGTGACTCCTCGGCCGCGGCCTTCTGCTCGGGAGAGTGCCAGAAGATCGCGGAACGGTACTGGCTACCCACGTCATTGCCCTGGCGCATGCCCTGGCTCGGGTCATGCGACTCCCAGAACACCTTGAGCAGCTCCGGGTATGAGACGACCTTCGGGTCGAACACCACCCGGACGGCCTCGGCGTGCCCGGTACGGCCGCTGCAGACCTCCTCGTAGGTCGGGTTCGGAGTGAACCCGCCTTCATAGCCGACCGCGGTCGACATCACGCCCTTGGTCCGCCAGAACGTGCGCTCGGCTCCCCAGAAGCAGCCCAGCGCGAACTCCGCGACTTCGCTGCCCTCAGGGTACGGCGGCCGCAACGGGGTGCCCAGCACCTCGTGCGCCGCGGGAACGCGGATGGGCTCCGGCCGGCCGGGCAACGCCTCGTCGGCGGCGATCATGCGAGTCTTGTGCGTGCCGAAGATTGCCACGCCTACCTCCCACTCATGCTCTATATCTTTTACAAGCGCCCCACTAGACCGCTGCATTCCCGAGCGTCTGGCCAGCCAGTACGGGTCCAAATCCACCCGTCTTGTCCGCAAGCTGCTTATTAGCCGGTACATTGCCCCTCATGCAGTATCTTCGCGCTGCCGCCGTATTGTGTGTCGCAGCGGCGCTAGTCGCTGGCTGGACTCTGATCCAGCCTGCCATAGGATCGGTAAGCCAGATAGCGGCGACCGCCACAACCGCTACCTACTACGTCCGGCCGGGCGGCAATAACGCAGCTTCCGGCACGTCACCCGCGTCCGCCTGGCGCACTCTGTCGAGGGCCTCCAGGGCAACGTTGCGGCCGGGCGACAAGCTGCTGCTGCTCGGAAGGCATGTCTACCACGGCAAGCTGATGATCGGCCCGACCGATGCCGGCAGACCCGGCAAGCCGATCCTGGTTAGCTCCTACGGGCATGGCCGAGCCACCATCTCCTCAGCCAGCTCGGGCATCGTGATCTACGACACCTCCGGGGTGACGATCCGTAACCTGGTCATTGTCGGCAACAACGCACTGAACGCTAGCAAGGCCGGCATCCAGCTGTACAGCGACCTGTCTGGGAGGATGCTCGGCCACGTCTTCATCAACAGGGTTGATGCGAGCCGCTTCGGCTTCGGGATTGCAATCGGTGCCGCACACGACGGCGGCGGATTCCGCAACGTGCGCATCACCCAGACGAGCTTGCACGCGAACCTGGACGCCGGCCTCACCAGCTACGGCCCTGACTTCAACGCCGGCGCACCTGCCTACGCGCACAAGGATTTTTACCTATCAGGTGTGAAGGCTTTCGGCAACCTCGGCGATCCGCAGGAAGTCGCGCACAACACGGGCAGCGGCATCGAGCTTGGCGCCGTGAATGGCGCGACAGTAACCCGCTCGGTGGCCTACGGCAACGGCGGTAAGGGCGGGGCTACGGCCGAGGGACCTATCGGGATCTGGGCCTACGACTCCACCAGGGTCGCCTTCACGCACGACGTGTCGCGCGGCAACCGGTCAGACAACGCCCCTGACGGCGGCGGGTTCGGGCTCGACCGGGAGTGCTCGCACTCGGTGATGGAGTACAACCTTTCCTACGGCAATGACGGCGCCGGCTTCCTGCTCTTCAGCGCCAGGGAGGCTGCTGGCGCGGCGACCAACAACATTGTCCGCTTCAACATCAGCTACAACGACGCTAAGGGCCGGAAACTGGTCACTGGCGCCATGACCGTCGGAGGACGGGTTAGAAACTCGATCCTGTACCAGAACACCATCGTGGTCCGCCCGGGGGCCATCCAGCCCGCGTTCAAGGTGAGCGGGCTGGAGCACAACGTCAAGGTGCTCAATAACATACTTGCCGGAGGTTCCGGCAAGGTCGTAGTCGCGGCGCAGCCAATGACCACCGATAACATCGCCTTCGCCGGCAACGACTACGTCGTGCCGAGCGGCGTGCCCGTCTTTCAGTGGGGAACCAGGCACCAATATGACTCGCTCGATGCATGGCGCCTAGCCACCGGCGAGGAGCACAAGCCGCTCGGAAGGGACACCGGGCTGACCGCGTGGCCGTGGTTCGTTGGCCCGCTCTCCGTCGCGCATCGCGCAGCGGGCTTCCGGCTCAGGCAAGACTCTAAGCTCCATCACGCCGGGCTCAACCTACTCAGGACCTTCGGCATCCGGCAGGGCCCGGTGTACTTCGCCGGCACTCCCTATCACCTGCGGGCACCGAACATCGGGGCCCAGTAGCGCTTAAGCCACCGCCTGCTGGGATCGGAACCACTCCACGGTCCTGCGCACGCCCTCGCCGACCGAGATCTCGGGCTTCCAGCCCAGCCGGGCGGCGGCCAGGTCGATCACGGGCCTGCGGCGTGCCGGATCGTCGGTCGGCAGCGGACGGCACTCGATCGTGGACGTCGATTCGGTGATCGACAGCACCAGTCTTGCGAACTCCGCGACGCTGAACTCCTCCGGGTTACCGAGGTTGATCGGGCCAGATTCGGCGGAATCGATCATCGCCACGATTCCCCTGATCAGATCGTCGACATAGCAGAAACTTCGCGTCTGGCCGCCGTCGCCGTAAACGGTCAGCGGCTGCCCGGTCAGCGCCTGTCCGATGAAGTTCGTCACGATGCGTCCGTCGTCTGCGCTCATCCGGGGCCCATAGGTGTTAAAGATCCGGACGATTCCGGTGTTAACGTCGCGGGCCCGGCGGTATGCCGACGTCAGCGCCTCGGCGAAGCGCTTGGCCTCGTCGTAGACACTGCGTGGCCCGATCGGGTTCACATTGCCCCAGTAACTCTCAGGCTGCGGGTGAATTTCTGGATCACCATAGACTTCGCTGGTCGAAGCCAGGAGAAACCGGGCCCGGTCCCGCTCGGCCAGACGCAGCGTGTTCTCGGTCCCGCTGCTGCCCACGGCCAGGGTCTCGAGCGGAAGGCGCAAGTAGGCGGGCGGTGAGGCTGGGCTGGCCAGATGAGCCACAGCGTCGAAAGGCCCCGGGATATCCAGGCTGCTCGCCACATCGGCCTCGGTGAACTCGAAGCCGGGGCGGCTGGTCAGATGCCCGATGTTCTCACGCCGGCCAGTCGACAGATCGTCGACGCAGACGACAACGTCGCCCCGGGCAGTCAGAGCGTCGCACAGATGCGAGCCGAGAAAACCCGCTCCCCCGGTAATCAGGACTCTCATGTCTCCTCCTTCACTCCACCCAGCGTCGGCTCAGCCGCAGCGGGCCCGTACCCGGTTCCCATCCGCCTGATCGTCCAGCCGGCTTCCAGCCAGCGGTGCTGAGGCAGCGCGTTTCGCGCGTCGATGAGCACTGGACGCCGCACGATCGCTCGCAGCGCGGACGGATCGATCGCCTGGTACTGCGGCCACTCAGTCAGGTGCAGAACGATATCGGCGTCCTCGCAGAGTTTCGGCACATCTTCGGCGTAGCCAAGATGAGGCGCGGCCTTCCTGGCGTTGTCGCCAGCTTCAGGATCATGGACGCGGACCCGGGCGCCAGCCGAGTGCAGGGCTGTCGCCACGGCTAGGGCCGGCGAATCACGGACGTCATCGGTTCCGGGCTTGAACGCAGCCCCCAGAACTGCTACGTGCGCGCCGTGCAGCGAGCGGCCGACGAGACTCCTGGTGAGATCCACCACTATCTCGCGGCGCCTCGAGTTGACCAGGTCAACCTCGTGCAGGAACCTCAGCGAGTCGGAGACACCAAGCTCAGCGGCGCGTGCCAGCAAAGCGCGCAGATCCTTCGGAAGGCAACCACCGCCGAAACCGAGCCCGGCGGCAAGCCCGCCGCTGGCGATCCGGGCGTCATAGCCGAGCACCTCAGCCAGGGTCACGACGTCAGCGCCGGCTGCCTCGCACAGATCTGCCATCGCGTTGATGAACGAGATCTTCGTCGCGAGGAACGCGTTCGCCGACACCTTTGCCAGCTCGGCGGTACCCAGGTCGGTCCTGATGTACGGCGTGCCGGCGTCGATGAGCGGTGCGTAGACCGAGCGAAGGGTGTCGTCCGCCCAAGCGGAGGTCACTCCGACGACCAGCCGATCGGGCGCCAGCGTGTCGCGCACCGCGCAGCCTTCGCGTAGGAATTCGGGATTCCATGCGAGTTCAGCGGAGGAGCCGACTGGAGCGAGCCTCGCGAGCGTGGTCGCGAGGCCGACCGCCGTGCCGACCGGCACCGTCGACTTCCCCACCACCAGGCAGGCTCGGCGCAGGTGCGGCGCCAGCCCCTCGATGACGGCAAGGACATGCCTGGTATCGGCGGCCAGCGATCCCGGCAGCTGGGGTGTGCCAACGCAGACGAAATGCACGTCGCCGAACTCGGCGGCAGCGGTTAGTGCGGTGCCGAATGACAGCCTGCCCGAGCTGATCCCGCGCACCAGCAGGTCAGCGAGACCAGGCTCGAAGAATGGCGCTTCGCCCCGAGCCAGGTGCGCGATCCGCTCGGCATGCGTGTCGACCCCCAGCACCTGGTGACCAAGTTCAGCCAGGCAGGCGGCGTGCACCGCACCGAGATAGCCGACGCCGATGACCGTAACATTCATCTCGCGGCGCCTTCATGGTCGGCACGGTCATCGAAACCCTCGGGGTTCAGTTGCTGGAACCGCCAGGAGTCGGCGAATATCGATGCGACATCGCGACTAGGCCGCCAGCCCCACTTTTTCTCGACCAGGGTGGCGTCGGCGACCAGGCTCGTCACATCTCCTGGCCTTCGGCCGGTGGTCACATAAGGCACCTGCACGCCGCAGGTCTTTTCGAACGTGCTGATCAGTTCGAGCACAGACGACCCTGTTCCGGTGCCTAGATTGAGCGCGCGCATCCCCAGCCGGTCGTCCAGATGCTCAAGGGCGAGCCTGTGAGCCTCGGCCACGTCCATGACGTGGATGTAATCGCGGATCGCGCTGCCGTCCCGGGTGTCGTAGTCGCCACCGAACACCTGCAGCTTCCCGATCCGGCCTGCGGCCACTCGCACCATGTACGGCACGACGTTGCTCGGCACGCCGCGGGGACTCTCGCCGATCCGGCCGCTGGAGTGTGCGCCCGCGGGGTTGAAGTAGCGGAGCGAGATGACGCTCAGGTCCGGGTGGACAGCGCAAGCCCACTCGAGTATCTGTTCGCAGATCAGCTTGGAACGAGCGTAGGGATTAACCGGGCTGGGCGGATCATCCTCGCAGATCGGCCTGGTGTACTGGTCGCCGTAGATCGAGCACGACGAGGAGAACACCAGTCGGCGGACATTGTGAGCCATCATCGCCCGCAGCAGACCGATCGTGCCGCTTACGTTGATGTCGAAATAGTCGAGCGGGATCGTCATGGACTCCCCGACCGACTTCTTGGCGGCGAAGTGGATCACAGCACTGATGTGGTGGGAGGCGAAGACATGGCCAAGCGCGCCTGCGTCGCGCAAGTCGACTGGGTGAACGGCAAGCTCGCGCTGGGTCAGGCCGCGTACCGCGGACATGGACGCTTGGTAGCTGTTGGAAAAGTCGTCAGCTACGACCACGTGATAGCCATGGTCGAGCAACTCGGCGCAAGTGTGGCTGCCGATGAAGCCTGCACCCCCGGTGACGAGTATCGACATGCGAGATTCCCTTCGTTGGTACCGTCCCGCCGATCGCGGATTGCTCAGAGGCCGAACACCCGGATCGCATAATGCGGATAAAGCGCGATCGCCGCGAGCGCGATAGCGCAGGCACCGATCGCCAGGAACATCGCGGGCCGCGCCGTGCCGCGCAAAGCGGCCAAGACTGAGACGCCCGCCGCGCTACCGACCTCTCGGGCGTGGCGGAGCGGCAGCAAGATCGCCACAAGAGCGTAGACCGCGCCGCCAAGCGTGCTTAGGAACACATATCCTGCCGCTGCGCCGCTGACGTGCTCGCCGAAAATGGCCGCGCTGGATGACAGCACGCTGATCACCGTGAACGGGAGCACGAATTTGACCGGCAGCGGATCGAGGCCCCCCGCTTCCTTCGGAGTAACCTTGAACGATATCGGTCTCGGCCGAACAAGCAGCAGCAGCGCCGCGCAGATTCCCAGCGCCACGAAGGGCCACCTGGTCAGGCTGTACAGCCAGTTCTCCCAGCTCACGAGCGGGGCACGCCGTGGCCGCAGCAGATTGCGGCGCCGCAGCAGAGCGGTGATCAGGATGAACCAGATCGATATCGACCACCAGTGAGCGAGGAAGCCAAGGTAGTTGACGTTGATCCACGGCTGCCCGGTGACCGCCGCGATCGGCCCGAGCGCAAGTCCGACCAGCGTGGTGCTGACCAGCAGGCCGTAGTAGGACAGCGCGTACAGGAAGCGGAACCTCAGCCGCCAGGGAAGGCGGCGCAGGTTTCTCGGCACGAGGCCAAGGAGGATCGTCGTCAGGCTGCGTGACCACTGGAACTCCTGGACAGTCATGGCGGGGAAAGTATTCGGCCCATCGCCATGAGCCTCGGCATCGATGGCGAACGCGCCATGCCACCCAGCCGCGTTGAGCAGGAAGGTCGTCGAGAAGTCCTCGGCCAGATCAGGCCCGATGCCGCCGACCTGACGCAGCGCTTCCGTCCGAACGGCATAGTGCGATCCGATGCATACCGGAGCGAATCCTGCGTTGTGGCCTAGCTGGAGCGGACCATGGAAATGCGCCTCCCTATGGAGGCGCCCCCGGGCCGCCCAGGATCCAGCAGCGTTCGCGTCGCAGACGCTCGGAGCCGCCACATAGCCGATCGCCGGGTCAGCGAAGGGGCGCACCATCTCGGCCAGGTAGCCGGGGCGTGGCACATGATCACAATCGAGTTGCGCGACGACGTCATAAGATCGGTACCCCCAGTGGTCATAGAAAAAGGCGAGGTTGCCCTCCTTGCATTTCGTCCTGCGGGGCCAGTGCTCACGGTGGTATTCGGGCTCCGCTTGGCGGGTCGACACTCTGACTCCGCGCTCAGCACACCAATTCATGATTTCGTCTGCCGGCCGCTCGGAGCAGAACCAGACGTCGAAAGGCTGCGGATACCGCTGCGCCAGCATGGCATTGAGTGTTCGCCTTGCGACCGGCCATGGTTCGGACGGCGCATGCGTCACGACGAACGCGACCCGCAGCGTCGGGATCGCTACCTCAGGGTTCACCTTCCGCAGCCGGTTGACGCCGATGATGAAGAAGGCCGGGAACCCCGACACGTAGGCCAGCACCGCGGAGTTCGCTACCAGGCCGAAGAGGCCAACCTGATGGGCCGGTTCCAGCCACCAGGACCAGAAGATATACAGGCAGGCTAGCCATGCCCCGGACATGAGCACTATGGCTGCCTGGTCCCAGCGGCTCAAGGCGTATGTGAAAGAGCTGCGCCGCAGCCTCGGCCGGGGCGCGGCCGGCGGCGCCAGCACCGGGCCAATGCCTGAAAACTTCGCTACCGACCAGTCCGACAGCCAGCCAAGCTCAAGACCGAGGAACTTCCCGCTGCCGCCAGCGGAGATGCCGTCAGCCGACCGATGGCGACCGGATGCGGCCCGCCGAACCGGTTCGACTTCCGGCTTGGGCAGGTCGGCGACGCGTTCACCAGCGACTTGCAGGCGAAGATCAGGAAGCGTCGCGTCGGGTGCCTGCGCGCGGATAGCATGCGCATCAAGATCAGGAAGTGTCGCGTCGTGTAGCCCGATCAAGCCGCTTCCCGCATAGAAATACCTTCGCGCCAGCATTGCGACGCCTGGGTGAACAGGTCGAAACGCTAGCTTAGGGTATGGATCCTCCGCCGGACTTGGAAGTGTGCTTACCGTTATAAAACGGCACCAGCTCACCAGGCTGCGGTTCGCGTTAGCCGTCAGCCCATGCGTTCGATCACGAAGTCGCACATGGCCTCGAACGCCGCCCTGGCCGGCACCTCAGGGAGCGCGAGGACCTCGTCCCGGGCGAGGTCCGCCCAGCGACGGAGGTCCGCCTTGGCCATGTCCATCGCAGGATGCGCCCTGAGCAGGGCGAGCGTCTCAGATCGCGCAGCGAAATCCGTGAGGTCACTGCCAGTGAGCAACTCGACAAGCCTCGCGTCGCCTGGCCCTGCCGACCGCAGCGCGTGCAGCACCGGCAGGGTCCTGACGCCTTCGCGCAGGTCGGTTCCTGGTGTCTTGCCTGATTGGTCGGTCTCGCTCGACACGTCAAGGATGTCATCGGAAAGCTGGAACGCCACGCCGAGCGCCGCGCAGGCCGGCGCGATCCGGGAGGTGACCACGTCGGGCGCTCCCGCGAACATCGCGCCGAACTGGCCAGAGGTGGCCATCAGCGAGGCCGTCTTCTCCGTCACGACGTTCATATAGTGCTCGAGCGGGTCCTGGCCCTGGCGCGGCCCGACGGTCTCGGAGATCTGCCCGGCCACGAGGCGGCTGAAGGTCTCCGCCTGGAGCCTGACCGCTGCCGGGCCGAGGTCCGCCAGGATCTTGGACGCGCAGGCGAACAGGAAGTCGCCGGTCAGGATGGCGACCGAGTTGTCCCAGCGGGAGTTCGCGCTCGGCGATCCGCGCCTGACGTCGGCCTCATCCATGACGTCGTCATGGTAGAGAGTGGCCAGAT